>Ga0207701_10008200_pt1 | contig 10338 bp, 10 predicted proteins | sample KBSSwiSSwithPhiX_FD_184294 | JGI IMG/M metagenome (GOLD analysis project Ga0207701, IMG submission 184294) | Switchgrass rhizosphere bulk soil microbial communities from Kellogg Biological Station, Michigan, USA, with PhiX - S5 (SPAdes) (version 2) | ecosystem: Environmental > Terrestrial >...
CGCCAGCGCCGCGAGGTACCCATGTCCCGAGCACGACGCAGCCTTGTCGCTGCAGTCACGACCACGGCTCCGATCGCCGTGATGGTCTCCCTGCTCGTCGCGCCTCCCGTGGGCGCCGCCGAGCCCGCCGCCACCACGTGCCTCGGCAGGCCGGTGACGGTCGTCGCCAGCTCGGCCGTCACGACGGGCACCGAGGGCGACGACGTGGTCGCGATGACCCCGGGGGGCTGGAACACGTTCGACGCCCTCGGAGGGAACGACACCATGTGCCTCGCCGTGCCGGCCGCGATCGGCGGCAGCGACCCCTGGCCGCCCACGGGCTGGATAGAGGCCGGTGCGGGGAACGACACCGTCGTCGACGAGTCCGAGGTCGTCGCCGGAGCCCAGGTGAACGTCGGGCTCGGCGCCGGCGACGACTCGTTCACCGGCAACGGCCTCAGCGAGCGCGTGTTCGCCGACACCTCCACCCAGCTCTACGACGGAGCCGTTCCGGCGGGGACCCACCGGGACGTGATCGCGACCGGTGCGGGCGCTCCGGCCGGCGCGTCGATCGCCGCCGGCGAAGTCTTCAGCGGCTACGTCAACGTCCTCTTTCAACCGCCGCATGCCTGACGTCGCGACCTCGGCGGCGCGCCAGTACGACCGCTGGCACGAAGGCGTGCACCAGGGCGATGCGGCCGGGGCACTGTCGCTCGCCCAGTGGCATCGCAGCGCCCTCGATCTCGCGCCGCCGCTGGCTGGCCGCGACGTGCTCGAGGTCGGCTGCGGCGTCGGCGATTTCTCGGTCTCGCTCTCGCGCGCTGGTGCGAACGTCACCGGAGTCGATTTCTCGCCGCGCGCCATCGAGTTCGCGCAGCAGAAGGCGCGGCAGCACGGCCAGCCGGTTGCGTTTCAGGTCGCCGACGCGCAGGCGCTGCCGTTCGCGAACGGCTCCTTCGACGTGGTTTTCTCGTGCGAGTGCCTCGAGCACGTTCCTGAGCCACGCCGGATGCTGTCGGAGTTTCACCGGGTGCTGAAGCCCGGCGGCGTCCTCATCCTCACCACCGAGAACTATTCGAACGCGCTGGTGCTGGGATGGCTCATGTCTATGATTCGCCGGCAGCCGTTCAACAGCGGCACTCACGCGCAGCCGATCGAGCACTTCTTCGTGTTCTGGCGCGTCAGGAAGTGGATCGAAGAGGCCGGCCTTGCCGTCGACCGCCTGACTGGGACGCACCACGTCTTCCTGTTGCTGCCGCGCTGCCATCCCCATACGTTCGTGAAGGAAGCATTTGGAAATCGCACGCTGGCCAGGTTGTTTCGGCCGGTCGCACAGCACATGTCCTTCCGCGCGCGCAAAAAGGGATGACTCCGTCGTCGAAGCTCGTCGTCCACGTGTCCGAAGTCGAGATCGGCCAGGAAACCGGGATGGGACGAATCGCGTGGCACTGGCGCGCGGAGATCGAGCGCCGCGGCCACGAGTTCATCCACATCGGTCCGTCCGCCGTCGGCCCCCTCCTCCATCGCGGTCAGTTTCCGTTCAAGGCCTGGTCGGCGTACAAGCGCCTGGAACGGCCTGCGACCGTCTTCCTGGTTCATGAACCAGCGTCGGGGGCGTTCGTGCGACGCGGCGCTCCGCTGGCCGTCGTGAGCCACGGCCTGGAGCGGCGAAGCTGGCACCAGCGCCTGTCGAACCCGGCCCTGTCGGAAGGCGCCGTCAGCTTGAAGACGCGCGTGTTGTATCCCTTCTGGCGCCTGCGTCAATGCGACCGCGGCGTGAAGGGAGCCGATCTGTTGCTGCTCTCCAATAGCCAGGACCGGGAGTTCGCCCAGGCCCACTACGATCGCAGCGCCGCGCACATCACGGTGTTTCGCAACGGAGCGGATTCGTCGCCGATGGACGCGAGCCAGGAGCCCGCGGCTTTCACCGTCATGTTCAACGCCAGCTGGATTCCAAGGAAGGGGATCGAAACGCTCGCGGCGGCGGCGAAGCGCATGGCGCAACGACAGCTGCCGGTGAAATGGATTCTCGCCGGTACGCACGCTGACGCATCGTCGGTCCTCAGCGCCTGGCCGCGCGCGGTCGAGCCCGACACGCTCGTCATCCCATCGTTCAAGAACGAGCAGGAGCGCGAGCTGCTCGCCCGAACATCAGTATTCGTTCTGCCCAGTTTCTACGAGGGGCAGCCACTGTCGCTGCTGCAGGCGATGGCCGCGGGCCGGTGCTGTATCGCATCGGATTGCTGCGGGCAACGCGACCTGATCCAGCACGGCGAAAATGGCCTGCTGTTTTCAGCCGGGGATCCGGACGCGCTCGCCGATCGTCTCCAGGAAACGTTTCGCGACGATGCGATGCGGCGACGCCTCGGGCAACGGGCCCAGGCATCGGTTCGCGATCGCTGCTGGCGCGCCGTTTCCGCCGAAGTCGCCGACTGTCTTCAGCTCTGACACATGGCCCGCCCCTTCTCGCTGAGCGTCGCGCTGGTCACGCGCAATCGCGCCGAATCGGTCCGGCGCTGCCTGGAAAGCTGGCGGCGGCAAACGGTCTCGCCGGACGAGATCGTCGTCTCGGACGATTCCGACGACCACCTGGCCGACGAGACTGCTCGGGTGGCAGCCGCTTTCGGCTGCAAGTACATCCGCGGCCCGCGCAAGGGCCTCTACGCGAACCGCAACCATGCGAGCCTCGCCTGCGCCGGCACGCACATCCTCTCCGCGGACGACGACCACACGCACCCGCCGGATTACGTGGCGACGATCGTGGATTTGATTGCCGCCGATTCGAACCGCATCTGGATTTTCCCCGAGCGACTGCCGGGCGACACCACCAGCCCGCTCGTCTGCCCGCCCGAGCTGCATCGCAGCGGGTTCGGCGGCCCGCCTCGAGATCCCTCTCGCTGCGCGGCCATCGCCGACGGTTCGACGGTGTATCCGCGACAGATCTTCGACAGCGGCATGCGGTACGACGAGACGTACAGCTTTGGCGGCCTGTGGTACCTCTGGGGAAAACTGCTCGCATCCCGCGGCTGGCACATCACCTACTCTCCCCGGACGTTCGTCTGGCATCACTACCGCGCGGACGGCATCGTGCCGGAAGAGGGACGACTCGACGATGTTGGAAAGCTCCGCCAGCAGCTGCTGGCGACGACTTACGTCCAGATCGTCTCCGCGCTCTGGCTGGATCGATCGCCGGTGAAGCTGGCCTGGGCCGCGGCTTACGTGCTGCGCCGGATGGTTTTGCCCGATTCGATCGTCAATTTCCGGGTGCGAACACGTCTGCCGCTCGCCGGTGTCGTTCGCGCCACACGGCTGGCCCTTCGTGCGCGGCGGACCTACGTCCCTGCCTGACCGCGGATCGCACTCCCTGAAGATCACACTCGTCACCGGCGGTCTCGAGCCTGGCCGCGACGGCGTCGGCGACTACGCGCGATCGCTCGCTGTCGAAGCAACCCGGCAGGGCGCAGTGTGCCGATTGCTGGCACTTGCCGATCGCCACACCGCGAACGTGATCGCGGGACGCGACGAGTCTGGGATCGAGCTGCTCCGCCTGCCGTTCACGATGCCGTGGACCCAACGCGTGCGCGCCGCGAGGCAGTTTCTCGCTGCGTCGGCTGGCGACTGGGTCAGCCTGCAGTTCGTGCCCTACAGCTTCCACCGCTGGGGCGTCGCGTCGAAGCTGGTGCGGGTGCTTCCCGAGCTGGTCGGCCAGGCGCAGCTTCACGTGATGTTCCACGAGGTCTGGGTCGACGGCGGCTCGTCGCTGCGGACAAAGCTGCTCAGCGTTGCACAGCGGCGCGCGGTGCGGTCGCTCGCCGGATATCCGCCGGCGCTGATGCATACCAGCAACGGCACCTACCAGCACGCGTTGGCTCAGCACGGAATTTCAGCCGGGACGCTGCCGCTCTTCGGCAGCGTCCCCGTTGCCGCGGCCAACGCCACGTCGTGGCTGGCGTCGCCGCTGGCGCGCGCGGGCTGCGACGCGTTGTCGAATGACGAGCGCCGCAAAGACTGGTGGTTGTTTGCGTTCTTCGGCACCATCCACCCGGTCTGGCCGCCGCAGCCGCTGCTCGACGAGCTGACCGCCGCCGCCGCCGCCGCCGGCAAGCGCGTCGCGCTGATTGCCGTGGGGCGCCTGGGGGCGGGCGAGTCGATCTGGACCCGGATGCAGGAGCAGTTCGGAGCCCGGGTGCCGATGCTGCGCCTTGGCGAGCAGCCGGCCCCTCGGATTTCCGAGCTGTTCAACAGCGTGGACTTCGGCGTCGCCACCTCACCGCTGGCGCTCGTCGGCAAGAGCGCGACGGTTGCGGCGATGCTCGACCACGGGCTGCCGGTGGTGGTCAACCGCGACGACTGCGCCTGGCCGGCGCCGGCGTCGGGTGATGAACGGGAGGCCGCCCTGGTCATTCGAATGGGCTCAGATCTGGCGGCCCGCTTGCGTAGCGCCGCGCGGCTGCCCGCGTGCCCGCGGCTGCCGAAAGTCGCCCGCCAGTGGCTGGGCGAGCTGGCCATGACGGCCGATAAAGTACCGACATGGTCGTCCTGAGCAATCCCACGGGCAACACAATAGTGCGCGCAATTGCACGCGCGCTGAGCCGTGCGGGATGGCTGGACTCGCTCTACACCACCATCGCCTTTCCCGATCCCGGGCCTCGATGGCTGCCGCGCCGGGTGCGCTCGCAGCTGCTCAGGCGCCACTTCGAGATCGGCTACCGCAACGTCCATACGCATCCGTGGCTCGAGTCGGCCCGCCTGCTCTCCTCCGCCGTTGGATATCGCGCGCTCGCGGCGCCTGGCGGCGCCGCCTCGGTCGAGGCCGTCTACCGCGAGTTCGATCGCTACGTCGCCGGTGTCATCGCGTCGAACCGGCTTGCGCCAACAGTGCGGACGGCGTACGCCTACGAAGACGCCGCCGAGGACACGTTCGACGCCGCCCGTAATCGCGGCATGGCCTGCATTTACGAGATGCCGATCGCGCATTGGCAGACGGTTCAACGGCTGCTTCACGAGGAGGCGCAGCGGCTGCCCGAATGGCGGCGCACGATTCAGGGGCTCGACGACTCGCCCGCGAAGCTCGCGCGGAAGAACCGCGAGATCGCGCTCGCCGACACCATCATCGTTCCGAGCCGCTTCGTGCTCGACAGCCTTCCGGCGCAGATCCGCGCGACCAAGCGGTGCGTGCTGGCGCCTTTCGGCGCGCCTTCGCCCGGCGCACGAGCCGCGTCCTCAGTGCGGCGCCATCCTAGCGGCAAGCTGCGGGTGATCTTCGTCGGCGCGATGACGCAGCGGAAAGGGCTCGCGGATCTCTTCGCCGCGATGCAGCTTCTCAATCGCCCCGACGTCGAGCTGGTCGTGCTTGGCGCAACCGCGCCGAACGCGCCGCTCTCCTTCTACCGTTCGCAGTATCCCGGATTTCAGTACGAGGGAACACGGCCGCATGCCGAGGTGCTCGAGGTGATGCGGTCATGCGATGTGTTCGTGCTGCCGGCGCTGGTCGAAGGGCGCGCGCTGGTGCAGCTCGAGGCGCTCGCGAGCGGCCTGCCCCTTCTCGTCACCGGCCACACCGGTGGTGACGACCTGGTGGAGGAAGGGCGCACCGGCTTCACCATTCCGATCCGATCGCCCGAGGCGATCGCCGAGCGGCTCACCTGGTTTGCCGACCATCGCGACGCCCTCGCCGGGATGCGGCGTCACGCGCTGGAGAAAGCGGCCGCAACCAGCTGGCTGCATTACGAGAACCGGGTGCTCGACGCGGTGCGCGCGTCGTTCGACCTCTACGGCCAGGCCGCCGCATCATGAGCGCACAACCGGAAATCGATCGCCGGCGCCTGGTCCTCCTCATCCAGGTCTACGTCGTGCTGCTCGTCATCGAAGGCGGGCTGCGCAAGTGGTTGCTCCCGTCGCTCTCCAATCCATTGCTGCTCGTGCGCGACCCGGTCGCGATCATGATTTGCTTCCTGGGGTATCGCAGCAACAACCTGGTCTTCGACAAGTACATCCGATCGCTGTTCCTGCTGCTGGCCGGGTTTGTCGCCGTTGGCGCGCTCCAGTTGATCAACGGCATCGGCGGTTCGCCGCTGGTCATCGGTTACGGTCTGCGCACCTACCTGCTGCACCTGCCGGTCGCGTTCGTCATGGCGCGTGTCCTGAACCCGCCCGACATCCGCCGCATCCTGATGGGATTCCTCTGGACCGCGCTGCCGATGGCCGTGCTGATGGCGGTGCAGTTCGAGTCGTCGCCGCAGGCGTGGGTGAACCTCGGCGTCTCGGGGCATCGCGGCCAGATCTTCGCCGCCCCCGGACACATCCGTCCGGCCGCGACGTTCTCGTTCGTCAACGGCCCGATCGGTTTCTTCAGCATCGCGATCGCGGCGCTGATTGCCGCCTCGGTGGAACGCGCGTTGTCCTGGCCGCTGCGCATCATGGGATGGGTGGCCGTGTCGCTCGCCGCCGCCGTGTCGGGAAGCCGCAGCTTCCTCGCGGCGATTCTCGGCGTCATCCTGGTCGGAGTCGCCGGCTGGGCCCGCGGCCGTTCCAGCAAGCTCGGACGTGGCCTCGCCGTGTCGGCCTTCACCGCGCTCGTGGCGATCAACATCCTCGGCTCCCTGGATACGGTGCGGGAGGGCGCCGAGGTGATCCAGAGCCGACTGGACCAGTGGGGCAACGGCGGCCTCGGCCGCCGGCTGATGTACGACTACGAAACGATCAAATGGGCGATCGTGGACTCGCCAGTGCTCGGCGTCGGCCTCGGCGCCGGCACCAACGCCGCGTCGGCACTGCAGGGGACGAGGGTGTTCCGCTGGGGTGAAGGCGAGTGGCCGCGCGTCATCTTCGAGGCGGGTCCGATCCTCGGCCTGCTCTATCTGATCTGGCGCGTCTGGATCACGTTCGCCGTCGGCCGCGCCGCGCTGCGCATCAGCGCGTCCGGCGCGCTGCTGCCGTTACTGCTGTGGGGCGCGTGCGCCACCAGCCTCCTCAGCGGACAGTGGGGCCAGACGTCGATTCAGGGCTTCGGCGTCTTCACCCTCGGCCTGACGCTTGCCGCCGGCCGCGCGGCCAGCCGGTACAAGGCCGAGGTGCCGGTCGCCGAACAGCGTCCCGCCTGGGTCGTGCGCCGCGCCGCCAGCCTCGCCCGGTCATGATCGCCGCCGGCTCTCTTCGCGTCGTGCTCGTCGCCAACTATGCGGCGGATGAACAGCGCAGTATGCTGCGCTTCGCCGACATGCTGGCGTCGGAGCTCGCCGACGAAGGCGTCGACGTGCAGACGTGGCGCCCCGAAGCGCGCGTCGGCGGTGGCACGCCGCCGAGTGGCCTCAACAAGTTCCTCGGCTACATCGACAAGTTCGTGCTCTACCCGCCTCGCCTGCGGCACGATGCCGGCTCGCGCGCTGGAATGCAGACGGTGGTTCACGTCTGCGATCACTCGAACGCGATGTACGCGCAGTGGCTGCAGGGTATTCCGCACGTCGTAACCTGCCACGATCTCATCGCCGTCCGCAGCGCCCTGGGGGAGTTTCCCGTGGCGCCGACGCGGTGGACCGGCCGGCGTCTGCAGGCGATGGTTCGCCGCGGCCTCCAGCAGGCCGATCGCATCGTCTGTGATTCGGACGCCACCCGCCGCGACGTCCAGCGCATCGTCCGCGCCGGCGATTACACGCTGATCCACCCGGGCGTCTCGCGTGCGTTCAAGCGCACACCGCCGGAAGAAGCGCTTGCGCGGCTCGAGCGCCTCGAGCCCGCGCGCGGCGATGCCGCCGCCTGGCGCAGAGCGATCGCGGCGCCGTACCTCCTGCACGTCGGCGGCAACCAGTGGTACAAGAACCGCTCAGGCCTGATCGAGTCCTACGCCGCGCTGGTCGCGCGCATGCCGGCCGCGCCGCCGCTCGTCGTCGTCGGCAAGCCGCTGACGCGTGAGCTCACGGGTGCCATCGACGCGCACTCGCTGCAGGGACGCGTCTTCTCCGTTGCGGCGGTTGACGACGATGAGCTTGCCGCGGCCTACTCGCGCGCGGCGCTCCTCTTTTTCCCATCGCTGGTCGAAGGCTTCGGCTGGCCGGTGCTCGAAGCGATGGCGTGCGGCTGCCGCGTGGTCACGAGCAATCGCCTGCCGATGTCGGAAGTAGGCAGCAGCGTGGCCAGCTTCGTCGATCCGGCCAATCCACGCGCCTCCGCCGCGACCCTCGAGGCGGTTCTGGGCGAGCCTGCGCCCGAGCGCGACAGACGGGTGCAGGACGGGCTCGCGCGCGCGGCCACGTTCAACAGCCGCGCGATGGCTCGCGCGTACCTGTCGACTTACACCGACGCCGTCGCACGACGGCGCCGCGCCGCCTGATCGCGTTCCGTGATGCGCATCCTGCACGTCATCCCGACGCTCAACCCCGCTGGCGGCGGACCGATTGAAGCGGTCACGCGGCTTGGCATGGAGTACCGGCGGCAGGGTACCGACATCGAGATCCTGACGCTCGACGATCCGGCATCGGACTGGCTCAAGGACTTTCCGCTGCCGTACCACGCGCTCGGACCGGCGTTTCTCAACTACCGCTACACGTCGCAGCTCGTGCCGTGGCTCAAGCGGAACGCGCCGAGCTTCGACCTGGTCGTCGTCAACGGCGTGTGGCAGTACAGCAGCTTTGCCGTCTGGCGTGCGCTGGTCGGAACCAGGACGCCGTACGTCGTCTTCACGCACGGCATGCTCGACCCCTGGTTCAAGCGTCGCTACCCGCTCAAGCACCTGAAGAAGTGGCTTTACTGGCCGTGGGCTGAATATCGCGTGCTGCGCGACGCGAACGCCGTGCTGTTCACCGCCGAGGAAGAGCGGCGGCTGGCGCGCGAGTCGTTCTGGCTATATCGCTGTAACGAAATCGTCATCAACTACGGCACGGCGGCGCCGCCGCCCGACGACGGCGCGTCGGCGGAGCGGTTCAGGCAGGCGTTTCCATCCGTCGGCGGCAAGCGCATCATCCTCTTCTTCGGCCGCATTCACGAGAAGAAGGGGTGCGAGCTGCTGATTCGTGCTTTCGGATCGATGCTGCGCGACACGCCCGGCGCCGAGCGTTCACTGCACCTGGTGTTTGCCGGCCCCGACTCCAACCCGTCGTATCGGCGCTCGCTCGAGAAGCTGGTTGGCAAAACGTGTCCCCCAGGTTCGGTGACGTGGACGGGTCTGCTGACCGGCGATCTCAAATGGAGTGCGTTCCGCGCCGCCGACGTCTTCGCGCTCACGTCCCATCAGGAAAATTTCGGCATCGCCGTTGCGGAAGCACTGGCCTGCGGCCTGCCGGTGCTCATGACCAACCAGGTGAACATCTGGCGTGAGATCCAGCAAGACAAGGCCGGCCTGATCGAGAACGACGACGACGCCGGTGCCCGCGCTCTCCTCGATCGCTGGCTGGCGATGGATGAGTCTGCGCGCGCGGAGATGCGCGTCAACGCGAGCCGCTGCTTCAACGCGCGCTTCGACGTCCGCAACACCTCGGTCCAGCTCGCAGCGACGTTGCAGGCAATCACATGACGCTGCAGGTGTCGCCGCCGCCGGTCTATCGCGGAGCACGGTCGGCGTTTTCGGTTCAGAACCGGGCGGCGCGTCAGCTCTGGAACATCGTCTGGCTGCTCCTGTTCCGCCCGACGCCGCGTTTCTTCCATGCCTGGCGCCGGCTTCTCCTCCAGCTGTTCGGCGCGCAGATCGGCGCCGGCGCGCACGTCTACGCGGGCGCGAAGATCTGGGCGCCGTGGAACCTCGTGCTCGGCCGTGAGGCGGCAATTGCCGACGGCGCCGACATCTACAACGCCGACCGGATCGAGATCGGCGACTACGCGGTGATCTCGCAGGGGGCGTATCTCTGTGGCGCGAGCCACGATTACACCTCCTGGGACTTTCCGCTCATCACCGCGCCGATCGTCGTCGGCGCACGCGCGTGGGTGGCCGCACGTGCCATCGTCCAGATGGACGTGACGGTGGGCGAGGGCTGCGTCATCGGCGCCGGCAGCGTCGTGACGCACGACATGCCGGCGTGGACGGTGTGTGCCGGCGTGCCGTGCCGGCCGATCAAGCCATATGCGAAACGGTGATCGGGTGCGCGTGCTCCTCCTCTCGCCGTGTTTCGGGGCTTACGGCGGTGTCGAGGCGTTTGTCTTCGCGGTCGCTGCCGCGGTCGCTGAGGACTCGCGCGTCGAGGTGCGGATCTGCTTCAAGCGCACCGCCAAGTTCGCCCTCCAGCCCGCGCTCGACGTCTATTGCCAGGCCGCGGGGAACGTGCAGTTCTGCGATCGCGCCAGCCGCGAGCTGTGGTCGGCCGTGGCCTGGGCCGACGTCGTGCACGCGCAGAACGCGTCACCGGATGTGGCGCTGATGACGGCGCTCCA
>Ga0207701_10008201_pt1 | contig 10337 bp, 7 predicted proteins | sample KBSSwiSSwithPhiX_FD_184294 | JGI IMG/M metagenome (GOLD analysis project Ga0207701, IMG submission 184294) | Switchgrass rhizosphere bulk soil microbial communities from Kellogg Biological Station, Michigan, USA, with PhiX - S5 (SPAdes) (version 2) | ecosystem: Environmental > Terrestrial > Soil...
GTCCGTTCCCGGACGGTATCTATCCGGCGGTGAATCCTGTCGGGACGAACGGCATCTATGTGTTCGATCAGATGATGCCGGTCTGGGCGAAAGAGATTGGGGTGCCGGTCCGTTTCTCGGCGCCGGTACGCATCTCGGTTGAAGACAATCAAATGACGAAGATCGAGGGAGGCCCGGAAGCCGCAGCTATTCGTGGATTTCTCGAAGCGCTCGCACGGCGAATCGGGGAGAAGAACGCGTTCGAAATCCGGGGACCGCACGGCGGCGTGCATCCGCACGCGATCGTGTCGCGCGAGCAGTGCCCGGATGAGGATTACCGCGAATTCGTCGCCTCGTTCCACACCGCTTCGGTGCACATGCATCTCGGGCAGGCAGGAAAAAACGCTTCGTTTCCGTTCAATCTGCACACAGCGGCGGAAGCGCGGGGCGCGACGTTCAAGGTCGGGAGCAACGTGTTGCATGACCGCGGGCGGCTCGCGGTCATGAACGATCCGCGCGTGAAGGCGGTGGCGGCGCGCTCCGCCGGACGACCGGGCATCCAATAAACGTCACCTCTCTCGTACTCTCGAAACATAGACGGGCCAAATCTTTTGTTGACAATTGGACTTGTTTTCCGAAAGATAACTAGCTGTGTCGATGAAGATTCTTGCTTCATCAATGGCTAACGCGTTTTCTCCAACTCGGCCTAACGAGTCTTCGCCTGATTCGCGTAAGGCGAGTTTGAAAACAACTCCTACCGCTTGACTGTCAACAACCCGGTCAGACTTGACCCCAACGCCGACCCTGAAACTTCGCGCAGCCAGATCGATCGCGCTCGAAGTCGGCTACACCAGTCCGAGCCAGTTCGCGCAGGTCTTCCGGCCGGCCTTACGCCGAGCGATTACCGGTGGCAGCGTTGAAAAAAAGGAATGTAAGGAAGTCCTGTGAGTTCACGGCAAGACAGCACCAAGCTTTACGCAAGGGTCTGATTTTTCAGGCGTTTTTGCCAGCGACACGAGCGCTGGAAAATTAAAAACAGAAAAGGACTTGACAATTGGGCTCAGGTAGTGCATATACACACCATGACCAAAGAACTGGATATGTCGGTGCCGGAAAACTGCGTGTGCTTCAACTTGCGTTGGGTGACGCGGGCGGTGACGCAGTTTTATGACGCGGAAATGCGCCGGCATGGAATCCGTCCCACACAGGGGACGATTTTGCTGGCCTTGAATGCAAAGGAAAGTTGGACGATGGCGGATTTAAGCGATTGGCTGGGAATGGAGCGCACGACACTCGTGCGGAATCTCCGGCCGTTGCAGCGAGACGGTTTGGTGAAGGCGGGTGGCGGCGGGCGCGGCAGGCTGGTGGAACTGACAATCACCGCCAAAGGCCGAAAACAGATCGAGAAACTTACACCTGCTTGGAAGTCCGCCCAAAGTGCCGTGGTTAAAACGCTCGGTGAGAAGCGTTGGTCCGACATCCTCACTGATCTCGAAACCGCGGCGTTGGCTCTGAACAAATAACCCCAGCCCTGAAATGCCATAAAGGCGATAAACTAAAACGGGAGTGTGTATATGCACACATCACTAAAAGACAAAACCACGTTAGTCACCGGAGTTACTTCCGGCATCGGTCGGGAGATCGCACAGTTGCTGGCGGAGCGAGGAGCGCGGGTCTTCGGCACGGTGCGAAACCCGCAGTCCGCCAGCCCTATTCCCGGCGTTGAAATCGTCCGGATGGATGTGACGGATGATGCCAGCGTGAACGAGGCGGTCCAAAGCATTGTGCGGAAGGCCGGGCCAATTCAATACTTGGTCAATAACGCCGGTTACTCATTCATGGGTGCGCTGGAAGAAACCAGTGTGGCGGAAGCCCGGCAGCAGTTTGAAACCAATCTCTTTGGCGTGTTGCGCGTGACGAACGCGATCCTGCCGGGAATGCGGCAACAGGGCTTTGGGCGAATCGTCAACATCAGTTCGGCGCTGGGCTTTCTGCCCGCGCCGTATTTGGGAATTTATGCCGCGAGCAAGCATGCAGTAGAAGGATATACCGAGACGCTGGATCACGAGATCAGGAGGTTCGGCGTGCGCGCGCTGTTGGTCGAACCGGCATATACGAGGACGAAAATCAGCGAAAACACCAAATCCGCTAAAATTACTCTCGACGTTTACGCGGATGAACGAAAGCGTTTGATCGCCGCGGCTCTGCAAAACATCGAACGCGGAGACGATCCTCGAATGGTGGCGGAAGCGGTTTGGAACGCATTAACCGCGAAGTCGCCACGGCTTCGTTATCCGGTCGGTAAAGGTGTCGCCTTGAGCCGACTGCGCCGCTTCGTTCCCGCCAGCATGTTCGACAAGAGTTTTCGCAAACAATTTCAAATGGACGGGCTTGTGAACACACCAGTCACGGAGCATCCAACGGTCAAAGCGCATCAGCAATGCCGGACGCCACAGAAAGCATCCGAACTTCCAGACGCAGCGGACGAAGTCACCTTTGCGAAAATTGATCGTTGGCCGTTGCTCACCATTGGTCTGCTTGCAGGATCGCTGACGGTAGCCTTAATGGCGGGCGCATGTTCAAAGTCGGACGCGAAAGATCCGCGTCTGCAGTCTCCGAGGGTGGAGGTTTTCAAGGCGGAAGCGACAGGCTCGAATCGCAGAACCTTCACCGGGATCGTGGAAGCCCGGGTGCAAAGCGACTTGGGCTTCCGAGTCGCGGGAAAAATCCTGGAACGATCCGTTGATGTGGGACAGCGTGTCAAGAAAGGTCAGATCCTCATGCGGCTTGATTCCGTGGACCTCAAACTCTCATTCGCCGCGCAACAAGCAAATGTCGAGGCGGCTCGGGCCAAATACACACAAGCCAGGAAGGATGAAGCGCGGTTCGCCGGGTTGATCAATTCAGGTGCGGTATCGCGCCAGGAGTATGACCACGCCCGCGCGGCGCTGGACAGCGCCAAAGCACAGTTGGAAGCGGTGGAGGCTCAGGCAAGAGTCAGCAATAACTCCAGCGAGTATGCCGTCTTATTGGCTGATGCCGATGGGGTGATTGTTCGGACGTTGAGCGAACCAGGCCAAGTGGTGGCGGCGGGGCAAACCGTGATCCAGTTGGCGCATGATGGTCCGCGAGAAGCTTTGATCAACCTGCCCGAGGGCGTGCGCCCTGATTTGGGAACGACCGCCTCGGCCCGGCTTTATGGGCAGGACCAAATGTATCAGGCCTGGCTGCGCCAGTTCTCCAATGCGGCGGACCCGGCGAGCCGAACTTTCGAAGCGCGCTATGTGCTCGACGGTGAAGCCGCCTCGGCGCCGCTCGGCTCGACCGTCACCATCACATTGGTCACCCAGCAAACCTCCGGTAATCAGTCGGTCCTGGTGCCCGTCGGGGCCGTTTATGATCGCGGTAGCGGGCCGGGCGTCTGGATCGTGAACGACAAGTCGGAAGTGAAGTTCCGCTCCGTCAAAATTGCCTCGATCGGCAAGGAGGAAGTTGTCGTGTCCCGCGGAATCCAAGCCGGAGAAAAGGTGGTGGCGCTCGGGGCACATCTACTGCGCGAGGGACAAGTCGTCAACCTGGCAAAAGAAGAGAAGGTGTCCGATGCTAAGTTTTAATCTCTCCGCTCTGGCGGTGCGGGAACGCGCTATCACACTGTTCTTCATCTTTGCTGCGGCATGTGCGGGCATCTATGCGTATTTTCATCTGGGACGAGGGGAAGATCCCTCCTTTACGATCAAAGTGCTCACGGTGACTGCGGTGTGGCCCGGAGCAACCGCCCAGGAAATGCAGGATCTCGTGGCTGAGCCGCTGGAGAAGAGACTCCAGGAGTTGCGCTGGTATGATCGCGTGGAAACCATCACGCGACCCGGGCTAGCGCTGATGACACTGCAACTCACTGACAAAACTCCTCCTAAAGAAGTTCCCGACCAGTTTTACCAGGCGCGCAAGAAACTAGGGGATGAGGCGCGCAAATTGCCGCAAGGCGCGATAGGGCCTTTCGTTAACGACGAGTATTCCGACGTTTCGTTCGCACTCTACTCCGTGGAGGCTCCTGGTTTTCCGCTCCGCCGACTAACCCGCGTCGCCGAAGAACTCCGGCAGAGATTTCTTCACGTGCCGGGAGTCAAGAAGGTGGATATCGTGGGGGAACAGCAGGAGAGGATATTTGTCGAGTTTTCCTATTCGCGACTGACGATGCTGGGCATCTCGCCAGCGGACATCTTTTCCGCTCTTTCACGACAGAATGCGGTGACTCCCGCAGGGTCGGTTGATACGGATGGCGCACAGGTGTTTGTCCGCCTCGACGGGGCGTACACCGACATTGATAAAATCCGCGATACCCCGATCGTGGCCGGCAAGCAAAGCTTCAAACTATCCGATATCGCGAATGTCACGAGAGGCTACGAAGATCCGGCAACCTTTGTCATTCGGCATAATGGAGAGTCCTCCCTGTTGTTGAGTGTCGTTATGAAAGAGGGCTGGAACGGGCTGGATCTAGGCGTCGCTCTGCGGGCGGAAAGCGAAAAGATTTCCGCCGGCCTGCCATTGGGAGTCAGCCTGAAAAAAATCACCGATCAGGCCGTCAATATCAGCTCGGCCGTAAACGAATTCATGGTCAAGTTCGCGATGGCGGTCTGCGTGGTGATGCTGGTCAGCCTGCTGAGCTTGGGGTGGAGAGTTGGAATCGTCGTGGTGGCGGCAATCCCGCTGACCTTGGGCGCGGTATTTGTGATCATGATGATCACAGATCGGGTTTTTGATCGAATCACGTTGGGTGCGCTCATCATCTCGCTGGGGCTTCTGGTGGACGATGCCATCATCGCCATTGAGTCCATGGTGGTAAAGATGGAGGAAGGAATGGATCGCATTCAGGCCGCAGCTTACGCCTGGAGTCACACAGCAGCGCCGATGCTTGCCGGGACGCTCGTGACCGTGATCGGTTTTTTGCCAGTGGGCTTTGCGCGTTCGACTGCGGGAGAATATGCCGGGAACATCTTCTGGATTGTCGGATTCTCTTTGATTGCCTCGTGGATCGTGGCGGTGATTTTCACGCCGTATCTCGGGGTGAAGCTTCTGCCGGAAATCAAAATCGTAAAGGGTGGCCACGCGGGAATCTATTCCACTCCGGGATACCAGCGGCTTCGCCGATTTATCACCTGGTGCGTGCGGAAAAAATACACAGTGGCCGGAATCGTCGTGGCCGCGTTCCTCGTGGCGGGCGGAGGCATGGCGGTCGTGAAGAAACAGTTTTTTCCAAACTCGGACCGGCCGGAATTGTTGGTTGAGGTTCAGCTTCCGTTAGGAACAAGCATCGAGACGACGAGCACCGCAACCAAAAAGATCGAACACTGGCTGTCGCAACAACCCGAAGCGAAGATCGTGACCGCCTACGTCGGAGCAGGCGCGCCACGGTTTTTCTTTTCCTACAATCCGGAGTTGCCCGATCCGTCGTTCGCAAAGATCGTTGTTCTGACGCCGGACGCTAAGGCAAGGGATCGTCTCAAACTGCGCCTGCGTCAGGCCGCGGTCGATGGCCTTGCGCCAGAAGCGAGGATTCGCGCGACGCAGTTGGTGTTCGGTCCTTACTCGCCCTTTCCGGTTGCGTTCCGAGTGACAGGGACTGATCCCGTCAAGCTGCGCGAGATCGCCCGCAGCGTCGAAGAAATCATGCGCAACGATCCGAACCTGCGCACGGTGAACGTGGATTGGGGTGAACGTGTTCCGCAAATGCACTTCGTTTTGGATCAAGAACGATTGCAACTCATCGGCCTTTCACCCGCAGAGGCGGCGCAGCAGTTGCAGTTTCTCCTGAACGGCCAAACCATCACGCAGGTTCGCGAGGATATTCGCGCGGTAAATGTCGTCGTGAGAAGCGCCGGACCGGAGCGACTCGATCCGGCCAAGTTGGAAAATTTCACCGTCATGACCCGGAATGGAAAAGCGATTCCGTTGAGTCAAATCGGACGAATTGAGATTCAATCCGAAGACCCGCTCATCAAACGGCGTGATCGCGTTCCCACCATCACGGTGCGCGGCGACAATGTCGAATCCACCCAGCCGCCGGATGTCTCTGCCGCGATTTGGGCCAAGCTCGCGCCATTGCGGAAATCGTTGCCGGAAAACTATCGCATCGAAATGGCGGGTTCGATTGAAGAAGCGACGAAAGCCAACTCAGCACTCGCGCCGCTTTTTCCGCTCATGATTCTGCTCATGCTGGCCGTCATCATCATCCAGGTGCGCTCGTTCTCGGCGATGTGGATGGTGATGCTGACCGGCCCGCTCGGGTTGATCGGCGCAGTGCCGGCGCTGCTTATTTTTCATCAGCCTTTCGGATTTAATGCCATTCTCGGTCTGATCGGTCTGTCGGGCATCCTGATGCGGAACACGCTCATCTTGATCGGCCAGATTCATTCCAATCGAGCAGATGGTCTTGATCCATATCATGCGATTATCGAGGCCACCGTCCAGCGGTCACGACCAGTCATCCTGACCGCACTGGCCGCAGTGCTGGCATTTATTCCGCTCACGCATTCAGTGTTCTGGGGCTCCATGGCCTATGTGCTGATCGGAGGCACTGCCGTTGGCACGGTGTTGACGCTTGCCTTCCTACCCGCGCTCTATGCCATTTGGTTCCGCGTAAGCGATGTGAATGCAAGGCAAGCTACGCAATCAAATGAAGCCGGCTTGGTCGTCGGCGTTTCCTCCTGGGAGATAGCGAAATGAATAGACCAGACGCATCTTGGGTTTTCATCACGGGCGCATCGTTGCTCTCGGGCTGGAGCAAGTCCCTCACCTACCTCACCAACGGCGGACCGCGGCCGACCGCCGACCAGTTGAAGTGGCTCAAGGACCACCGCGTTGCCGTGCGGGAGGAGAAGATCGCCGGGCTGGACAGCAAGGAAGGGAAATTGACCGGAGTGACGTTCGACGGCGGCCAACCGCTCGGCGTGCGGGCGGTGTTTGTCCTTCCGGAGTCTGTTCAGCGCTCCGACCTGCCGAAGAAGCTCGGGTGCAAGGTGCTGACGGAGGGTCGGCAGGCCGGAACCATCGAGAGGGACGCGTTCGGTGCGACCTCAGTCCCCGGCTTGTATGTCATCGGTGACGCGTCGTCCGCCGGCATGCAGAGCGTGCCGGAGCGGTGTCGGATGGCAGCATGGTGGGCGTGGCCGTTCAACGCGCCTTGGTGAAAAGAAGACGTCGAGCGGGTCTGATCATGTATCGTCTTGAACTCAAGGTGCCTCCTCCGGTCGTGGCTCTGTGCCTCGCATTTCTCATGTGGTTTGCGCCTTCACTTGGCCAGCGCGAGGTGCCGCTCCAAGTCCGCATTGGCATGGCACTCGTACTTGTCCTCATCGGGCAGAGCATCAGCATCGCTGGCATGGTCGCCTTCCGCCGCGCAAGAACCACAATCAACCCGACCAAAGCCAGCGCCGCCTCATCGTTGGTCACCACCGGCGTCTATCGCTTCACGCGCAACCCCATGTACCTTGGTCTGCTTCTCACGCTCTTGGCTTGGGCCGTCTTCTTGTTCAATCCGGTGGCGCTCCTGTTTGTTCCCATTTTCGTGCTGTACATCAATCGCTTCCAAATCAAACCCGAAGAGCAGGTGCTGTCGTCTCTCTTCGGAGCGGAGTACATGGCATATAAGGGCCAGGTGCGTCGGTGGCTCTGAGGCCTAACCCCTCCATCGAGCGGACGTGCCACGGCAGGCTTCGCCTGCGGCGTCACGCCGCTCATTTCGAACGTTCGTATGATCATTTCCCATCTGCCGATGGGGCAAGAAACCGCCGAAGCCCGGCTTCAAGACTACTTTATCAAAGCTCATTCAGCGACAGAAAAAATCAACACATAGAATATGAAAGCACTCGTCTTCAAGCCTGTGTAGATACGGCACTGGTTGAGAAGACGCGGGAGAAAATGAAGGGGTTAGGGCGTGGCCTCAGAGCCGTCTCAGTGAACAAAGCTCTAACGACTCTCTCGGCGATCTTCGACAAACAGATCGCTTTGAGAACGCTTCGCTTCAATCCCGTCACTCTCGCCGAACGCATGGCGATCGGGAGCAACGAAGTGGGGGAGGATGACGAGCTCGATATTGGGGTATCGAAGTAAGGCCTGCTGACATATACGGCCCCGACCAAGTCCGTAAATTGATTCAATCCGCAGCGCTGGGGTTCGATCAGACCGTACTGACTACGTTTGCCCTCACGATGGTCCGCCATGGCGAAGGCTTGGGCTTGATGTGGCGGGATGTCGACTTTGAGGCGAAAGAGATTACGGTTCGTCGGAGTTGGTCCGGCAGATACAGAGGTGATGGCGAGGACCGCGAGCCTATTTTCTGGGTGCCGAAGTCAAAACATTCAATTCGTAAGTTCCAAATCCCGGAGAGCTATGCTTGGCGCTAAAGAAGTGGAAACTTCAATGTCCACCGAGTAAATGGGATTTGATATTTCCCCAAGCGGGCGGCTCACCGCAGCATCGAAAGACGGCGTGGTCGAGGAAGTGCGTGATCCGACGATCAAAGGCGGTGGCGGCGCGCTATGCCGGACGACCGGGTCTTGAATAGAAGTCGACCTCTGCGGGTTGGACCAAGCCGTTGTCAACTATATGGATCTGGACGAACAGAAACTCTCTGATCCCAATCCACCGCTGCAGTTAATCAAAGATACTCTGACTGAAATGGAAGGTAAAAAATTTCCGTCGCTTCGAGTATAGATCGGCAAAGCAAACGCTGGTGTATCGATCTCATGCCATTTTGACGCGAGGGAGAAATCTGGATCCTCACATCCTCGAACGCGTTTGTAACGATCTGATTAAGCAAGCTCCTCCCGGTCCAATCCCGTCATCTTCAGAACCGGCCGATCGGTTAATGAAAAAAGGATCGCCGGTTCAGTTGCCGAGCGATTGCGGTGGCGGTGCCAGCGCCATGACGGCAGGCTGAAACTGTCGTGTTCGTCCCACTTGAGTTCAGTCGGCGTTCCTTGGTCGAGTTCGGTGACTCCTTGTCCTTGCACGGTGTGATACAGAGTCGTTCCCGTGTGGCGATGGAAATGAGTCTCTTCACCGGGCAAAAGCATTTGGAGGTGACATGTCATCGTCAAGAACGTGTGCCCTCCGCTGATCGGGTTCTTGTATTCCAAGAGAACACCATCGTACGGGTCGTGTATTCCCTGGTCGGCAAGCTCTTGCAACGCCTCGAGGGTCTCCGCCCATTTGTAATGATAAGGAACGCCGGCCCCTTCATACTGAAGGGCTGGCTGTCGAGCCGGACCATAGAGTCGTCGTGAAGCTCCATCTTTTTTCGTCAGCGGCTGATTCGTTCCCTCAGACCATTCCTCGCGGAACGAAGCGCTCAAAAAATTCACTAAACCGGTATCCAGCGCGTCGATCCAAATGATCGGCTGATCTGAATGATTCACGTGGTCGTGCCAAGCCCAGTTTGGTTGGATGAGGAGATCTCCTGGATACATGGGCATTGGCTCGCCATTGGAGGTCGTGTAGGCGCCGCCGCCTTTAATGACGAAACGCAGCGCAGTATTGGTGTGCCGATGCGGCGGCGCGACTTCGCCGGGAAGCACGATCTGAAATCCCATGCTGATCGTTCGACTGCCCGTCTGCAGGCCGACGTTGCGGCGAAAAGCGTCGGAGCCTAGTCTCACTACTTCTGCGGTTTCCATGAGCGCCGGGTAAATATCCGCCCAACGCCAGAGCTTCGGCTCCATGCCCTCGCTATCGCGACGAAGCTGCCAATAACCACGCATCCCTAGATCAGCGAGCTTGCTGTTTAATTCCTCCAGCCGCTCGCGGCGATCGATCGCTGGCTTACTCATTTTCCGGCTCCTTATACTGAAAGAAGTTCCAGCCGTTCAAAACGTTCAAATCGTTCAAGCCGTTCGAAAGAAGCGCACCCGTGTGGCTTTTATCAAAGTCCAAAGCATCCACGCAACTCGGTATCGATGAGTATCAAGTCGTTGTGACGATTAGTATCGAGAAAGTTTCTCGCTGCGTTCGACATGACAACCAATGAGCAATTTTAATATCTCGAAGTTTCCGCAGTTTTGGTAAAACTCCACCGGAGATTTTTTCAACCACAACTCTGTTGCGTCGCTCTTTACAATTTGAAGGCTTTCCATATATGTCTCTAGCAAATCCGCCGCGAAGGAGGTTCATCAATGGTTACACCAAAAGACGTTCAGGGAGTGATGGCAATGATGCCATCCTTTTCCACCAAAGATGCCAGAGAGCTGACTTCGAAAAACACCATAGACGTCGACAATCTCAAAGCTGGCGTGGACCGGATCATCAACGATGGCATCGATGTGATCACAACCACCGGAAGTTTCGGCGAGTGCTACAATCTC
>Ga0207701_10008202_pt1 | contig 10336 bp, 8 predicted proteins | sample KBSSwiSSwithPhiX_FD_184294 | JGI IMG/M metagenome (GOLD analysis project Ga0207701, IMG submission 184294) | Switchgrass rhizosphere bulk soil microbial communities from Kellogg Biological Station, Michigan, USA, with PhiX - S5 (SPAdes) (version 2) | ecosystem: Environmental > Terrestrial > Soil...
GTAGTTCCATTACAAAAAGTGTGGACGGCTCCTTGAGAATAGAATGCTTGAGTAACCACGCAACGCCGACTGCCGTTGAGATACCAAGCAAGTACATCGTAAGGATTATCAACGCGCCCGTGGAGATGAAGCCAAACGTCTTCTGGTTCGCGAAACACGAGGCAATCATGAGTGTGTAAACCGGCAAGCGTGCCGAACAACTCATGAAGGGAGCGATCATGATCGTCGTGATTCGATCCTTCGTGCTCTGAATGGTTCGCGTTGCCATTACAGCCGGAACTGCACAGGCAAAACTCATCACGAGCGGGAGAAAAGCCTTTCCGTCAAGTCCGACACTCCGCATCAATCGGTCCATCAGGAATGCCGCGCGGGCCATGTAGCCGCTTTCTTCCAATATCGCGATGAAAAGAAATAGCAGCAGAATCTGAGGCAAAAACACTAAAACACCGCCAACTCCCGCAATCACTCCGTCCGCCAGCAGATCGGTGAACACCCCAGGCGGCAGTGTCGTCCGCACGAAGCGACCCAGAGACGAGAATCCACCATCAATCAAATTCATCGGCAGGTTGGCCCAGGAAAAGATCATCTGAAAAACGAATAAGACGACGGCAATCAAAATCAGCGGTCCGAAGATTCGGTGAGTCAATACGGCATCGATGCGTTCGGTTCGACTCAGGCCTTCACTGTTCTTTTGAGTCAACACGCGCGAGAGTAAAGTATCGATTCGCTGATACCGATCTAGCAGTTCGTGCTTGCGTATAGTCAATGCATCGTCGATTCGAGTTGCAGAAACAGACGCTCGAGTCTGCTCAGCTATCTTCTTCACAGCGCTTGCCAGAGCGTCTATGCCAATCAGTCGCCTCGCTACTACTGGCACGACCGGAACACCTAAAGCCTCGGCCAGCGATGGCACATTGATTTCGATACCGTTTCGCAGAGCCAGGTCAAACATCGTTAATGCGACCACCGTCGGTCTTCCGAGTTCTATTACTTGAGTAGCAAGGTACAGATTGCGAGAGAGATTGGTTGCGTCTATCGCAACGATGATCACATCAGGTGAAATCGATGGTTCAAACCGCTCGCCAGAGCCTACAAGCGTATCGCATGCAATCTGTTCATCGATCGACGTAGCGTTTAGACTGTAAAGGCCGGGAAGATCAACAACAGCCACCGGCGAACCATCGTCCAAATACCAAACACCTCGTGTAGCCTCGACAGTCACGCCCGGATAGTTCGCGATCTTTTGCCTTAAGCCAGTGAGTGCATTGAACAGGCTAGTCTTCCCGGCGTTGGGATTACCTGCGATGGCAACGGTTAATGTCGAAAGCGATTGGCTTGGTAGGGCGGACATTTTATGTTGAGGAATCAATCCGCGAGTGCGACGTTGATCAGCTCAGCCTCCGTTCTCCGCAGAGCCAGGTGGTAGTCGCGAAGCTTTATGTGAATAGGATCGCCGAGAGGTGCACTGCGAACGACTGAAATACTGGCTCCAGGAACCAACCCCATCTCCATTAATCGCAGTGCGATGAAGCCTGGGCCAACAACAGTCAAGACGGTCGCCCAACGTCCAGGTGGCAACGCACTCAAAGTTGAGTGGGCTCTATAGGGTGAGTACTTCGACTTCTTCATTCCGCTCCTCCGCGCCAAAAAAGAGTCGAAGTTGAAAGTTGCATTCAATTTCGACAAGAAAAGGAGAGCAACTGAAAGGCCGCGCAAAGTTTGTGCGGTTACCAATCAACTCGGCAGAAATATCCAGAGAGCGCTGAGGAATTCTCCGCAACCGCTAGGTTTATTTCCCACCTAGACTCAACCCCAACCGCGACTTTCATCGCATAAACACTGGGCACAGGCGTTGCTCCCGACCCAATTCCGTTCTTTCTTTTTTTGAATGAGAGCGGAGAAAGTGTCGGACGAAAGGGCGCTGGTTGATGTCTTCGATGCTTCTGGAGAAATATGACGTTCCGGGTCCTCGCTACACGAGTTATCCGACGATTCTTCACTGGAACTCGCCGCCTTCAACTGCCGAATGGGTTCAGAGTGTTACTGAAAGTTTAAGCAAGAGTGAGCGAGTCGGAACTGGCGCGGCAATCTACATTCATGTCCCTTACTGCCGTTCGCTCTGTACCTACTGCGGTTGTAATTCACGGATAACTACAAAAACTTCGGTTGCTGAACCGTACCTGCGAACGGTCTTGCGCGAATGGGAGTTATATCGTCAGCACTTCGGCAATTCCGTCCGCATACCGCTTAGCGAATTACACCTCGGTGGTGGCACACCAACTTTTCTTTCGCCGGAAGAACTGGAAGAACTGGTTCTCGGAATTCTTCAGCACGTTGAGAAAACGACCGACGCCGAATTCTCAATTGAGTCGGATCCGCGTGTTACACAGCCAGAACACCTTCGACGACTAGCTAGGTTAGGGTTTCGCCGCTTAAGCCTTGGCGTGCAGGATTTTGATCCGCTGGTGCAACTTGCAGTTAATCGTGTTCAGTCAGAACAGCAAGTCGCGAAAGTTACAGATACTGCTCGCGCGCTCGGTTTTAATAGCATCAATTACGATCTGATCTACGGCCTTCCATTTCAAACAGTTCAAAGTGTGGAACTGACCATCGCGGCCGTTATGAAGCAGCGACCTGATCGAATTGCGTTTTATGGCTATGCACACGTTCCGTGGGTGAAGCCCGGGCAGCGACACTTCACCGAGAATGATTTGCCGGTTGGACCAGCAAAACGAAAACTTTACGAACGCGGACGTGAACTCTTGCTGGCTGCGGGTTACCGCGAGATCGGGATGGACCATTTTGCGCTGGAGACTGATTCATTATGGACAGCTGCCATGAGGGGAAAGTTACATCGCAACTTCATGGGTTACACGTCGCAGTTTGTGATGCCGCTAATTGGGCTCGGCGTTTCATCGATCAGTGATTCGTGGGACATGTTTGCTCAGAACGAAAAGGAGATCGAAGGCTACACCGAACGAGTTAACAAAGGTGAGCTGCCGATCTCGCGTGGTCATAAGCTCACCGTTGAAGATCGAGTACTGCGGCAGCACATTTTGAATCTGATGACACGCTTTGAAACGAGCTGGAACGACGGTGAGGCATACGTACCGTATCTACGTGACATCGACGACCGTCTTTCCGGACTTCGACTTGACGGTCTACTGAACTGTTCAGATTCGCACTGCAAAGTAAACGACAATGGCCGTCCGTTTATTCGAAACATCTGCATGGCGTTTGATGCACATTTCGCGCGCGATACCGCGATGAAGCAATTCAGCAGGACTATTTAGCAATGCGAACAGGAATCTTATTGCTTAACTTTGGTGGGCCGTGGACGTTGGCTGACGTCAAACCGTTTCTCTACCGGCTGTTTGCAAACAAGAGTGTTTTGGTTGGTGTGCCGTCTCCATTGCGCCAAATTCTTGCCTTCATGATTGCTCAGGTAAAAGGTCCATCTTCACGCGAAGGGTACAAGAGTATTGGCGGAGGATCGCCGCAGCTCAAGTGGACGTCGATTCAGGCAGAAGGTCTGCGTGATTTGGAGCGGCGGCTAGACCTGAAAATTGAATTCGGAATGCGCTCGGCCGACCCTTCGATCGAAGTTGGGCTTGAACGACTGCGTCTATGGGGCGCGGAAAAGTTGATCCTTCTCCCGTTGTTTCCTCAGTACTCGACAACTACGACCGGTACTTGCTTCGAAGAGGTTGCTACTGCTTTGAAACGGCTGCACTGGTCTCCGGAAGTGAATCAGATCGTCAGCTGGCCCGACCACCCGTTCTACATTGAACTGCTGAAAGCGACGCTGAACGAAGCGCTTGTCGATGCTAGCTCCGACCGAAATGACGACGACCGTCCAGTGCACGTGATCTTCTCCGCTCATTCGTTGCCGTTAAAGATTGTCGAGCGCGGAGACCCGTATCCCGAAGACGTGCAACGAACGGTTCAAGCTCTAACCCGCGATCTGAAACACCCTTGGTCCATAGCCTTCCAGTCTCGCAACGGCAAGCTCCCGTGGCTGCAGCCTTATTTGGAAGATGAACTGAGGCGGTTGGGTAAAGAAGGAGTGCACAAAGTCGTGATCGTGCCGATCAGTTTTGTTAGCGATCATATTGAGACGCTTTTCGAGCTGGATCAGCTTTACGCAGGGCTGGCGAAGGAGTGTGGTATCACTCACTACCGGCGTGCACGATGTTTCAACGCAGATCCGCGCTTTCCGCGGATCCTTCACTCGCTCTTGTCGGAGATGTATTCATGATCGGTACGCTGAACAAAGAGTTTCGCGAGGTAACCGTAGTCGGCGCCGGTATTGCGGGAATGCTCGGTGCGTATTACTTAGATCGAAGCGGGTATCGCGTGACATTGATTGAACAAAACGAACGCGCCGGAGGGTTGATACGCACTCGTCACACCGATCACGGCATCGCAGAAAGCGCGGCGCATTCGCTGATTGCGACCGAGACGGTACTTGATCTGTGTCGCGAACTCGATGTGGAACTGCTCGAGCCGCGCAAAGAAGCTAAAGCAAAGTACATCGTCCGGAACGGCCAGCTGCGCAAACTTCCGATCACGGTGCCCGAATTGATCGCGACCGCAGCTAGAGCAGCATTCGTTAGGTCGAACAATGATAACGGTGAAAGTCTTGAGGCTTGGGGACTTCGACACTTGGGCCAACCGGCGGTCGACTATTTGCTCACTCCGTTCGTGAGAGGAATCTATGGAGTACAGCCAGCGGAACTCGGTGTTGCGGCTGCATATCCAGGGTTGCGCATTCCAGTTGGAAAGACGTTGCTCGGTTCGAGGTTTACTCAACCGAAAAACCCAAAGGCAAAGCAAGTTAAAAAACGTGTGGCGCCGAAGTACGGGATGGGTGATCTCGCAGGACGATTAGAGCGTCATTTACAATTGCGCCTGGGAAATCGATTTCGGAAGGGTGAACCGGTGAAGAGTTTGCCTGACGGGCCGAACCTGATAATTGCCACACCCGCGAATGCAGCGGCTGCCCTACTTGCTGATCATTCAGGCATGCTCGCTGAGAAATTGTCGAATGTTCGATACACACCAATCGTGTCTTGTACTGTGTTTGTCGATCGTCGCGCGTTCACAAAGCCTGTTAAAGGCGTGGGTGCCTTGATGCCAGCCTGCGAAGATCGTAAATGTTTGGGTATCCTCTTCAATTCCAGCTCATTCGAAAATCGCGTTCCTGATCCAGAGCATCTTGCTTCGCTTACCGTAATGATGGGCGGAACGTCTCAGAGAAACTGGCTTACCGCCACTGATGAAGAGATCGAAGCTGCGATTGCAGGCGAGCTGAACATACTGCTTGGGATTCAGGAGATACTTAGCGTCGTAATCCATCGTTGGCCAGCCGCGTTGCCACAATACGGTTCCGATTTACCGGCAGTTTGGCAGTACGCACGAGATACGTGGTGCACGACGCCTGGCCGCATACTTTTTGGGAACTACACCGGACAGATCAGCCTGCGTGGAATGATCGAGAGCGCGGCCGAGATAGGTCTCGCAGTGGCATGAGCGCACTACTATTGCCGATTGTCGACTGCCAATTGACTGTGCGGGGCGCTCCGCGTCGGGAATCTGAAACCGGCAATGTCCAGCCTCGCTTCCCTAACGAACCAAAAATGGGGTAATTTGCATTGGAACGACCTTCCGACGGCGTTCTCCACAAGTTGGATCTAACATCAATCCTTACAGAGTGAGCCTGAGAAATGAGCACTGTTACCGAGCAAGTTTCGGAGTCAACTGAACAAACAACAAGTAAATGGGTCTATCTATTCGAAGAAGGCCCCGGCGACGATAAGGCTTTGCTGGGTGGGAAAGGCGCCGGTCTTTGTGAGATGACTCGCGCGGGTTTACCTGTGCCGCCTGGTCTGATCGTGACTACCGAAGCGTGCAATGCCTTCTTTGATAACGACAAGAACTTTCCCGAAGGCATGTGGGAGCAGGTGAAGGAAGGACTCAAGCGGATCGAGGAAAAAGTCGGAAAACGTTTTGGCGATCCGAAGAATCCCTTATTGGTTTCGGTTCGATCGGGCGCGGCGTTTTCGATGCCGGGCATGATGGACACAGTTCTCAATTTAGGTCTCAACGAAGAGACTGTTCAGGGCCTTGCGAAACAAACTGGTGATTTGCGTTTCGCCCTCGATGCGTATCGACGCTTCGCTTCGCTCTTCGGAGAGATCGTGATGGGGGTGGCTCACGAGAAGTTTGAGCGCGTACTGGATCGTTTCAAAGCTCAAACTCGAGGTGGGAAGGATACGGATCTCGAAGCTAACGACTTGCGCGAGATCATCGCTGCTGAAAAACAAATCATTCTTACCGAACAAAGCGCGATTCCGGAAGATCCATATGAACAACTGCGCGTCGCGATTGCCGCTGTGTTCAATTCATGGATGGGCCGGCGGGCGATCGATTATCGCCGCGTTAATAAAATTCCTGATTCACTTGGCACCGCAGTCAATGTGCAGGCAATGGTGTTTGGAAACATGGGCGAGGGTAGCGGCACCGGCGTCGCATTTACGCGCAATCCTTCGACTGGAAAGAAGGAGCTCTACGGCGAGTATCTTTTGAACGCGCAGGGTGAAGATGTCGTTGCCGGTATCCGCACGCCAAATCCCATTTCGCAGTTGAAGAAAGAACTACCCGAGGTCTACGATCAGTTCGCTTCAATCGCCAGCCTTCTCGAACAGCATTATCACGACATGCAGGACTGCGAGTTCACCATCGAGCGCCGCAAGCTCTGGATGTTGCAAACGCGCACAGGCAAGCGCAGTGGTGCAGCCGCTGTGCGCATCGCTGTCGATATGGTTTACGAAAAACTGATCGACAAGACGACAGCCGTCCAGCGTGTTACCCCGGAACAACTCGACCAGCTTTTGCATCCGACCGTCGATCCGAAAACAAAAGCGACAGTGCTTGCGACAGGTTTGCCTGCGAGTCCCGGGGCCGCTCAAGGACAAGTAGTCTTTAGTCCTGACGATGCTGAAGAGTACGCCCGTGAAGGAAAGAGGGTTGTGCTCGTGCGGCAGGAAACAAGTCCTGACGACTTTCATGGCATGGTTGCGGCGCAAGCAATTGTTACTGCGCGCGGTGGCATGACGAGTCACGCTGCGGTTGTCGCTCGAGGCATGGGCAAAACCTGTGTCAGTGGCGCGAACGCGATCAATATCGATTACAGCCAGCAGCAGTTCACGGTTGACGGAGCTGTTGTTACCAAAGGCGAATGGATCACGGTCGACGGATCAACCGGCCGTGTATTTCTCGGCCAGGTGCCGACGATTCAACCCACGCTTGAGAATGATTTTTATAAATTGATGACGTGGGCCGATCAATATCGTCGTTTGCGTGTTCGCGCAAATGCCGACACGCCGCTCGATGCGAAAACAGCCCGTCAGTTTGGTGCTGAAGGTATTGGTCTCTGTCGAACTGAGCATATGTTCTTCGGCGACCAGCGTTTGGCAGCGATGCGCGAGATGATTCTTTCAGAGGGTGTTGGCGCACGCGAGAAAGCACTCGAGAAGCTTTTGCCGTTGCAGCGTGGGGACTTTATCGGAATCTTTAGGGAGATGGTCGGCCTGCCAGTGACCATCCGTTTGCTCGATCCGCCTCTTCATGAGTTTTTACCGAATGTCGAAGAACTGACAAGCGAGCTCGCTGAACTGAAGATGGCCCTGAAGCGCGCTGGTTCGTTGATTGACATGGATCATCTGCTTGATGAGATCGATGAGAAGCGCGCGTTGCTGCGCCAGGTGAATCGCATTCGGGAAGCGAATCCCATGCTCGGGTTCCGCGGTTGTCGACTTGGCTTGTTGTTTCCTGAAGTCACAAGAATGCAGTGTCGTGCGATCTTCGAAGCAGCGTGTCACGTGCAAGGTGAACGAAAGAAGGTTGAACTTGAGATCATGGTACCGCTGGTATCACTCAGTGAAGAGTTGCGACAACAGCGCGAACTCATCGAGGAAGTTGCAATGCAAGTGATGGGCGAACATGGTATGACCATCGAATATCACATCGGCACCATGATCGAATTGCCGCGCGCCGCTTTGATGGCGGATCGCATTGCCGCCCATGCCGACTTCTTCTCGTTCGGCACAAACGATCTCACGCAAACAACGTTTGGATTGAGCCGCGACGACTCGAGCCGGTTCCTGCCTAATTACATCGAACGAAAGATCGTCCGCGACGATCCTTTCCAGGTGCTTGATCGAGATGGCGTTGGGCAGTTGGTCAGAATGGGAACGGAACGTGGACGCTCGATCAAGCCGGAGCTAAAGGTTGGAATTTGCGGCGAACACGGCGGCGATCCACAGTCGATCGCGTTCTGTAACGAGATAGGCTTGAACTATGTGAGTTGTTCGCCATTCCGCGTACCAGTCGCGCGTTTAGCGGCAGCCCAAGCGGCATTGAATCCTCAATCTTCAGAAGCCATCAGTTCACAGGTCTAAGACGGCCGCAGGTAAACGCGGGTACACGCAGATCAGATAAAACAGCAGCCGGCCGAGGCTGCTGTTTTTATTTAAAACGGATTTGCGAATATCTGTGTAAATCTGCGGGAGAATTATGCGTTAATCTGTCCGCAGCACCCCAGGAGGATAACGACCATGCCGGCGAAGGACCTCAAGGATCTTCTCGAACGGATACATACCCGACTCGATGAAAGCTTCGTAAACATCGGTGCTCAGGTTGCCCATCTCGAAGCGGCGGACCTCGCCGAACTCATTAATCAACTCACGATCGCCGAAGCCTCGACTGTGCTGTCGATGTTGCCGGTCGCGCGTGCGACAGAACTGTGCGACCAACCCACCATGCGTCGTCGTGCCGCAATCCTGGCCCAACTCGAACCCGAACGCGTGGCAGAAATCCTGTCAGGTCTGTCAGCCGACGAATGCACTGACATCATTCAACGCATGGGCGTGCATCAGCGCCATCGCATTTTTCCCAAACTCAGTGGAGAGATTCAGGCACAGTTAAAAGAGCTGTTGCAGTATCCAACCCACACGGCCGGCGGCAACATGACGACGGAATTCGTCCGACTCGATCCGACTATGACCGTCGGTGATGCGCTCAAGCACATCCGCTCAGTGGCACGTGAAAAGGAATCGATTTATGCGTGCTACATCATGGATCCGCAAACCGATCGGTTGCTCGGAGCGGTATCGTTGCGCGACCTGGTGATGGCTGAACTCGAGCGACCAGTGACCGAAGTTATGCGACCGAGGCCGGTAACTGTAAATGTCCATGACGATCAGGAACTCGTAGCCAAGAAGATCAGTAAGTACAACCTGCTGGCCGTTCCCGTCCTGGAAGACGACTTGAGTGTGGTGGGCTTTGTGACGGTTGACGACATCATCGACGTAATGATCGAAGAGCAGACTGAAGACATACTGCGCATGGCGGCCGTTGAGCCGGGCGCCCTGGATAAGCCCTATTTCGATAACCCGATCTTTCGCGTGGTGCGCAAACGCATCGGCTGGCTGTTGTTGCTATTTGTGGCGGGTACTTTGACGAGCGCGGTGCTGCACCGTTTTGAAAACGAGCTTGCGGCAGTAGTCGCGTTGGCGTTTTTCATTCCGCTGTTAATTGGAACTGGCGGCAACGCGGGTGCGCAAACGGTGATGACAGTGATTCGCAGTCTGTCGCTTGGTGAGTTTGGCGTAAAACAAGCGTGGCGAGTTGTGCTGCGCGAGGCTACGACAGGGATGTTGGTGGGATTGATGGTCGGAGCAGTGGCCTTTGGTCAGGCGTTGCTCTGGAGAGCGCCACTTGCCCTGGCGATCACTGTGTCAGTAACGATGTTTGCGATCTGTCTTTGGTCAACAACGGTTGGTTCCTTGATTCCAATCGCTGCGGAAAGGTTTGGAGTTGATCCCGCGGTGTTATCAGCGCCACTCATCACGACGCTGGTCGATGCGACGGGTCTGGTCATCTATTTCACGATCGCCAAGATCATTCTCGGCGTGTAAATGGGAGCCACACAATTCGACGTTCAAAAACATCAGGGTCAAGTTCCACCGAAAGAAATCAAGATTACAAAAATGCAGGCCTTCCCAACCTGCAATCATTCCACCTTGACCCATTGCACCGACGTTGACCGCTGATCCTTCGGACCTTGAACTATAGGTCACTTCATTTTTCGGAAGGCGAACGTCATCTGTTTCGTGCCTTCGCCACCATCAATGGTCGCCGTTAGTGAGTCGTCAGCGATCTTCTTGTAAATGATTCGCTTTGGAAAATCGTGCGTGGGGTTTTCGAAGACTGCTTCCTGCGCATTAACGCGAGTGAGTTTGAAGTCTGTTGCCGGACATCGTCCTTTAGGTTG
>Ga0207701_10008203_pt1 | contig 10335 bp, 4 predicted proteins | sample KBSSwiSSwithPhiX_FD_184294 | JGI IMG/M metagenome (GOLD analysis project Ga0207701, IMG submission 184294) | Switchgrass rhizosphere bulk soil microbial communities from Kellogg Biological Station, Michigan, USA, with PhiX - S5 (SPAdes) (version 2) | ecosystem: Environmental > Terrestrial > Soil...
GGGGTCAAACCGGGGTCAGACCGGGGTCAGACCGGGGTCAGACCCCTCCCCTAATGGCGTCGACGCTGAGATCGCGATCCACGAGGAATTTGCCGCGCCGCGCGGGCGGACGAAGAAGGCGGCCGCTGACGTCGGCAATTTCCGCCAGGTCACCATCGTTGACACGTCGCAGAAAAAGAAGCTCGAACTGAACATCGAGGTCCCGGTCGAGGACATGGCGCGCATCGGCGAGACCGAGGAGATCCCCAGCGGACCCGCGTCGCAGGGACCCGTGCGGTCGTCGATCTGGACGGCGATCTACCCGCGGCTCCTGGAGCTGGTGCAGGCGCACCGCTCGACGCTCATCTTCGTGAACAGCCGGCGGATCGCGGAACGCCTCGCCGGTGCCCTCAACGAGCTCGCCGGTGAATCCCTCGTCCGCGCGCACCACGGATCGCTGGCCCGGCCCCAGCGCATCGAGATCGAGGACCGCCTCAAAGCCGGCCAGATCCGCGGACTCGTGGCGACGTCATCGCTGGAGCTGGGGATCGACATGGGGGCGATCGATCTCGTGATCCAGATCGAAGCGCCGCCATCGGTGGCGAGCGGGCTGCAGCGCATCGGCCGCTCGGGTCACACCATCGATCAACCGAGCCGGGGCGTCATCGTGCCGAAGTATCGCGGCGACCTCGTCGCGTGCGCCGCGGTGACGCGGGCGATGCACGAGGCGCAGATCGAGTCCATCCGCTACCCGCGCAACCCGCTCGACGTCCTCGCGCAGCAGATCGTCGCGATGGTGGCGATGGAGCCGTGGAACGTGGACGAGCTCTTCCAGGCGGTGCGCGGCGCGGCGCCGTTCGCGGAGTTGAGCCGGGCCATCTTCGAGGGCGTCCTCGACATGCTGTCGGGTCGGTACCCTTCGGATGATTTCGCCGACCTCAGGCCGCGACTGACGTGGGACCGCCTGAAGAACGAGGCGACCGCCCGCGAGGGCGCGAAGCGCGTCGCCGTCGTCAACGGCGGCACGATTCCCGATCGCGGCCTCTATAGCGTCTTCCTCGTCGGCGAGCGCGGCCCCCAGGCACGCGTCGGCGAGCTCGACGAAGAGATGGTCTTCGAGAGCCGCGTCGGCGAGACGTTCGTTCTCGGCGCCTCATCGTGGCGAATCGAGGAGATCTCGCACGACCGCGTACTGGTGACGCCGGCGCCGGGCGAACCGGGCAAGATGCCGTTCTGGAAAGGCGATCGCGCCGGCCGCCCGCTGGAGCTCGGGCTCGCGATCGGTCGGCTGATGCACGACCTCCTGCGGCTCTCGCCGGCAGCCGCCGTCGATCGTCTGACGCGCGAGCACGATCTCGAGCCGCAGGCCGCCGAGCACCTGCTCCAGTATCTTCGCGATCAGATGGCCGCCGCCCGCGCCGTTCCCGACGCGGCCACCATCGTCGTCGAACGCGTGCGCGACGAGCTCGGCGACTGGCGCGTCTGCGTGCTGTCGCCGCGCGGCGGGCGCATCCACGCGCCGTGGGCGATGGCGGTGGCCGCCGGCATCCGCGAGGAGACCGGCGTCGACGTCGAGACGCTGTGGGGAGACGACGGGTTCGTGGTGCGGTTTCCGGACGTGGACCAGCCGCCGGACGTCCGCCTGCTGCTGCCCGATCCCGACCAAGTCCAGGCGCTGGTCGTGCGGCAGCTCGGGTCGACGGCGCTCTTCGCCGCGAAGTTTCGCGAGAACGCGGCGCGGTCGCTGCTGCTGCCGAAGCGCCGGCCGGGGATGCGCGCGCCGCTCTGGCAGCAGCGCAAGCGCGCGGCCGACCTGCTCGCCGTGGCGTCGCGCTACGGATCGTTTCCGGTGCTGCTCGAGACGTATCGCGAGTGCCTGCGCGACTTCTTCGACATGCCGGCGCTGATCTCGACGCTCACCGACATCCGCAGCCGCAAGCTCCGGATCGCATCGGTCGATTCGGAGACGCCGTCGCCGTTTGCGGCGTCGCTGCTTTTCAGTTACGTCGCCAGCTTCATCTACGACGGCGACGCGCCGCTGGCGGAGCGTCGCGCCCAGGCGCTCGCCGTCGACCAGTCGCAGCTGCGCGAGCTGCTCGGCGACGCGGAGTTGCGCGAGCTGCTCGATCTCGATTCGATGGAGGCGATCGAGCGCCAGCTGCAGCGGCTCGATCCGCAATATCAGGTGAAAAGCGCCGACGCCGTGCACGACATGCTGCTGTCGCTTGGCGACCTGACGGAAGTGGAGATTGGCGCACGCGCGATCAGCGCCGATGTCGCGGCCAGCGTCGGCGCGCTCGCCGTAGCGCGCCGCGTGCTGGCCGTCCGGATCGCCGGGGATCCGCGCTACATCGCGGTCGAGGACGCGGCGCGATTTCGCGACGCCCTTGGCGTGCCGCTGCCGCCAGGCGTCCCCGAGTCGCTGCTGCAGCCGGTCCGCGATCCGCTCGGCGATCTCGCGCTGCGCTACGCGCGCACGCACGCGCCGTTCACCGCGCCCGATTTCGCCGCGCGCTACGGCCTGCACGCAGGAGTGGCCGAATCGATCCTGCTGCGGCTGACGGGAGAAGGGCGCCTCGTCGAGGGCGAGTTCCGCCCCGGCGGGACGCGGCGCGAATGGACCGATCCCGGCGTGCTGCGCATGCTGCGCCGCCGCTCGCTCGCCAAGCTGCGGCACGAGATCGAGCCGGTCGATCAGGCCGTGCTCGGCCGCTTCAGCACGACCTGGCAGGGGATCGTCAAGCGGCGGCACGGCGCCGATGCGCTGCTCGACGCGATCGAGCAGCTGCAGGGCGCGCCGCTGCCGGCATCGATCCTCGAAACGGAAATCCTGCCGGCGCGGATCGACTTCTACGATCCAGCGGACCTCGACGCGGTGACCGCGGCGGGCGAAGTTGTCTGGATGGGGGTGGAACCGCTCGGCGATCGCGACGGCCGCGTCGCGTTGTACCTCGCCGATCATCTCCCGCGATTGCTCGCGCCCACGGTCCGCCTGAAGGCGGACACTACAGACGACCGTGATCTGCCTGCACGCGAGACCGCGATCCTCGAGGCGCTCAATTCGAACGGCGCCTCATTCTTCGGCCCGCTGCACGAAGCCGTCGGCGGCGGCTATCCGGGCGAGACCGTCGACGCGCTGTGGAATCTCGTCTGGCGTGGCCTCATCACCAACGACACCTTCCACGCGCTGCGGGCGTTCACGCGCGCGCGTGCCCCGCGGCGGCGCATGAAGGTCAGGCGCGACGACGTGTCGGCGTTCCGTTCGCGGCGCCTCGCGCCGCCGTCCGCCGAAGGTCGATGGGCGCTGGTGCCGAGAGCGCGAGAGTCGGCAACGAGCGCGTCCGGCCGATCGCAGAAATCGAGGACGACTCCCGACCCCACGAAGTGGGCAGCGGCGCTGACGCAGCAGCTGTTAGCGCGCCACGGCGTCCTCACGCGCGAGGCGGTCGCGAGCGAGGCGATCCCCGGCGGCTTCGGACTGATCTATCCCGTTCTCAAAGGGCTCGAGGACAACGGCCGGATTCGCCGCGGCTATTTCGTCGCCGGCCTCGGCGCCACGCAGTTCGCGATGCCGGGCGCGCTCGATCTGCTGCGCTCGCTGCGCGACGCACCTGACGAAGCGGAAGTCGCGGTGCTCGCGGCAACGGATCCGGCAAACCCGTACGGCGCAACCCTCAAGTGGCCTGCGCGCGGATCGGTCCAGGCGTGGAGTTCCGAGGGAAAAAAGGATTCTGCCAGTTCCGCAGGTTCTGCGTTGACCGTCGTGGACGCCGGGAGGGGCCCGACGAGATCAGTCGGCGCAACGGTGATTCTCGTCAACGGCGCGCTCGCCGCCTACCTCGCGCGCGGCGACCGACAGCTCACGACGTTGCTGCCCGAGTCGGAGCCGGATCGATCGAAAGTGGCGCGCGCTGTGGCGCGCGTGCTGATCGATCGCGCGCGCACAGGCGGCGACGCGCCGCGCGGCATGCTGATCGAGGAGATCGACGGCACGCCGCCGTCGCTGCATCCGTTGTCGCCGTATTTATCTGAATCAGGATTTGTCGCCGGCGCGATGGGATTTCAGGCGACATTCAGGAGGGGCTGAAGAGCGGAACCCGAAAGGTCTGAATGCCAGAAGGCTGCCACCCTTTTGCCCTTGCTCGCTCGCGGCGTCTCGTCGAAGCGCGAACGTTCGGCAGCCGGAGCACGACGGGCAGGAGGGACCCGGACGACGAATAAGGCTCCCCCGAACCCTCTCGCCGTCCAATCTTGCCCCATCCAGCCCGTCCTGCCCCGGCTGCCTCGAGCTCGTGCTACTTCTTCGTCGTCACGCGCACGTCGGAGGCCTGCAGTCGGTTGCCAACCTTGTGATACGCGACGCTCACCTGATCGCCCGCTGCGATCAGCTCCGAGAACAGCGCCTTGCCGCCGCTGGCCGCCGTCGCGGTACCGAGTCCCTTGCCGACAACCTTGGTGTCCGCGCTGATCTGGAAGGTCTGCTCGAACGTCGCGCCGCCGCCGCTGCCGCCGACGATGGTGATCGAGTTGGCGCCGAGCGATTTCACCGTGCCGTTCGATCGCAGTTCATCCGCGGCCACCGATCCGCCGGTGCCAACACTCGGCACGGCGCGAATCATCGACGCGCGCGGCGTGGCCCCCGATGCCGGCAGGTAGGTGACGGCAACCGGCTGCCCGACGGTGAGGATGTCCGAGAGCTTGGGCCCGGGCTTACCGGTGGCGGCGAGCTGGCGGGTCTTCGTGCTGGCGCCGCGTGCTTCGACCTGCGTGTTCGCGTCGACGGCGAACGTCATCGCCTCGTCGCGAACCTGGATGGTGATCGAGGAGCCGCTCATGTCCGACACGGTACCGCGAGCGACCTGGGTCTCCTGGGCGATCGCAGTGTTGGCTGGCCAGTAGATCACCGAGAGGACTGCGAGGGTGACGGCGAGAAACATCGTTCTCATGTCTGCCTCCTTCGGGTGGTGACGACGAGGCGCCCGACGATGTTGGATTGGACGGCAGGCTGTTTTTGAATGTTCCAAACGAGCAGGCGGGCGGGAGGAGACGGAGACGGTGCCGGACACGGTGTCCGGCACCAGCCCTGGAACAGAGCGAGGTCGCGGGTGTCTATTTCGCGGGGGCTTTGGTGGTGACGCGGATCTCTGCGGCGTGCATCGTATTCCCCATCTGGTGGTAGCTGACGTTGACCGTGTCGCCAGCGCTCACGAGATCGGTGATGACGGTCTTGCCGCCCGCGGCGTCAGCCGCGGTACCCGCGCCTTTGGCGACGACCTTCGTGCTCCCGTCGATCGTGAACGTGAAGGGCGAGCTCATCCCTCTGCTGCCGGTGATGACCATCGACGTCGGCGAGATCGACGTCACCTTCCCGACAATCACCCTCGGTGCCTCGGTGCTTCCTGCGCCGCTAAAGCTCGAGATGGCGCGGATGGCTACCGCCTTGAGCACGCCGCCCGACTCGGTATAGCTGACGGTCACCGGCTGACCCACCTTGAGGATCTCGGTCAGCTTCGGTCCGGCCTGCCCCGCCGCCTTGGCCTGCCTCGACTTCGTGCTGCCGCCGATCGCCTCGACCGTTGTCTTCGAGTCGGCGGCGAATTTCATTTCCTTCTCGGGAGTCTTCACCGTCACCGAGTCCTCGGCGACGATCGACACGGTTCCACGAGCCATCTTCGTTTCCTGTGCGGCGATCGAAGCGGGCACGGCGACGAGGGCCACGACCGCCAGCGCGAGCGCGAGCGATGCAGATTTCATTTGCGACTCCTGAGCGTTGAAAGATGCCGACCGGAGAGAGACTTAATGGCATCCTAAACGATGTATGCCTGAAGGCGACACAATTCTTCGGGCGGCCCAGGCTCTCCACCGCGTCCTTGCCGGTCAGACAGTTACACGGTTCGACTCGGTCTACCCGGCGCTGACGCGGGTAGCAGAGGACCGGCCAATCGTCGGCCGGACGATCGAGTCGGTTACGGCTCGAGGCAAGCATCTGCTGATGTCGTTTTCCGGCGATCTCATCCTTCGCACCCACATGCGGATGAACGGCAGCTGGCATCTGTATCGGACCGGGGCGACATGGCAGCGGCCCTCGAGCGACATGCGCGTGCTCGTCGCAACCGCCGACGCGGTCGCGGTGGGGTTCAACGTTCCCGTGGCCGAATGGCTCACGAGCCGGGAGCTCGAGCGTCATCGTCAGGTCAGCGCGCTCGGGCCGGATCTTCTCGCTGGGGCAGGTGCCCAGTACGCATACGCGATCGACGTCGCGGAAATTGTCAGGCGGATGCGCACGCACGGTCGAGATGCAATCGCGGAAGTGCTGCTCAATCAGCGGGTTCTCGCCGGCATCGGCAACGTCTTCAAGTCCGAGATCCTCTTCGCCGCCGGCGTCAGCCCGTTTGCGACCGTCGATTCCCTGACCGACGCGGATCTCGAGCGGATCGTCGGCATCGCGCGCGATCAACTGGCGGCAAACGTTCTCGACCGCTCCCGCACCCTGACGCCGGCGATCGGACGGCGAACGACGCGCAGCCTCGACCCCTCCGCCGGGCTTTGGGTGTACAGCCGAAGGGGCAGGCCGTGCCGGCGATGTGGCGCCGCCATCCAGTCGAAGAAGACCGGCATCGACGTCCGCCCCACCTACTGGTGTCCCAACTGCCAGCGGCTGTCCGGCTCCGTCACGTAGGGTCAGTCCAGCTTTCGTAAACCTTTCACACTCAGTACTTAGCGCTATCGGCGCCCCTGTTCTCCTGGAGGGAATCGGCCGACAAAGGGATCGGCATGGCCTGGCTGTTCCTCGGCGTCGTCTATTCGAGCGCCTACGCGGCGACCGGGTGGCTGCTGCGCGGGCAGCCGGAGGTCCTGAGCTGGTTTCGCGCCGCGGCCCTGCTCGCGCCGCCGCTGACCGGCGCGACGGTCATCTTCAGGCGGCGGCACACCTGGCGCGGCTGCCAGTGGCTGTTCTGGTCGACGATCGCGCTCGGCCTGACGATGTCGGCGATGGGGCTGACCGGATGGGCAGCCGAGGAGATTCTGCTCGGCCACGGCACCTGGCTCGCGTGGCCCGCTGTTTTCGCGCTCTTCGGCGGCGTCGCCCCGCTGTTCGCGCTGCTCGCGCAGCCGCACCGCGGCCCGCGCGAACCGCTGGCCGCCACCACCGCCATCGACATCGCCGGGCTCGCGGTCGTCACCGGCTTTCTCTACTCTTTCTTCATCACCGCGCCGTCGGCCACCTCGCTGATTCTGGTCTCCGAGCTGCAGCAGGGGCTGGTCGTCACCGGCATGGCGGCCGCGATGTGCGCCGCCTGGAATTCACCGTGGCGCGCAACGTATCGCCGCCTCACACTCGGCGCGTTCGTCAGCCTCGCAACGCTCACGCTCAGCAACGTCGAGGTCTGGCAGGGGACGTTCCGCACCGCGTTCGTCTACGACTTCACCTGGATTCTGCCGTTCGCGTTCTTCCCGTGGGCGGCGGCGCAGTCGCCGAAATCAGAAGCAGCCGATCAGCACGCCACCGAGCAGGAAGAACTGGCGCGACCGCGCCCCTGGGTGATCTTCACGGCGGTCGCGATGCTGCCGTTCCTCGACTTCGGCCTCAGGCAGATCTCGCCGGAAGAGATGTTCAAGGGCTTCCGCGATCTCTCCACCGCGATCACGATCATCTCGGTGCTGCCGCTGCTGGTCGCCCGCATCGCCGCCGAGCGCGCCGAGCTCCAGCAGGCGGGCGCGACGATGCGCTTGATGGCGCAGGTGATCGAGCAGACCGACGAGCTCGTGCTGGTGATGACCGCGGACGGCCGCTGCCGCCACGCCAACGCCGCCTTCTGCCGCGCGATGCAGTCCACGCGTGAGGAGCTGCTGCGCAAGCGGCCACGCGAGCTGATGGCGAACGACACGGTGTCGGCGGAAGACATCCAGTCGGTCGTCCGCGCCGGCGGCAGCTGGCGCGGCACCGTGACGCGCACGCGGCCCGATGGCTCGACCTTCCCGGTGTCTGCGACCGTGGCCGCACTGCGCGGCGATCGCGGCGAGGCGACGCACTTCGTCTCGATCGAGCGTGACATCTCGGAGGAGCGGCGGCTGCGCGAGCAGCTCATTTACAGCGAGCGGCTCTCCGCCGTCGGTCAGCTGGTGGCCGGCGTCGCGCACGAGTTGAACAACCCGCTGCAGGGTGTGATGGGACAGGTCGAGTTGCTCATCGGCACCGAGGATCGACCGGCGACCCGCGTCGAGCTGCAGCAGATTCGGCACAGCGGCGAGCGCGCGGCGAAGATCGTCCGCAACCTCCTCACCTTCGCGCGCCACTCCGCGCTCGAGCGCTCGGTCGCCGACCTCAACGAGATCGTGCGCTCGACGCTCGCGCTGCGCGCCAACGACCTGCGCTCGGCGAACATCGCCGTCGACGAGGACTACGCCGGCGAGCTGCCGCTGATCATCGTCAACCGCGAGGAGATCCAGCAGGCGGTGCTCAACCTGCTGCTGAACGCCGAGCAGGCGCTGCGCGCCGTGCGGCGGCCAGGCACGATGCGCCTGCGCACGGCGCTGGCCGAGGATCCGGGTGCGGTGATGTTTGAAATCTCCGATGACGGCAATGGTGTGCCGCCGGAGGTCACGAGCCGGATCTTCGAGCCGTTCTTCACCACCAAGGTGAGCGGCGAAGGCACCGGGCTCGGCCTGTCGGTGAGCCTTGGAATCGCCGCGGCGCACGGCGGCACGCTGATGCTGCTTCCCTCCGCGCGCGGCGCGCGGTTCGCGCTGACGCTGCCGATGGCGTCGGTGCCGGCGCTCGACACGCGAGAGACTGCGCTGACGATGTAGTTGCTCGATGCTAGTTGCTAGTTGCTAGGTTTCCAAGCTACTCGAGTTCCTGCACAGCTAGCATCCAGCATCTAGCAACGAGCCCCTACCGATGCACACCGGGCGCTTCATGCCCGGTGCGGGCGACGTACTCGACGTAGGACCCCGGATAGAGGTGCGGCTGCGCCTCGACGCCGCTCTCCCCTCCGAGCTCGAGGACCCGGTTGCTCAGACCGCGAAGAAATTCGCGGTCGTGCGACACGAACAACATCGTGCCGTCGAAATCCTTCAGCGAGTCGAGCAGCATCTCCTTGGTCGCCAGATCGAGGTGGTTGGTCGGCTCGTCGAGGACGAGGAAGTTCGGCGGGTTCAGCAGCATCCTCGCCAGCACCAGCCGCGTCTTCTCACCGCCGGAGAGCGCTCGAATCTTCTTGTCGGTGTCGTCGCCTGAGAACTGAAACGCGCCGGCGAGGTTGCGCAGCGCGCCGATCGACTCGTGCGGGAAGTCGGACTGCAGCTGCTCGGCGATCGTGAAGTCGGGGTTCAGCAGATCCAGCGCCTGCTGCGCGAAATAGCCCATCTCGAGGCTGGCCCCGAGCTTCACCGCGCCGGCGTCCGGCGGCACCACACCCGCCACCATCTTCAGCAGCGTCGACTTGCCGGCGCCGTTCTTCCCCATCACGCACCACCGCTCGCCGCGGCGGATGGTCATCGACAGCCCGTCGTGGACGACGCGCCGACCGTACTTCTTGGTGACGCCGTCGAGCACCGCGACCTGATCGCCCGAGCGCGGCGGCGTGCGGAAGTCGAACTTGACGATCTGCCGCTTCTTCGGCAGCTCGATCTTCTCGATCTTCTCGAGCGCCTTCACCCGGCTCTGCACCTGCGCCGCCTTGGCGGCGTGGGCCGAGAAGCGCTCGATGAAGCGCTGCTCCTTCGCCAGCATCGCCTGCTGCCGCGCGTACGCGGCCTCGCGGTTGGTCTCGCGGATCGCGCGCTCACGTTCGTAGAAGTCGTAGTTGCCCGAGTACGACGTGATCTCGCCGCCGTCGATCTCCGCGATCTTCGTCACGATCCGGTTCATGAACTCGCGGTCGTGCGAGGTCATCAGCAGCGAGCCGGGCAGCGACTTCAGGAAGCTCTCGAGCCAGATGATCGACTCGATGTCGAGGTGGTTGGTCGGCTCGTCCATCAGCAGCACGTCCGGCCGGCCGAGCAGCACGCGCGCCATCGCGACGCGCATCTTCCAGCCGCCGGACAGCGCGCCGACGTCGCCGTCGATCTGTTCGTCCTCGAAGCCGAGGCCGAGCAGCACTTCGCGCGCCTGCGCTTCGAGCGCGTAGCCGCCGAGATGGTCGTACTCCTCCTGCACTTCGCCGAACCGCGCCAGGATGCGATCCATGTCGGCGGCCTGCGCCGGATCCGACATCGCGTTCTGCAGCTTTTCGAGCTCGTGGTGCAGGTCGCCGGCACGGCCGCTGCCGAGGATCGCCTCGTCGAGCACCGAGCGTCCCGCCATCTCCTCGACGTCCTGGCGGAAGTAGCCGATCGTCAGCTTCTTCGGCA
>Ga0207701_10008204_pt1 | contig 10333 bp, 8 predicted proteins | sample KBSSwiSSwithPhiX_FD_184294 | JGI IMG/M metagenome (GOLD analysis project Ga0207701, IMG submission 184294) | Switchgrass rhizosphere bulk soil microbial communities from Kellogg Biological Station, Michigan, USA, with PhiX - S5 (SPAdes) (version 2) | ecosystem: Environmental > Terrestrial > Soil...
TCATCGTGTTGATCCTGTTCGAGCAGACAAGAACGATCTCGGCGTCAGCACATCACTGGGTTGGAAGTTCTGAGATGCCACGCACAATCGATTGAGCCTGTAAATTTTGCCAGTGCTTTAGTGGACTGAGCACAATAGAATCTTCAATGCGTTGCACACTGGACCAACTTTCCTGGCGTAATCGTAAATCACAGATGCTTTCCCAGCGGGTCTAGTTGGTCTGAACGTGTTCCCTCCTTGAGAACACGTCTTATGCCTTGGCCACGATCGAGAGCGAGGTACGCGGGAAAAACGTGGCTGGGCACCTTCGAATTCGTGCGACTCACTTGTACGAACCCAATCGGATAGCCGAAGACCCGCATCGCTGGAGGTTAGTCGAAATGGACGGGTATAACGATTTAAGCAGACACTTGAGCGAAGCTTTGAACGAGGGGTGGGGTCCGCTAGTTGCCGACCTTGGCGCCGCAACTCATCAGGGCCATCTTCGAACGAACAATGAAGATAGCTATCTCCTGATGCGATTCGGTCGCTCGCTTGAGCGATTATCAACTAACCTTGATCAGAATCTAATTGAACCGAACTACAATTTGACTGGATACGGATTGTTGGTTGCCGATGGCATGGGTGGAATGTCTGCGGGCGAAGTGGCGAGTCGTCTGGCGCTCGCCAAGTTGGTTGAACTGGTCGTCAACACGTCTGATTGGATCCTTGAATTCAGGCAGGATAAAGATGCCAGAGCCGTCCTAAAGCGAATGACTGAACGCTTCTTTCAAATCGACAAGATTCTGAAGGATGAGGCGCTAGCTGACGACTCACTCGAAGGCATGGGTACAACCCTAACCGTCGCTGGCACTCTCGGACGTGAACTTGTCATCGGCCACATCGGCGACTCACGCGCATACTTGTTAAGAGACCAAGTCTTCAGACAGTTGACCACGGACCACACTCTCGGCCAGGCATTGATTGATGCGGGCGTTGCGAGTTCAGATGATCCAGTACCGAGATCAATGCGACACGTTCTGACCGCTGCGATTGGATCTCTCGATGAACGTATTGAACCTCAGGTGCTGCGGTTTAAGTTGACCAGCGGAGATCAGCTACTGCTATGCACTGACGGACTCACGGCGATGCTTGATGACGAAATAATCGCGAATGTGTTGCGTCACGGAGGATCGGCGGAGAGCGCTTGTGAGGAATTGATTGATCTCGCGCTCGGCGCAGGCGGCTCAGACAACATCACTGTCCTCCTCGCCCGCTTTAACTCCAATGGGTAAACCCCAATCATTGGTCATATATCATTTGACAGTTCTCATTTGTCATTTAGCAATACCAGCCGCAGATTCACGCAGATAGAGCAGATCAGAAATTACAAGAGAAGAGGCCGAGCTTTTTTCGCTTTCCGTTGAGATCTGTGTTTATCGGCGTGAATCTGCGGCTGGTATTGCCAAATGACAAATGAGAACTGTCAAATGATATATGACCAATGATTTGGGCCGGGATTGCTCCCGGCCCGGTGAGGAGCTCAGTTGTCAGGAATTTCTAATTGCCACCAACGGTTCCAGCAATGCCCTTGTTTACCATCAATCGGATTTCCACTCGACGGTTCTTGGCACGACCGGCCTTGGTCTTGTTTTCAGCCACAGGTTCCAATTGACCGTAACCAAAAGGCTGAACCAGGCGATTGAGCGGCATCTTGTATTTGGTGATGATGTAATAGATCACCGAGTTTGCGCGACGCTCACTCAAGTCGATGTTCCGTTGCGTACTGCCTGTGGTGTCGGCGTAACCAATTACGGCCATCACCCAACCCTTCCGGTCTTGAGTTTTTACCCAGGCCGCTGCATCGTCAATCGCTTGTTTGGCCTGCGGACCCAGAACAGAGCTGCCGGTCTTGAAGTAAACCGTAATGGTCTTGATGGGATCGAAGTCGCCCAGACCATTGATTCGATTGTTGGCGTAGTCGGCAGTCGACTGTGCTTTCTCGGCAGCCGCCTGTGACTTCGCCGCGTCTTCCTTAGCACTTTGAGCGAGAGCCTGTGTCTCCTGAATCTGGCCGGCGAGTCGTTCCTGTTCCTCTTGCTGGAGTCGCAGTTTTTCATTCAACTCAGCTTCAGCTGGATCGAGCGTGGCTTTCAATGCTTGAGCCGTTCTGAGGTCTTGCTCATCAAAACGGACCTTACTCGCCACGATCGATCCGTCGCTATTTCTCGTGCCGTCAACTTCGAGGCGCAGTCCGCGGAGGATGTAGCTCGCGGCATATTCCTTTGATCCTCGGAACACGCCTTTCTTGTGACTTTTGACTTCGGTGTCAGCGGTCAAGAGAACGGTTGTTGTCGGTCCGCCTGTGGTTTCCGACATTGTGAACGAATCGGGATCGCGTTTGATAACGACTCCCTTTAACTTCTTCACTTCTTCCTGAACGGTCGCGCGCAACGCGGGGTCGTCAGTCTTTGTCGCCAGGGATCCTGCGGCGTAGGTGTTTCCCACGCCCGCCAACACGAGAACGAAGGCGACTGTCATCAATCTCAGTATGGTGTTGGTGGTGATTCTCATCTGTCTACTCTCCTTAGGATTGTTGGTTTAAGTTTGGAGTCAGCCTTCTATTCTTTGAGCAACGCAGTGTATGCCTCCGTCGGCTTTACTGCATTTGCCAGCCCTTGGGGCCGACTTGCTGGTTTACAGCAATCGCATACTAGCCGCTGCTAAATACCCTTAATACTGTCAATTCTGACAGTATTTAGCTCGGTTTGTTGATCGGTAGGATGAGACCAATTAGTTCACTCCTTATGTTGGCTAGCAAATCAATCAAGGTGGTCAAGCGCAAACAGCGAGAGGTGCCTGAAGATCAGCAGGAAGCGCTGGAGTCTGCACCGAAGACGGAGCGTCAAGCACGGCGGATGATGTTTCAGACGATTAGCGCGTGGATTGAAGAACAGAGAGAGAGCAAGAAACAGCTACCCAGACACCTTGCCTTGTTTGAGGAAAGCGTCGACTAATTTATCGGCTCTTCTCACCGCACCCTTAACATGACGATAGGAATGCACGGCCGGCCAGGACTTCTCGCACGGCAACGACCAGGTCTGCGCACATCCGTGTTTTGAAGACGTAGCCTTCGGCTCCGCTCTTGAATGCGGCACCGACAAAATCGGCATCGTTGTGAATCGTCAGGAAGATTACTTTTGGTGATAAGTTGCTCTGTTTGAGCTGAGTAGCGGTTTCTATGCCGTTGAGTTTCGGCATTGAGATATCAAGGACGCAAACATCGGGTTTCAATCGGGCAACTGCCTCAAGCAGCGCTTTTCCATTTGCGACTGCTTCTATAACGTCGAAGTCGCGCCGTAGCAAGCGCACAACCTGGTTTCGCATCAATTCATGATCTTCTGCAACGAGAATACGCGCCCGCGTCACCGTTTCTCCTTTGCCCTCTTATGGCGATTGAGAGCGGGCGAGGCATGTCAGACGAAAGTGGTCGTCACATCTAATGCAGTGACTTGAAGTGACTTTAGAACGATTTCTCGAAGAGACGTACTAGCAAAAGTTACAGGGAGTGATCAGGGGCAGGGACAGCGGAGTCAGGAGCAGGAGGCAGAAAGCAGGAGCAGGTGTTTGTACGTGCTCCTGCCAACTGCCTCCTGCTGCTGGTTCGTCACGCGACAGCAAGCGAACTTCTCAACGCATACTCTATGAGCTCTGCGTTACTGCGAATGTGAAGATGCTCCATCATCGTGTACTTGTGGAATGCGACGGTTCGCGCCGAGACGTTCAAGACAAATGCAACCTCTTTCATCGAACGACCCTCGGCCAAAAGTTGAAGCACCTCTTTTTGCCGAAGCGTTAAGGGGTACTTGGCCTTTCTTTGCTTGAAGTACTGTACAACCGATCCTTCCATTCCCTTGGTCATCAGCGGGGTTACGTAATATCCGCCGCGCACGACCTTTCGAATCGCCTCGAGAAGTTCCGTTGCCGCGGAATTCTTCAGCACAAATGCTGATGCTCCGAGTCGGAAAGCCTCGCCGGCGACGTCGGGGTCATGGTTCATCGTCAAATACACCAACTTCAGCATCGGCATCATCTGTTTCAGGCGTTGACCCGCGTTCAATCCGTTCATAGTGGGCATACCGATGTCCAGCACCACCACGTTCGGATTCAACCGGGGAACTGCCTCAACCAGTGCCTTGCCGTCGTTGAAAGTACCGACGACTTCAAACTCTGGCTCGATCAGGTTCTTAAGAGCATCGAGTAAGAGCGTGTGATCATCTGCGAGAATAATTCGGGGGCGTTGCATAGACCCTCCCTTCAGCCTTGTAGTTAGATAAATCGGGATTTAGGGGAGTAGAAACTTCGATACGGGTGCCTCGCCGGGGTTGCGAGTAAATGTTGATTTCTCCGCCTACTATCCTCAGGCGCTCCTTCATGCTGAGGAAGCCCAAGCCTTTGTCCATTACGTCTGATTTGGTGTCGAAGCCACATCCGTTATCTGAAATAGAAAGCCGGATCGCATGCTCTGTTTTTGTCAGCAATACTTGAACAGAATCAGCACCGCTGTGTTTCGAACAATTGCGTAAGACTTCTTGTGCGATTCTGAAGATGCACAATGTCGCGTCTTTAGGAAGGTCTGCCGGAAAACCGCTTTGATGAAAGTGAATTCTGGCTTTCCCGTTCTGCTCTTCGCATAGACTCTTTACGGCCGCCGCCAACCCAAGATGATCTAACTTCGACGGATGCAATTTGTAAGACAGCCGGTGGATGTCGCTGGCAATTTCTTGAGCTTGCACTTGGAGCCTCTGAAAACGCCTGCGAAGCGTGAAAGGTCGCTCGATTAGCTGTCCCATTTGTTCCATTTCGATCGACAACACGGCCATTCGCTGACTCAGATCGTCGTGCAGCTCTCGAGCGACTCGTTTCCGCTCTTCTTCCTGCGCCGCGATTAGCCGGCTACCCAGATACTTCAGAGCCTCTTCCGCGCGCTTCCGTTCCGAAATATCGATCATGAAACCGTGCATTTTTCCATGCGCGCGATTTTCCGGCGTGATGCTCACGAGATTCTGCACCCAAACCACGCGGCTATCGCTACCTACCATGCGAAATGTCAGATCAAAATGGTCTGCGGCCGTAGTTTGCTTCTGGTAAGCGTTCAGCACCCGCTGGCGATCATCAGGATGAATATGTGATGCGAGGAAGTTAGGTTCGTACCACATGCTTGTTGGATACCCGAGCATCTTCACCGCCTGCTCACTCACATAGGTAAATCGCTGCGGGTCAACATCCCCTTCCCAGGCCATCACCTTTGTGGTTTCGAGCAACTGAGTCAGACGCGCCTGAGTGTGGTTAACATCCTCGCGAACAGAGGCAACGTCTTCGTGCGTAATAAGGACTCTAAAGGTCGAGCCCGGCAAATTCAGGCGAGCGGCGTGCAATACAAATGGCCGGCCTTGATTAACCGATTGGCAGTGATACTTGCGATGAAATTCGTGCTCATCACCAAATAGAATCTGTTGAAGATCGTCCGCGAGAGAGATCTGTGCGTCCTCTTCAAACCCCGAGTCAGTTACTCGCTTACAGTTTTCGAAATAGTAAGGGGTGACATCGAAGGTTTCGGCTGCACGTGCTCGGCCTCGCTGGAATAAGTGCCACGCCTTGCTCGCATACAAGATCTTTCCAGATTCGCTTAATACAGCGACGTTCGAAATACACGCATTAACGAGTGCGCGTAGCGTCTCATCCGATAAAACATCGTCCCTTTTAATGGACGACGGCTCAATTCTGCTGGTACCTGGAGAAGTCATATCGGGAGACCATGTTTGTTGCGTTTGAAATCGCCAATGCGGCCAAACTGCAACTTTTGAGTTCATCGGGTCCTGAGACATATTTGGTTTTCCGTTTGTCTCACTACTTTCACGGCGCGTCGGTAGTTCTAAAGCTCGGACGTTTCCGACGTCACCCGTGCCCTTAAATCAGTGCTGCGACTGCTCAATACTGCTAGCGCGCCTTTGAGAACTGCGAAATCATCTGAAGAAAGATACTGATCAAGATCCGATTCCGATTCCCATTCGCTTAACAGCAACGAGGAATTCTCATCCGCGGCGTCAAGATAAAAACGAAAGGTCCTGCATCCCTTGATGTGGTGAATAGGTCCGAGCAAGCCGGCGATAGTTTGCGAGAGCTCCATTCGCTTTTCTGGTCGAGCAGTAATCCTGGTTGTTTTAACGATCATGACGTTTACCCTTGTACGTGCATCTCTCCAATCCGCACACTTCAGCGTCACCCGCACGCTGCATGTCTGGTTGTAGTTGTCCTGTGCTGAGTACTGACTGGGCCTTTGCTATCTACTTAGCAAACGCTATGCACAAGAGAGTACGGCTTCGGACATGCTAGGGTCGACCCTTCTGTTATAAGGACTTAACGTCCTGACAAACTTCGTGGGGTGGGTAGGAATCCTCTAGAGGTACCGTTGTATTTCGTGGGATCCGTTTAACTCCACGGATAGCGATCCGTGGTTAGCGCGACATTGAAGTGTTAGTGCGCGGAATGCGACGGGGACCCCGCAGACACATGCGTGTCACGCCGGTGTATGCCGAGCTTTAGCATGCGCGTCCGCAATGTGCTCGGGTTGAGCCCGAGGATATTCGCAGCGCCACTCGGGCCTTCGATCCGCCATCCAGTGTGTTCCAACGTCTCCATTATATACTCGCGTTCAATCTCACCGAGCGTCTTGGTGGAGAACGGCTGCTCGTCGACAGCGATTTCAAAATGATCCACCAATTGCAAGACGCTTCCCTTTGCATGGATAACAGCGCGCTCGATCACGTTAGCCAATTCCCTGACGTTACCCGGCCATGAATGCGCTTGCAATCGCTGTAACGACTTCGGCGACACTGACGTGATTGTCTTCCCAAACTTCTTTGCGTATCCATTTACGAAGTGCTCAACCAAGAGGGGGATATCCTCTTTGCGTTGTCGCAAGGGAGGCACTGTGATCGGGTAAACATTCAGGCGATACCAGAGGTCTTCGCGAAAGTTCCCTTTTTCAACCTCGAGTTTCAAATCGCGATTCGTCGCCGCGATAATGCGAACGTCTGACTTGATCGTTTTAGTTCCACCTAGTCGCTCGAATTCGTTTTCCTGAATCACACGCAGAAGTTTCACCTGTAACTCGAGCGGCAGCTCTCCGATTTCATCGAGGAAAATTGTCCCACGGTCTGCCAACTCGAACCGGCCCGGTTTTCGCGCGCCGGCTCCAGTAAACGCACCTTTCTCATGGCCAAACAACTCGCTCTCGATCAGGTTGGGAGAAAGCGCAGCACAGTTCACCTTTATTAATGGCCGATCCTTTCGCGAACTCGCTTCTTGAATAGCGAGCGCAACAAGCTCTTTGCCAGTACCCGTCTCGCCTGTGATGAGCACAGTAGTATCAGTCGGTGCGACTTGCGTAACTTTGAACAGGACATATTTGATCGCATCGCTCTCGCCCACGATCTCCCCAAAAGTCGAATCCCGTTGCAGTTCTTGCTGAAGGTAGATATTTTCCGCCTCCAATTGGTTCTTCATACGATGCAGTTCTTCGTGAGCCTTGCGCAGACTCACTTCCGACTCTTTACGTTCGGTAATATCAAGACATGAGCCGATATACCCAAGAAAGACGTGGTCGGGTGTGGAAAAACAAGGCGTGCCGTTGTCGTAGACCCAACGATACTCACCGTCGCTTCTGCGTAGTCTGTACTCCATGTGGAAAGGTCTTCGCAGGTCAAAACTTTTCGCGTAAGTGTCAAGACAGCGATTGCAATCTTCCGGGTGAATGCCTTCGGACCAACCGGTTCCCAGTTCCTGCTTCAGGGAGCGACCGGTGAAATCGAGCCATTGCTGATTGAAGTAAGTGCCTCCTTTATCCAGACCCGACATCCAAATCATGATCGGCGTCGCATCGGCCATATTTCGAAAACGTTCTTCGCTTTCCTGTAAAGCCTTTTGCGCTGCGACTCGCTCGGTAATATCAGTCGATGCGATAAGCAGACACTCCTCATTAACGAATTCAAGTTTTTCCGCCGATGAAAGCAATACTCTTATTGAGCCGTCTTTCGTCAAGAATCTTGTTTCGCGAACACCGACCGAATCGGAACGATTCAGTTCCTCGATGAACTCCTCCTGCTGCTCTTTGGTCTTCCAGATCCCAAGCTGCAATGCGGTGTGTCCTATTACTTCCGCGCGTGTGTAGCCGCTCATCTTGAGGAAGCTTTCATTGACGTCGACAAAGACTCCGCCGGCAATCGTGACGATCGACATTGGTTGCGGATTCGTCCGGAACGACCTTGCAAAGGTCTCCTCGCTCTGCATTCGTGCCGCTTCCGCCTCATGCCGCTCAGTTACATCAAGCGTAACGCCCCGGATTCCCACGATGGTCTCTGTTTCATTTAGTTGCGGCGCGACGTGCGCCTCTGCCCAAACAATGCTGCCGTCTTTCGCGCGCATGCGGAATTGAAGAAGAGTGGGGGTGCCGGAAAAAACCGCCGCCGCTTCACGGGCGACTCTTTCTCGATCGGCTTCATGTACCAGCCCAAGCGCGAAGCTGGGACTCGACACGCATTCAGCTACCGTGTACCCCACCATCTTCTCAGCATAATCGCTAATGAAAGTCGTTCTTACTTCGTTTGTGACTGGATCTATTTGCGCTTCCCACACAATTCCAGGAACGTGGGAAACAACTTCATTGAGGCGCACGCGTTCTGAGTCGGCCAGAAGTGCCAGTCGACGACTTTCGACCTCTGCCTCGCGGCGTCGCGCACGCGTCACCAAGAGCCAGATGATCAGAAGTGCTTGCACCAGGAACGTGGCAAGACCAGCAACGACAGGCCATTGATCAAGTGCGAGGAATGTCTCGACCTCGATCGGCGTCGGCGCTTTGGCTAGAACTGATGAGAGCCAGAGTGCAGAAATCGCAAAGAAAAAAAGAAAGAGGAATGCCTGCCTGGCGAGTCGGAGTATTAAAGATCCTTTCGCCGGAACCAGCCATCGCGAAGGCCAAGACGAAGAGTATGAAACTCTATTCGGAGGTATCCGAGGGGAGATAAACGGAAACATAGCAACACTCTCAGCGTCTGGCGCCTCTCGACGCTTTAAGAGTGCTTAGGCGAAAAACACCTGTCGAGGAGAGGTGACTTCAATTAATCCGCTTGAACTGACCAACGTTCGCACTAGAGCGAACAACAAAAATCGGTAAGGGTGAATCGGAGCGAAACTCCGTCCAGCGCCTCGCTACTCCTCCAACACCGGCAAAACCAACGAGACCCAGTCTCTTTGGAATTTGGACCCTGAATTACCCTTTTCAATACGGCGCCGCGGGGTGTTGGCGAAGTGAGCCCTATTCTTACTTCACTTATGACCCGCGGCGTCGCCTGCGCAGATCGCCGCTGAGGTGTCGTTCCAAAACTACTTAGCGGCGACCGCCGCCGCCTCTAAAACCTCCACCACCTCTCATGCCACCACCGCGGAAACTGCCGGCACTGCTGCTTCGACTTGGACTTGAACTGCGATTGTAAGTGCCGTAATCGCGACTGCGTTGCGTTCCTTCTCTTCGCGCCGCACGATCCCGTTCCAGACTCTGACGGGTCCCTCGATCCATTTGGCTCCCTGATGGCTGACCTGTGCGGTCACCCCTGGCACCGTCTCTTTGACCTCGTTCTTGCTGTTTCGCACGGTCGTTCAACATGCTATCGCGAACCGATTGATCCGGCTTGTTCGTCGAATTCCATCCGCCGTTGTCCCACTTGCTCCAGTTGCCATTCTGATCACGACGGTAGACATTTCCATCTCTGCCCGCGTAAACGTTCTCGCCATTAGATCCAACAAAACCACGACCACCCTCTCCACGACGAGAAATCATCGTTCCCTGATCACCGCGGGTAACGCGAGTGGTGTTGCCCGCGCTGTTGGTAAATCGTTTGGTGTTAACCCAATCGTCTCCACGTTGTACCGTTGTCGATCCCCAACTGCCGTACACACCCGAACCTTGTCGCGTTTTCGCGTAAGTTCCGGTACGCGGGTTATAAGCCTCAGCAGCGCCGCGCGCGCCATATGGTCCATACGCGAATGCTCCGCGAGAATAGGTACCAGTGCCCGGGTTGTAACGTGCACCAAACCCAACACCGCCGTATGGTCCATAGATTCTTCCCGCAGTTCCGTACCTTCCAGTGTATGGGTTGTACCAGGATCCGTAACCGTAAGTTCGCAACGGCGGGTAATAGATTGGGTAGTAACCCCCGTACCAGTAATAAGGCGGGTAATACCAACCTGTTCCCCACACGGCACAGCCCCAACCGATCATCAAACCGGAGTAGCC
>Ga0207701_10008207_pt1 | contig 10331 bp, 6 predicted proteins | sample KBSSwiSSwithPhiX_FD_184294 | JGI IMG/M metagenome (GOLD analysis project Ga0207701, IMG submission 184294) | Switchgrass rhizosphere bulk soil microbial communities from Kellogg Biological Station, Michigan, USA, with PhiX - S5 (SPAdes) (version 2) | ecosystem: Environmental > Terrestrial > Soil...
ACGATCGATAGTGCTGCGCTTTTTTCTCCGGCCCAGTTGCAATCGGGCACGTTAAACGTCGGGACGGTTTTCACCGCAATTAATAACAACGGAAGTGCGGCCATCGCGGGGACCTTCAGCAACTTGCCCGATGGCGGGACCATCACAGTTGGCAACAACACCTTCCAAGCGAATTATGAAGGTGGCGATGGGAATGATCTGACGTTAACCGTTATTAGTAATTAGTTGAATGGAGCGAATGGGGCGAGTGGGGCGAGTGGGGCGAGCGACCGGACGGCAAGCCGCGAGGTAGCGATGACGCAGTGGGCTGCAAAGGAACTATATTTGATAGAAACGAAAACATATTATGAAGTACAAACTTAACATCTTCATCGCCATCGTATCCATAATTACGAGCCAACTAGTGTCTGCAGGCAGCGCGACGTGGAACCTTAATCCCTCGACGGATGACTGGAACACCGCCGCCAACTGGAGTCCAGCCACCGTTCCCGATGGGCCGTCCGACGTCGCAAGCTTTGGGATCACCAACCTGCCGGAAGTCCGGATCGCCAACGCCCCAATAGAAGTAAGCGAGATTGACTTTAGCGCTGGTGCGAGTCCGGCCACGATTACGGCAACCAATAGTGTCAATAACCTCGTCATCAGTGGAGCAGGTGTAATCAATAACTCCGGGATCACGCAGAATTTTGCCACCGTTCATGAAATAATGAACACCGGGGGAGGTGAGATTATCTTGCAGCATAGTGCCAAAGCCGGAACCGATACAGTTTACACCATCGGGAAGGATGCACATTTCAATGTCGGCAGTGCGCTTACAGCCATGTACTTTTCCAGTGCCGCCAGCGCCGACCATGCCACCATTAGCGTGTTTTCGAGCCAGCTCGTCTTTTCCGATGGCTCAACCGCGGAAAAGGCCACGATACTCGGCGGACAAGGAATTTATCCCGGGGGCGAAGTATGGTTTATCGATCACTCTACTGCGGCCGATGCGAGAGTTACAGTTGAAGGCGCAACCGCCCCCGATGCGACGCAGGGAAGCGCCTTCTTCGACAACTTCGCTTCGGCGGGAAACGCTACTTTCCTCATTCAAGGCGGCTCTAACGGAGGGCCGCCCGGGTTTGTCTCGATTGGCGCTGATAGCACTGCGGCCAGAGCAAGCTTTACCGCTACCGGCGGCGGGGGTATCTACTTCAGCAGCCAGGCTACGGGCGATATGGCAAAGATCACGCTGCTTGATGGAGGGATACTAAACGTTGACCACCGCGATTCATCGGTGCCTCTCCAGATAGGTTCTTTGCAGGGCGATGGCCTGGTTGTTCTGGCCAACGGACGATCGGGCCTGGCGATCGGTGCTAATAATCTCTCAACTCATTTTGATGGACTGATCTCAGGCGACGGCTTCATAACTAAGATTGGCCAAGGAAGCCTCGCTCTAACGCTGGATAATAGCTATACGGGAGGCACAATGGTGAAGCGCGGTGCCCTTTTGGTCAATAACGCTATTGGCTCGGGCACTGGTTCAGGACAGGTGGAAGTGGAAGGCGGTACCCTCGGCGGCAAAGGCGTCATCGGCGGGTCGGTAATAGTTGGCACCGGCGGCCCGCAGCAAGCGACGCTCGCACCGGGGATAAACGGAACGGGAGTGTTGCTGATGCAACAAACCCTTACCTTCGGAGCAAACGGCGTCTATAACTGGAATGTGGATACTCAATCGGCAACCGCTGATGGAGTGGCCGCAAACGGGGTGACAATCAGCGCGACCGCGCTCTTTAACATCTTCCCACGACGTAACGCTAGCATCCCAATCGGCGCCGTTTTCACCGTGGTCGATAATCAGGCAGCCACGCCGATCTCGGGTGCTTTCGCTAACCTGCCAGATGGCGCAATGATTACGATTGGCAGTAATAAGTTCCAAGCCAACTACGAAGGCGGCGATGGGAATGATCTTACGCTGACCGTTGTTAGTTTTTAGTTGAGCTTGAGAGAAAAGAAGGACGCACAACCATGATTGGTAAATTCACCTGCCTGACTCTGGGGCTTTTGTTCGCTCTGCTTAGCGACGTTGGCTACGCCGGCAGCGCCACTTGGAAACCTCATCCGGTTACCGGCGACTGGAACAACGCTGCCAACTGGAAACCCAGGACAATCCCCAATGGCTCAAGCGATATTGCAACCTTTGCCGTTTCAGCCCCAGCCAATGTGTTTTTGAATAGCGCCCAAATAGAAGTCGATCGCGTTGTCTTCGGTCCGGGGGCAAGCGCATTCAACATTTCCGGTTCGGACACGGCCAAGCTTTTGTTCAGTGGTGTCGGAATCGAGAATAACTCAGGGATGGTGCAGAATTTTATCACGAACTATAGCGAAACGGGCGCGCTGGCTTTCACCAATCAAGCCACCGCCGGTACGCAAACTAAATTCACCGCGATCGGGGATGGCAGCGAGATCGACTTCTACGACGAAGCATCCGCTTCCTCTGCGGACTTTACGTTAAGCTATTCAACAGGATTCGATGGTTACTCGCCGGTACTTGTGTTTTATGACACTGCCACTGCCGCTAGTGTCACGGTCAGGAATGTTGGCGGATTTGCTGACCATTCGGACGGCGGTGACACGAAGTTCTTCAACGATTCCACGGCTGCCAATGCGACGATCACGAATATTGGCGGTCTGGCCGGTGCCTACGCTGGCGGCCAGACTTCCTTTTATGACAACTCGACCGCCGGCGACAGTATTATCACCAATGAAGCCACCCCAACAAACAGCAACTATGGCGGGGCAACTTTTTTTAACGACGATGCTACGGCAGCAAATGCCATCATCACTTGTAATGGCGCGGCAATTGCCGGCGGTGGTGGTTTTGGAGCGCTTTACTTCTTCAACACGTCGTTTGCCGGGAATGCGACACTTATTGCAAACGGAGGATCCAATGGAGGCGCTGGCGGGCTTATTCAGTTCTATGATGATTCCGATGCGGGCCAGGCGCGAGTCGAGCTTTTCGCGAATGGCACACTCGACATCACCAATGGCAAGAGCAGTGATGGTGTAAGTGTCGGTTCGTTGGAGGGGGATGGAATCGTGTCAATCGGCACCAATAAGCTTACCATCGGCAGGAATAATCTCAGTACCGAGTTTAGCGGAGTTATTCAAGGGAGTGGGACCGGGACTGGCACGGTCGTCAAGGAAGGTTCCGGGACCTTAACCCTAAGTGGAGCGAATACCTATCTTGGCTACACTGTCGTGAATAACGGTTTCCTGCGAGCGGAGAACCGGACTGGTTCGGCTACCGGCTCCGGCGCCGTGGTCGTCTACAATAGCACAATTGGTGGTAGCGGCATTATTGGTGGTTCCGTAATCCTGAATTCTTTGGGAGTCTTGGCGCCAGGATCTGGCGCGACCACTCTCACCGTCAAAGGAAATCTCACGTTTAACGCGAGCGGAAGCTATACGTGGAGAGTCAAGACCTCCTCAGCCAGGGCAGACAAGGTAACTGCCGCGCGTGGCGTTAGAATTTCCTTTGCGTCCTTCACCGGGATTGCTATAGGCAACACGGCGCTGTCACCAGGCACGACGTTCACGGCCATCGAGAACACTTCACGTAGTCCAATTAACGGAACGTTCGACAACCTAACCGATGGCGGAACAATCACAATCGGCAACAACACCTTCCAAGCCAACTACGAAGGCGGCGATGGCAATGATCTCACGTTGACTGTGCTCCCATAGCGCCTCCATGAATGTCCCACAATGAAAATGTTTCGTTTCTTGTTAGTCGCTATCCTGCCGGTTCTTGTCTTCCTCACAACTGCGGATTTCATGGTCTCGGCAAAATCAGATCAGCCGGGCGAATGCTTCGATAGTTGGACGGACACCAGCACGAACAACAGTCCCACTGGTCGCCTCCATCACACCGTCGTCTGGACGGGCGGTGAAATGATTGTCTGGGGCGGATTCGATAATTATAGGACTGCCACCGGCGGGAGATATAATCCGATCACCGATAGTTGGGCGGGCACGAGTACGACGAACGCACCTTCTGCCCGGGAGCAGCATTCGGCAGTGTGGACTGGCAGTGAAATGATCGTCTGGGGTGGATTTGGGAGCGGGTGGTTCAACAGTGGCGGGAGGTATAATCCAGGCACCGATATTTGGGCGGCCACCAGTACCACGAACGCGCCTTCCGCCCGGGATCTGCACACCGCAGTGTGGACGGCCAGTGAAATGATCGTCTGGGGTGGGCGTGGCAGCAGCTTGGAGGAGTTGAATAGCGGCGGGAAATACAATCCCGATACCGATACCTGGACGGCCTCCACTACGACCAATGCTCCGACTGCACGACTTGGTCACACCGCAGTGTGGACTGGCAGCGAAATGATTGTCTGGGGCGGAATAGATCTCAACGGATTCCATGTGAACACAGGCGGTAGATATGATCCCAGTACGAATAGTTGGACAGCTACCAGCACGACCAACGCACCTCGGGGCCGGTGGCTTCACTCGGCCGTGTGGACTGGCCGTGAAATGATCGTCTGGGGTGGATTCGATGGTAGCAGCTCCTTTAATACCGGCGGCAGATACAATCCCAGCACGGACACTTGGAGAGCTATTGACACGACGAACGCGCCGACTGCTCGATTCTCTCACACCGCGGTCTGGGACGGCAGTGAGATGATCGTTTGGGGTGGAACAAGTTTCGGCGTGTTGTTTAACACTGGCGGGAGATATAACCCCGACACGGACGCTTGGAGCGCCACCACCACGACCAATGCACCGGCTGCGCGATCCGACCACACGGCAGTGTGGACTGGCACTGAGATGATTGCTTGGGGTGGAGGTGGTAGCGGCGGCTTGTTGAACACCGGCGGCAGATACTGCGGGCAATCCGCTCCGCCGCCGATCAACCTCGATGCGCGTGTCCGCAGACAAGCCGGCAAGCGCTTCGTGGCTTTAACCTGGAGCCCGGCTGATGGGGGGAACATTAGCGTGCTGCGCAATGGTGTGATCGTGGATACGACCGACGACGGATCAGCTCAGGACAAGCTCGGAACTCATACCGGAACGTTTTACTATCAGGTTTGTGAAACCGACTCAGGCGATTGCTCGAATCAAGTGCGGGTCGTAGTCCAGGAAACTGGCGAGTAGTGAGCCATTGTAAGGAAAGCGGTTGCAAATGCCTGAAAAGGGGCGCAGGCAGTGATCCCACGTTTACGTTGTGCCCTGACGATCAATCCAACGTAGGCTTTGCTTGAGTGGACGCGGAGGTTTTTGCTTTACTTTTTCCGCTGTTCAGCGGTAGAAGGGCTGGGTGAAACCCTTCGCTCTCCTTCCCGCTATTTTGTTCGCCTGTTCGTGCGTTCTACCAAACTGCGCTTTCGCCGGCAGCGCCACTTGGAATCTCAACTCGACCAGCGGCGATTCGGACACGGCGGCTAACTGGAAACCAGCCACCGTGCCGAATAGTCCGAGCGACAACGCCACTTTCGCCCCGCCGATAGGTGCCCAGCCACCTGGCGCTCTCCCCAGCATTGAGAGTTTTCGCGTCGGACGGCTCCCGTGGGGCGTCGCTTTCGACGGAGGAAATATCTGGGTAAGAAGTTCCTACACTGACACCGTTACCAAGCTTCGCGCCAGCGACGGCGCAAATCTCGGCACCTATCCGACTGGGGGCACGGGCTATTACCTGGCCTTCGACGGAAGTAACATCTGGCTGAGCAACTTCTATATCGCCAAAGTGACTAAGCTGCGTGCTAGTGACGGGGTGATGCTTGGTTCTTTTGCCGTCGGTCAGTTCCCCGGCGGCGTCATGTTCGACGGTACCTATGTATGGGTAGCAAATCGCGACGAGGATACGGTAACAAAATTGAGGCCGAGCGACGGGGCCGTCCTCGGGACCTATGATGCACCGGGCGGGCCGTGGGAACTCGCTTATGATGGCGCTAACATTTGGGTAACGGGGTATTACGAGGCTAAGGTGAGCAAGCTCCGGGCGGACGATGGCACGCTGGTTGGGACTTTCCCAGTCGGGAACGAGCCCCAAGGCATTGTTTTTGATGGCTTCAGTATTTGGGTCGCCAATTATGTAGACTTTACACTGACGAAACTGCGCGCCAGCGACGGGTTGCTGCAAGGCACCGTCCCTGTGGGAATCCTGCCGGTGGACCTGGCATTCGATGGAGCCCACGTATGGGTGACGGTCGAAAACGAAGACAGTGTGAAAAGACTGGGGCAGACCAACGGCAACACTCAGCACAAATATCGCATCGGCCACGGGCCGAAAGGCGTTGTATTCGATGGCACCAGCATCTGGGTGGCCAATATTGGCAGCGACACCGTAAGCAAGATCACTCGCAAGCCGCATGACTATTAAAAGGTGAAGTGGTGGGACCGACGCAAATCTTGAATCTCTGGCAGGTAGGAGCGTCATTTGGCTTTACTTTTTACCGCGAGCAGCGGTAAAACCAGCGGGTGAAACTCTCCGCTCTGCTTTTCGCTGTTCTGGCCGCTTGTTCAACCTTTCTTCCAGACGGCGCCCTCGCCGGAAGCGCTACTTGGAACCTTAGTCCGACCACCGGCGATTGGAACACGGCGTCGAATTGGCAACCGGCGAGCGTGCCGAATGGGCCAACCGATATCGCTACTTTCGCTACTTCTAACAAGGTCGCGGTATCGGTTTCTGCTAAGATCGAAGTCAACGAGATTGTCTTCAACCCAGGTGCCAGCGCCTACACAATTACGTCGTCGTCTCCTGGTTTGTTAACGCTTAGCGGCCGAGGGATAACGAACAATTCTGGCGTCACACAAGGTTTTATTGCTCAAGATTGTTCTGCTTGCACGGGCGGCGCGTTAGCTCGTCTAACATTCACCAACGCTGCTATAGGCGGCAGTGGAACAGCTTTCACGGCCTTGGGCGCTGCCGGGGAATATGAAGCGGGCGGCGAGATCAGCTTCGCGGCAGATTCGAGCGCCGGCTCTGCTTCTTTTGAGATTTTCGCGGGAAGGTATGACCGCGCATACGAGGGAGAGGTTGCGTTTTTCGATAATTCAACTGCGGACCATGGAACCTTCCTCGTCCATTCGGGCCCCGGATATGAAGGGGCCTTGAACTTTTTCGATAATTCAACTGCCGGTGACGCCATTGTAACTAATGCCGGCGGTTTCGTCTATTTCTGGGAAGCTTCAGATGCGGGGAATAGCGTGATCGCAAACGACGGGTATCTCGTCTTACGTGATGGTGCCAGCGCTGGTACAGCGATCATCGATAGCAATACCGTTGGATCGGCCAGCTATTACTTCGGGTCGGTGAACTTCTGGGGTGGCACGGCGGCAAATTCCACTATTACAAACGAGGGCGGGACGTTCGCTGGCGCATTTGGCAGCCAGACCGATTTTTCCGGTGGCTCAACCGGCGGTGACGCTCTGCTCATTGCCGAAGGCGGCATCAACGGAGGGACTGGCGGATCAGTCACCTTTGCCATAAAGGAAGGTCTCGCTGCCAGTGCTGGCAATGCAACGATCATTGCGAATCCCGGCAGCAACGGCGGAACAGGTGGTCTGATTCAGTTTGGCTCGACCAGCGATGGAGGCACAGCCCGGATCCAAGTGTTCGGAGATGGTAGCCTGGACATCGCCCCGACCAACGCGTTAGGAGTAACAATCGGTTCCTTAGAAGGAGATGGCTTGGTTCTGCTCGGTTCGAAGGTGCTGACGATAGGCAGTAACAATCTGACCACGACGTTCTCCGGCATCATTCAAGATAGCGGACAATTGGTTAAAATCGGAACCGGCAACCTGACTTTGACCAGTGGCAACACTTATGACGGTGGAACGAGCTTGGAAGCCGGAATTCTATTAGCCAATAACAGACGCGGTTCGGCGACAGGCACCGGGCCAGTCCAGGTTAACGCTGGCACTTTTGGCGGCGGCGGCACCGTCTCCGGTCCAGTTACCATTGGCACCGGAAGAGGCGCGGGAAGTATTCTGGCACCGGGAGAACGCGGGGTGACACCTGGCACATTTACGATCCGACGCGGGCTGACTCTCAAAGCTGACGCTACGTTCTTTGTCTTAGTCGATAGCAGCAAGCCGGCAGCCGATCGGGTGCGGGCAAAAGGGGTAACAATCCGGGGAGCACAGATTCAGTTTAGCGATCGCGCGGCCACCACTCTGCCACCCGGAACCACTTTGATTATTGTGGATAACACATCGCCGAAGCCGATTAGCGGCACATTTAGCAACCTCGCTGACGGCGCGACGGTCACGGTCGGGAGTAACACATTGCAAGCCGATTACGAAGGCGGCGATGGGAATGATCTCGCTCTGACGGTCGTGCAATGACCTTTGCCCGCGAAGCTGAAAGGCTGCCGATGCGGAGGATTTACTTGGCGTCTTTTCTGGGAGGAACCTCGCCCATCGAACCATTATTTCGACAAAACCGTCGAACTTCGCTCCGCCATTTCCGTAAATACTAATGGCGCGGTAGCGCAATGGGCGCGATCACACAAAATTAACACTCGACCAGGAAAGTTCCCTAATTCGTCTTCGCCGAACAACGCCAGTAATAAATGGCGCGGGAAAATTCAAATCATAATACGCGATAACCACCCATGAAAGCACAGCCGACGATACCTCAACCGCGCGCGCTGCCGTGCACATTGCGGGCAACATTAACTGCGACGCTTTTGCCGGCCTTAGTGTTGCTTCTCACCATCCACTCTGGCCAGGGCGGCAGTGCGACTTGGAAGTCGAGTCCATTCACCAATGACTGGAATACGGCCGCAAATTGGACACCAGCCACGGTGCCTAACGGCTCATCTGATGTGGCTACCTTCGGTGCATCGAGTTTGACAGGCGTCTCGCTTTCGGCCTCGGTCGAAGTTGCGCAGATTGTCTTCAGCGCTGGCACTTCCGCCTTTACTCTCTCGGTTCAGCCATCTGTGATTCTCACTTTGAGCGGTGTGGGGGTGACAAACAACTCCGGGGTAACCCAAAATTTTTCACCCCCCACAGGCGGAAGCGGCGGGACCATCTTTTTCCTGAACAATGCCAAAGCAGGGACCGATAACGTTTACACGCTGCATTCGACAGTAACCCAGCCTGGTTTCCTGACATTTGCCAACACCGCGAGTGCGGACAATGCAACCATCATTGACCACGGCGGTACCTACGACACGGGTGGCGTTTTGTTCGAACATTCGTCCACCGCCGGCAATGCGACTTTCATCCTCGATGGGGGTCCGGACGGGTTGGAGATAGGTGGGAGCCTCTCGTTCGAGTCCAGCGCCACAGGTGGGAGCGCGAAGATAACGGCGGCCGGAACTGTTGGCAGCTTTCAAGCGTTTACTGGTTCCAATGTGGTGTTTCACATGTCTTCCAATGCGGAGAACGCGTCGATCACCGCGGGCGGAGCTTTGAGCACTGCGTTTGGCGAGGCGATAATTTCCTTCGCCGATGACGCAAGCGCCGGGAATGCCACGCTAACTGCGAATGGTGGCATCAACGGAGGTGAAGGCGGGTTAATTGCATTCGGCGCTCGCTCCACCGGCGGAACGGCGAAGATCACACTCTCAGGTAACGGTCAATTGGACATCAGCAGTCATTTTACTTCTCCGGCGCTGGCTATCGGTTCGCTCGCTGGGAACGGTGACGCGTTCCTCGGCCAATTTAACCTGAGTATTGGCGGCGACTCGCTTAGCACCACTTTTTCTGGCGTTCTGCAGGACGGCGGAGGCGCTGGTGGAACAGGCGGCGCTCTAACAAAGATCGGTTCCGGCGCACTGACGTTGACGGGTGACAATATCTATACCGGTGGCACTCAAATCACGAAGGGGATACTGCTCGTCAATAACAGGGGTGGTTCCGGCACAGGCACCGGGCCTGTGCAGGTGAGAGCCGGAACCCTGGGTGGGCGAGGCACCATCTCTGGAACAGTGAGCGTAGGAGATGACCGCAGCCAGGGCGGCTTTCTCGCCCCGAGCGCTGGCACGACCAAACCCAGTCGACTAACGATTCAAAGTGCCCTCACTTTCCAGAGCGACGGGACCTATACTTGCAAGGTTAGTACCAGAAGCGTTCATGCCGATCAGGTCTCGACTAATGGAGTTACAATCAACACTGGCGCGCAGGTCAATTTAATAGCTGCAGGTAACAACGTGCTGCCTGTTGGTCAGGTGTTCACCGTTATCGATAACACATCGGCCAACCCAATTTCAGGTACCTTTAGCAATCTCCCTGATGGCGGGACCATCCAGATTGGCAGTAACACGTTCCAAGCCAACTACGAAGGCGGCGATGGGAATGATCTCACGTTGACTGTGCTGTAATTCTAAATTCCAACC
>Ga0207701_10008208_pt1 | contig 10331 bp, 10 predicted proteins | sample KBSSwiSSwithPhiX_FD_184294 | JGI IMG/M metagenome (GOLD analysis project Ga0207701, IMG submission 184294) | Switchgrass rhizosphere bulk soil microbial communities from Kellogg Biological Station, Michigan, USA, with PhiX - S5 (SPAdes) (version 2) | ecosystem: Environmental > Terrestrial >...
GCCACGCTCCGCCAAGGCGCGTCGCGCCGCCGCGATTTGCGCAGGGATGGCACCGGCCGGCGTGTCGCCGGTGGTGGTGTATCGCCATAGATCGCACATCACGCATCGCCACGCGCATTCCTTGCCGGTGAGAAAAACAGTGGCGGAACGGGCAACAGTTTGCCGGACGGCTGGCTCGTCCTCGACGATCAGGTTCTGATATCGCCAGGCGTCGTGCCGTTCGCGAGCGGGGCGGCGATCGAGAATGAAATGGTCCCGCGCGACGCGGCCAGCCGGATACATGACCCGTTTATTGTAGAGCGGCACGCCGGTGGCTCAGCTTGCGGAGAATTTGTTGCTGTTCGTAGACTGGCGATCTATCCGCATCAAGTCGCAGAAGGGAGCGCACCGAGCGCTGTGGAGCACGCGCGATTGCCTCGAAAAAAACTGTTTGGGATCCAGCCACTCGTAGTCGCGATGGCCATCTCGTCAGCGTGCAGGAGTTCAACGACGCCGAGCACAGCGACCTTCGATGGCACTTGGGCCGGTACTTATGTCATCGAACAATGCGCAGTCTCCGGCTGGCCATCGTGCAGCGGCGTGGGCGAGAACAACTCGCTGAATCTGTTGCTGACGCAAACTGGTTCCACCGTGTCAGGAACCGTCGAATTTCCGGATTTCTCAATCCCCGTCACCGGCACGGTCGTGAATGGCACGCTCAGTCTGACGGGGCACGTCCTGAAAACGAGCGACCGGCTTGCTTCGGAGACAGCGGACCTGATCCAGTGGGGGTCAACGCTCGATCAGGATGGTCTCATCCAGGGAACATTTCGTTACAAACTCAACACCACCTGGGGGCCAGGGGCCCCGCCGTATTATCCGGCGTTCGAAACCTGGACCTCCACCTACGATGCGCACATTGTGAGGACGTGTCGCACGAGCGATTCAACGCTCGCGCATTGCCGGTGATTCACGGAGTCGCGATTGGCCGATCGTTTCAGAGGGCCGGCCGTAACCTGTTTATACGATTGACGGGGCCATGGGGGCCCTGAATACTATTCCCCCGTGTACGCCGCACACGCCAATACCGCAGATTCGAAACCGGCGACGACGTTCCTTGAGCGGATCAATGGTCCGCAGCACGAGCTCGCGCTGCGGCTGTTCACGGTCGTCGTGCTGGCGCACTGGGCCGAACACCTGCTGCAAGCGATCCAGATTTACGCGCTTGGCTGGCCGGTGCCGGAGGCACGGGGACTCCTCGGTTATTTCTATCCGTGGCTGGTGACGTCCGAAGTCCTGCACTACGTCTATGCGCTTGTCATGCTCATTGGTTTCTGGTTCCTGCGGGCCGGTTTCACAGGCGAGCTCGACCGGCGCTGGTGGACGATCGCGCTGGGCATTCAGTTCTTTCATCATATCGAGCACGCGCTGCTGCAGTTTCAGGCGATCAGCGGTCACTTTTTCTTCGGCCGTCCGGTTCCAACCAGCCTGATCCAGTACTGGGTGCCGCGCGTCGAGTTGCACATGTTCTACAACACCATCGTGTTCATCCCGATGGTGATTGCGATGTACTACCACGTGTTTCCACCCGCCGATGAAAAGGTGCCGCAGCAGTGCACGTGCGCGTGGCATCGTGGTCTCATGACTCGTCCCGACGTCCAGGTCGGCTGAAACACCACCTTCTTGATCACCAGAGCAGGGCGGCTCGAAACACTTCTGATGCTGGGTCTGGCCGTGACGATCGCGATTCGATCGTCCGCCGTTCTCGAAGCGCACAACGGTCCGCCGTTCCCTGTCGTCACCGATCGCGCCGTCGGAAACTACATCGTTTCCCTGTGGGCAGATCCCGACGCCAGCGACGAGGGCGATGCGGACGGCAGATTCTGGGTCGTCGTGAGTCCGGCGGCGAAAGGCGTTTCGCTTCCCGCCGACACCGTCGTGCGGATCTCGGTTTGGCCGGCGGAGCGCCCGGACTCGATTCACACTGAAACGGCCGCGGCCGACGGCCAGGAAATATCGCGTCGCACCGCAGCATTCGTCATCAGTCGCGAGGGCAAGTACGGCGTCAAGGCGACGATTGCCGGGCCGTTGGGACCGGCAGACGTCGAAGCGGTCGTCGACGCGCAGTACGATGCGCGTCCGCGGCCGCTGCTCATCGCGGTGTTTGCGTTGCCGTTCGTGCTGATTGGGTTCGTCTGGCTGAAGCTGCTGCTGCGCCGGCGGGCGCATAGGATGGGGACGCCCTGAATAACCGGTTGTACGTAGTGTCCGGCTTTAGCCGGACTTGCGGGTCCGCCTGAAGGCGGACACTACGACGGAACCGAAGCAAGGAGCAAGCGATGGCAAAGAGCGCGACAGTGGGGAATCAGCGGGCGATTCTGGCCAACCAGCGGCAGATCATCGCCAATCAACGCAAGCTCGATCGGATCCTGGCCAACCAGGCGCGGATTCTCGCGAATCAGAAAAAGATTCTCGCGAAGAGCAGGTCACGCGAATAGGCCGTAAAACCGCCGCCGATTCTCGGCCTCGTCGGCGCCGATCCGTGCGCGCAAGGAGTCTTCGGGGATGGCGCCGTGCTGGAAACGACGCTTCGGAAACACCGGCATGTCGAATCCGGTGACCGCCTTGACGCCGCGCCGCACGATCTCGCCTTTGAGCGCGTAAAGCGACGGCACGTCGTACTGCGTGAGCGACGCAAACGGAATCGCTTCGGCCACCTCGATCACTCCGGGCCGCGTATAGGGACTGAATCCCTCGAAACCGTAACGGCGCGCCGGCGCGTAGGTTCGGATGTAGCTTCGGCTGAGGCCGCCGCTATAGGTCAGTGAGTGCTTGATGCGGCCGACCCCCCACCCTTCCTGATACAGCATCAAGTTGTCGACGACACTGCGGATGGTGAGCTCGCCGCCGGGTTCGAGCGGATAGTCCTTGAGGTTTTCGTCGCCGCCGTCGCCGTCTGCGAGGTGGCGCCATTCGGGATAGCGCTCGCGGATGCCCTGGCAGAGTCGCAGCCCCATCGCCGCGCATTCCACATCGAGCGTTTTGTAGTCCTCGATCACGCGGAGGGTTTCTTCCACGTCGAGATCCTCCGGGGAGGCGTCGATCTCTTCGAGGAACACCGACAGATCGAGCGTGGCCAGGAACGATCGCGCCTGTTCGACGTCGGGAGCTTCTCCGAGATTCAGGACAAACGCTTTCAGCCGTGCCGGCGACAGCCCGAGCTTCACCATCGCGTGGTAGGTCACCAGGAACACCGCGCCGCTGTCGATGCCGCCGGAAAAGGCGACGCCGATCGGTTGATGCGGTGCTCGCTGACGTTCGAGGCCGGTCAGCCACCTGGTGATTTCATCGGCCAGCGCGGCGACGTAGCGCTCACCGATCACATCCAGACTGGCCGGTAAAGCATTGCGCTGCGGCGTGAAAAATCGCGTGTACGTCGGATCGGGATCAGGACAGCCGACGAGCGACAGCTCGACGACATAATGCGCGGGAATCATCCGCGTGTAGCTCGGATGAAACTGCCCGCCCAATCCGTCGCGTTCGAGTGCACGCTGCAATGTGTCGACGCGGTCGGCCACGTACAGCGCGGGACCTTCTTGCCGTTTCGCAAGAAAGTAGCGAACCGGACGATCCAGCGATCGGGCGATACGAACGGTGATGCCGTCCACCGCCACCAGCGCAAACGATCCATCGATCGCGCGCACGGCCGCCGGATCGCCGCTGAGCACGCGACGCCGCGCCTCCGCCAGATCCATGTCGCCAATCCGGTTGAGATCCGGCTCGAGCAGATCGACGACGCGACTGATGGTGGTCAGCATGCCGGAATTCTAGAGCGAACCGGGCGTGGACGTCTCAGCGTTCTGGTGCGCTGGTCGCGTGCATCTGGGGCAACACGGCGCTGTAGCCCAGCTTCGCGACAAACGCCGCCCGCTGTCGATACCCTTCGGGATCGCTCGGCACCCACGTCGCGAGGCCGTCTACGTAGCGGTTGAACATGCAGAACGCGGCGGCGATGAGCACGGCGTCGTGAATTTCGGTATCGCTCGCGCCGGCTCGACGCGCTCGATCGATGTCTGCGGATTGAACAGCCCGGCCGCCTTGTTGCACTTTCGCCGCGATGGCCAGCAACGCCTTCAACTTCTCCGAAATCTTCGCTGCGTCGGGGCCCTGCATCACCGACTGCACGAGGCCTTCGTCTTGGAGATGACAGGCCGCAATCGCCGCGTGACTGTTGTGGCAAAACGTGCATTCGTTCAACCAGGACACATATGCCGCAATCATTTCGCGTTCGCCGGGCGACAGCGTGCCGGGCGCGTGGAGCAGCGCGTCGGCGAGGTCGCCGAGCGGCTTGGCGGTCTCAGGCCGAAACGCCAGCAAGGCACGAATGCCGGGGAGTTCTTCCGGCAGTTGGATGTGAGGCATAAGGCCGGCAAGCGTACTCGTTCCGACATGATGCGTCACTAGTACGTCTGCATTATTGCGACGCCTTCCGGGTGTTCATAAAGTCATGGTCCGCACCCGCGTCATGTTGGTCCGGCTAAAGCCGGACACTACGTACTGTCATGGAGATTCGATGCGAAGCGTCCTGTTAGTGTCGTTGATCGTGCTGTCGACTGCGGGCGCGGCGCGCGCTCAGCAACCGGCGTCGACCATTCGTGGCCAGGTGTTCGACCCGCAGCACCGCGGTGTCTCGGCCCGCATCCAGGCCGTTCAACTCCGTACCGGGCTGCGGCGGGAGACCCGGTCTGACGCGGCAGGCTACTTCGTATTGAGCAACCTTCCGCCCGATTTGATCGACCTCATCGTGACGGCGGACGGTTTTGCCGAGCGCCGGGTGACCGCCATTCAGCTCGAAGTGGGACGCACCGCGCAGGTCGAGATCGACGTGCAGGTCGAAGGCGTCACCGAAACGGTGACGGTCGCTGGGAGTGCCGGCGCTGTCGATGTGTCGAGCTCGGTTGTCGGGTCGGTTGTTTCGGCGCGCGAGATTGAATCGCTGCCGCTGAACGGCCGTAACTTCCTGGAACTGGCGCTTCTCACGCCGGGCAATACGCGTGCGCCGAATTTCGATCCGACCAAAGCGCAGTCCGTAGTTGTCTCGTCAGCGGGTCAGGCTGGCCGCGGCGGGAACGTGATGATTGACGGGATGGACGACAACGACGATGTGGTCGGCGGCCCGCTGCAGAACATCTCGCAGGATGCGGTGCAGGAATTTCAGGTCGCCACCAACCGCTTTGCTGCGGAATACGGCCGATCCGCCGGTTCGGTCATCAACGTCGTGACCAAATCGGGCAGCGATGCGCTGCGGGGATCCGCCGCCATGTTTCTGCGCGACCGCCGCTGGCAGTCGGATCCGACCACGGTCGACACCGCGGAAGCTGGCGAGACGCCCTTCGACCGACACCAGGCGTCTCTGACGCTCGGCGGACCGATCAAGCGAGGCAATCTCTTCGGGTTCGCATCGATCGAAATGCGAGATCAGGCCGGTGGTGTCCTGGTCGGAACGCGAAACCCCGCGCTGCAATCCATCGCGCGGTCGTTCGCCCCCGCTCCGCTCGATGAGCTGCTCGGAAGCTTCAGGGTCGACTGGCGCGCGGACGCCGGTCAGGACGTCACCCTGCGCTACTCGAGCCAGCGGGAAGACGATATCGCGACGAGCGCACTCGACCGCGCGATCGGTACCGCGTCGCAACGGCAGCAATCGCGAAACCGGCTGCACGCCCTGCTCGGGTCGTGGACGAGCGTGGTGTCGCCGCGCGCCGTGAATGCGTTGAGTGTGAGCTTCAGCGATTTCGACAACCGCATCACGCCGGTCTCGCCTGGTGTGCAGCTGACCTTTCCCAGCCTGCTCGGCGGCTCGTCGTTCCGGGTGCCACAAGGCACGACGCAAGCCCGATGGCAGCTGTCCGACGCGCTCTCGCTGCAGCGCGGTGCCCATCAATGGAAGTTTGGCGGGCAGGCACAGCGCGTCGGCGCTCGTTTCGATCTCGGGGTGTTTCGCGACGGCCGCATTGAATTCGTCGAAGATTTTCCCGCCTTCGATCGTAATGGCGATGGTCGCGTCAACGACGACGACCTGTTATTTGCGGTCACGCTTCGGAGCGGCAAGCCCAGTCAGGATCTCGTGATCCCCGACGCGAACAACGTCCACCTTGCCGGCTATGCGCAGGACGACTGGCGCGCCACGCCGCAGTTGTCGCTCAGTCTCGGCGTTCGCTACGAAATCGACACCGATGTAAACAACATCAGCCGCGTCGATCAGTTGAATCCGCTGGTCGCACCGTTCCTGAACGGCCCACGGCACCGCGATACCGACAACCTTGCCCCGCGTCTCGGCTTCAACTGGTCGACGGCAGACGCGCGGACGAGTGTCCGCGGCGGCTACGGCATTTACTACGACCGGATCACGCTCGAGATCGAGTCGCTCGAGCGCGGGCTCGACGGACGCGCGCTGCCGATCGAAGTCCGCGCTGGAAACCTGTCCTTCGTTGACCCGGCGACAGGCCGTATTCCGCCGTTTGCCCCCAGCGTCTCGAACCCGTTCTCGGGCTTCGTGCTGCCGGGCGCCGGCGCGTCGGGGATCAACATCATCGATGCCAACCTGCAGAATCCGATGGTGCAGCAAGTGTCGATCGGTGTCGAGCGCCAGATCGGCGCGCGACAGGTGGTGCGCCTCGACGTCGTGCACAACCACGGCACCGATTTTCTGATCGGCCGCACGGTCGGAACTGTCGACAATCCGGTTGTCGGAGGACCGGATCGGGTCGTGAATCTCGAGTCGAGCGCGAAGACCAACTACGACGCCCTGCTCATCGAAACCGAGCGCCGCTTGTCGGGACGCTTCGCGCTCCGCGCTTCCTACACACTGTCCAAGGCGATGAACTACGCCAACGACGATCAGATCCCGTTCGGAAGCGGTCCGCTCGATCCCAACGATCTCGCCCGCGAGTACGGCCCCGCGCCCAACGATCAGCGTCACCGCGTCGTGGTGTCGGAATCGATCGACCTCGGCCATCAGTTTCAGCTCAGCGGACTGTGGACGGCGGCCTCCGGCGTGCCGATGGATATCCTGATGCCGAACGGACAGTCGCGAATTCCGCTGTTGCCGCGAAATGCCGGGGGGCGGCGATTCGCGAGCGCCGGCGAGTTGAACGACTTTATTCGCGGGGTCAACGCATCGGGCGGCATCGCCGGCGAGGTGCTGCCGCTGGTGTCGGACGGCGCGCGATTCACTGACTGCTTCAATGCACTCGATATGCGCCTCTCCCGATCGTTCAAGGCACGTCGCGCCAGGATCGATGCGATGGCGGAAGTGTTCAATCTGTTCAACACGACAAACGTTCTCGGCACGTCAACGGTCAACTACTCGGGCTTCGCGAACGTCCTCGTTCGTGATTCGAACGACCCGGCCAGCCCGGGATATCTGCAGTCGTCACGGTTCGGCACCCCGGTGACGACCGCGGGCGGAGTGTTCGGATCCGGCGGGCCTCGCGCGCTCCAGCTGGCAGTGCGCGCGAGCTTCTGAACCGCATGACACCTGCCGCGGCTGCGCCGCGCGGAGCAATCGGCCTGTGGCCGGCGGCCTCCCTCGTGATCGGTCACACCATTGGCGTCGGCATCTTCCTGACGCCAGCTGAAATCATCGGATCGCTGGCGTCTCCGGCGCTGACGATTGCGATATGGACGCTCTGCGGCGCGCTGGCGCTTGCCGGGGCGCTGACGTTTGGCGAACTGGCCGCGCGATACCCCACGGCTGGCGGACCGTACATCTACCTGCGGGAAGGCTGGGGCGACCGCGTCGCGTTCCTTTACGGCTGGCAATCGGCACTGATTCTCGATCCCGGCATCACCGCCGCGCTGGCCGCGGGGCTGTCTGCGTACACGGTGGTGCTGTGGCCGTCGGCGGCAGGTCTTGAACGTTGGCTCGGGATCGCGGTCATCTGGATAGTGGCTGCAATCGCGATGAGCGGTGTGCGGCTGAGCGCGCGGACGCTTGGCGCGCTCACGGCCGTCAAGGTACTCGTGATCGCCGGTGTTGGCGTGCTGGCGTTCACGGTTGGCGCCGGTAGCCGTGAGCACTTCATCCCGTTTGTCGGCACACGAGTCGGCGCGCCGCCTCTCGCTGAGGCGCTGGCTGGCGCACTGGTGGGAACTTTTTTCTCGTTTGGTGGCTTCTGGGAAGCGAGCCGTATTGCCGGCGAGATCGATCGCCCGGAGCGCAGCTTGCCGCGCGCCCTGGCCCTGGGCGTCTCGTGCGTGACCGCGCTCTATCTGCTGACCACGTGCGCCTTCATGTATCTCGTACCGCCCGGTTCCATGACCGGCGCCAGCGAATTCGCGCGGCAAGCCGGCGAGGCTCTGCTGGGAAGTCGCGGACCTGTCGTCTTTGCCTCGATCGTCGTCCTGTCGGTCACGGTCAGCATGCTCGCGCTCCTGGTGATGGGCCCGAGGGTCTACGTGGCCATGGCCGACGACGGCGTCTTTCCGCGCGCGCTGGGTTTGGTGAACCCGACGACGCGAACACCGGTTCGGGCGACGGCGTTGACCGCCGTGATCGCCAGCGCGCTCGTGCTGCTGGGATCGTTCCAGCAGATCGTCGCGTTCTTCATCTGCACATCGCTCGGCCTGATCGCGCTGGCCGCCGCGGCGCTCTTCATCGTGCGGCGTCGAGTCGCGGCAAGTACATTTCGAACGCCGGGCTATCCGCTCACCTCGGGCCTGTTCGTGCTGCTAGTTGGGACGGTCGTCGTTCTGGTGGCCGTCAACCGCCCGTGGCAGGCTGGTGCGGGCTTCGCGCTGCTCCTGTCAGGACTGCCTGCGCATTCACTGTTTACTTCACGCCGCACTGCGGCTGAACCGATCTCGCAAGGAGCTTCGCAATGACGCGCATCAGGACCGTTCCGTGGTCAGAGGCCGACGATCGTCTCCGTCAGGCGCGTCAGGCCCAGCACGCGCTCTATCCACCCGAATACGCGGAGCCGGTGCTCCCGATTGACGACGACATTGCCGGCATCGTCGCCTCGCATTCCCTGATTCCCGACGCTCTGCACCATGCGTTCGCGACGTTCGGTGCGCTGATGTCGCCCGACTTGCCGCTGACGCGGCGCCAGCACGAAATGATCGCAACCGTCGTGTCGGTCACCAACCGTTGCTACTACTGCAGCACGTCGCACATCGAGTTTCTCCGCCGCGTCACGCTCGACGACATGCTGGTGGAAGCACTGCGGATTGATTATCGAACGGCTCCGATCGACGACCGCGATCGCGTGATGCTCGACTATGCGGCGCAGGTCACGCGCAACGCGTCAGGGGTGACCGACGATGATCACCAGCAACTGCGTGACGCCGGTTTTGATGATCGAGGGATCCTGCAGATCACGTTGATCGCGGCGTGGTTCAACTACATCAATCGGGTGGCGGATGCGCTGGGCGTGGGGACGACGTAGGGACTCGGGACTGGGGACTAGGGCATGCCCTGAGTCGCTTCGACCGTCAGCGTATAGCCGTCGCCGTGGACGGTGTGAATGAACCGCGGCTTGTGGGGCACCTCCTCGATTTTCTTGCGCAGGCGTGCGATCGCGTGGTCGACGGCGCGCGTGTTGGCGGCGTCGGGATAGCCCCAGATGGCGCGCAGCAGCTCGTTGCGCGATACGATGCTGTTCGGCCGTTCCGCGAGGTACTTCAGGATCTCGAAGTCGCGGTGCGTGAGATCGATTTCGGCAGCACCGCGCGCCGCTTTCAATCGTTCGAAATCAATCGTGACGCCGCCGAGGTGGAGCAAGCGAACGTTGGGACGGGCGCGGCGCAGCACGGCGTGCACGCGGGCGAGCAGTTCTTCCAGGTCGAACGGCTTGGTGACGTAATCGTCGGCGCCGAGTTTCAGTCCGCGGAGCTTGTCGACTTTCTGTCCCTTCGCGGTCAGAAAAATGATCGACGTCCGCAGCGTCTGGCGCCAGCCCTCGACGAGTTCGAAGCCGCTCTTGCCCGGCAGGTTGACGTCGAGCAGCACGAGATCCGGCGCAAAGGCTTTGGCGGCGCTGGTGGCGGCGTTCCCGTCTGAAACGCACTGCACCTCGAATCCTTCGAACGACAGGTTGTCGTTGAGAACTCTCGTCAACACCGGATCGTCCTCGACGACGAGCACGCGCTGTTTCATATTCCTCGGGTCCGCCTGAAGGCGGACACTACGTACTGCCCGTTGCAGCCGGTAACGTGACAATCACGGACGTGCCTGCGCCAACACTACTGCGGATTTCCAGCTTTCCGCCATGGTCGGTAACGATGCGTTCGACGATGGCGAGACCTAGGCCGCTGCCGCCGGCGTGCGATTCCTGACCGCGCCAGAACTTGCG
>Ga0207701_10008209_pt1 | contig 10330 bp, 8 predicted proteins | sample KBSSwiSSwithPhiX_FD_184294 | JGI IMG/M metagenome (GOLD analysis project Ga0207701, IMG submission 184294) | Switchgrass rhizosphere bulk soil microbial communities from Kellogg Biological Station, Michigan, USA, with PhiX - S5 (SPAdes) (version 2) | ecosystem: Environmental > Terrestrial > Soil...
CGCCGGCTGTTGCGACGACGCCCACCATCGCGGCGCCGACCACCGTCGCAGCGACGACCCTGGTCGCGCCGACGCCCTCGATGGGCGACGAGCCGTCGACGCTGCCCACCTCGGCCGCCACGAGGAGCCACTTCGCGCGACGGGCGAGCGCCGCGCGCCACGAAGAGCACGACGGTGCCATCCGCCGCGTCGTCGAGACGCGCGGCGAGAACGCGCCGTTCGACGACGCGACCCTCGAGAGGAAGCGTCCCGCGGCGCTGCGGACGATCGACGAGGCCGACCCGTTCAAATGAAAGCCCTCGCGATCCTGACGTTCTCGGTGGCCGCGATCGGGGGCGGCGCGGGTGTGGCGCGCGCGCAGGCAGGCGCGCCCGCGCAGGCGGCGCCGCGCGACGGTGACGATTCCAAGGTGAGCGACGCGCAGCGCCGCTTCCGCCGCGGCATCGACCTCTACAAAGGCGGCGAGTTCGCCGCCGCCCAGGGCGAGTTCACGCGCGCCTACGAGCTGGTCCCCAACTACAAGCTCCTCTACAACCTCGGCCAGGTGACCTATCAGCGGCACGATCACGCGGCCGCGCTCCGCTACTTCCGGCAATACCTGACCGACGGCATCGACCAGATCTCCGCCGAGCGCCGCCACGAGGTGACCGCCGACATCGCGGACCTCGAGCAGCGCGTCGGCCGCCTGCAGATCGAGACGCCGGAGGGCGGCGCCGAGGTGTTCGTCGACGACGTGCTCGTCGGGAAGACGCCGCTGCGCGTGCTGATCGCGGTCAACGGCGGCCCGCGAAAGGTCGACGTGGTCGCGCGGAGCGGCGAGCACCAGACCCGGCAGGTCGACGTCGGCTCGGGCGAGATCCTGCGCGTCCCATTTCCGCGTCTGACGCTGGTCGCGCCGCCCCCACCGGCGCCGGAACGACGCCCGGCCCCCACCCCCGCGCCGATCACGATCGCCGCGGCCCCCGCGGCGACGACCTCGCAGTCCGTACCGTCGGTCGTGGCCACGTCGTCACCGACGAAGCCGACCCGATCGTTTCCCTGGAAGTCATGGACGCTGACCGGGCTGCTCGCGGGCAGCGCGGCGATCACCGGCTACATCGCCGTGAACGCCAAGCACGACCTCGACTACCAGCTGCAGCAGTTCCCCGCCGACGACATCGAGATCGACTACGACCGACGCCGCACCCACGGCTTCGCGCTTGCCACCGACGGTCTCCTCATCGGCACCGCGCTGATGACGGCCGTCTCTCTCTACCTGACCTTCCGCGATCCCCGCTGAAGCGCCGCCGCATCCGGCGCCCGGCGCGCTCACTGCGTCTCGCAGTATCCGTAGCTACAGATGGGCGCGCTCGCCGGGCACTCCGACGCGGACGCGCACTTCTTGCACGTCGTCGCGTTGGTCGCGACCATCTCGTAGTAACAGCCGCACGCGCCGGTCGGCGCGAACGACGCCGGCGGTCCCATCTCCTGCGTGCGCCGCACGCGCATCGCGCACTGGGGCACCGCGTGCCGCTGCGCCTCGATCTTGACCAGGTCCAGGCCCGCCGGCGCCGGCCGCGTCCCGGCGAGGTAGCCGACGACCTCGCCCGCCTTCGCGTTCGCGGGGTAGCCCGACGCGTTCAGGCGCACGAACAGGTGCAGCGGTCCCCAGATCGGGTACTGGCCGTTGCGCACGTTCGCCTTGTCGTTCGCCATCTCGGAGCTGTCCGGGAAGATCGCGCAGGTCTGGCCGAAGTTCTGGTAGGCGAGCACCTTGATCATCTGCCGGTTGTCCTGCGCCACCTCCGCCGACAGGATGCCGAGCGACTGATTCGCGAAGTTCGCCGTACCGAGGCGCATCACCAGGTCGCCGCTCGACGTGGTGGCCGTTCCCTTCCACCGATCGGCCGGCACGCCGATCGCCGTCGCCATCATCGCCTGCGTGCCCGACAGCGCGTCGCGCTGGAAGATGCTTCCCTCGAACGTCCAGGGCGGCACCTCCGACAGCCCGCCGAAGCCGTAGACGTTGTAGGCCGCCTCGGCGCTGATGGCCTTCTCGACCGACAGCCGGTTCGTCACGAAGGTCATCGCCTGCACGGGGCCCCACGTGTCGGAGACCGACGCGGGCAGCCCGCCGGGCAGCTTGAAGCAGGTCGTCGCGAAGACGTCGGAGATCCCGATGTTGGCGGAGACGCCGCTGGCGGAGGTGACGTCGCACTTCATCTCCGTGCCGGCGGTGTCCCAGTAGCTGAGCCCGGTCGCCATGATCGGGGTCCCCGAGAGGATCGCGTCGACGCCGGTGCACGAACCGCCCCCCAGGTACACGACGGTCACGGCCGGCGACTGCCCGGCCATGAACTTGCCGATCTCGGCGAGCAGCGGTTTCGCGGCCGTCGAGCCGGTCGTGTAGATCGGCGTCGGCAGCGTCGCGCACTCGACGGCGCCCGCGGTCCGGGCGGCGAGCGCGAACGTCAGCACCGCGAGCAGGGTCGTCAGCCGGCGCGCGGTCATGGCCCGCCATCCACCGGCGGCAGCGGGCGCAACCCGCCGTCCGGTCCCGTGAGGTTGATCCGCGCCGCGTTGTCGAAGGAAACCTCGCAGGTCAGGCCCGACGTGCCGCCGGCGCCGCCCGTGTCGACCGCGCCCGAATCGACGATCGGCAGCCGGGGCACGCATACCTTCTTGATGGCGTCGCACACGGCGTCCGGAAAGCGCGAACAGTCGTCGTCGGTCACGCACTTGTATGGGTTGGCGCTGCTGTCGAGCAAGATGCTGCACCCCGCCCCACCTCCGACCGAGATGCACAGGACGATCAGCGCCAAACCCGCTGGTCCCAACTGCCGCATGCGACCCGGCACTATGCCCGGAAGCGCTTTCCGCTTTGCTTCGTTCCTGTGACGTTGGCGTGACAGACGCGCGGACCTGACCGGCCGCGCAAACCAGCGAGAAGTCGGACGAATCCCGGGTCGGGTCGGGCCGCCTGGACCGTGGACGACGCGGCCGGACACCTCTCACGCATGCCGAACGGGCCCCGCCCCTCCGTCTGGTCCCTCGCGGTCGCCGCGTTGCTGGCGGGATGCACCGCCGGCGTCAGCGCAACGCCCGGCCCGGGCGGAAACGACGGCGGCGGCGCCGACGTTCCGATCGGCACCGACGCGCCGGTGATCGCCGACGTGAAGCCGACGGTCGACATCGCGATCCCGACGCCGGACGGCCCGCCCTGCACGCCGGTGTCGTGCACGCCGACCGGCGGCCAGTACTGCGGCGTGATCGGCGACGGCTGCCACAAGTCGAAGGATTGTGGGACCTGCCCCGGCGCCGGCCAGGTCTGCACGGGCGGCGTCTGCGTCGAGGGCCCGGGCTGCACGCGCGGCACCTGCGACGGGCCGGGCGGCGCCCGCTACTGCGGCCGCGTCGGCACCGGATGCGGCGAGGCGCTCGACTGCGGCGCGTGCGCGGCGGGATCCACCTGCAGCAGCGACGGCGTGTGCGTGCCCGCGAGCTGCACGCCCGCGGGCTGCGACATCCCGGGCGGCGGCGGCAAGTACTGCGGCCGGATCGGCGACGGCTGCGGCAAGACGATCGACTGCGGCTGCAGCGCGCCGCAGACCTGCGGCGGCACCGGCATCGCCAACGTGTGCGGCGATCCGAACTGCGTGCCGATCACGTGCAACCCGACGGGCGGCGGGCAGTACTGCGGCACGATCGGCAACGGCTGCGGGAAGGCGCTCGAGTGCCCCGCGACGTGCCCCGGCGGCGTCGCCTGCCCGGCCAGCCACGCCTGCCCGGGCTCGGGCGGCGGGTGCACGGGGCTGCAGTGCCAGATCACGAAGGACAACTGCCCGGCGACGTCGCAAACCACGCTGACCGGCGTCGTCTACGATCCCGCGGGCAAGAACCCGCTCTACAACATCCTGGTCTACGTCCCGAACACGACGCCGTCCGCGATCACGTCCGGCGCCGCCTGCGACAAGTGCGACACCTACGTCACCGGGCAGCCGATCGCGGTCGCGCTGACCGACGCGCAGGGCCGCTTCTCCCTGAAGAACGTCCCGTCGGGCACGAACATCCCGCTGGTCATGCAGACGGGCAAGTGGCGGCGGCAGATCACGGTGGCCAGCGTCCCCGCCTGCGCGTCGACCGCGCTCACCGACAAGAACCAGACGCGGATGCCGCGCAACAAGAGCGAGGGCAACATCCCGCTGATCGCGATCGCGACCGGCCACGCCGACGCCGTCGAGTGCCTGTTCCGCAAGGTCGGCATCGACGAGGCCGAGTTCACGAACGACTCGGGCACGGGCCGCATCAACCTGTTCCAGGGCTACCAGGCATCGCCGACGATCATGACGGGCGGCGCGAGCGCGGCGCTGCGCAGCGCCGACAACCTCTGGGCCAGCGTCACCAGCATGCGGAAGTACGACGCCGTCTTCATGGCCTGCGAGGGCAACGACGGCCCGTCGGAGTCGCGCACGGCGGCGCAGTACGCGGCGGTGCGCGGCTACGCCGACATGGGCGGCCGCATCTTCGGGTCGCACTACCACAACAACTGGATCCGCTCCGAGGACGGCCAGCCGAACGCCGGCTACCCGCAGGTGGTGAAGTTCGCGTCGGGCGGGCACCAGCTGGCCGAGCCGAGCACGCTGCTGATCGACTCGACGTTCCCGAAGGGCATGGCGTTCCGCGACTGGCTCGTCACCGTCGGCGCGTCGACCACGCCGGGCCAGATCGTGATCAGCAACGGCGAGCACACCGTCGACTCCGTGATCCAGGGTGTCGCGCAGCAGTGGATCTACGGCACCGATTCGGGACGCAACCCGCCGACGGTGGTCGAGTACTTCTCGTTCACGACGCCGGTCAGCAGCGCGAACGTCTGCGGGCGCATGGTGTTCAGCGACGTTCACGTCTCGCTGGGCGGCGGCGATCTGGGCGACGATCCGTTCCCGGGCCGCTGCGGGACGTCGCTGGACATGTCGCCCCAGGAGAAGGCGCTGGAGTTCATGATCTTCGACCTGTCGTCCTGCGCGCAGATCGACACCGGGATGCCTCAGCCGCCGCCCGTGCCGCCGCCGGGCTCGACGCCGCCGCCACCGGGCACCACGCCGGTGCCCCCGGCCCCGCCACCACCGCCGCCGCCGCCGCCGCCGCCCGAGGTCGAGTAGCGGCGTCGGCGCTGTCCGGCGCTACGTCGAAGCGTAAGACGCTTCGACACGCCGCCGCGCCGTCGAGGTGACGTGCACGACGTCGGTCAGGCGCGCGAGCGAGACCGCGGAGACCGCCATGACGAGGTCGCGCACCGCGATGTCGTAGAAGCCGCCTCCGATGAGGTTGAGGGCGATCGCCGCCAGCCACGCCGCGACCACGTAGGAGAACACCTTCGTCCAAGGCGACAGCAGCATCGCGAGGCCCGCGACGATCTCGATGATGCCGACGACGTACATGAAGTGCTGCGGCGACACCGGGAGAGCGCCCGCGAACGCAGGCGCGATGTATTTCGGCCAGTGAGTCAGCAGGTTGAAGAACTTGTCCAGGCCCGCCAGCAACGGCATCAAGCCGAAGCTCATTCGCATCGTCCACCACACCGAATCGACGACCCTTCGTTCCGTTGCTTCCTTGCTTTCAGCTGTTCCGTTCATCGTTGCACCTCGTTTTCCCCTTTCAGAAGCTCAGAGCACGAACGCCTCGCGAGGTGACGGTTGATTTGTGCGTGGATTCGCAACGCACCCGGTTGAATTTGCTATTGCCGGTGCTACCAGCAGTCAGGGCGGGGAATTAGATGGCGAGCCTGAGCCAGGTCGATGGGGTGCCGCACTACACCGGTGCGACGAAGGTACGGATCGACGTCGGCGCGAGGATGAGCCGCGCGATACGGCGCGCGCCGCCGCCCGGTCGATCGCGCACGTTGGCTGAGCGGCTGGCGCCCGCGCGCCGGCTGCTGGACCGGATCCTGCGTCTTGGAACGAACGCCGCGCAGCCCGTCGACACGAAGAAGCGGATCCGGATCTGCAACGCCAGCGCGGCCGGCGGCGCGCTCATCATGTTTCTCTGGACCTTCGTCGAGGCGGCGTTCGGCAATCGCGCCACCCTCCCGTGGGAGATCGGCTTCCTCGCGGGCTTCGTGGGCGTGCTCGCCCTGAACGCGAGCGGCACGCATCGCGCCGGCCGTCTGCTGTTGATCATAAACGCCAATGCCTGTGTGTTTGCGGGCGCCGTGCTGTTCACCGAACCATCGGGCGGCATCCTGCCGTTCATCGCGATGGCGGCGATCTCGTTGCTGCTGTTCGGTCCCGACGACTGGCTGCACGCGGCGCTGGGCGCCGCGCTGCCGGTGGCGCTGCTGGCCATGTACAAGAGCGGCATCGGCGTTCACCCGTTCGGCATCCAGGCGCGGCCCGCGCCCGCCTGGTACTTCGCCGCCAACGCGGCGACCGCCTTCGCCCTGGCCTTCCTGGTGCCGTTCTTCTTCTTCCGGTCGAACCTGAAGGCCGAGGCGGCGCTCGCGCGCCTGGGCCAGGAGAAGCTCAAACGCGTCATCGACTCCGACCTGATCGGCGTGGTCCGCGGAAAGCTCGCCGGACGGATCGAGGACGCGAACGACACGTTCCTCTCGCTCATGGGCTACACGCGGCGTGACCTCGCGGCCGGGACGCTCGACCTGCGCATGATCGCGCCGCTCGAACCGTTTCGCAGCGAGCTGCACCGGCCCGGCCCCACGTCGGTGTACGAACGGACGTGCGTCCGCAGGGACGGTTCGAAGGTGCCGGTGCTCGTCGGCGTCGCGCTGCTGGATGAGAGCGACGACGAGGTCGTCGGGTTCGTCCTCGATCTGACCGCGCAGAAGTACGTCGAGGCCCAGCGCGCCCAGCTGCACGACAGCCGCGAGGAGCTGCGCCTCCGCGACCTGTTCAACTCGATCGCGTCGCACGAGCTGAAGACGCCGCTCACCGCGCTGCTGCTCAGCCTGCAGCTCCTCAGCCGCCGCGTCGAACGCGAGACCCCGACGAACTCGGGGCTGCGCGCGCAGGTCGGGCGCTGCGAGTCAGCCGCGCTGCGCATGGGCGATCTGATCCACGCGCTGCTCGACGTCGCGCAGATTCACCGCGGGCGGCTCACCCTCAACGTGCGCGATCTGGACATCGTCGAGGCCGTGCAGCAGGTGGTGTGCGGGCTGGAGGTCGGCCGCGAGTGCGCCGCCCATCGCATCGTCGTCCACGCCGACGGACCGGTGACCGCGCGGCTGGATCCGCTGCGCTTCGAGCAGATCGTGACCAACCTGCTCTCCAACGCCGTGAAATACGGCGCCGGCAAGCCGATCGAGGTCCGGGTCGGCCGCGATCGCGGCGCCGACGTGGCGCACATCGAGGTGATCGACGCGGGTCCGGGCATCGACCCGACGATGACCGAGAAGATCTTCGAGCCCTTCCAGCGCGCCACGACCACGGAGCCCATCCCCGGGCTGGGGCTGGGCCTCTACGTCGTGAAGCTGATCGTCGAGAGCCACGGCGGCCGCATCGCCGTCGACAGTCAGCTGGGGCACGGCGCCCGCTTCATCGTCGACCTGCCGCGCGAGGCGATCTCTCAGCCGCTGCCGCAGTAGGACGTCGGCGCCGAAACGACACCAGCAAACTTTGAAAAAGGATCGGCCGCCCTTGAGGGGGGGCAGGCCTCGGCCATACTGATGGCCGAAGTTGCGAGCTAGAAATTTCAGGCTCGTCCGCGGTGAGCTTCCAGCAGGTGGATCAGGCGGGACGGCAATCACCCCAGCAGAAGAGGCCGCGCCGATCAATCCGCGGCTGAAGCTGGTCGACGACGCGATGACCGGCGCTATCGCGCACGGCATCGCGCACCTGATCGCCGAGGACGAGCAGCTGGATGGCCGCCTCGTCACCTTGCACAACCGGCAGCAGGTCAACTTCGGCTCCTGCTCGTACGTCGGCCTGGAGACGGACCTGCGGCTCAAGGCCGCGGCGATCGACGCGGTCTCGCGCTACGGCGTCCAGTTCTCCTCCTCGCGCGCGTACGTCTCTTGCCCACCGTACGCCGAGCTCGAACGGTTGCTCGGGGCGCTGTTCGACGCCCCGCTGGTCGTCGCGCAGACCACGACGCTCGCGCACCTCGCCGCGCTGCCGATCCTCGTGGGCAAGGACGACGCGGTCATCTGCGATCACATGGTTCACAACAGCGTGCAGGCGGTGTTGCCGACGCTCGCGGCCGCGGGGACGACCTGCCGCCTCGTCCGACACAACCGGATGGAGCGCCTCGACCAGATGGTCGGCGTGCTCGCGGCGAAGCACCGCCGGGTCTGGTACCTGGGCGACGGCGTGTACAGCATGCACGGCGACCTCGCGCCGATCGACCAGCTGCGCGAGCTGGTGGCGCGTCACGATCGTCTCTGGCTCTACGTCGACGACGCGCACGGCATCAGCTGGTCGGGCCGCAACGGGCGAGGCACGGTCCTGGGCGGCGGCGACGCGCCCCCGCGCACGGTGACGATCGCGTCGATGGCGAAGGCGTTCGGGGCGGGTGGCGCGGTGATCGTGGCGCCCGACCCGGAGACGGCGCGGCTGATCCGGACCTGCGGCAGTACCCTCATCTTCTCGGGCCCGCTACAGCCGCCGCTGCTGGGCGCGGCGATCGCCTCCGCGCGCATCCATCTGTCGCCCGAGATCCACGAACGGCAACGCAAGCTGATGGATCGGATCCTGCGGTTCAACGCGCTCGCCGAGGCGCGGGGGCTGTCGCTGGGGTCGAAGGCGGCGACGCCGATTCGCTTCGTGCAGACCGGCGACAACGACACCACGTACCGGATGGCGGCCGACCTGATGCGCGACGGTTTCTACGTGAACACCGCGCTGTTCCCGGCGGTGACGCGGAACCAGGGCGGCCTGCGCGTGGCGCTGACGGTGCACCAGACCCTGGACGACATCCAGGGCCTGATCGACGCGATCGCGCGGCGTTTGTAGGGCCCCGGCGGGGCCGGCCTGCTCGCCCGTTCAGGCTCGCCGCAGCGCGCGTCAGGTTTGCGATTTCGGCTTTAGTTCCGACAGGAATCGCTCGATGCAAGACCGGAGGTTCCGCATGGCATGGGGATCGAAGCCAACGAAGGAAGGCGCCGCCGTGAAAAGTGACGTCATCGAGAACATCATCGGGCGGTCGTGCACCATCCGCGGCGACCTCGTTGCGGAAGGCGCGTTTCGCATCGACGGCACCATCGAGGGCTCGGTCGAGTCACAGGCGTCGGTCGTCGTCGGCGAGAGCGGCGTCATCCGGGGCGGCCTGCGCGGCACCGACGTCGTCATCGCCGGAACCGTCCAGGGCGACATCACCTGCGAAGGCCACCTCGAGATCCTTGCGAAGGGCACCGTCGAGGGCGACATCGCCGCGAAGAGCGTGCGCATCGAGACCGGCGGCGTCTTCCGCGGCACCAGCCGGATGGGCGGACGCAACGACAGCGAAGATCTGGGCGCGATCCCGGTCTCGGCCAATCTGAGCTCCGTCGCGTAGCAACATGGCGCGGGGCCCCAGCGACCCGACGCGCGATCTGAACCGGATCCTCAAGCAGAAGGACAGGCCCACCAAGTCCAGGGCCCGCTGGCGGATCATGGTCGCCAGCGATCCGAGCCGCCCGGTCCGCACGTTCACGCTGCCGCGGCTGCTCCCGACGCTGCTCTCGCTGTTCGCGCTGTCGCTGGTCGCGGCGACCGTCATCCTCGCGTTCGGATCGTGGAAGCTTTCGGGATCGCTGGGCGCGCTCCAGCACCGGGTGCGCGCGATGGTGCAGGCGGCCGACAGCGTCGCGCTCGCGCCGGGCGCGACGAACGCGGGCAACGGCAACGGCGATCTCTTGCTGACGGCGAGCGCGGCGCAGGTGGTGAAGACCTCCGGCGCGCGGTTCGGTTCGTTCACCCTGCAGTCGGTGAACACCGGCGAAGAGATCGAGGTGAGGTTGAACCTCGACACCGGCGAGGTCGACGCCGCCGGCTACGCGCGCCTGCGTCACATCATGCGCTGCCAGCGCACCACCGCGGAGACGCCGATCGATCCGCGGCTGATCGATCTCCTGTATCGCATCGCGCAGCGGACGCACCAGAAGCTGATGCTGGTGTCGGGCTTCCGCGCGCCGATGTTCTCGCTCGCGACGCTCAGCTTCCACACGCGCGGGATGGCCGCGGACATCCGCATCCCCGGCATGACGCCGCTGATGGCGCGCGACCTCGCCGAATCGATGGGCGTGCACGGGCTGGGTTACTACCCGGTGTCCGGCTTCATCCACGTCGACGTGCGCGACGACAACGCGCGCTGGACCGACTACGGCCAGAACCGGCAGGACTGCGAAGGCACGGAGCACGGGCCG
>Ga0207701_10008210_pt1 | contig 10330 bp, 10 predicted proteins | sample KBSSwiSSwithPhiX_FD_184294 | JGI IMG/M metagenome (GOLD analysis project Ga0207701, IMG submission 184294) | Switchgrass rhizosphere bulk soil microbial communities from Kellogg Biological Station, Michigan, USA, with PhiX - S5 (SPAdes) (version 2) | ecosystem: Environmental > Terrestrial >...
GGCAAAATCCTGACAGTCCAATCGGGCTGATCATCGAGTCGAACCCGCCGGCAAGCGCGCAATCGACGGCGCCGCGGCGAATGAGCTTCATCGCCGTGCCCAGCGCCTGGCCCCCCGACGCGCACGCGGTGTGCACCGAAGTCGCGTAGCCGCGGATGTCGTACCGGCGCGTCAGGAGCGAGATTCCGGCGGTGGCCTGGCTGCGGCAGAACACCATCGGGTCGGTGGCGGCGGGATCGGTCAGCAACCGATCGGGGTGGAGCTCGCCGTCGGCCGCGCTGTGCTCGTACGTGACGGCGAGGTCGCCAAAGTCCGACGTCATCATGCCGGCGCCGACCGCGCACCCCCACCGCGCCGCTGTGTCCGGCGTCGGCTTGAGGCCTGCGTCGCGAAACGCCTGCTCCGCCGCGGCGAGTGCGAAGCGATGCGAGCGGTTCGTATATTTCATGAGCTTCCGGTCGACGTGATCTGCGTCGTGGAAACCCTTCACTTCGGCGGCGATGCGCACGGGAAATCCACTCGCGTCGAAGAGGCTGATCGCCGCACCGCCGCTCCTGCCCGCGAGCAGCGCGTCCCACGTCGTCGCAACGTCGTTGCCGACCGGCGTGACGAGGCCGATGCCCGTAATCGCGACGCGCCGGCTCATTGGTACGCCCTCGCGCTCTCGCATTTGCGCGCGACCACTTCGAGCCGCGCGGTGGCGACGGTCTTGTCGTCCATTCGCGCAGACAGCTTGAGCGTCGCCTCCGTTGCTCGCGGTGCGAGCTCCGCGTCGATGACGAGCGTCGCGCCCGGCGGAATGAACGAGCGCATCTTCACGTGCGTCATGCGGGACGGCACGGGCCGTGTATCCGCGGGCCACTGCATCGCGTCCACCGCGACCTCGAGCGCGAAACGGATCTGCGCGTCGAGCAGCAGCGTTGCCGGGAAAACGGGGCGGCGGGGAAAGTGGTCGCCGAAGAACGGCGCGGATTCGGGCACGAGCAGCGACGCACTCGCCGACGCGCCGGCACTTCCCGTCGTGCGCGTGACACGCGGCGCGTCGACTCCATGGAAGCGGCCCGGCGGAGCGCCGTCGCCGAGGATGAGCTCGAAGCGCGCTGCCAGCGCGGCGGGCGAGTCGAACTCCTCGACCGGCAGCATCGGACCGAGGCAATCGACGAGCTCGATCGCTTCCGCCCCGTCGACCGATGCGCGCCCGGCATAGGCGACCGCGTGCTCGTCGCAGCTTTCGATTTCGACGGCGAGCTCGAGCGTATTGCCTGGAAGGACATCCGAGCGGAATCGCGTCTCGTTGGCGAGTGCCGCCACGGGGCGGCCCCGAAAGCCGATGTGCGCCATCGACACCCACGCTGCGAGCTGCCCGACCGCTTCGGCGACGAGGCACGGCGGAAACGCCGCAATGTTGGCCGGAACAACGTAGCGCCCGCGTGCGCGCCGGCCCGGCTCGTGCTCGGTGATGCGATCGACGAACGAGAACGCGGCGAAGTGGTCGGCCATGCGCGGAAATTCAGTGCGCGCCTGCGCAGCTGCAGCGAGGGGTGCGAGCGTGGGGGGTGTTCATCCGGCCTCGTGCTGCGCGGCGATGACGAGCTTGGCGAAGGTGGTCGTGGTGAAGAGACGCGGGATGTCCTTGACCTTGGTCGGCGTCTTGAAACGCTCGGCGGGCACTTCCGACAGATACTCCTTGAGCTGTGCGAGACCGACGTCGGTGACGATGCCGTTTTGCTCGAACTCCGCCTCCGTCAGCGTGCCGCGGGCGTTCTCGACGATCTTGCCGCGGGGAATCTTCACCTTGAACGCCCGCTCGAGGCGGAACACCATGTCGAGAAAGTCGATCGATTCTGCGTCGAGATCGTCGATCAGCGACGCATCGGGCTTCACTTCCTCGACGTCGCAGCCGAGGGCGTCGGCGATCGTTGCCGATACCGTCGGCAGCACTGCGGCGATTTCCTCGCCTGAAATTTTCGCTTGCGTCATTTTTGTCGCTCCATTATTCCATTTTGAACCCGCCATCGACCGCGAACACCTGCCCGGTGACGTAATCCGCGTACGCCGAAACGAGGAACCACACGGCGAACGCGACGTCTTCCGGCCGCCCGTACCGCTTGAGCAGGATGCGTCCCTTCACCTCGTCGCCCGCCATCTCGCGCACGTCGCGCGACATCTCCGTGTCGATCACGCCGGGTGCGACGCAATTGACGTTGATCTTGCGCGGTGCGAGCTCGACGGCGAGCGACCGGGTGAAGGCGTTGATCGCGCCCTTGCTCGCCGCGTAGTTGGTCTGTCCCCGCCCGCCCTTGTCGCCTGCGACCGAACTGATGTTGACGATGCGGCCCGCGCGCTGGGAGATCATGTAAGGCGCGACCGCGCGGGTGACGTTGAACACGCCGGTGACGTTGGTATCGAGCACGACTGCCACGTCCTCGTCTTCGAATGCGGCGAGCGGGTTGTCGCGGATCGTGCCGGCGTTGTTGACGAGGATGTCGATCCGGCCGCAGCGCTCGGCGATGGTCTCGACGGCCGCCGCGCAGGCTTTGGAGTCGCGGATGTCCACCTGGAGGGCGGCGACCTTGTGCCCTGCGGCGCGACCCGCGGCGAGCACTTCCTCCGCGGCTTCGGCATTGCCTCGATAGAAGAATGTCACGTCGGCGCCTTCCGCGGCCAGGAGCAGCGCGATCGCGCGCCCGATGCCGCGGCTGCCGCCGGTGACGATGGCGCATTTGCCGGCGATGCCCGGATCGGGGCGCATGGAGGGTGTCAGCGCCTGCACGGCCGCTCCGAAGGGCGCTGACGAGCCCCCTTTGGGGGAAGCGAACGCAGTGAGCATCGGGGGGCCATTTACTATCCCGAAATGGCGAAGCCACCGTCGACGACCAGCGTGTGGCCATTGATCATCGCGGCTTCCGGCAGGCAGAGAAGGTATACGGCGCCGGCGACGTCGTCGGGTGTAAGCACGGGTCCGGCCGGGGTCCGTTGCGCAAAGTTTTGCAGGAGCTCGTCCCGGTTCGGAAAATACGCGAGCGCATCGGTGTCGACGACGCCCGCACTCACGACGTTGACGCGCACGCCTTTCGGGCCGAGCTCCTGCGCGAGCGCCCGCGCGAGCGACTCCAGCGCCGCCTTCGACGCGCCGATGAAGCCATAGCCCGGCATGGCCCGCTGCGCGCCCAGGCTCGACATCGCGACGATACGGCCGCCCGCCGTCATCAGCGGCAGGGCGCGCTGCGTGAGCAGGTTGAGCGCGAGCGCGTTCGTTTCCATGCACCAGCGCCAGTGCTTGAGCGTCATTTCGACCGTCGGCTTCAGCACGCCGGACGCCGCGTTGCTGACGAGAATGTCGAGCCGGTCGAAATGCTTGCCGAGCTCGGCGAAGATCTCGTCCACGGAATCGGGAATGCCGACGCTCCCCTGGATGGCGACCGCGCGCTGGCCCAGCGCGCGAATTTCCGCGCACAGGGCTTCGGCTTCGTCGGCGCTGTTGTAGTAGTTCGCGGCGATGTCGCAACCGCCTCGCGCGAGCTTGAGCGCGACGGCGCGGCCGATGCCGCGCGCGGCGCCGGTGACGAGAGCGATCTTTCCGGTCAGTGCACCGGGCATGTCGGGGTTCCTGCCGGCTGTCCGCGGTCACGGGGCCGTGACGTTTTCGAGGCGGCGTTCGGGCAAAACCACTATTTTAACCCGGCCCGCAGGCTCCGATATAATTGCGCCTTCGATGCGGGCGGTCTGTCCGCTTCGCCCTTCTGACTTACTCCCCAATGCTCGACCGCCGTCTTCCGGAACGCGCCGCCGGTGATACCCAAGCCTTGACGGCTCGAAGCCTCTACGCGTCGTGGCGGCGCGGCGAGATCGTCCTCAAATGGGGGGCCGTGCTGCTGGGCGCTTCGATCCCGGTGTCGGTGGCGCTCGACAACGTGCTTCTCTACGTTCTGTTGTTCTTCTGGCTCATCGGCGGAGCGTACCGCGACAAGCTCGCGTCCATTCGCGACAACCCGGTTTCATGGCTCGCGCTGGCGCTGTGGGCGCTGTTCGTCGTGGGGTCGGCGTATTCGATTGGAACCCGGGACGATGTGCTGGCTGCGGTGGGGAAGGCCATGCGCCTGTTGGCGATCCCGGTGCTGATCTACCTGCTGCGCGACCCCGTGTGGCGCGAACGCGGCATTGCCGCGTTCCTGGCGTCGATGCTCGTCACGCTCTTGCTGTCGTGCCTCCTCTGGCTGGATCTCGTTCCCGGCAACGGATGGATCAAGGGCTCGCCGTTGGACCCGGTGGTGTTCAAGGCGCACATCACGCACAACGTGTTCATGGCGTTCGCCGCGTTCCTGTTCGCGCAGGCGGCACTGGACGCGAACACCCCGAGGGCGCGGATCGCGCTCGGGATCCTGTGCGCCGCAGCCAGCGCCAACGTGCTGCTGATGGTGCCCGGTCGCACCGGGATGCTCGTGCTCGTCGTGCTGTTCATCTATTTCCTTGGCCGCGTATACAGGGCCAAGGGTCTGGCGCTCGCGGGCGTTGCAGTGGCGGTGCTCGCGGCGATCGTCCTCGCGTCGCCGGAAAGCATGCTGCATCGGCGCATCACGCTCGCTGACGAGGAGTTCGCGCAGTGGCGCGCCGGCATCCCGCCGGAACCCACGTCGTCGGTGGGGCTGCGCCTCGAAATGCTGAAGAACACGCTGGAGATCATCGGTCACAATCCCGCGATCGGCGTCGGGACCGGCGGCTTTTCCAGGGCGTACGCGGAACGCGTGGTAGGCACCGGTGCGCAGGCCACCGAAAATCCGCACAACGAGATCCTGTTGATGATCGTGCAATTCGGCATCGCCGGGTTCGCGCTGTTCGCGGCCCTTCTCTTCGTGCAGTGGAGGATCGCGGCTCGCCTCCCGACCCGCTTCGACCAGGCGACCGCGCGCGCATTCGTGCTCACGATCGCCGTGACGAGCCTCTTCTCGTCGACGCTGCTCGACCATTCCGAGGGAGTCTTCTTCGCGTACATGGGCGGCCTGCTCTTTGCCGGGTATCGCGCCGGAATGCCGGACGCCTGGCGGCAACGAGCCTCGTGAGCGCGACGATCACCGGTACCGGCGCGCCGCCGGCGACGCCTTCGAGCGTGCTTGTGATCGTCACCCGGCGGTTAGGCGACGTCCTGCTCGCCCTCCCGCTGATCCGGTCGATCAAGGCCGCATGGCCGCAGGCGGCGGTCGACGCGCTCGTTTTCGACGGAACGAAGGACGTGCTCGCGGGTCATCCGGACCTGCGGCGCGTCGTGGCCGTCCCCGAGCGTCCGGGAATCGTGGAGCATGCACGGCTGATCTTCGGCCTCTTTCGCCGCTACGACATCGCGCTCTCGTGTCTCGAGAGCGACCGGCCGACGCTCTACGCCGCCGTTGCCGGGCGCTTTCGCGCGGGGCTTGTCCTGCGCGGCAAGGGATCGGGCTGGAAGCAATGGCTGCTCTCGCGAGCCATCGTTTCCGACAACCTCGATACGCATACCGTCGCGATGAATCTCGCGCTCGCCGACGCGCTGGGGATTGCGCGGCATCACGAGATCGACATCCGCTGGACCGCCGACGACGCCACGCACGTCGCCTCGCTCATCGCGGGCCTCGAGCCGCCGCTGTCCTACGCCGTGCTGCATCCGCATCCGAAGTTCAACTACAAGATGTGGCACGTCGAAGGCTGGGTGGGGCTTGCGCAATGGTTGCGGGCCCGTCGAATAGCGCCCGTGCTCACCGGTGGACGCGAGCCGGGAGAAATCGAATTCGCGACGGCCATTGCCGCGCAAATGCCCGCCGGGACGATCAATCTCGCCGGACGATTGAGCCTGTCGCAGTGCGCGTGCGTGCTCGCCGGCGCTCGACTCTTCGTGGGGCCCGACACGGTGACGACGCACATGGCGGCGGCGCTGGGCGTTCCCACGGTGGCGCTCTACGGCCCGTCCAACCCGGTGAAATGGGGCCCCTGGCCCAAGGATTTCGGGGGCGCGACTTCGCCCTGGCGAAGGGTCGGTGTGCAGTCGACGGGCAACGTCCAACTCGTGCAGGGTGCCGGCGCCTGCGTGCCGTGCATGCGCGAAGGCTGCGACCAGCACGTCGCGAGTTTTTCCGATTGCCTCACCCAATTGCCGCTGCCCGCCGTCACCGCGGCGGTCGAGCGCGCGCTTGCGAGAAGCGCCCCGTAGAGCGCGTGCGTCAACCCTGCTCGCCCCAATCGGGGCGTCCGGCGAGCACGAACAGGAATGTGCTCGCCGCGGCAGGCCAGAATAAAAGAACCGTGTGAGTGAGCCCGTTGAAATTGAGGAGATGGCCGTAGGGTCCGTTGAAGAGACCAAGCGGCGCGCGCGCGAACACGAGATCCGGGGCGAACACCGTAGTCAGCAGCGACGATAGGAGCGCAATCGTCGCGAGCGTGACCTGCACCGAGCGCGGCAGCTGAATGGCCAGCGCGAGCAGGATCAAGCCGGCCGCCACCCCAAGCGCGACACCCGGTGTCACCCAGTGCTCGCCGGCGGCGGGGTTCAGGAGCATGGTCGCTGCGACGCCCTTGATGATGGCCGCCGCGCCAATCAGGAGCAGCACGGCGCCGGTGACGTGCCGCCGCTCTCGCATCAGCAAAGCGACGAACAACCCGACCCCCAGCAGCTGAAACGCGCTTTGCGCGCTTTCGACGATCGTCGCAGCCACGTCGGCCATCACCGGTTCGGCGGCGGGCCGAGCCGCGGAGTCGTACATCGCGGCGAAGAGTGGAATAGCCGGGTTGGCCTGCACCGCAAGCCATATCGCCAGAAGCGCGAGACCGATGTCGCCGGCGGCGCCCGGCAGAAACCAGCGTTCGCGCGCGGACGTGAGCGCAACGCCCGCCTTGGGCGAGCGGGCGAACGCCACCGCCAGCAATGCGCCGATCGCCGACCCCGTCGTATTGAAGACGAGGTCGGCGACATTCGCGTCCCGGGTCGGCAGGTACATCTGCAGCGATTCCATGGCGAGCGACAAGAGTGCGCCGGTCCCGATGCCCCAAACGAGCTGCCGCGACGGCGGCCCACGCCAGCGCGGGATCAGCCCGACGAAGAATCCGAAGGGAAGATAGGCGGACACGTTGATGACCAGGTCGTAGCGCACCCAGCGCGGCGGCCACGGCGCGAACAGAAAATAGGGCGCGCCGGGCACCGGCGCCATCCAGTTGACGAAGGGCTGCAGGCTCGCATAGACGATCGCCAGCCCGTAAAGCGTCGCGAGGAAGTGCGGGAGGAGCGAACCCCGGCGCGAGACGGTCACGATGGGCGCGCCGCGCCGGCGCGCGCACCACGCGAAGCGGTGGACGATAGCCGGTTCAGCGGCCGGCCTTGATTCCGGTCCACAGCTTGTTGCGCAGCCGCCGTTGCGCGCCCGTGAGGTCCTGCAGCTGCTCCAGCTTCGCCTGGACCGCCTTGTCCGGGAAGATCGCAGGGTTCTTCAGGAGTTCCGGCTTGATGAACTTGACGGCGGCCGTATTCGGATTGCCGGAGCCGATCAAGTTCGTGAGCTCGGCGGAGTTCTGCCCTTCGAGCATGAAGTTCATGAACTTGAGTGCCAAGTCGGCCCGCGGCGCGCTCTTGTCGATCACCATGTTGTCGACGGCCAGCACCGCGCCCTCCTTCGGCATCCCCTGCAGGATCTTGAACTTGCGGCCCGCGGCCTGCGCGTCGAGGTTCGCCTGGAAGATGTCGTTCGAATAGCCGTGCACGAGCCAGATGTTGCCGACCGTGAGCTCCTTGATGTACGAAGAGGCGTTGAAGGCAGCCCAGTACGGCTTCGCCTTCTTGATCACTTCCGCGGCCTCGTCCCAGTGCTTGGGATCGACGTCGTTGGCGGAGTACCCCAGGTACTTGAGCGCCGCGGCGAAGAGCTCGTTGGCGCTGTCCAGCACCGTGACGCGGCCCTTGATCTTCTCGAGGTACTTGGGATCGAAGATCACCGCCCACGTATCCGTGGGGAGGCCCAGCTCCTTTATCTTTTCGTCGTTGTACCCGATGATCGTCGTCGACATCGCGTAGGGCACCGAGAACTTGTTGCCCGGGTCGAACGGCGTGTTGAGATAGACGGGGTCGATGTTCTTGAGGTTGGGGAGCCCCGCCTTGTCGACGGGCTTCAGCCGTCCGCTCTTGATCAGCGCCTGCGCGGCGTTCGACGTCGGCACGTACATGTCGTAGCCCTTGGCTCCCGCCGACAGCTTGGCGAGCAATTCCTCGTTGTCGGAGTAATAGGTCTGGACAACCGTGCACTTGCAGAATTCCTCGAAGCGCTTGACGGTTTCCGGCGCGAGATAGTTGTTCCAGTTGTAGAGATGGAACTCGTCCTTCGCGGCCGCGACCGGCACGGCGAAGGCAAGTGCCGCGAGCAGGAGCACCAGACGTTTCATCTTCAATCCTCTTCGGCGGAAAAAAGGTTCGGGGAAAGGCGCGAGGCAATGATGATAAGCGCCAGCGTCAGCAGCATCAACAGCGTCGACACGGCGTTGACTTCGGGCGTCACCGCGATCTTGATCATCGAGTAGATCTGCAGCGGCAGCGTGACCGTGCCCGCCCCGGCCGTGAAGAACGTGATGACGAAATCGTCGATCGACAGCGTGAACGCCATCAGCGCCCCGGCGATGACTCCAGGCATGATGAGCGGCAGGGTCACGTAGCGGAACGCGTCCCACGGCGTCGCGCCGCAGTCGCGCGCGGCCTCGGTGAGACTCTCGTCCATGCCGGCGAGCCGCGAGCGGACGACGATCGCGACGAAGCCGATGCAAAACGCGATGTGGGCGAGCGCGACCGAGAGGAGCCCCAGCGTGAAGTTGAGCAGCACGAAGAAGATCAGGAGCGACACCCCCATCAGTATTTCGGGGATCGCGATGGGCGTCAGCACGAGGATCGGCAGGAGCGTGAGCTTGTAGCGATACATGGCCACGCCCGCCATCGTGCCGAGCAGCGTCGACGCGAGGCTCGCCACGAGCGCGATGGTGAGCGAATTGCCGGCGGCAGTCAGCATCTCCTCGTTGTGAAAGAGCTTGTCGTACCAGTCGAGGGTGAATCCCACCCACTCCGCGTTGAGGCGCGAGTTGTTGAACGAATAGACGACGACGATGACGAGCGGCACGTAGAGGAAGGCATAGCCCGCCGCCGCCGCGATCCACAGCCAAACCGAGCGCCTACGCATCGGCCGCCCGTGCGCTGGAGGGATTGCCGAGATTGCGCCGCCCGATCCACGCGGCGAATCCGGCGAGACCGAGCGCCACGACGGTCAGCACGATCGACAGGACGCTGCCGAACGGCCAGTCGCGCGTCTCGAGGAACTGCTGCTTGATGACGTTGCCGATGAGGCTGTCCTCGGGACCACCCAGGATGTCGGGGATCGCGAATATCCCGAACGCGGGGATGAAGACGAGCGCCGCACCGGCGTAGACGCCGGGCAGCGACAGCGGAAAAGTTATTCGCCAGAAACGCTGCCATCCGTTCGCTCCCAAGTCCTGCGCGGCGTCGAGCAGCGTCCGGTCGTGCTTCTCCAGGTTCGCGTAGAGCGGCAGCACCATGAACGGCAGGTGCACGTAGACGAGACATGTCAGCACGGCGAACGAGCTGAAGAGCAGGGACACCGGCTGGAGGCCGAAGGCGGCGAGCGCTGCGTTGACGCCGCGCGCGAGCGCTGCCTGCGGCCCGAGGATGATCATCCACGCGTAGATGCGGATCAGGAAATTGCTCCAGAAGGGCAGGATCACGAGCAGGAGCAGGAGATTGCGGTGCCGCTTCTGCGAAGTCGCGATCAGCGAAGCGAGCGGATACGCGATGGCGAGGCAGAGAACCGTGGTGACGAGCGCGTACCAGAACGACTTGACGAACACTTCGGCGTACACGGACTCCGTGAAGAACCGCGTGTAGCTCTCGACGTTGAGGTCGACGTTGCCCGCCTCGTCGACGAGGGGTGCCAAGCCGCCGAACTCGCCCGGCGTGCGGAACGACGCCAGCACCATGATGAGCGTCGGGATGGCGAAGAAGATCGCGAGATAGAGGAGCGGCGGCCCGCTGACCAGCCACTTGCCCAAACGCCCGGATGCGCGCCCAGCCACGTCGTCGCTCATCCTTCGATGAAGTGCCCGGCTGTCGGCGGCCAGCTCATTTCGACCGCGTCGCCGACTTCGAAGAATTTCGTGCCGCCGGCCGCGGAGTTCGCAAGCAGCGCCTCGATCTTGTGGCCGCCGGGGGTGTCGACGATGTAGACGGTCACGTCCCCCATGTAGAGGAGCTCGGAAACGATCCCGCGGAAGCGGTTGTCGACCGTATCGGCGGGCGCGGTGGCAGCGATGCGGATCTTTT
>Ga0207701_10008211_pt1 | contig 10329 bp, 7 predicted proteins | sample KBSSwiSSwithPhiX_FD_184294 | JGI IMG/M metagenome (GOLD analysis project Ga0207701, IMG submission 184294) | Switchgrass rhizosphere bulk soil microbial communities from Kellogg Biological Station, Michigan, USA, with PhiX - S5 (SPAdes) (version 2) | ecosystem: Environmental > Terrestrial > Soil...
AGCGCGGCTCGGTCCACGTCATCGTCGGCCCGAACGGGGCGGGGAAGAGCACACTGCTGGCGGCGATGCTCGGCGAGATTGCCTTTGACGGGCGGATCGTCCTCAACTGGATCGGCACTGGCAAGATCGGCTACGTCCCCCAGAGCTTCGCGGTCGATCCGACGCTGCCGGTCACGGTCGCCGATTTTCTCGCGCTCACGCGTCAGCGGCGCCCGGTCTGCCTCGGCCTCACCGCGGCGACCAAGGCCGCGGTCGCGCGGCTCCTCGATCGGGTCGGCCTTGCCGGGCTCGATCGCCGTCCGCTCGCGGCGCTCTCCGGCGGCGAACTGCGGCGGGTGCTGCTCGCGCACGCGCTCGACCCGGCGCCGGAACTGCTCGTGCTCGACGAGCCTGCCGCCGGCCTCGACGAGTCGGCGATGCGTATCCTCGACGAGATTCTCCTCGGCCTGAAGCGGAGCGGTCAGACGACAGTACTGATGGTGTCGCACGATTTGGAGCAGGTGCGCCGCGTCGCCGACCGGGTCACGGTGCTCGATCGGCGCATCGTCGCCGAAGGGGCCGTCGACATCCTCGGGACTTCCGGCGTGCGCGAACTGCTGCCGTCGCTCGGCGAAAGTCGAAGGGCTCGCGCATGACCGGCTTCTACAACTGGATCGGGTCGCTGGCGCAGCAGGGAATCCTGCCGAGCGACTTCCAGTACCCGTTCCTGGTGCGCGGCATCCTGTGCGTCCTAGTGCTGGCGCCGATCCTCGGCGGCGTCAGCCACCTCGTGGTGACGCGTCGGATGGCGTTTTTCAGCGCCGCGCTCGGCCAGGCCGCGATCACCGGCGTCGCGCTCGGGCTGCTGCTCGGCGAGCCGCTCAACGCGCCGTACGGCGGGATGTTCGGCTTCTGCCTGCTTTCGACGCTGGCGATGGTCTACGTCAAGCGGCACGCGACGCTGCCGCCAGACACGTTGATCGGCGTCTTCCACGCGCTGACGCTCGGCCTCGGCCTGTGCCTGCTGGTGGCGCTGACGCGGCAGTTCAACGTCCACCAGGTGGAGTCGGTGCTGTTCGGCAGCCTGCTGACCGTCACCGACGGCGATCTGCTCCTGCTCACCGGCGTCGGCATCTTCGTCCTGGTGCTGCTGGTGCGCCAGTACAACTCATTGCTGCTCGACAGCCTGAGCCCGCCGCTCGCCCGCGTTGCCGGCGCCGAGCCGGCGTTCCTCGAATATTTCTTCGCGCTTCTCCTGACGCTGTCGATCGTCGTCAGCCTGAAGATCATCGGCGCGCTGCTGGTCGAGGCGCTCGTGGTCGTGCCCGCTGCCGCGGCGCGCAACGTCGCGCACGGCACGCGCGCCTATTTGATCTGGAGCGTGGCGGTGGCGTTCCTCGCCGGCGCAGGCGGCCTGGGCGTATCGACGCGGTTCCTGGTGCCGACCGGCGGTGCGGTGGTGCTGGCCGTGACCGCGATCTTCTTCCTCACGCTGGCGGCGCGATCGATCCGCCGGCGGCTCGCGCCATGAACGGCACCGCCGGCGCCCTTCGCCGCATCGAGGTGCGCCCGCCCTCGGCGCGCGACGAGCTGCTGACCGTTCTGCGGGTCGGGATGCTGGTGATGATCGGCGCGTGGATGGTGCTGGCGACCGACAGCGCCACCTTCCGCGACGACGACACGGCGGTGCGGCATCTCCTCCCGTTCCAGGCGCTCATCCGCGATCGTCCACCGATCGAGCAGCGGATGTTTCGCGAGCTGCAGGAAGGGCTGCTGGAAGCCGAGCTGCGGCGCGTCGATGCGCGCGCGTGGCCGTCGGCGGCGTTGCTGGCAGCCGACGGTATCCCGCCGTTCGCGCCCGATCCGACCGCGAAGGGCGGGCGGTACGACTGGCAGCTCCTGACGAGTGGAATGTTCGTCAACTATCTCGGCATCCCGCAGCGTCCCGACGCGCCCGCCTGGCTGGTGCTCGTTCAGGAGCCGGATCCGAAAGGACCGCCCGATCCCGCGCGGGAGGATGAAGAGCACCACCGGCTCTCGACCGGCGAGATGCTGCACGTGTCCTTCTGGCTGCGGAGCGACCCGCGCGTCCCGAACCGGATCATCCGCACGCCGCAGGCCGAAGGATGGACGCAGCTGTACGCGGTCGGGCCGTCGCCGGTTCCACCGCCGCCGCTGCCAGCCTCGCCATAATGAGGCGGTCGTCAGTACTTCTCGTCTTCTGGTCAGCCATCCTGACGACGCCGGCTGCCGTGACATGGTTCGACGGGCTGCCGTTCAATTCGCTCCCGGAGGCATGTGCGCTCGCGGTGCTTCTGCCGCTGGTCTTTTCCACCGCGCATCGTCGTCTTCTCGACCGAGCCATCGTCAGATCCCCATGGATCTTTGCGGCGCTGATCGGAACGGTGCTGGTCGCGGCCTCGTTGAAAGCCATCCTCTTGACGGCGCGCCCGGCAGGATACGCAGCGTGCTACGAAGCAACCATGGCTCCGCCGCCTGCGGGCAGGTGTGAGCGCTCGTTCAGCAATCCATTCTTTCGCTTCGATGCGACGCGCATCGACCCGGTCATCGATTTCGGACCAGCGGACTGGGACCTGCCATTCGTCAATTCGCTTCGATTCAATCTCTATCCGTGGGTTTCCGGCTTACGCCGCGCTGACAGGCTGCCGTTTAGCGTCGCATGGCGCGGTGTGGTCGAGACTGGCCAACGGGACGTGGTGGCGACCTACGTTGGTGTTGGCAAGATCGGCATCGATGCGGCCTCGTTCGACTTGCCGCCGTCGTACGACAGCGAAGGGACGCTTCGGTTTACGCTGCCGGCCGGCCGCCATGTCGTGCGGGTTTACTACACGTTCGACGACGGCTCCCGGACCGAACGCCGGCCGCCCGGGCCGTACGCCACTTTCCGGTTGACGGCCGCCGGACCCGGCGGAGAAGTCGAAGGGCCCCTGACGGCTGGCGATCCACCCAAGTGGCTTCGCGCCGTTGCTGTCGTCTTGGACGTCCTCGTCTTCGCCGGATCGTTGGCGCTGGCCGCCTGGTACGTCTTTCTCTTTCGATTTCAGGGTCGTTCGCTCGCGATCGTCGCCTACGCTGTCTCGTCGGCCTGGCTCGTTGTGAGGGCGTTCGAGCTGCCTGTCCAGACAGGCGCGACGTTCGTCACGTGGTCACTACTCGCAGTGGTGCTCCGGCGAAATCGTTCGACCAGCCTGGTGCTCGCGTACGTAGTGCTTCTGTTCGTCGGCACATGGGCCGCGGTCGGCAACTATCCGCGTTTCAACGCCGTCGTGTTCCGGAACCGTGGAGAGGATTGGCTCACCTATGAGTCGATGGCGCGCACGATTCTGGAAACGTGGTCGCTGCAGGGCGGCGAGCCGGTGTTCTACATCCAGCCGCTGTTCAGATACGTGCGTTTCGCCCAGCACCTGCTGCTGGGCGATGGCGATCCGCTGATCGACCTGTTCGGTTGGATCGCCCTTCAATGGTCGATCCTGTGGGCGGCGTCGACACTGCTGCCGGCCGAAGGCCTCGGACGTTCGCGGACGGTGCTGTTCGCGGCCGCTGCGGCGTTGACGCTCGCGCTGGCCGGATCGACGCTGGTGGTTCAGATGATCGGGCTCAGCCTGTCGGAGCATGCGACATGGATTTTCACCGCGGCGGCATTTGCGCTGCTCGGCCGTCGCAGCGGCCCACGGTGGGTCGCGGGCGGCGCGTTTCTGGGCGCTGCGCTCATCACGCGTCCGAATCAGGCGCCGGCGCTGGCGGCGATCGCCGTTGTTTTTCTGGCGCCGGCGCTGTGGCGCCGCTCGAGGCCGGCCATGTTGGCTGCTGCGGTGTTTGGTGCCGTCTGTCTGCTGCCCTTGGCGCACAACCTGTACTACGGCGGCCGGCCGGTGCTCTTCACGACAACCGCCGATAGCCCGGCGACTCTCGGCATGCCCATCGGCACGCTGGCCAGAGTCACGAGCGACGCGACGGTGCGAGCCGGGCTGACGCAGACCGTTCGCGGCTTGCTGTTCCTGCCGCCGTGGCGCAGTTCATTCGGGAAAGACGAAGTGAGGTTCGTGCTGTACGCCCTTCTCGCCGTGTGGGTCGCGAGCCTCTGCCTTGCCTTTCGCAGGTCCGTCCCAGCTCGCGTGAGAGTGCTGGCTCTGGTGCCTGCGCTATATCTGGGCGTGCATGTGTTCTACGCAGTAGGAAATTACTATCCCCGCCACATTCTCGCCGCCTACTTCGCCATGGGCCTGGTCACGATGACCATTGCCGCGCAGCGTCGCGCCGCGCTCACACCCCAACCCGTCGCGACGTCCGCGCCGCCGTAAACGACGGTCGAACGCAGAGCTCGCTGAGCCCGCAGAGGTTCTCAGTCACGCAGGCTCGAGGGCCCTGGGGTCCAGAGATCGATGCGTCGCACGCCGCCGCGTTTGCGGCGACGCCTTCAGCGTGACAGCGCTCTGCGAACTCCGCGGGTTCTGCCTTCCCCCGTCGTCGGCGCTCGTGGGCGCGCGGGCGATCAGAACGTGGCGATTGCGTTGAGCGGATAGCCTGTGCCGCCGAGGATCGGGTACGGCGCCGCGGTCAGCATGAAGTCCCAGCGGTTCAGCCGCGCCGCGGTGTCGGCGACCGCTTCGAGGTCCATCTGATCGAAGATGTGCACGCCCATCGCGCCGATGATCAGCGTGTGCACCGGCAGGTTGATTCCCTGCACCATCGACGGGATGACGTCCTGCGGGCCATCGCCGCCGAGAAACGCGATATCGCGCGCCTTGAACCACGGCGCGGTCGAGGCGTGCAGCCCGGCGACGCCTTCGCTGACCTTCCACGGTCCGAGCTTTTCGCGCCGCGCCCACCGGCCAGTGCGCACGAACACCGCGTCGCCCGCCGCGATCTTGACGCCGGTCTTCTTTTCCCAGGCGTCGAGATCCTCGGAGTAGATGGGCACGCCGGATTCGAGATAGGGCAGGCCTTTCAGCCGCGGGATGTCGATGATGATGCCCCGCGTCAGCACACCCGCCTTCATGTGCTCGATGCCGAGCTTGACGCACCCTTTCTCGGTGTTCACCTCGGTCTTCAGGTAGCCGTTGAACAGGTGCTCCTTGTAGCCGTAGTGGCACAGCGCGTCCATATGCGAGTGTGCGTAACCGTGGTAGCTGATCTTCAGGGTGTCGGTCGAGAACCCGCGGTTCATCGTGTGCTCCCACGGGCTCGGGTTGTCCGGTGAGGCGTCGGTCATCGCCGGGTGGTTGAGCGAGACCGAGATCCCCTGCTTCACGAGCGACGCCGCCTGCTTCTGCTTCGCGGCGGTGACGAGGTTGGCGGCGCCGATCTGATCGTCCTTGCCCCAGCGGCCCCAGTTCGACACCTTCTTGAACAGCTCGTCGAACTCCTCCGCGGTCGTCGGATAGCGCGGCGTGGACGCCGCCGGCGCCTGCTCGCCGGCCGCGTGGCCCTCCGGTACCGGCACGGCGAGCGTGAGACCGAGGACGACGGCGAAGATTGAAACGGTGACCAGCCTGCGTGTCATGGACGCCTCGAGGTCCGCCTGCCCACCTTCGCCAAGGCTACGGTGGGTCCGCCGTAGCTTTACGCGGAGGCGGAAAGGGGGACACTAAATTAGAAGATTGCCACCGGGTTGACCGGCGATCCGCTGCCGCCTTCGACCGGTATCGGCGCAAACGTCATCAGGAACTCGTAGCGCCGCAGGCGCCGCGCCGTTTCGGCGACCTGCTCGAGATCGAGGTTCTCGACGATCCCCGCACCGAGCCAGACGAGCAGCGCCTGGTGAATCGGCAGGCCCGGGATGCCCTGCTCCGCGCCCCAGCCGGGACGAGGATTCCAGTCGATGTTGAAGTCGTGGCCGGCGAATGCGATGTCGCGCTCCTTGAAGAACGGAATCGTGTCGATGAAGAAGCCGGCGACCTGGCCGGCATGCGGGCCGACGGCGGCGCGTCTCTTCCAGCGTCCGATGTAGAGCAGGATGACGTCTCCGGGTCCGGCCTTGACGCCGCTCTTCTTTTCCCACGCTTCGAGATCGGCGCGGGTAATCGGCGTGCCCGGCTCGATCGAGTCGACACCTTTCAACTGCGGCATGTCGTAGAGGACCGCGCGCGTGACGATGCCGTCGCGGCGCCCCATGATGTCGCCCTGCGCGCAGCCGGCTTCGGGCGTGATGTTGTCCTTGACCGAGTAGCCGTTGTACATCTGCCCTTCGAAGAAGAAGTGGCAGAAGGCGTCGGTGTGCCCCACGGCGAGGCCGTGGTAGCTGACCTGATAGTTGTCGGTCGTGCCGGTGGCGCCGATGTTGTTCGTCGTCCGCTTGAAGACCTGCGCTTCGCCGACGTCAGCGGCCACCTTCTGCGGCACCGCGTGCGCCATCGACACGACGATGCCGGCCTTGACCAGTTTGGCGGCTTCCTGCACCTTCGCCGGGGTGATCAGGTTCGCCGTGCCTTTCTGATCGGTCGGGCCCCAGCGGCCCCAGTTGCGCAGCTCAGTCCGCCAGCGGAGATAGTCGGCCGGCGTCACCGCCGCCGGCCGCGCCTGGCCCCGCGCGTGCTGCTCGAAGATGCCGATCGCGGCGGCGAGCAGCAGCGCCGTTGCGGCCAGCGTCGAGAGTCGACGGGTCGTGGTGTCGGTGGTCACGCCCACCTCAGCGCACGTTCTTTTCGAGCCAGGTCATGAAGTATTTCGCGATCCCGTCGCTGTTCTTCTCGACCATGAACTGGTGGCCGTTGCCCATCAGCCCGACCGACTCGAGGCCGACGAAGGTCGTCTTGACACCCGCCTGGTTCAGCCACTTGGCGATGCAGTGCGCATAGGGGCGGTGATAGCTCGCCTCGCCGGCGACGTTGAGGACGGGGATGCTCGCCAGGTTCACCAGCTTGCGTGCCGGTTCCTGCTGCACGACGCACGGGATCAGATCGGGCGCGTCCGCCTTCTCCTGCTTGACGGTCTTCAACTCCGAGGCTTCCTTCGCCGGCGGATCGTAGGTCATCGGCACACCGCTCAGCCCCCAGAGCCGTCCCGGCGTGTAGGTGCCTGGCGACCGGCGCTCCGTGGTCTCGATCGGCGGCGCGACCGGCTCGGCGGCGATGATCGCCTTCACCAGCTTCGGCCGGCGATCGGCGACCGCCCAGCCGTAGGACGCCACGCCGGAGTGAAGAATCATGATGGTCGGCTGGCCGATGAGATCGAGAAGCTCGGTCAACGCCGGCACCGTGAGCTCGGCGCCCGGCCCGGCCAGCGACTGCTGCTCCATCTTCGCGAAGTAATCGAACACGGGATCGCCCATCCTGCCTTTGTTCGGATGGCTGCTCGGCCAGGCGCTGTACTTCGAGAACTGCGGCCAGGTCGGCCCGTGTCCATCCGGGCCCGGCTGCGTGAGCCCCGCTTTCGGCGTGCGGCTGTGCACCCAGATTTCTTCCATCAGCGGGCCCGACCGCGGCGGCGCGAGCGTGCCGTCCACGCCGGGGATGAACGGCGAGCGGCCGCGCCCCGGAAAGTCCATCATGTAGACGGTGTAGCCGCGGTTGACGAAGTCGTACGCCCAGCCCGGCCGGCCGTCCGGCGTCATCAGCATCTGGACGCTGCTTTGCCCGCCGCCTTCGCCGACGAACACGATCGGATAGGGATAGCGAATCTCTTTCGGCACCCAGGTTTCGACGTACATCGAGCCGCGCATGCGCTCGACGCCCGGCTCGCCTTCCCATTTGCCGCCGACGTAGAAGTGACCTTGCCGGCCGATCTTGTCGGTGGAGAAGGTCGGCACCGACTTGAACGGCGGCCCGACCGGCGCCTGTGCCTGCGTGGTCTGCCCGGGCGAGATCGCCAGCGCCGCGGCGAGCGTCACCGCCGAGAGCGCCACAGCCGATATTCCGGTGATCGTTCTGAGCGTCATGATGAAGTCCTTCCGTGTATGAAGGTGCGTAGCGTTCTCAATTCGTCGACGTTTTCCCGACGGCGGCGCGGAGGTCGGTGAACGTCACGAGCCTGCCGTGTCCCGGTACGATCTGCACGACGTCGAGCTTCAGCCGCTGGATGTTGTCGTAGAGGGTCACGAACAGTGGGCTGATGGCCGGCGGCTTCGGTGCATCGGCCGGCGGCGGATTGTAGGCATCGGTCTGGATCAGGATTTTTTCCTTCGGCAGGTACGCCATCAGCACCGTGTCGTCGTGGCTGAAGCCCTGGATGCGATGGAGCACCATGCGGCGGGTGCCGTCGGTGAGTACACGGGTGTCGCCGACCGTCTCGAACACCGCCGCCTTCGGCGACTGCGACAGCCGGTCCGGTTTCACGGTGTGCGGGTTGGCGAGCACCTTGTCGTAGAAGCTCTTGTTCTGGACCTGCGTGATCACGCGCACGCCCTCGGACACCGCGTAGCGCAGCCCGCCCAGGTGGTCGAAGTGGTGGTGGGTGTTGATCAGGTACTTGACCGGCTTGTTCGGGATCGCCTTCTTCGCCGCCTCGAAGACGTCGCGTGCCCGCGTTTCGTCCGGCCCGGCGTCGACGAGGACGATGTGGTCCTTGAATTCCACCGCCGTGCTGTGCTGGAAGCCGCCGGTGAGGTGAAACACGCCGTCGGCGAGCTGCCTGGTCTCGACGGCCGGCGCCGGTGGCGCTGGCGCCTGGCGAACGTTCGCTGGCACTTCGATGGTGACGTCGGCCTGCGGGCGGACGTCGGCGATCGTCAGCGTCAGCGTTGGAAAGCCGCCCTGCGTCTGCGCGATCCGGGTCGGAAACTTCACGCCGCCGAAGTCGCGGTAGTCCGAGTAGGTGGTTTCGGTGATGATGTCGCCGAACCACGGATCGTCGCCGCGGGTCTCGACCCGCTCGACCAGGTTGTCAGCGTTCAGCGTCGCCTTGACGTCCACGCCGCGGGCGGGAAACGAAATCACCGACGAGGTTGCGCCGCCGGCGCCGCGCTGCTGCGTGATCACGGTTTGCGCGGCGGCGTTCTGTGCCGCCTTGATCACACCGTGCGGTGTCAGCCAGATGGCGCGCAGCCGATCGTCGAGCGTCGCCTGAGCCGGCGCCGCGTTCTGACCGGCGACGTTCCACGCGAAGGCGCCGCTGACCACCTGCACCTGGCGCTGCGGCGCGAGCAGCGGCAGCCCGCCGCCGCCGCGGATCACGCCCTCCGGGTTGAAGCGCTCGAGCTCGATGCGCATCGCCGGCGTCGCGTAGTTGATCGACGCGGTGTAGCTGGTGATCTTGAACGCCGGCCAGGGCCCGCCGGGCGCGTAGGCCTGCCCGAAGGCGTTGTTGGTGCCGCTGCCAGAATATTGAATCGACGTCAGGTTGGCCGCCCCGAGCGCGCGCGCGGCGGCGTCGAGCGTGGCCGTGCCGCTTTGTGCGTGGCCCGCCATCGCCGCGGGCACCACGATCGCCAATATCGCAAGGGCTGTGCGTCGCATGCTGCTCCTCACCGGATGTCGTGTCCGCCTTCAGGCGGACCGTCAGGTCCGGCTAAAGCCGGACACTACGCACGAACAACTAGAACGCAAACCGGAACCCGATCTGTCCCATGCGCGGCTGATACGCGACGTTGGTGTTCGCGCTCGGCTGCCCGTAGCTCGCGCTCGACTCCACGGTCGTGTAGCTGCCGAAGTTCGCGTGGTCGAACAGGTTGAACACTTCCAGCATCAGATCAACGCGGAAGTGACTGAAGGTGAACCGCTTGGTGAAGCGCGTGTCGACGCGGTGGATCGGCCGGCCGACGAAGTTGTTGCGCGGCACGATTGTGCCGTTCGGCCGAAGCCGGTTGATCGGCGCGGCGCCCTCGTTGCGCAGGTCGCCGCCGTAGGTCGTGACGAAGCGCTGGCCCGAGCCGTAGAAATACAACCCGCTCAGATCGAAGCCGCGTCCGATCTCCCAGATGCCGTTGGCGACCGCGCGGTGCCGCTGATCGAGGATCGCATCGGTCCATTCGCCGCCGTAGTCGAGCGCCAGCGGGAAACCCACGTTGGGCGGTGGCGTGAAGTCCCTCGTCCTTCCGATGGTATAGGTCGCCGATCCCTGCCAGCGGTGGCTCATGCGCTTGGTGATCGTCAAGTCGAGCGCCCGGCGCGACGTCTTGAAGCCGTACTGTTCCTGCACCACCGGACCCCAATCCGGGTACGGACGGCGGGTCTTGTCCTGGTACGGGTAGTTGGCGCCGGTCGCTGCGTCGTAGCTCAGGTTGATGTTGCGGTTGAAGAAGCCGCGGCCGCCCTCGCCCCGCGCTTCGTACGCCAGGAAGTCAGCCGACACCGCCATCGTCGAGGCGATTTGGCGTTCGATGCCAATCGAGCCCTGATAGCTTTCCGGCTCCTGGTAGTTCGGTACGCCAATCGTGTCGAGGATGCTGCGCTC
>Ga0207701_10008213_pt1 | contig 10328 bp, 10 predicted proteins | sample KBSSwiSSwithPhiX_FD_184294 | JGI IMG/M metagenome (GOLD analysis project Ga0207701, IMG submission 184294) | Switchgrass rhizosphere bulk soil microbial communities from Kellogg Biological Station, Michigan, USA, with PhiX - S5 (SPAdes) (version 2) | ecosystem: Environmental > Terrestrial >...
TAGATTCGCGCGGCTCGCTGCTCCAGCTCGCCGGGTCCGCGCCCATCTTTTCGCCGAGATCCGCGAGATTGTTCATGGTCTCTTTATTGAAAATTTCCGGCACGGGCGGAAGCCAGTCGCCGGGAATTGACACGATACGCACCTCCACATCGGCCTTCCGCTTGAGCCGTGAGATCTCGGCCATCGCGAAGAGATGCCGCACCGCGGTCGCCGTAGCCGCGCGCGTGGTTGTCTCCAGGCTGCGTTGAACGACTGCCAGCCAATTAGGCGCCACGGGCTTAGGCACCGGACGGAACTGATTGTTGAAAATCACCCAGAAGCGAAACTTAGGATCGCCGTGGTTCGGATAAGCTTTCTGCCATAGGGCCGGCAGGCTGTCCTCTTCGGCTATTCGCCCGCCGTAGATAATATTTCCCGTTACCCCGCCGTCAACGTAGAGCTCTCCGTCGATCATGCGGAACGGAAACGCGCCGGGTATCCCCGCTGAGGCGAGTATAATATTGTGGACGCGCTCAATCTGTCCCGAATCGGCAACCCGCTGCGCTTCCGCCACCAGGTCGAACACCCGCGGCTGTCCTACGTCAAGCTCGGTCGTGTTGACTAACAAAAGGCGGCCGTCAGCGCCCGCCTTCGCGATCCGGCGAAGCATGTCCACGGTGATGTGGTCGCGTATCTCGCGCTCCAGTCCAGGCACCTCGGCGAACGAAATGTTGTCCGGCAAAAAATAAAGATAGCCGCGCTGCTTCACCCAATCCTTCTTCGGGTTGCGATACATGTTTACGATCTGCTCGATCGACTGCTCGTCGCCCAAAAATGCGAACGGGGCGATCAGCGTCCCCGTGCTTACTCCAGTGACGGCGTCGAATTCCGGCTTGGCCAGCGGGTGATACGACGGCACCTTCTGCCAACCTTTGAGAAATCCCGCGCCGAAAGCTCCCCAGTCGCCCCCACCTGAGATGACCAGGATGTCGACCGCCGGTGGTTCTTTCCGCCCGCTGGCGGCGTCCTGGTCGTACCGGGACTTGATGCGTTCAACCAAGCGGCCGAGCAACTCGCGGGCTGCTACGGACTGCTCATCGGCCGTGCTACGCCGTCTAAGGAGATCCTCCGGCGCAACCTGCGAGCTTCTTGGCGAGGCGCCATAGCCCCACAGTGGCCGTTCTGTGATGGCTCCCACCAATGAGAGCAATCGCCGGCTGGCCACCGCCGCCCCAAGCGCGGCACCCACGAGAAAGATTAAAGTTGTTCTTGTTCGCATAGGCTGGCCCATAACGCCCAAGGGGCTTGAGCGAGCGCCAGTATTGCAACGATCGTCATAGAGACGGTTCTACTTGGCGCTGGAGATTCCATTGTGACTGCGAAAACTGGCACACCGTTCTCTCGGCTAACTATTTTAAACGCATATAGCTCAAACTTTGTGAAGAGCGCAAATGAATCTACCCGACACGAGGATTGTAGATCCTCTGCCCAGGGAAACTCAGAATCACGGATGTGCACTTGATTTCGAGTCTCGTGAAGATTAGCGAGACCGACAACCACCAGCAAAAGCCAACAGAAAATCCGCGGATCTCTCCCCTCTTCTCTGCGCATGAATGCGCGTGTTTTCGATACAACACGAGGATATGATGGAGATGCTGAACGTCGGGTTGCTCGAGGCCATCGTCGTCGATGACTGGAAGGCCAAGATGTGGGTTCAGTTGCTCCCGAACCTCAGGGTCTGAGGCAGTTAAACAGCGGAGCTGAAAATCCTGAGCAGAAGTCTGAGAAATCTAAGCGGCTCTGTATCGACGTAAGGTTTTAAGACAAGCCATACATCCGTTTTCTTGCCTGTTTGCGGTTTGTCGTTCGGTGTGATCCTCTAACTTGAGTGATTTTCTGGTCGCTTATCCTAGTGGCTGCATGATTCTTCCCGCGCCGGGCGATTCCCCGAAGCAACAGCGCGGCTGATACCGATCTCAACAGTGATCCAACGCGCCACTTCATTTCGAGGGCCAAGGGATCAATACCTCTCAGCAAGGATATCTCTTAGAGCTGCCTAAGGAAATTCGTAATAAAAATCAGGGCGACCCTGATTAGCAATCTCAAAGCGGCACTTCATAATAAAAAATTCTAAGGGACTGACAGACGATAGACGATCGCGGTGCCAATCTCTTGCGCCGTCCCTTAACCAGGAGAGGTGAAACATGAGGACGAGATATTACTTGTACAAAAGCTTGTTGCCGATTTTCGCCATCGCCTGCCTTGTGAGCGCGTGCGCTCCCGCGATCAATTGGGATTACCCGCGCAATCCGTCAAATACTTTCGCACATCCGGAAACCACCACCGTCGGTGCGCTGTTTCAGGAAGCGGCGGACAAACATCCGGGAGTATCCGGCTTCTCTATTATTCGGCAAGGCGGTCAGGCGTTTATGGCTCGGCTGGCGATGGCCGACTTAGCCGAAAAGACGCTCGATGGGCAGTACTACATCTGGGATGGCGACACCACCGGCCTGATTTTGGCCGACCATCTGCTGCGTGCCGCGGACCGCGGCGTCCGTGTGCGCTTGTTGATCGACGATCATTATATGTCGGAAAGTAGAGACAACAACATTGCGGCGCTCGACGCCCATCCCAACATTGAGATCCGTTTCTTCAACCCGGTCAGGAACCGGCGTTGGCGCATGATGAGCTTGTTGGCCGAGTTTGGCCGCGTCAACCACCGGATGCACAACAAGCTGTTCGTTATGGACAACGCCGTGGGAATTGTCGGCGGACGCAACATCGCGGATGTCTATTTTGGCGTGAGTACAGACCATAACTATCGCGATCTCGATGTTATGAACGCCGGTCCGATCGTCAACGAGATATCGGCGAGCTTCGATCTGTTCTGGAACAGCGAGTGGGCACTACCCGTGGCTGCGGTCGTCGAAGAGCGCGCCACCGAACAGGATTTGCGGGACTTGAGGAAACGGCTACAGGAAAAACTCGCCGCCACCGGCTATCCCTATCCCATCGACGAAAAGCTCGCTGGCCTCCGCGCGCGCTTGCTCCAGATCCGGGACAATTTCATCTGGGCGCCGGGCAAAGTTTTCGTCGAGCAGCCCTCCAGAGTTGACAAAAATGCGGACAACGTAATCGCTCTGGCACTTCGCGAACGGGCCAGTCAGGTGGAGCGCGAACTGTTGATCGAGTCGCCGTATTTCGTGCTGGGCGACGCGACTATCGAGAGGGTGCGACAACTCACGGCGCGAGGTGTCAAGGTGCGTGTGTTAACCAATTCCGCGGCCTCTCATGACGTGCTCCCGGCGCTTGCGGGCTATGTCTATACGCGCAAGAAACTGCTCAAGGCCGGCATCGAGCTGTACGAGCTGCGTCCGGATACCAATATGCATCGGGACTGGTCGGTGTTGGCGAGCAAAGCCGCGTTGCATGCCAAGTCTCTTGTGTTCGATCGCAAGTCCGTGTTCATCGGCAGTTTCAATCTCGATCCCCGATCGACGGCCCTCAACACCGAGATCGGCGTGATGATCGACAGTCCAGAGGTTGCCGGCCAGGTGGGAGAGTTGATGGATGAAGGGGTCGCCCCCGGCAGCGCCTTTCACGTCACCCTCGACGCGAACGATAATCTCGTGTGGAGCACTGAGAATAACGAGGGAAAAGTGGAGTACTACACAGACCCGGAAACAAACCTCTTCTACAGGTTCATGGTCGGCCTCATCGGCATGCTGCCGATTGAGGACCAGCTATAGAGGAGGCTGAGGCGATGGCTGGAATCTTTACCCAAGAGACGATGAACAATCTTGCCGGACCTCAGCGAAAAAATGGGGCGCGGACCCGGCGAGCTGGAGCACCGAACCGGCCGCCGTTTTGAGCAATACTATAGCCAACTCGTTGCCGATGCTGGAGCCGCCGAGTCTGTTGCGCCCCCGCGGAAAAAATTGCCAGAGAAAATTTTCCGATCAGATACCAACACACAGCGGCACGCGCAACATTTGTGCGCACGGGAGAGCCGACTCGATGCGATTTACGAACATATCCGGCGCGACGCTTCTGCTTTAGAACGTCTCGGCATGAGGACTGCGTATTGTGGTTGATTCAAGTCGTCGTGGTATTTGACGCGTTATAAAAATGGCCGTTTATACGATTTAGGGCTAGTACATCTACAGCCCTTATGTCTGCGCTCAGGTATTTAGAAGCCAAAATTGGGTAAAACCCGATGTTCATACAAAGCGAAAGTGATAGGATTCCCACTGTCGCACGACAATCAAATGCCAAAGCACGGGTTTCGGAATTGCGCTAAAACGCAATGAAATTGATCGTGGGACAACAAATCCAAATACACTTAAGGAGAAATATATGAAGACATTCGGGATGATACTGACCGCGTTCATGATGCTTGTGGGGCTAACATCCGCGACGATTGCGCAGCAGACAGACAGCGATGATAAGAGCGCAAAGCCTAGTCGAGTTACTGTAGACGTGGTCAAATTGACCGGCACGGTTAAAGCCGTTGATCTTGAAAAGAAAACCGCCACCGTGGAAGGATCGGGTGGTCGAGTGGTCACAGTGGATGCGAAGAATGCGAGAAATCTGGACCAGGTCAAAGTGGGGGACAAAGTGACGCTTACGTATACGCAGGAGCGGGCCGTGTTCGTAAGAAAGACCGATGAGCCAGCCAGCGCATCAGAGGCACGATCGGTGCAACTGGCACCCAAGGGTCAAAAACCGGGCGGAGTCATTGCCCAGACGATAGAGCTGACTGGCAGCGTAGAATCGGTCGACCCCAAGAAGCACATGATTGACTTGAAGGGTCCTGGCGGCAACGTGAGAACCTTTGCGGTCGACCCTGCCGTGAAGAATCTCAGTCAAATCAAGAAAGGCGATCAGGTCGTTTTGAGATTCACTGAAAGAGTAGCCCTGAGCGTTGTGAAGCCCTGAGCGGTCTTAAAACTGGCTAAAGGTAGTACCATTAGATCTGGCTATCTTTGCAACGCACGGCGCGAATGGGCACATATAATACTTGGCGAACCTGCGCGACGCCGTCTCAGGAGCCTTCTATTCAAAACGGCTGCAGCATAAATTTTCTTAGCGTTACTTTGCCACAACTATTTTTCTTTATGTGTTCGAATCGGCAAAACGAGGCTCAGCACACCGCAGTTAAACGCTTGAATAGATACCAATAGCGACCGATAGTGATGACACAGAGTTCTGGTACAGCACCATTCAATTGAGCCAGCGCCTTGGGATTTTGCCCGGCTTTCTGATTGTTGGATGACGCCGTCGATTGCCTGGTTAAACGTGACCAGCAGCGACACGTCGCTGGCGATTAGCTCTGCCAGCACGCGCATGGCGGTGCTGATCTGCTGATCGCCGCCCTTGTCTGCGAGCAATCCAGCCAGAATTTCTTCTCGAATCGAATGTTCGGTTGAATTCAGCGCGCCGTTTGCGTCGCTGAGAGATTCCAACCAGACCGTGGTGGAAGGCGTTCTGATTGCCTGGTGGACCGGATCTGCCGCGTATGCCTGCCATAGGCTAGAGCATAGCGGATGCTGGAGGAATTTGCCCGTGAATTGCGATCAAAAGCATGAGATGGGGTGCGAATCGATCACAAACGTGTCCAACCGAGTTTGGGGGCTTACACCGGCGGCTTTACTCATGTTGAATTATTAAGCCGGGCGCTACCCTTTTGAGTCATGCGCTGAGGCAGACCAAGTTCTTGAGCCGTGTCGTTATCAATCCTTCCAGTCACATTCAGTTGCCTTGATTCTTGGAACGACCGCAACGCCTCACGTGTGCGCTCATTCATTGTCCCGTCCACTGGTCCTGAATAAAAACCATTCTGCCTCAAAAGCTGCTGCGCTTCGGCGATATTTGAAGCTTCGACATCCGATTGACGCTGATGCCGGAGCAAAAGCACTTCCATTAATCCCTCCCCGAGATCGGAGCTTCTTTCGCCGTCAACTCTCAACCCGGAGCCACTCGGAGCGGTATGATCTTCTGAAATGAGAACAAACAAAGCAAAAAGGACTACGAGACTTGCTAAAAATGGTCGGAATAACGTTCTCATACAACGTCCTCCCGTTCTCTCTTTAGATCTCGATTTTGCTGCCGATGTTGGTTTGTATTTCGGCCAGCGTGGCGGGTTTTACGAGGACTTCAACTGTACACGATAAATTCTACCAAACCGTGATCGGCGGTCCAGGGGGGTATTCAGAAATCTCTACAACTGGTACGCCGGTAGGAACGGATTAGACCGGGTTTGCAAAGTAATGGCAAAGTGGAGAAATTTACCTGTTATATCTGGGGCTTACACGCGCTAAGAGAATCCGCAATCCTCGTGTCAGGTCGTTTCTCTGTGGTGGTTCTGATCTCCCCTGGGTTCGACCAAAGCGAACCCGAGAGATGGCCATCATGAGCGTCGCGAAGCTGGCGTTTTTTCGTGTCTACCGTTTAAGTCAGTCGGTGGCGAAAGAACCATGAGGCTATCGGCAGAGTGACGGCTGCGATGATCGCGAGGGGCCAAAGCTCGGGCCATAACAAGCGGAGTCCTGCGCCTTCCAAGTACACCCGATGAGCAATGTTGATGGCGTAACGCAACGGGTTGATGTAGGTGAGGTACTGAAGACTATCAGGCATGCTGCTGATCGGCGTCGCCAGTCCTGACAGGATCGTGAACGGCATGATGAGCAAAAATGAGAAGAGCATCGCCTGTTGCATGGTTGTCGCCAACGAAGACAACAACAGTCCCATACCGATGGCCGCCAAAACAAACAGGCTTATGCCGAGATAGAGAGTAAGGAACGATCCTGCAAACGGAATCCGAAACCAGAGCTGTGCCACCAATAAAACCAGCGTTGCCTGCACGATCCCCACCAACATCGAAGGCAGCGCCTTACCGATCATGATTTCAGATGGGCGGAAGGGTGTCACCAGTAACTGATCGAATGTTCCCTGCTCGCGCTCTCGCGCCACCGAGAGTCCCGTCAGCAAAACTGTCTGGAGCAAAGACAGCGTGCCGATGAGCGCCGGTATCATATGCCAGCGAGTATCCAGATTCGGATTGTACCAGGCACGGGTCGTAAGGCGGATCGGAGGGTGGCTTTGACCATGTTCCTTTCGCCAATTGCTATTGAACGATTCGACGACCGTGCTCACATACCCTATGGCCGTGGCGGCGGTATTGGAGTTCCGACCGTCGGCAATCACTTGAACCTTGGCCTGTGCCCCGGAAAGCAATCGGCGCTCGAAATCCTGAGCAATCTGAACGACGAGGACGACACGCCGATCATCGATTATATTTTTTATGTCCGCCGAGCGCTCCAGGTTGGCCACGCGGCGAAAAACTCGGGAGCCGTCCAAGCCGGCCAGTAATTTTTGTGAAGCCGCGCTGCGATCCTGATCGAGAACGGCGTAGGGAACATCGCTTAAATCGTAGGTTGCTACATACCCGTAGATAAGACACTGGAGGATGGGTGGTATTAAAAGGCTAAAACGGCTTCGCGGGTCCTTGAAGATCACGATCAGCTCTTTACGGGTTAGTGCAAGAATGCGCAGCAACGCATCGAACATATCTGGTCTCAAGCCAATGCCTTACGGGTCACTCTGCGCGTGAGGACGAAAAACAACACAGCCATGCCGGCCAACACCGCCGCGTTCGGAAGAATAACGCTCCAGATGTCGCCGGCTAGAAACACGGTCTGAAGCAGAGTGACGTAGTAGCGGGCCGGTAGAATGTAGCTGACTACTCGCACCAGTGCCGGCATGCTGCGCAGATCAAATAGGAACCCCGAGAGCATCAATGCCGGCAGAAACGTCACCAGCAATGCGATCTGGCTCGCCACGAACTGGCTCTTGAACACCGATGAAATCAAAAGGCCGATGGCGAGCGCGACCAACAGATAAAGCATCGAGACGGAGATCAGAACCAACACGGATCCGCGGAAGGGGACCTGGAAAAGAAACTTTGCGGCAAGCAGGCACAACGCCAGCCCGATCATCCCGAGCACAAAATAGGGAATGGTTTTGCCAAGCAAAATCTCATCGGGCCGAACCGGAGTCACAAATAGAGCTTCCAGTGTGCCGCGCTCCCATTCTCGCGCTACTACGAGGGAAGTAAGAAATGCGCCGCTGAGAGTCATGATTAAAACGATTAATCCGGGGACTAGAAAGTAGCGGCTCTCGTTGGCTTCGTTGAACCAGAGGCGATTCTCGACCGTAACCGGTCCCATCACCATTACTTTGCCTTCCGCCGAACGGCGCGCCGCCCACAGGTTAATCGCCCCTTGGGCGTAGCTCTGGATGATTCGCGCGTGATTGGCATCGATCCCGTGGACGAGAACCTGAACTTCAGCATCTCCAACAGCCAGGCGGCGGCCGAAATCGGGACGGAGGCGCACGATAGCATCGACCTTGCGCGCCATCATGAGCTGCGCTGCGCGGTTCATCGAGGTCATAAACTGCGCGTCGAAATACGGAGAAAGGTCAAAACTGCTGGCCAGTTCAGTGGCGGCAGGTGAAGGATCTTCCAACACCACGGCCACGGGCACGTTCGTGACATCAAGCGAGAGCCCGTACCCAAAGAGCAGAATTAATACCACCGGCAGCACAATCCCCATTGCGATACTGCTGGGATCGCGCACCACCTGGCGCGATTCCTTTTTCACCAGCGACCACACCCGCTGTGCTTTTCCGGAAATCATGAGGCGGCCTTCTTCATCCACGGCGGGATCTTATTCGAAATCCAATGAAGCTTCTTTGAGTTCAATCCTGAGAGCAAGCTGCAGGTATTTTACGGTTTAGAGTCTGGCCGTACGAGTCGGTCAGAACCGAAGTGCGGCTCCCGTGAGAATCTGTGAGCGAGGTCCAAATCCTCCTTCGACAATAATATGGAAGTGCTTACCAAATTCGATCTGTCCGCCGACCAGGGTATTCCATGGGGACGATGCACGCTGATTAATAATAAATTCAAGCTGTCGACCGGCAACTGAACCCGCGACCTCCTCCTGGATAGATTGATACATGCCACCCACCCACATGCCGGCGTAAATGAATTTCGTCACTTCACCGCGCACACCGCCTCTTATGGCTGCCACCGTTGCCTGGGGTTTCGTCTCAGCGACCAAAGTTTCATTTTTGAAGGACAGGAATGTAATCGTATGGTTGACGTCGCCTACGATGAAAGCGGTCAGATTGTGCCACTCCGTGATTTTATGGCCGAACCCGAGGGTCATGCCTCCACCGACAGTGGGACCGTTGAATTCGGCAAGGAGCGGGAGCTCCTCGTTTAAAAGTCCGAAAACCGGACCGGTAACGGTCACCCGTCCTCTTGTGTTTCCCCTGGTGTATCCGGCGATTCCGTATACGTTAACAAACGGGAAGAGCCAGACATCGAATCTGGTCGAGACGTTCTGCTGCCACGAGGTAATCGGCTGATTGATCTTCACGAATGTGGCCGACTCCGGAGCGCTGCCACCGGCGCCCAACTTAAGGTCTTTGACTGTCACCGGTTGTTTCGCGTCGTAGAAGGTGCCTCCTATTCCGAAGGGGAGTGGAATCCGATAGCCTTTGGCCTCGGCCTCGGCGCCCCAAATCGGCAAATGCGACCAGTGCGGTTGCGGTGTTTCGGCGCTCGTCGGCGTGGCGCTTTGGGAGCCGCTCGGCTCGGCTGTTTCCGCGGCTGCTGTCGTGTAACGGATTGGCCACCCGTCTTTTGTCGGCCCTTTCGACCACGGTGCTTCCTTGGGCGCAAGCTGGGTGTTACTTGGATTCACTCTTGGAATGTCAGTGACTGAATAGTCAAGCTGCCGCGGAGCAAGGCTCATCCTTTGGACGGCAGTTCGGTTGAATAGCAAAGCACAAAAGGCTTGGCATGGCTGAAGTTCCTGAGCACAATCCGTGAAATCGCACGCACTCGTGACTGCAAGACTGACCGACTCTGGATTGTTAGTGTCGCTCGACGACGCCGTTCCAGAAAAAATTGTAAGCAGCAACAGGCTGCTTCCAATACGAACGAGAGACGATTTCATTCCCATGGTTGCCCTTTCTTTGCGCCGAAAGCAGGATAGTGCACAGGCGATTTACCAAAATTCCTTGACGATAATCAACAGAAAAAATCGCAGGTGACGCCCGGTGCGGCAAAAGGACTGAATTCTCGCTCGGCAGTTCGATTCTGTCCCTCGCCATACTTCCCATCTTTTTTCAGCGCATTACAGCGAATTACCATTCGGCTCGCGATCCAGAAAGATCGTTTACGTTTGTAGCTCTTTGTTTTTGCAGTTTCGTAGCTGTTTCTACTTTCTCGGCTGACTGGGCAGGAGTTGATCGAGGCTTCCGCGGCTTCCTCACGAATT
>Ga0207701_10008215_pt1 | contig 10327 bp, 10 predicted proteins | sample KBSSwiSSwithPhiX_FD_184294 | JGI IMG/M metagenome (GOLD analysis project Ga0207701, IMG submission 184294) | Switchgrass rhizosphere bulk soil microbial communities from Kellogg Biological Station, Michigan, USA, with PhiX - S5 (SPAdes) (version 2) | ecosystem: Environmental > Terrestrial >...
GTGAATTTCTGCGCGGACTCGGAGCAGCCGCCATCTGGGTCCCATTGAACCGGTCGGAAGCGGACGTGATTCTCTACAACGCCAATATCTGGACAGTGAATACCGGGCAACCCCAGGCCCAGGCGATCGCGATCTCAGGCGGCAGATTTCTTGCAATCGGAACGAACGACGAAGTACTTCCGCTCACTTGCGGAAGCGCAAAGAAGATCGATCTTAATGGAAAGACCGTGCTTCCAGGCTTCATCGATGCACATTCCCATCCGGCTCCCGCAGGTCTTTCTCATTTACGAATGGTTGACTGCGATCTGCGATCCATTGCCGAGATCCTCACCGCATTGCGGCAGCGCGCCGAAAAGACACCGGCAGGCCAGTGGGTTCTCGGGTTTAAATATGACGACACAAAAACCTCCGAGGCTCGGCCGCTCACTCTCCAGGATTTAAACGACGCGGTTCCGAATCACCCAGTTTTCGTCGAGCACCGCGGAGGACACACCGCATGGGTCAACTCAATCGCGCTAAAAGCGGCGAAAATTAATGAAAACACACCAGACCCTCCAGGCGGCAAATTTGATCGCGATCCCAACACGGGCAAACTGGACGGCCATGTTCGCGAAAGAGCGAAAGAGGTTTTCGAAGCGCAGTTCCCGGGTTTTACACGCGATGATCATCGCGAAGGAGTCGCGCTAATCTCCAAAATGATGTCGCGCTCTGGAATCACGTCGGTGACAGATGCCGGAGGCACGCCAGAAGATCTCCGCGCATATCAGGATGCACGCGATTCTGGAGACCTGTCCCTCCGCGTGTACTGTCATATCCGGAATGAATTTATGGACAAAATGCTCGCTGCCGGTGTCAAAACCGGGCTCGGCGATGATTGGGTGAAAGTCGGAGCTCAAAAGTCGATCTGCGATGGTTCCATCTCCGAACGAACCGCGCGTCTATCGCAACCTTATATCGGGAGGCCCAACGACTACGGCATTATCGTCACCGACGAGGAGCACCTCTACAACGTGTCGCGCAAGGCTCACCAGGCTGGCTGGCAACTCGGAACGCATGCTAATGGAGATGTCGGCATTGATATCACGTTACGGGTTTATGAACGCCTGCAAAAAGAGATGCCGCGTCGCGATCCACGATTCCGTCTTGAGCATTGCACTGTGGTAAACGAAGGTCTGATTGCAAGGATCAAAGCGCTCGGCGCGATCCCCACTCCATTTTCGACCTATGCGTACTATCACGGCGAAAAAATGAAGGAGTATGGATCCGACCGAGTAAATAACATGTTCGCATTGCGTAGTTTCATCGATGCGGGCATCCGTCCCACGCAAGCGTCCGACTATCCTCCAGGCCCCTTCGAGCCCATGATGGCATTGCGGTCCGAGGTCACTCGCACTGACAGCAAAGGCAACGTCTGGGGGCCGCGGCAGCGCATCTCAGTAGAAGAAGCAATTCGAGTGGGAACAATGAATGGCGCCTATGCCTCTTACGAGGAACACAGCAAGGGATCAATCGAAGCAGGCAAACTCGCAGACTTGGTCGTGCTCGGACGTGATCCGTTCAAAGTCGATCCTGCGGACCTTATCAACATCCCGATTGAGCGAACCATGGTAGGAGGCAAGTGGGTCTGGGAGAGTTGAAAATAGTCCGAACTTGCGCTTTTTAGCTTGCGTTATCAGTCAGCCGAAGGCACTTGTAAATTCAATGACCAATCTCGATGAACTTCACATGCGAGAAGTGCTCGACCTGGCGCGCGCCGGCATTGCTTTGACTTCACCCAATCCCTGTGTCGGCGCTGTAATCGTCGATGATGCAGGTAAAGTCGTTGGTTCCGGATCCCATACATATGACGGCCTAAAGCACGCGGAGACCCTCGCCATTGAGCAAGCCGGATCGAAGGCGCGAGGCGCAACACTCTATGTGAATCTGGAGCCCTGCTCTCATCAGGGACGCACACCGCCCTGCGCAAATGCCATTCTCTCGGCAGGCATCATCCGAGTTGTCGCAGCAATGGAAGATCCAAATCCTCTCGTCGCTGGACAGGGTTTCGCTCGATTGCGAGATGCGGGCGTGCAAGTAGAAGTTGGAATACTCAAAGGCGAAGCGCAGAAGCTGAACGAGGCATTCGCCCGGTACATTCGTCATAAGACTCCGCTCATCACCTTAAAGACTGCGATGACGCTCGACGGCAAGATTGCTCCCGAGCCATCTCCGATCGAAGTTGCCGGTCCTGGTAACGTCACTCGTGGCTGGATCACAAGCGACTTTGCACGTAAGCATGTACAACAACTGCGTCACCAACACGACGCCATTCTTGTTGGAGTGGGAACGATACTCGCCGACGATCCATTGCTGACAGATCGAACGGGATTACCGCGTCGCCGACCATTGCTGAGGGTCATTCTCGACTCCCGCCTAAGACTTCCGCCAGAATCGCGACTGGTGCAACACGTGAACGCTGATGTGCTTGTTCTGTGTTCAATCTTAGATATCGACCGAAAGCGCGCTCTTGAAAACCGAGGAGTACGAGTCGAACAGATTGCCGCGGCACGCCCAGACGGACGCCCAGACTTCCGCACAGTCGCACGGCATTTAGGCGAGCAACAGATCACAAGCTTGCTGATTGAAGGTGGAGCGACGGTGAACTGGGACGCACTGGCGGCCGGTGTCGTGGATAAAATCTTTTTTTACTATGCGCCCAAGATCCTCGCCGGGTCTGGATCAGTTCCTTTTGCTGTCGGCGAAGGCTTTCGGCGTATGAGCGATGCCGCTCACGTCAAATCGATCGCGATTCACCGGTTCGGCGAAGATTTCGCGGTTGAAGGATACCTGAAAGATCCCTATGTTTAGCCGGTTCGCCCGATAAATATGAAGTACGACGTGTTCCACAAGCCGGTTGGAATACTTCCGCGCGCACGCGTGGTGAGAATGATGTTGTAGTCTTCCCCAACCTTCAGGTTGTCAATCACCGATAGTGAATTTTGTGGCTCGACAATCGCCAGGTAGCGCAAATACCGGTGCAGGTCGGAATCGGATTCGAATCCCGGCGCCACAAACGTTAAATCCGCGTCGGTCTCTGCGAAATGCCAAGCGAGGGATGCCGCTAGCGCAACCGCATTTTCGTAGACGGGTGATTCAACCTCTCCCGGCGAAGGATTATCAAAGACGATCCTCAGCTTCCGCTCATCTTCGCGGCTGAATTCGCGCACCTTGAGCGACCCTGACTTGGCCGTTGCCTTCCAATCCACGTGCCGAGCAGAATCGTCGGGCATCGCTTCACGGATTCGATAAAGATCGTTGCCGCGTCCTCGCACAAACGATTCGAACTCACCTGTGATGAGCGGCAACACCTGGAACAATTCCTTTGTTGGCTCAACAGGAGGATACACAATCAATTCGCGGGCAATCGGCAACCGTCTCGTCTTCGTAAGAAATGCGAATGGGAAGCGTGTTGCTAATCCGAAACTTTTTTCCTGATATCGTCCCCGTTTCGCAAACCGCATTTCAATGTCAGCCGTCACTTCGCTCTTCGGACCAATGAACGGGAAATAGGCTGACTTCTCCATGATTCCGGGAGGAAGTGTCTCGGCCACGCGCCTTAGCCGGCGGTCCGGCAGTTGGAACCACTGCTTTTCAGGTGGCCGGCGCAAAGGCCATGAAAAAATGTACGGTTCCCAACGCCAGGTTTTTCGTGGTGTACGTTTAGAGGCAACCGCTCGCAACGAAAACGATGGCCGCCACCGACTAGGGTTCGATACCACGACTCGGCCCAGCACACTGCGTCCTGCAAAAACTTGTTCGGGCATTCTTATATCTAGTTCCAAACCTCTCAACACCATCGCGGAAATAATCCCAGAAGCGAGAATTGCCGAGATCATCGCCGCCACGATGATGTACAAGAGATTATTTCCGGTATTAAGCGCCGCGATTCCGATCACAAGCGTTATCACGATGTACGCCACGCCGGCCCGTGTAACGTCGTAGTCAATGGCGTCTCGAATGCGCTCGACCATCACGCGGCGCGCCAAATATGGAACGGTGCCCAGCCCAACGAGCGTTGCCAACACCAAAGCGGTCCCCGCCAAGATGACGGTCGTCCAAACACTTCCTGATTCGCGCGAGACTGTCGAGAAGAGAGCAGCAGCGAACGCCAATGCCAGGCCGAAGAGAGCGAGAATAAACCTCAGCCAAACCTCTGGAAGTTCCCAACGGCGTTGAGGCGATGTCTCGGAATGGATCGCGGAACGCATATTTCAATCAGCTGTAGTCCGGCACACAACAGCAACGATCAATCAGCCTCAGTTTGCCCCGCCATTCGACGCAGCCACTGACTGGCCTTCTGCGCAGCCTGATCAACCTTGTCGCTTAATTTAGGATAACGTTGTCGAATTTTGGAAAGCAGATGATGCGCCCACGCGTACTCAGTGGAGAGAATCATCAATCCGATCAGTAGGAAGAGGACGCCTTGAAGAATGGGTAGAAACAGACCAACGATTCCGACCAGGATGAAAACCCAGCCGACGATCTGCACCACCACTCGTTTTGCGAAAGTTCTCATCCTATGGCGAGCATACGCCGTTCGGGGTCACAGGCACTAGTGACCGAAGGAACTGGCCAGCGTCGAGTGTGGTACGTATTCGAACCCCAGAGAGTTCAGCCACTGGCATCATCAATAGGATCGGAATCCTTGTCCGCTCGGTGCCTCCACAGCATCAACAGCACAACGATCACCGCGATGACCAGAATGGTAATGTTGAACTCTTTGACGATATGCAGGAGCCTTCCCCAGTGACGGCCAAACACATACCCGACCGTCGCAATGACTGTGACCCAAACAGTCGCTCCCAAAAAATTGTAGATGGCAAACCTTCGCCACTCCATCCGCAAGATGCCTGCAAGTGGACCCGCTATCACTCGTAAGCCGGCAACGAAGCGGGCGAAGAAGATGGTGGCTGGACCATACCGCTGAAACACTCGCTCGCCATTAGCAATGGCTTCTTTCGAGATGCGAAACCACTGTCTGTAGCGATTGAGCAACGGGCGACCGCCGCGAAGGCCTACGAAAAATCCGATATTATCGCCCAGCGTCGCTGACGCGATGCCCACCACGATAATCCATGGCAACTGTAACTGCCGCTGCGAAAACGCGAGAAAGCTACCGAGCAAAAGAATTGTTTCGCCAGGGACAGGAAGACCCGTGTTTTCGAGCAACAAGGCGATCGCAACTGCCCAATATCCGTAGTGCAGTAGAAACCCGCGCAGCAACTCGAAGATGTGGTGCCCCATAGACGTAACTGCAGAATACAAGGTCTAGCGGTCCGCGTCAGGGTTCGGGGGCTGGCCTCTCAAGAAGGTGACCAGGGCGCGGTTGAAGTCCTCAGGCACTTCTTCATAAGGAAGATGCCCCGCACCCGGAAATGTTGTTAGACGACAATCGTGGAAGTTCTGGACAAGATTTTCCGCGGATGTTGAGTAGACTGCGCCGTCGGCTGTACCCCACATCAGGAACGTTGGAATGTGAGCAATTTTCGGCAGGGCCATCTCTAGCTCGTCTAACGTCTGCCTCCATGTGCGAACGATGCGCAAACCGTGTTCGAATCCGTCACGTTCAAGAATCGGCGCGCGATAACCCTCAAGCGAATCAGGTGGAATGCGATGCGGATCTCCAAATGCTCGCTTCAGCCAGTATCGATCAAGCCTGCGCCAACGAACAACGGTCCTCCGGAACACAAACGCACCCAGGGACGATCCGATTGCCGGAGCCAACCAGCGACCCCGAGCGGAATAAGGATTGACCGGCGCAACCAGAATCAATCGCTTCAGACGTAGATCTTTATTCTCAACGGAAAGCGCGGCAACCATCTGGGCAACCGCGCCCCCGTGTGAAGTACCGAGCAAGTCATACGATTTGAGCCCAACTGCGTCGACAAATTTCAAGACCCGCTCCGCCATCGCGCGAAGCGTGCAATCTGGATCGCGAGGCACATCTGAGTAGCCAGTCCCGGGCAGGTCCGGCGCATAAGAAGTCGCGACGTCCGCAAGTGCAGGAATGGTGAAACGCCACGAAAACGAGTAGCCCAACAAACCGTGCAGGAGAACAAGCGCCGGGCCAGATCCTGAGCGCAGATAACGTACGCGACAGCCATCTACGGTGGCGAAGAGTTCCACAACGCCAGGGGGGACGCTAGTCCAAGAAGGCATCTCGAAAAAGAGTATCAGGTCTCGTCATAAAGTCTCGTTCACGTTTGGCCAGCTGAAGACACGCCGCAGTGCGATGCCGGACATTGGAACGAACAACCTGAAAAAAGGGGAGCCTGAGCTCCCCATTAAGCGACAGAGGCGATATCAATTATTTAGACACCGGGGACGCGACTCCCGTTGCCTGCAGCCTCCCAAATTTTCTGGGGTCCAGTAAGAGAACTACCCTGACAGGGGAGTCGCCGCTTATCGCATGCCCATGGCTACCGATACCTGGTTGTCAGTGCGAGATCGTTTCTTTCCAAGCAGTTTCTTGAGCACACGGATGCCTTTATCCACGTGCTTTTGCTCCAGCAGAAATGGCGGCAAGAAACGAAGCACAGTATCTTGCGTAACGTTGAAGAGCACTCCTTCTGCAAGAGCCCCCTCTACAATCGGTCTGCCCGGGGCATCAATCACAAGGCCCTGAATAAATCCTCGGCCTCGCGTTTCAACGGCTCCATATTTCCCAACAAGCTCTTGAAGCTGCTGTTGCAGGTACCCGCCAACGTTGCGCACGTTGGCAAGCAGCCCTTCGTCCTCAACGGTGGAGAGGTACTCGAGCCCTATACGGCAAGCAAGAGGACCGCCCCCGAAAGTAGTGCCGTGCTGCCCGGGCCGAATCGCCGAAGCAAACTCCTCCTTGGCAATGAACGCACCGAGCGGGAATCCTGCTGCGATCGGCTTTGCAATAGCGACAATGTCGGGAACAACACCGAACGACTGGAACGCAAAAATCGTTCCGGTGCGACCAAGCCCACACTGGATTTCATCAAAGATCAGTGCCGCGCGGAAGCGATCAGCAAGCGCGCGACATTCTTGCAGGAATTGAGTCGAACATTCGAGGATCCCACCTTCCCCGAAGATCGGTTCCAGTACGATTGCGCACGTGTTGTCATTGACTGCCTCTCGCAGCGCTTCCACATCATTGCGAGGAACGAATGTCACGTCTTCGAGTAATGGCTCGAAGCCCTTTCGATATTTGTCCTGTCCCGTGAGAGACATCGCCCCAAAGGTGCGGCCGTGATACGAACCACCCAGCGCAACCATGCGACTTTTGGCATCACCGCCCGATCGATGGCCTGCCAGACGCGCTAACTTGATCGACCCTTCGATCGCCTCCGTCCCGCTGTTAGAGAAAAAAACGCGGTTCAAACCGGACAGCTGGCAAAGTTTTTCGGCCAGCCGCCCCTGATATTCGTTGTAGTAAAGATTTGAGAGGTGAACAACCTTTGTCACCTGGTCGCGGACAGCCTTCACAATTCGCGGATGCGAATGTCCTAAGGCGTTGACGCCCAGCCCAGCGACAAAGTCGAGATACTTGTTGCCTTCAAAGTCGAAAAGGAAAGCCCCTTTGCCGCGCTCGAAAGCGACTGGATAGCGATTGTAAGTAGGCAGCAAATACTGCCCTTCTAGTTGAGTAATCTCTTCATATTGCGACATGGTGAATGATTGTAAATCGATGGAGGTGCGAGCCCGCAATGCGGCCTTACTCTTAAAATATCGAGCTCGGCGAGCTCAGTTTCTGAACGTTACGGTGTTTCGCCTCGTGGTTTGAGGGGTGGAGCAATTTGCTCAGGCGCCAGACCCGCTGCACTTAAGACAGCCTGTCCCAGTTCCTCCGCCGTGAACAACCTTGTACTGGGATCGCCATCGTCGGACTCGATGATGAGCTGAGCGATGAATCGATAGCCTCGACCGACGACGGTTTGCAGATAGCGAGGCTGTTCGGCATCATCACAAAGCGCTATACGCACTTTCCGAATGGCCGTGTTAATACTTTGTTCAACGTCGACGAAAACGTCTTTGCCCCACAAATAGTCGGCGATTTCCTCGCGAGTAATTAGTTCGCCGGACCGTTGAACCAGCAACATCAGGAGTTGCATTGGACGACCTTCCATTTTTACTGCCGAATCTCGGCAGAGTAGCTGAAAGCGTCCGAAGTCGATTGCGTATTCATCGAACTTAACAATTTTCTCTGACATTCCGCACACCTGTCGCCTCAGGGGAATCGGATGCGTCGCACCGTCTAAACGCTTCGCTAAATGTCGTGGTGCGACCGAACGAAGAAAGCGATGAGGGAAGTACCTGTATTTCCTCAATTTTGTCCCTGCCCGACACCAGTGTCAACCGCCCGTTTCGTTCTTCAGACAACTTCAGACACCTTCAGCTTCGCTCCATGGAACGAATCGCAACTCAGGCGCACTATGCGTTCATACATGAGGGGATCTCACCGAGAGAAACTGCTCAAGGAGGAAGGTATGAAGCGATATGGGGTTTCAATTCTGATGTTGGCTGTGGCGCTGCTGCCAGGACTTGCGAATGCACAGATGGGTGGACAAACCATTAAGGCGGACGTGCCATTTGATTTCACAGCGGGCGACAAAACAATTCCCGCAGGTGAGTGTTTAGTGCACGCTGATGGAGCATCCGGCGCAGCACTGTGGATCGGCAACCGCGACGCAAAGGTGAATACGTACGTTGTCCCAATGCAGACGCGAGGGCTTGACCCGTCGGAGCGCACCGTACTGGTATTCCACAAGTACGGGGATCGCTACTTTCTGGCTCGCGTTGAACGCAATGGAAGCGCTGCCGGATACCAACTGCAAGAGACAAAGGTAGAAAAGGAATTGCGAGCACAGAACAAGACTGCGGGCGAGGAAATTCGACTTGCGGCGAAGTAAAACCCTGAAGCAAGACTGCACGGAACGGGAGGGCCCATGACCCCTCCCTATTTTTTTGTCTTCTCGTCTCACCGACTTCTATGATTCTTTCCGCTATGATGGGCGCGTTCTATGGCGCGCACCGTCGATTCGCTGCTGACTGAACTCGAACAGAAGAAGACCCGCCTCGGGGACATCGATTCTCAACACCTCAAAAAACTTGTCGCTAGGTTGTCACATGCGCGGTTTCATGACGCACGCTCGTTGGCACGCTTTCATGATCTTCTGTTATTTTTACGGACCTTTCCGCCAAGCGTCGCTGTTTTTCGCCAATCGGGAGCTCTTCTTAAAACCTTCCTGCCACGCATAAAGAAACTCCTCCGGGCCAATGTTGATCTCTCACCCATTCAGGAGGAGGAAGAGTTCGCGGGTATCGCCGGCACCACGCTCACAACGATGCTCGACTATGACGAGGCCCGATGGCTTGCCGATCGGTTTCCTGGCCACCTGGAGATTGACTGGAGCGGTTACGAACACTTCGGTCGTCTGGGCGCTACTCTTCCCCGGTTTATGCCGTTGCTCGAAGAAGACGCCTTCGTCGAGCCCGATGTGCCATATCTAGCTTGGTTGCAGGCTGCCAGCCACAAACGGGACCTAAAGTGGCTGATTGCACAATTCGAGCACTCCGACCTGTCACCTACTCTAAAGTCCGAGATTTTCGGCTCGCTAGAATTGCCGATTCGGTGGTCTTTAGCGGACTGCAATGCCACACGCACCCATGCGCAGCGGCGAACACGAACCATTTTTTTTCATCGTGAAAATCTGATTCAACGACGCGATGTATCGCTTGCCAGCGAACTGGCAAAGCCCCCTCTCAAGCTCAATCGAGTATCGGTACAAGAGGGCCAAACAATTATCACGATGTGCCGGGAGGCGACCTCCGTTCGGTATCGAGAGCTTTACGGCACTACGCGCGGCGATCCGAGCGACGCTGATTGGAGGCGGCATCCTCTTGGGCTTTCTGTTTTTTGGCCAGATTCTGCTGGCGATCATGCGGATAGAGATGCTTTCGTTCCAAATCTCCGGCGGGATTGTTTTGTTCCTGTTCGCGCTCTCCATGATTTTTGCCGACTCGTCGGCGAATCGCGCGCCGGCGGAGGAGGGGTATGATGTGGCGGTCTTTCCGCTGGCGATGCCGTCGATCGCCACGCCCGGGGCGTTGCTCTCGGTGGTCGTCCTTACAAACAACAACCGGCATAGTTTGCTGGAGCAAACCCTGACCGCCGGCACGATGCTGGTTGTGCTGGCGGTGACGCTGACTCTGATGTTGCTCGGCAACCGGATCATTGAGGTGATTGGCCGATCGGGCGCGAACATTCTCAGCCGCGTGATGGGAATGATCCTGGCGGCGGTCGCCGTGCAAATGGTCT
>Ga0207701_10008219_pt1 | contig 10326 bp, 6 predicted proteins | sample KBSSwiSSwithPhiX_FD_184294 | JGI IMG/M metagenome (GOLD analysis project Ga0207701, IMG submission 184294) | Switchgrass rhizosphere bulk soil microbial communities from Kellogg Biological Station, Michigan, USA, with PhiX - S5 (SPAdes) (version 2) | ecosystem: Environmental > Terrestrial > Soil...
GACGGAGGAGCGGGCCACGTTCCGCGAGCGCATCCTCGCCAATCCAGAGAAGTACATTGCGCAGCCGACGCTCGCGCTCTCGACCTGCCCGACGTTCGTGGGTGCGGGCATCGCGCCGCGCCACATCGACTTGCGGCCGTACGTGCTCTCCGGCGCGGACATCGACCTCGTGCCGGGCGGCCTCACCCGCGTGGCATTGCGAGAAGGGTCGCTGGTGGTCAATTCGTCCCAGGGCGGCGGGACGAAGGACACGTGGGTATTGGCGTAGGCGGCGCACATGCTCTCGAGGACCGCAAACGATCTCTACTGGATGGCGCGCCACATCGAGCGTGCCGAGAACACCGCGCGCCTGCTCGACGTCACCTACCGCACGTCGCTCCTGCCATACGAGCCGCAGGAGCCCGGCCTCGCATGGGCCGAGCCGTGGGCGGTCCCGCTCATCGCGACGGGCGGGGCCACGGGTTTCTACCAGGACTATCCGCAACTCACGGCGGAGAACGTGATCAAGTACATGGTCCTCGACGCCAGCAACTCCTCGTCGATCTACTGCTGCCTGCGCGCCGCGCGCGAATCGGCGCGCAGCGTCCGCGGGGCCATCACGTCGGAAATGTACGAGGACCTCAACGGGGCCTGGATCGAGATGCGCGCGCACGACTTCCAGCGCCTGCAGGCGATGGGGGTGTCCAATTTCCTCGAGTGGGTGAAGATGCGCTCGCACCTCTTCCGCGGCGTGACGTTCGGCACGATGCTCCGGGACGAGGCGTATCACTTCATTCGCCTCGGGACCCACCTGGAGCGGTCGGACAACACCGCGCGCATCCTCGACACGAAGTACCACATCCTGCTGCCCTCCGCGGCGGACGTGGGCGGCGCTGTCGACTACTATCAGTGGGCGTCGCTCCTGCAGTCGGTGTCCGGCTTTGAATCCTATCGCAAGATCTACAGCGACGTGATCTCGCCGCGGCGCGTCGCAGAGCTGCTGGTGCTGCGCGACGACATGCCGCGCTCCCTGCACAGCTGCTTCAACCTGATCGAGGACACGCTGGAGATATTGTGCGACGACAACAGCGCGGAAATCCGGCGCCAGGGCGGCGAGATCCACGCGCGGCTTCACTTCGGGCGGACCGACGACATCATCCGCTTCGGGCTCCACGAGTACCTCATGGACTTCATCCAGCGCGTGTCTCTTCTGGGCGACGAGATCAGCGATCATTTCCTGGCGCCGAGTTGAAAACTTCTGATGGAAAACACCCGCGTGGCGGGTGCGCTTTTGCTCTCGGATAAAATCGAAAGTTCAATCGCCGCATACCATGACTTATTGCGTTGCCATGTCGCTCGACGCCGGGATGATCTTCGCGTCGGACTCCCGCACCAACGCGGGCGTGGACCAGATCGCGCGCTTTTCCAAGATGCGCGTGTTCGCGCGCGAGGGTCAGCGCATGATTGTCACCCTGTCCTCGGGCAATCTTTCGATCACGCAGAACGCGATCAACGTGCTGGAAACGCGCGGCCGGGGGAGCGACAGCCAGCTCAACATGTGGAATGCCGAGTCGATGTTCGACGTGGCGCGGCTCCTCGGCGACTGCCTGCGCGAGGTCAAGACGCGCGACGGGCCCTACCTCGTGCAGAACAACATCGACGCGCACGCCAACTTCATCGTCGGCGGCCAGGTGCGCGGCGAGCCGCCGCGGCTCTTCAACGTCTACGGGGAAGGCAACTTCATCGAGGCGACCCCCGACACGTGCTACTTCCAGATCGGCGAGACCAAGTACGGCAAGCCGATCATCGATCGCGTGATGTCGCGCACGACGTCGCTGCTCGACGCCACCAAGTGCACAATGGTCTCGTTCGACTCGACGATGCGCTCGAATATCTCGGTGGGATTGCCGATCGATCTTCTGGTGTACGAGACGGACTCGCTGCGCATCAAGCTGCAGCGGCGCATCGACGAGGTCGACCCGTACTTCCAGATGGTGCACACGCAATGGGGCGAAGGCTTGCGGCGCGTGTTCGCGCAGCTTCCCGATCCCGACTGGACCTAGATGGCTATCCGAGTCGCGCTCTCGCATCGCACCACGTACAAGTTCGACCGTCTCGTCAACATCGGACCGCACGAGATCCGCCTGCGGCCGGCGCCGCATTGCCGCACGCCGATCCTCGGCTACTCGCTGAACGTCACGCCCGACAAGTTTTTCCTGAACTGGCAGCAGGACCCGTACGGCAATTGGGTCGCGCGCCTCGTGTTCACGAGCCCCGCGGACAAGCTCGAGATCGAGGTCGATCTCGTCGCCGATCTCACGGTCATCAACCCTTTCGACTTCTTCGTCGAGGAGTACGCCGAGAAGTACCCGTTCGTGTACGCCCCGGCGCTCGCGAAGGAGCTCATCCCGTTCCTCGAGACGGCTCCGCTCGGTCCCAGGCTCGCGGCGTGGCTCGACGACTTCCGCAGGACGATCCAGCCGGGCGAGAACACGGCGATGTTGCTGGTGCGGCTCAACCAGCTCCTCCAAAATCAGGTGAAGTACCTCGTGCGTATGGAGCCCGGGGTGCAAACGCCGGAGCAGACGCTCGCGAATTGCAGCGGCTCGTGCCGCGACTCGGGGTGGCTCCTGGTGCAGATCATGCGGCATCTCGGCGTTGCCGCGCGCTTCGCCTCCGGCTACCTGATCCAGCTCGTCGCCGACGTGAAGTCGCTCGACGGACCCTCCGGCACGGACCGCGACTTCACCGATCTCCACGCGTGGGCCGAGGCGTTCATCCCCGGCGCGGGATGGATCGGGCTCGACCCGACGTCGGGACTGCTTGCAGGAGAGGGCCACATTCCGCTCGCATGCACCGCCGATCCCGGCAACGCCGCGCCGGTGATCGGCTACACGGACGTCACCAACGTCGAGTTCGGCTTCGCGATGAGCATCACGCGCGTGCACGAAGACCCGCGCGTCACCAGGCCGTTCAGCGAGTCGCAGTGGCAGGCGATCGACGCGCTCGGCGAGCACGTCGACCAAGATCTCCTGGCGCACGACGTTCGATTGACGCAGGGCGGCGAGCCCACTTTCGTGTCGGTGGACGACATGGAGGGGCCTGAGTGGAACTACACCGCGCTGTCCCCGAAGAAGCGAGAGCTCGGCGAGTTGCTGCTGAAGCGGCTGCGCGCGCGCTTCGCGCCCAGCGGATTCGTACACTTCGGCCAGGGCAAGTGGTATCCGGGCGAACCGCTGCCCCGCTGGGCGCTGGGACTCATCTGGCGTACCGACGGCGAGCCGCTGTGGCAGCACGACGACCTCATCGCCGACACCACCAAGCCCGGCACCACGACGCTTGCCGTCGCCAAGGCATTCGGCGAGCGATTGGCCGAAATGCTGGGCCTGCCGGCTTCGCTGCTGATTACCGCGTACGAAGACGTGCCGCGTCTTATCGACTCGGAAGCCGAGCTGCCGGTCAATGCCGACCCGATGCAGGCAGACCTCACGGACCCAGGCGAGCGAGCACGCCTCGCGCGCATCCTGCGCTCCGGTCTCGGCGCCCCCGCGGGATTCGTGCTGCCGATGCGCGCCACCGAAGCGCCGGGCGGCGGGGTGGCATGGCAGTCGAGCCCGTGGCCGCTGCGGCGCGGGCATCTCTTCGCGGTTTCGGGTGACTCCCCTCTCGGCTTTCGCTTGCCGCTCGCATCGTTGCCCGACGTGCTTCCGGAGGAAGAGGAGCCCGAGTTCGCGATCGATCCGTTCGCGCCGCGCGCCGCACTGCCCAAGCGTGGCGACCTTCGGGCCAAAGAGGGCCGCGTGCGAGGCGACAAGCCGCGCGAGGTGATCAAGACGGCGCTCACCCTGCAGGTGCGCGACGGGCACCTCTACGTATTCGCGCCGCCGATCGAACAGCTCGAAGCCTACGTCGCGCTGCTTGCGGCGCTCGAGGACATCGCGGTCGCCACGAAGGTCCCCGTCGCCGTCGAGGGCTACACGCCGCCGCGCGACGCGCGCACGAAAGTGCTGAACGTCACGCCCGATCCCGGCGTGATCGAGGTCAACGTGCATCCATCCGCGACGTGGCGCGAGCTCATGCACACGAGCGAGACGCTCTACGAGGAGGCGCGGCTCGCCCGGTTGACGACCGAGAAGTTCATGCTCGACGGCCGCCACACCGGCACCGGCGGTGGCAATCACGTGACCCTCGGAGGGTCGACGCCCCCCGACAGTCCCCTGTTGCGGCGTCCCGACTTGCTGCAAAGCCTCATCACGTACTGGCAGAACCATCCGTCGCTGTCGTATCTCTTCGCGGGCATGTTCATCGGCCCGACGAGCCAGGCGCCGCGCGTGGACGAGGCGCGAGACGACCGTCTTTACGAGCTCGCGATCGCATTCCAGCAGCTTGCGCACAAGGCGCAGGTCGGCAAGGAGACGGTGCAGCCCTGGCTCGTCGACCGCCTGTTGCGCCACCTGTTGACCGACCTCACGGGCAACACGCATCGCACCGAGTTCTCGATCGACAAGCTCTACTCGCCAGACACTCCGACGGGTCGGCTCGGCCTTCTCGAGTTCCGCGCGTTCGAGATGCCGCCGCACTTCCGCATGGCTGCGTTGCAAATGGTGTTGCTACGCGCATTGGTGGCGCGGTTCTGGCGCGAGCCCTACCAAGGCAAGCTGGTCCCGTGGGGCACGGCGCTGCATGACCGCTGGCTCTTGCCGCACTACGTCGCCGCCGACATTCGCGACGTCGCGCAGGATCTCGCGCGCGCGGGCTATGCGTTCGAGCCCGCCTGGTTCGAGCCCTTCGTCGAGTTTCGCTTTCCGCGCTACGGCACCATTACCTACGATGGCGTGTCCGTCGAACTGAGGCAGGCGATCGAGCCATGGCACGTGCTGGGCGAGGAGCTCTCCGGCACCGGGACGGCGCGGTACGTCGATTCGTCGGTCGAGCGCCTCCAAGTCAAGGTGACGGGCATGACCGGAGGGCGTCACACGGTGACGTGCAATGGCCGCGTGGTCCCGCTTGCGCCGACGGGCGTGCCTGGCGAGTACGTCGCGGGCGTGCGCTATCGCGCGTGGAGCCCGGCGTCGGCGCTGCATCCGACCATCGCCGCCCACGCGCCACTGACGTTCGACCTCGTGGACACCTGGGCGCAACGCGCACTCGGCGGCTGCATGTATCACGTCGCGCACCCCGGCGGCCGCAACTACGATACGTTTCCCGTGAATGCCAACGAAGCCGAGGCGCGCCGCGTCGCACGCTTCTGGGCGCAGGGCCACACGCCGGGGCCGTTGCACGTTCATCCGGAGCCGCCGAATCCGGCGACGCCGGTGACGCTCGACCTGCGCTGGCAACCAGCCCGTTAGCGTGAACGAACCCCACGGCCGCTTCGCTCGCTGCCCCCCGGAGGGGGCTGTAGGTCGGACTTGAGTCCGACATGGACGCATCGCGTCGGGCTGAAGCCCGACCTGCATTTCCCCTGACATGACCGAGCGGGCGCGCACCGTGGCGCGCGGAACGACGCTGGTGGCGGCGCTCGTGCTTCTGGCCGCGCTCGGCGCGTGGATGCTGCAGGCGTCGATCCCACGCCGGATCGTCATCGCAACGGGCGTGGAGGACAGCCTCTACCACCTTTACGCGCAACGCTATCGCGAGATCCTCGCGCGCGACGGCGTCACGCTCGAGGAGCGGGTGACCGCCGGGTCCGGCGAGAACGCGCGTCTCATCGCCGATCCCAAGTCCGGCGTCGACGTGGCCTTCATGCAAGGCGGAGTGATGCATGCACCCGTCAACGTGGTGATGCTCGCCTCCCTCTATTACGAGCCGTTGTGGGTTTTCCATCGCGACGCCGCAACTCTCGACAATTTGAACGAGCTTCGCGGCAAGCGGATCGCCGTCGGGAGTGAAGGCCACGGCGTGCGGGCGTTCGTGGTCCCGCTGCTCGTCGCCAACGGAGTCACCGAAGCGAACAGCACGCTCGTCGCCGTCGGCAACCAAGATGCGCTGCGCGCGCTGCAGGCGGGGCAGGTCGATGCCGTCGCGTTCGTCGGCGGCGCGCAATCGTCCGCGGTCGGCGACGCGCTGCGCGATCCGACGATCAAGCTCCTGGACTTCCGGCGCGCGGACGCATACGTGCGCCGGTTCCCGCACGTGTCCCACCTCGTGCTGCCGGCGGGCACGTTCGACCTCGCCAACGACATTCCGCGCGAAGACGTGAACCTCATCGCGACGGAAGCGATGCTGGTGGCGCGCGACGACCTCTCGACCGCGCTTGTGCACTTGCTGGGCGACGCCGCGCGCGAGTTTCATTCCGCGCAGGGCTACTTCGAGAAGCCGCGCGAGTTTCCCAATACCGAACCCGTCGACGTCCCCGTGTCGGCAGACGCGGATCGCCATCAGCGCTTCGGTCCGAGCTTCATTCATCGCACGCTCCCGTTCTTTTTCGCGACGTTCGTGGAGCGCCTCGTCATCCTGCTCGTGCCGCTGCTGGTCCTCATCGTCCCGCTGGTCAACCTGCTGCCGCAGCTCCTGCGCTGGCGCGCCCGTTCGCGCATCTACCGCTGGTACGGCGAGCTCGCGCTTCTCGAGCGCGATGTCGAGTCGCGCACGGGGAGCATTCCGGCGGAGGCGTGGCTGGACAAGCTCGACCGTATCGAGGCGGGCGCGGCTCGCATCAAGACGCCCGCGAGCTATGCCGCCGAGGCGTATACCTTGCGCGAGCACATCGCGCTCGTGCGGCGTAACGTGCTCATGAAGGCGGAAGGGAGGCGGGACGTAGAATTGGCGGCGCCATGACCGTTCGCACACGCTTCGCCCCGTCGCCGACGGGATTCCTGCATCTCGGCGGCGCGCGCACCGCGCTCTTCTGCTGGGCGTTCGCGCGTCACCATCGCGGCACCTTCATCCTGCGCATCGAGGACACCGACGTCGAGCGATCGACGCCGGCCGCGGTGCAGGCGATCCTCGACGCCATGGCGTGGCTCGGCCTCGACTACGATGAAGGACCGTTCTATCAGATGCAGCGGATGGATCGCTATCGCGCGGCCATCGACGACATGCTCGCGCGGGGCCTCGCGTATCGCGATTACATGACGCCGGCGGAACTGGAAGCGCTGCGCGCGGACCAGATGGCGCGCGGCGAGAAGCCGCGCTACGACGGACGCTGGCGGCCGGAGAATGCGCAAGGCAAGACGCCACCGTCGGACGTCAAGCCCGTGATCCGTTTTCGCAATCCGGACACCGGCACCGTCGCGTGGGACGACGGGGTGAAGGGCCGCATCGAGTTTGCGAACAGCGAGCTCGACGATCTCGTGATCGCGCGTAGCGACGGCACGCCGACGTACAACTTCTGCGCCGTCGTCGACGATCGCGACATGCGGATCACGCACGTGATCCGCGGCGACGACCACGTCAACAACACGCCGCGCCAAATCAACATGTTCCGTGCGCTCGGCGCCACTCCGCCCGCCTATGCGCACGTGCCTACCGTGCTTGGCGAGGACGGCGCCAAGCTCTCCAAGCGCCACGGCGCCGTCAGCGTGATGGAGTACGAATCCGCGGGTTATCTGCCGGACGCGATGGTGAACTTCCTCGCGCGCATCGGCTGGGCGCATGGCGACGACGAGCTCTTCTCGCGCGCGCAGCTCGTCGATTGGTTCTCGCTCGAAGGCATCAGCCCGGCCCCTTCGCGATTCAACCTGGGCAAGCTCAACTGGGTCAACCAGGAGCACATGAAGCGCATGCCGGAGGACCTTCTCGGCACGCACCTCGCGCCGTATCTCGCGCGCGCAGGGCTCGAGGCATCGAAGGGACCCAGTGCGGGACCCGATCCTGGCAAGGTCGCCGTGCTTCTGCGCGACCGCGCGGAGACGCTCGTTTCAATGGCCGACCAGGCCGCGTACTTCTACGCGACGCCCAACGTCGATCCGCAGAAGGTCGCGGAACAGGTCACGCCGCCAATCCGCGCGGCGCTTGCCGAGTTGCACACCGCGTTCGCGGCGCTCGAATGGACGCGTGAAGCGCTCGCCGCGGCGATGAAAGCGGTTGCCGCCAGGCATGGGCTGAAGCCGCCGCAGGTCATGATGTCGATGCGGCTCGTCGTTTGCGGCACGACGACCACGCCCGCGATCGACGCCGTGCTGTTCCTGCTCGGACGCGAGACGGTGCGCACGCGGATGTCGGCCACGCTTGGCGGGTGGGGGGAACTCGGCTAAAATAAGAATTTCCGGGACGAAAGAAATATGCCCAAGTTCGTCTTCGTGACTGGCGGCGTCGTTTCCTCGCTGGGAAAGGGCATCGCTGCCGCCTCTCTCGCCGCCATCCTTGCTTCCCGCGGCGTCCGCGTCACCAATCTCAAGCTCGACCCCTACATCAACGTCGATCCCGGCACGATGTCGCCGTTTCAGCACGGCGAGGTGTTCGTGACCGACGACGGCGCCGAGACGGACCTCGACCTCGGCCACTACGAGCGCTTCACCGACGTGCGCATGGCCAAGCGCAACAATTTCACGACGGGGCAGATCTACGAATCGGTGATCCGCAAGGAGCGCCGCGGCGATTACCTGGGCGGTACGGTACAGGTCATTCCGCACATCACCGACGAGATCAAGGCGTGGATCAAGACCGGCGCCGGAGACGCGGAGGTAGCCCTCGTGGAAGTCGGCGGCACCGTCGGCGACATCGAGTCGCTGCCCTTCCTCGAAGCGATTCGCCAGCTGGGCATCGAGCTGGGACGCGACAACGTCTGCTACATCCACCTCACCCTCGTGCCATTCATTCCGTCCGCGGGCGAGATGAAGACCAAGCCCACCCAGCACTCGGTCAAGGAATTGCGCGAGATAGGTATCCAGCCCGACGTCGTGCTGTGCCGCGCCGACCGGCCGATTCCGGAGGGCGATCGCCGCAAGATCGCGCTCTTCACCAATGTCCCAGCGGATGCCGTCATTCCGGCGCTGGACGCGAACTCGATCTACAAGATCCCCGGCATGCTGCACGCCGAAGGGCTCGACGTCATCGTGTGCAAGAAGCTCGGCATCAACCCGCCACCCGCGGACCTGTCCGTCTGGCATCGCATCGTCGATGCGCTCGAGCATCCGCAGCACGAAGTCAACATCGCCATGGTCGGCAAGTACGTCGACCTTACCGAGTCGTACAAGTCGCTGTCGGAAGCGCTGATCCACGCGGGGTTGCACACGCGCTCCAAGGTCAACATCCATTACGTCGATTCGGAAGTGATCGAAACGGACGGCGCCGAGTCGCTGCGCAACATGGACGCGATCCTGGTGCCCGGCGGCTTCGGCAAGCGCGGCGTGGAGGGCAAGATAAAAGCCATCCGCCTCGCGCGCGAAAGCAGCATCCCGTATCTCGGCATCTGCCTCGGCATGCAGCTCGCGGTCATCGAATCCGCGCGGCACCTGGCCGGGCTCGCCAACGCGAACAGCACGGAGTTCGACGATGCATCGCCGCATCCGGTCGTGGCGTTGATCACCGAGTGGCAGAACCGCGACGGCTCGATCGAAAAGCGCAGCGAGAATTCCGACATGGGCGGCACCATGCGCCTCGGCGCGCAGCCGTGCGAAGTCGTGCCCGGCTCGCTCGCGCACAAGATCTACGGTTCCACCGCGGTGGCGGAGCGCCACCGGCATCGCTACGAGGTGAACAACCACTACTTGCCTCGTATCGAGGGTGCGGGCCTCGCGGTCGGCGCCAAGGCGCGGAGCGAGACCGCCGGCGATCTCGTCGAGATGGTCGAGTTGCCGGGGCATCCGTGGTTTTTCGGATGCCAATTCCATCCGGAGTTCACGTCCAACCCGAGGCGCGGTCATCCGCTGTTCATCAGCTTCGTGAAGGCCGCGCTCGAGCACCAGCGGCGCGGGAGCGGCGACGCCGAGCAGGCGGTTGCCGAGCTGGTGGCGTCGATTTGAACCTGGCCGGCTTCGACGTCGGCCTCGACCGCCCGCTGTTCCTGATCGCGGGCCCGTGCGTGGTCGAGTCGCGCCAGTTGCAGATGGATGTCGCGGGCGAGCTCAAGGCCATCTGCGCGTCGCTGCGCATCCCGTTCATCTTCAAGTCGTCCTACGACAAGGCCAACCGGAGCTCGCATGCGTCGTTTCGCGGACCGGGCATGGAGGAGGGCCTGCGCATCCTCGCGGACGTGCGCAAGCACGTCGACGTCCCTGTGCTGACCGACGTGCACACGGCGGAAGAAGTGCCTGCGGCGGCGGAGGTCGTCGATGTGCTGCAGACCCCGGCGTTCCTGTGCCGGCAAACGGATTTCATCCAGGTGGTGGCGTCGGCGGGCAAGCCGGTCAACATCAAGAAGGGCCAGTTCCTGGCGCCCGAGGACATGAAGCAGGTCGTCGC
>Ga0207701_10008220_pt1 | contig 10324 bp, 8 predicted proteins | sample KBSSwiSSwithPhiX_FD_184294 | JGI IMG/M metagenome (GOLD analysis project Ga0207701, IMG submission 184294) | Switchgrass rhizosphere bulk soil microbial communities from Kellogg Biological Station, Michigan, USA, with PhiX - S5 (SPAdes) (version 2) | ecosystem: Environmental > Terrestrial > Soil...
CCGACGTACGGTGCCCATTTCAGGAAGCCACAACGCCAACTGCCGAACACCGTCCTGGAACAGGAACTGATGAACGGGGCATACCATCACACCGCGCGAGTTGGCGCGTGAAGTCAGCTCGGCGGCGGTCTCCGCCGTCTCACAGAATGGTTTCTCGACGAGTGCGTGAACGCCTGCATCTATGAGCGCCGCTACGATCGGCCCGTGGGTCGGCAACGGAGCGCAGACGTGCGCGGCGGTCGCATGTCGCGCGACGAAATCCGCATCGACGTCAGCGGCGAGTCGGGCCCCCGGATAACGACGCCCCAGTGCTTCTCGCGCCGAGGCATCAGGGTCGACGATCACGGTGACACGACCGCCGATGCGTCGAACGGCGTCAGCGTGCCACCGGCCCATCAGCCCCGCGCCAATGATCGCGGCGCGCGGGCCGCCGTGCACCGTCATGCCGCCGGACTGGCGCCCATTTTCATCGAGGACAACTCCGGCGGCGCGCTGCCTTCCAGCCTAACGCGCTTCCCGGTTGCCGCGGCGTGGTAGCACGCGGCGATCACCTCCAGCACGTCTCGCGCGTCCTGCGCCGACGCCGGCGGTGCTCCGCCGCTTCGAAATGCAGCCAGCGTTTTCTCGAAGACGAATCGGGTCGCGATCATGCCGGGCTCTTTCGGGTTCCTCGCCAACAACGTGCGGCTGTTTCCGACTTCGCGCCACGCCATCCCCGAAACACCATAGTCGAGCCGCACGTGCGGGCGGGTGCTGCGATGAAGTCCGGCCGTCACGCGAGCACGTCCCCCGAACGACGCGCGGAGGGACGCGTTCAGCGTTTCGGCGCGCACTTCGAAGTACTGCGTCTCGCCCTTGCACAGGCGATTCTGCACGACCTGCGCGAGTCGGCCACGCGAGAATTCGAGCGTCACGAGCGCCACGGCGTCGGTATCACCTTCACGAACCCCGCACGTCGACACAGTCCCCGACACAGCGCGTGGCTTTTCACCAAACAACGCCATCAGGAAGTCGACGAGGTGTACGCCAGCCTCGTACAGCGTTCGCTGCAACATTTGCCCACGCCATCCCGGCTCGGCCCACGGCGGCAGGTCCATGAGCTGCCACACCTGGGCGAACACGATGTCCTTCGGCGCGGCGGCATCGCGAAGCGCACGGAAGATGGGCATCTCACGAAACTCATGATTCAGCGCGATGCGCTTCCCTGCCGCATCGCCTGCCGCGATCACGCGGTCAGCCTCGTCGAGGCTCGACACGAATGGCTTCTCGCAGATCACGTGAGCGCCGGCGGCGAAGCTCTTGAGGCAGTAGCTCGCGTGCGAGTCGGGCGGAGTCCCGATGATCACGACGTTCGCGTTCGCGCGGGCGAGCATGTCCTCGAAGTCATCGAATACGGGCACTTTCCACGTGGTCGCAGCACGCTCTCGGCGACCGGCATCGATGTCGCATGCGCCGACAACTTGCACGTCCGTCATGGCCGCGAGTGCGGGAAGATGAAGCGTGTGCCCGGCGTTACCGAGGCCGACGACCGCGACGCGGAACGGAGAAGTCATTGAGTCGAATTCAGGTCAGATGATGCGGCCGCGCACGACGTGATCGTCAACGGGCGACGCGGCCGACGGTTTCCGCGCAGAACTGCCGTAGGCTGTCCACGACATAGTCGACCATCCCGTCCGTGATACCGGGGTACACACCGATCCAGAACGTGCCCTGCATGACGAGATCGGTATTCGTGAGATCCCCGACGACGCGATGCGGGATGTCCCGATAGGCCGGCTGGCGCAGCAGGTTGCCGGCAAAGAGCTGCCGGGTGGCGATGCGGCGCGCATCGAGCCACTGGACGAGCTCACGCCGAGCGAATGGCGCGTCGGGCTTCACGGTCAGCGCGAAGCCGAACCAGCTCGGGTCACTGTGCTCGGTCGCGCGTGGAAGCACGAAGATGTCCGAGAGCTCCTCGAGTCCGTCACGCAGCCGTTGCCAGTTGTGCCGACGCCGTTCGATGAACCCCGAGAGCTTCTGCAACTGCGCCACACCGACAGCGGCCTGCATGTCGGTTGCCTTCAGGTTGTAGCCGATGTGCGAGTAGATGTACTTGTGGTCGTAACCGTGGGGCAGATCGCCCAGCTGCCAGTCGAAGCGCTTGCCGCACGTGTTCTCCTTCCCCGGCTCGCACCAGCAGTCACGGCCCCAATCGCGGAAAGATTCGAGAATCGTCTTCATCTTCGGCGCGTTCGTGAGCACGCATCCGCCCTCGCCCATCGTGATGTGATGGGCGGGATAGAAGCTCACCGTCGCGAGATCGCCGAACGTCCCGACGTTCGTACCACGGTACGTTGACCCGAGCGCATCGCAGCTGTCCTCGATGAGCCAGAGGCCGTGACGCTTCGCGAGCGCCGTGATTGCATCGATGTTGAAGGGGTTCCCCAGCGTGTGCGCGAGAATGATCGCCCGCGTCTTCGGCGTGACGGCTTCCTCGAGCTGCCGAACGTCGATGTCGTAGGTGCCCAGCTCGACGTCGAGAAACACTGGTACGAGCCCGTGCTGGATGGCCGGGTTCACGGTGGTCGGAAATCCGGCGGCCACTGTGATGACCTCGTCGCCCGGGCGCACTTGACGGTCGCCGAGCTTCCATGATGTCAGCGCGCTGGTGGCGAGCAGGTTCGCGGACGACCCCGAGTTACACAGCAGCGCGTGACGCACACCGACGGTGCGCGCGAACTCCCGTTCGAACTGTGCGGCGAAGCGACCCGTGGTAAGCCAGAAATCGAGCGACGCGTCGACGAGGAACTCGATCTCCGTCGCATCGAACACGCGGCCGGATACAGGCACCCAGCTCTCTCCGGCCACGAATGGCGCTGGGCGTAGCGCCGCCTCGTAGTACTCGGCCGCGAGGGCACGTGTTCTGGCGCGAAGATCCTCAGGAGACGACGTCATCGGTCAGCGGCAGCGTCAGCCAGTTGGTATTCGGGAAGCCCGGCGCCGACAGCACGGAACCAGGCGATCGTTCGGTCGAGCCCTTCTTCGAGTGACACACGGGCGCGCCAGCCCAGAATCTGCTCCGCGCGTGACGTGTCACCGGAAAGTACCGGAAGCTCAGTCGATCTGTACGAAAGTGCGCCGAAGCGGGCCGTTGACGTGCTGCCGGTCCGCCGCAGAACGCAATTGACGATGTCGCGAACCGTCGCCGCGTTCCCCGTGCACACGTTGAACGTACCGCCGATGGCAGCGTCCGTCGTGGCCGCGGCGACGAACGCGTCCGCGGCGTCTTCGACATACACGAAGTCACGAGCCTGATCGCCGGGCGTGAGATCGATCTGCCGTCCCGCCAGGGCGTACCTAACGACGGACGGTATCAATCGCCCTGGTGGCTCCATCGGGCCGTACATCGTGAACGGTCGAAGCGAGACGAGCTCCAGACCCGTCCGCCGCGCGAATGCCTGCGCAATGAGCCAGCCGGCGGCCTTCGCGGCGCCGTATTCGCTCGTCGGCGCCGGCAGCGCATCTTCCGTCCACCTGGCACCCGAGCCGTACTCGAAGCACGAACCGCAGTAGATGACTCGCGCGCGCGACCGCTGCGCCGCGAGCAACACAGCGACCGTCCCGTCGACATTGGTCGTCACCATGTCGCGAACGTCAGGCACTTCGCCCAGGACACCGATTGCGGCGAGGTGAATGATGGTGTCGATACGCCCGAGCAAGCGATCGTGGGCTCCGTCCGCGAGCGTCCGGACGTCCGCGCGGACCGCAGCGGTGATACCGGCCCGCTCGATCAGCCTCCACCCGCGCGCGCCGGCGTGGTCGAGGGCGCAGACGGCGGCTCCGCGATCGATGAGCCGAGGAACGAGGTGGGACCCGAGAAACCCGGCCGCGCCGGTGACGAGAACGCGGCGTCCCGCTAGCGAGTCCACGTTAGGCGAGCAGTGCGCGATACCACGCGATCGTCTCGCCGAGTCCGGTTTCCAGATCGTATGTGGCTCGCCAGCTCAGGCTGTCGCGCGCCTTCGCCGCGGAGAGATATTGGTCACGAATCTCGCCCTGCGCGACGTTGCGGATGTCGGGCTCGAGATCGGAGCCCATCAGCCGACGGATCGTGCCGACGATGTCGAGCACAGTCAGCGGCGACTCGTCGCTGAAATTGTACGCCTGACCCCTCACTGCCGGTTCGCGCCCGCGCTCGCCGAGGAGCATGTACGCGTGCGCGACGTCCTTGACGTAGATGTAGTCGCGCTTGAAGCTGCCGTCGCTGCGGAGCGTCGGACGTTCGCCGCGGAGGAACGCGCGGATGGTGCCCGGAACGATGCGACTCCAGTTGAGGTCACCGCCGCCGTAGATGTTGCCGCAGCGAGCGATCGTGACCGGCACGCCGTAGCTGTGGCAATACGACGTCGAGATGAGATCCGTACAGCTCTTGGAGACTTCGTACGGGTGCTTTCCGTTCAGAGGCATCGTCTCGACGTACGGCAACGCCTCGACTTCTCCGTAGGCTTTATCGCTCGACGCAATGACAACGCTGCGTACGACCGAGCTGTGAATGCGACACGCCTCGAGGAGATTGTACGTCCCGCGCACATTCGTCTCGAACGTCGTGAACGGATTGCGGTGTGCGACGCCGACGATGGTCTGCGCGGCGAGGTGGAACACGCATTCGGCCTCGTGCAGGCTGATTGCGCGCTCGAGCGTCCAGAGGTCCTCGACGCTTCCGTTGAATACTGTGCACCGCTGGAGATCGCCGCTGCGAAGGAGCTCCGACTGGGGATCAGCGTCGCGGACGAGCACGGCCATGGTGGCGCCCTTGGCCAGAAGCTCGCGGACCAGCCATGATCCGACGATTCCGGTGGCGCCGGTTACGAAGACTCGCCGTTCGCGCCAGAAATCGGGCGGTGTCACGTCGCGGAGGTTGGCTGGTAGGCGGGATCCCACGGCGGGAGCTTGCCGTCGCAGAGACTGTTCAGCAGCCTAACGTCGCGCAGCGTGTCCATGCACTGCCAGAAGCCTTCGTGTCGATGGGCGATGAGTTGGCCGTCCGCGGCGAGACGCTCGAGCGGCGAGCGCTCGAAGATCGTGTCGTCGGTGTCGATATAGTCGAGCACCTGCGGCTCGAGCACGAAGAATCCGCCATTGATCCAGCCCTCTCCGACCTGCGGCTTTTCCGAGAACTCGGCCACATTATCGCCATCGAACACGAGGCCGCCGAACCGTGCGGGCGGCCGCACCGCCGTCACCGTCGCCAGCTTCCCGTGTCGCCGATGGAATTCGAGCAAGGCGCGTGGGTCGACGCTGCACACGCCGTCACCGTACGTCATCATGAACGTCTCGCCTCGAACCATGTCGGCGAGGCGGCGCAGGCGGCCACCGGTCTGTGTGTCGAGCCCGGTATCCCGGAGATGAACCACCCAGTCCTCGCAGTCCGACCCCTGCACTTCGATCTGGTTGGTTCGCAGGTCGATGCTGAGGCTGTTCCGCAGGTAGAAATAGTCGAGGAAATAGCGTTTGATGACGTCGCCTCGGTAGCCTAGCGCGACAACGAATTCCTTGAAACCGCGCTCGGCGTACGTGCGCATGATGTGCCAGAGGATCGGGCGTCCGCCGACTTCGACCATCGGTTTCGGCTTCGACTCGGACTCTTCGGCTAGACGCGTACCGAGTCCTCCGGCGAGCAGGACTGTCTTCACCGTGCCTCCACCCGCGGATCAGGAAAAGTCACGCGGCTACCCGCCGCAGAACGTCAAGCGTTTGACGAGCCGTTACGTCCCAGCGAAACGCATCTGCCCGCCGGTACCCGCGCTCTCCGAGCGACTTGCTGAGCACAGGATCAGTCAGCACGCGCTCGATCGCGTCCGCGAGCGCTTCGGGGGTCGGCTCCTCCACGAATTCTGCCGCGCCGGACGCGATTTCGGCGAGGGCCGCGCGATTCACGGTGACGACCGGCGTACCGCATGACAATGCTTCGACCAGGGTCATCGAGAAGCCTTCGTACGACGACGCGTTCACATAAAGATCCGCCGACGCGTACACCGGCGGCACCTCGAGATGGCTGGCGAACTTGCCATCCGTCTGGATCACGTCCCCCTGCACGCCGTGCTGGGCGATCACCTGGTCGAGCGGCACGCCGACGTGGTTGGGGCCCACGAGCAGCAGCGCGTGCGGCAACGACGTTCGCCGCTTCACGATCGAGAACGCTTCGATCAACGTGGGAATGTTGCGTCGGGTCGAGAGTTTGCCAACGAACACGATATAGGGCCTGTCCGCCCCGAGGAACTTGATGCGGGTAGCCCGCTTCACGGCTTCGTCAGTGATTGGACGGAACGATTCGTCCGCGCCCTGAACGACGATGTCGACCTTCTCACTCGTGATGCCGTAGTAGCGCTCGAGATCCAGTCGCGTGCTTTCCGACGGCACGATGATGCGATCGGCGCGATCGGCACTGAAGCGGTACAACTTGCTGTAGGTCAGCTTGTACCACCACGGGTGCGTGCCGCTCTCGACTTCGTTCATGCTGTGGATCGCGACGACGCACTTTCCAGTGTACGTAACCGGCACGGAGTAGCTCGGGCAGAACAGCACGTCGATTCCACCCGTGAATCGCGGCAGCATGCCATGCTGCCAAACGCTCGGCGGCAGCGTCGACGCAAATGCACGCACGTCGATGGCTGGGGATGGCTCCCATCCGGTCCCGTCGTACGGCTCCCGCGTGAACAGCGTGCAGCGGTCGCCCGTCTGCATCATCGAGCGCCAGTGTTTGACCAGATACTCGATGTAGCGACCAACGCCGAGTCGCTGACCAGCAAGTCGATGTGCGTCAACGCCCCAGTGCATCACGGTAGTCCGCCGGTGGTCGCCGATTCGAGGTGATTGCGCGCTGCGTCTAGCGTCGCGCGATCGTTCTGGTTCGGAGCGCCAGCACCCGTTGGCGCGACGCCAGCGACGCGACCATACAGCACGCCGAGTCGCTGGGCGGCGGCGGCGGTGCCGAAGCGGTCCACTGCATAACGACGCAGGCCTGGGCCGTCGAACGAGCGGCCCAGCGCTCGCTGGACTGCGATTGCGAGCGACGCCGCGTCGTCCACATCCGCGAGCTCACCAGTCTCCGGCGTGATGATCTCTTCCGGACCGCCACAGCGCGTCGCAACAACGGGCGTACCACACGCCAACGCCTCTGCGGTCACCAGCGAAAATGTCTCCCGCCGACTCGGAACGACCAGCAGCGCGCTGCGGCGCATCAGTGTCGCCACGTCTGTTGGTGCCACCTCTCCGAGGAACGCCACGCGATCCCGAAGCCCGAGCGCCTGGACCAACGAGCGAACTTCTGCCGCGTCCCGCTCATACGCCCGGTAGAAGGATCCTCCCGCGACCGACAGGCGCAACTCGGGGAACTCCGGAAGGAGATGGCCGAGCGCGCGAATGAGGACGTCGAGGCCTTTCACGTGGCGAATGAGACCAACGAACAGCAGCTGATTCGGGTCTCGCACTTCGTCCGCTCGCGGCAGGACGAAAATCTGCTCGTCGACCACGTTCGGGATGACGTCAACCGGGACGGTGTCGCCGAACAGCTCACGGATACTCGAACGCAGCGCCTCACTGACAGCCGTCACGCGCGAGATGCCTGGTAGTGCACGTTGGACCTGCCGGCGCACAGACGGATGGCGGTCGAGCCACGGACGCCACATTGCATGCTCAGAGGACACGACTGGCAGGCCGAGCTCCGCGCCAATGCGGCTGGCAATCACACCCTCGGGGTAGATGAAGTGTGAATGAATGACATCGAACGGCTGCACGCGGTGCAGCGAGACGATCGCCTTCCGGAGCGTCGCGTACCCGAGTTGTGCGTCGAACGCGTGGAGCCACTGCCCCGGCCCAGCCGGAACGCGGGGATGATGGACCGTGATTCCAGCGTCCGTCCGAACGCGCTCGACAGACCGAAAACGGCGCATCGATGAGAGCGGCGCGAATGGCGGTGCATACGGGACAGGCGCGACTACCGTCGGCTCCGCGACTGTCGACGATGCCGTTACCAGACGCTCGGTCCAGAGCCCGAGCGTCGGGAAGGCGTTGTTGGGATAGTTGCGTGCGAGTACCAGCACGCGCGGCTTTCGCATCGACAGCGTTCGCGACCGAAGCGGCCGCCTAACGTCGCGCGCTTTCGGGCGCACCCGACGAGCTGTCGCCGACCACGGTAAGGCGATCACGCACCTGGCGCTCGATCCACCGGTACGTGACGCCAATGCCGTCGCGGAGCGTGGTGCCGGCCTGCCAGCCAAGGGAGTAGATACGCGCGTTGCTGAAGTTCCGCGATTGAACGCCAACCGGGCCAGGAACGTAGCGCACCTCGATCTGCTTGCCGCTCAACTCGATCACGGTTTCCACGAGCTCGCGGACGCTCACGTACTCGGGGCTCCCGATGTTCGCGGGCACGTCGAGATCGGACCGCATGAGCCGGACGATCCCGTCGACGAGATCGTCGACGTAGGTGTACGAGCGAACGGCCGTGCCGTCCCCCCAAACCTCCACGAAGCCGCCGTCCTCCGCCTCAGCAACCTTGCGACAGATCGCCGCCGGTGCTTTCTCGCGTCCACCTGTCCAGGTGCCCTCGGGCCCGTAGCAGTTCTGGAATCGTGCGACACGAACCGCGGTGCCATAGCGGCGTCCGTAGGCCAGAGCGACGCGCTCGGCGAAAAGCTTCTCCCACCCGTACTCATTGTCCGGGTGCGCCGGATACGCCTCGTCTTCCGTCATCTCGGCTTCGCCTATGGCCATGTCGCGGTAGACGCACACCGACGATGACAGGAAGTAGCGCTGAACGCGCGCCTCGGCGGCTGCCTGCGGCATGTTGACGTTGATGAGAGCGCTGTTCCGCATGATCTCGCACTCGGCCGTGCTGATGAACCCCATTCCACCCATCTCGGCGGCGAGTTGGTAGACCTCGTCGATCGGGTATTCGTCATCAGGGGAAACGGCGTCGCGGCACTGGGCTATATCACGCAGATCGAGGAGGCGGAACTCGTCCGCCGCGGTGGGGGCGAAGTCGGGCTCCTTGATATCGACGCCGCGGACCCAGTAACCGTCGCGCTTGAGGCGCTTGACGAGGTGGCCCGCAATGAAGCCGCCTGCTCCGCACACGACCGCTCGTTTCATTGATGCTCGCTCCAATGGATGACGACCCTGTGCACCGGACGGCCGCAGGGACTTCGAGAAATGTACGCGGCCGCTCGTCCATGCCGGCGACCTGCAACTGGGCCTCCGGCGGGCAAGATGCGTGCACGGCTGAGCAGTCTCGCACGCCGGCTCCGGGCTGTGGCGGCACCGGGGTTCGAAGCACACGAAGCACACATCGTTGCAATATCGCAACAGCCCACGCCCCTCTGTAACATTCGTTGCTTCGCGAACGTGTGCCCAGTCACATAGCGCCGTTTAGAGCGAGCCCGGGCGAGGGCATGGAACTGGCCGTTGCGCGCGGCCGCCCGTCGCTCGTCAGGCTCACAGCTGCGCATGACCCCAACTTCTCCGCTGGTCTCGATCGTCGTCCCGGCCTATAATGCCGAGCGCTTCCTCGCGGAGGCGCTCGCATCCGTATGCGCGCAGTCGCATAACGCGATCGAAGTGATCGTGTGCGACGATGCCTCGACCGACGCGACGCCGAGGATCGCCCAAGGCACAGGAGACCCGCGCGTGCGCTATCTGCGCAACGAGCAGACGCTCGGCGGGTATGGAGCGATGAACCGCGCCGTCGGCGAGAGTCGTGGCGAATACGTCGCGATCTATCACGCGGACGACGTCTACGATTCGAGGATCGTCGAACGCGAGCTGGCGTTCCTGCTCGAACACCAGGACGCTGGCGCGGTGTTCTGCCTCGACCGATTCATCGATGAGTCCGGGCGGGGGTACGGCCGACTGCAGCTACCGCCAAAGCTGCGTGACACGCGCCTGTTCGACGCTGCGCTCCTCGCCGAGAGCTTGCTGCGTCACAAGAACACGTTTCTGCGCACGCCGTCGGTGATGTTCAGACGCGCGGCGTTCGACTCGGTCGGCGGGTTCGATCAGTCGGGCTTCGGCATTGCGGCGGACCTCGACATGTGGACGCGATTGTCGATCAAGTGGCGTATCGGTCTCGTTCACGAGTACCTGATGGGATACCGCCACTACACGGCGCAGTGGTCCAAGCAGTACGAGCGCATGCGCACGGAACCGGAGATGTATTTCGTGGCCATGGACCGGCATCTGTCCCGCCCCGGCATCCGTGCGCTCGTCAGCGCCGAGGCGCTGACGTCGTATCGCGTCTGGCGCGTGCGCGATGAGGCAGAGCGCGCGGCGAACGCGTATGTGTTAG
>Ga0207701_10008221_pt1 | contig 10323 bp, 3 predicted proteins | sample KBSSwiSSwithPhiX_FD_184294 | JGI IMG/M metagenome (GOLD analysis project Ga0207701, IMG submission 184294) | Switchgrass rhizosphere bulk soil microbial communities from Kellogg Biological Station, Michigan, USA, with PhiX - S5 (SPAdes) (version 2) | ecosystem: Environmental > Terrestrial > Soil...
CTGTTTGCAACCTGCTTGAGCACGTTGTGCCTTATAGCACTCAGCACTCAGGCAGCGACGATCAGCGTCACTAGCACCAACGACAGTGGCGCTGGCTCGCTGCGTCAGGCGATTGCGGACTCAGTCAACGGCGACACGATCGATTTCGATCCTTCACTGAATGGACAAACGATTACGCTCGTCAGCGACGAACTGCTCGTTAGCAAGAACATTAGTATCAACGGTCCAGGTCCGAACAACCTGACAATCAATGGCAATCATGCCTGGCGCGTCTTCCACGTCATCGGCGGGGTTACCGCTACCATCGACGGCTTGACCATCACCAACGGTTTCGTCTCAGGGTTCGCCCCCAATGGTAACGGCGGCGGAATCTACAACGACCACTCGACGCTGACCGTTACGAACTGCACGATCAGCGGCAACTCGGCCTCGGACCAGGGTGGCGGCATTATCAACGCTGGTTACTTGGTTGGTTATTTCGGATACGGCCCCGCGACACTGGAGGTCGTCAATTGCAAGATCAACGGTAACTCAGCCGGCCTCGAGGGCGCCGGGATTTTCAACAACGGTCAAAGCGGCAGCGCAACGCTGACCGTCACGGGTAGCACTATCAGCGGCAACACCGTGACCGGCGGGTATGGAGGCGGCATCGCCACCGATGGCAACGGGGGCAGCTCAATGGTGGAGGTCGTCAACAGCACGCTAAACGATAACTCGGTCCGAGCGTACGGCGGCGGCATTTTCAACCTCAGTGCCTACGGTGGCACCGCGTCGTTGAGGGTTCGCAATAGCACCCTTAGTAACAACTGGGGTGGCTCCTACGGCGGCGGCATCTACAACGCCGCTTCCGGAGGCGGCAACTCGCCGCTGGAGGTTACGCACAGCACCCTGAGTGGCAACTCATGCCAATGGTTGGACGGAGGCGGGATCGCCAACTTGTCCGGCGCGACGTCGCAAGTCGGGAGTACTATTTTCAATGGCAACCGGATCTCCAATGGTGGGACGACCACGTCGCTCGGTTATAATCTCAGCAGCGATGACGGCAGCGGTTTCTTCACGGCAACCGGTGACCAGATCAACACCAATCCGATGCTTGGTCCGCTGCAGAATAATGGCGGCCCGACCTTCACTCATGCCCCATTACAAGGCAGCCCCGCCATTGATGCGGGTAACCCGAACTTTGATCCAAATGCTTTCAATCCGCCGATGCTCTACGATCAGCGCGGTCCAGGTTATAACCGTGTTGCCCATGGTCGCATCGATGTCGGCGCATTCGAAGTTCAGATAGTTATCCCTAGTTATGCCGGACAGGTTCAATCGCCAATTAACCCTGATGGTTCAAGCACCTTTAACGTCAGGCGCGGGGTGGTCCCAGTGAAGTTCAATCTTACGCTGGGCGGTGTTGCAACTTGCGAGCTGCCGCCGGCAACGATTGCTGTAACCCGAACGGCCGGGGGAGTGATCGGTGAAATCAATGAGACGGTTTATAGCGGAAATGCTGACACGGGCGCAAACTTCCGAATCGATAACTGCCAGTATATCTACAACCTAAACTCGCGTGCACTTGGAGTGGGCACATATCGGGTTGATATACTGATCGACGGTCAGGTTGTAGGCAGCGCAATCTTTGGACTGAACTGAAACTGCACTTTTTCAGAAGGGTTAAAAGTTCGAAACGCGGCGTCCGGTAACTTCGGACGCCGCGTCGTCTTTTGGGGCGAACGCGGAAGCCGAAATGGCGAAAGCGGTAAAGAATTCAGTCTTTTACAAATTTTTCGGAACTTCATCCCGAATTTCCGGGAATGGGATAGCGAACACTAACAACTACAAACAACCAAACCCAAAAAAAATGACACCCATGAACACACAAATGAAAACATTTAATTCAAATATCTGCCGGATTCTGTTTGCAACCTGCTTTAGCGCATTGTGTCTCAGCGCACTCAGCACTCATGCAGCGACGATCACTGTTACTAACACGAACGACACCGGCGCGGGCTCGCTGCGTCAGGCCCTCGCGGATGCCCGAGACGGCGATACTATCCACTTTGGAGTCACGGGCACCATCACTCTGATGACCGACGAACTACTGGTGGACAAGAGTATCACTATTGACGGTCCCGGTTCTGCAAACCTAACAATTGATGGCAATCAGGCTATTCATGACTTCCACGTCAGCGGAGGGGTTACAGCGATCATCGCTGGCCTAACGATTTCTCACGGCGGTGGTGTCGGCTTCGGGGGTGGCGGCATTTACAACGACCATAGTACACTCACGATCGATCGCTGCACGGTGAGCGGCAATCACGGCAGCGCGGGGGGCGGCGTTTACAACGATGGCTCCGGCACCAGCGCAACGCTTACGATCACCAACAGCACTTTTAGCAGTAACTGGGTCGCCGCTCCCTACAGTGTCGGCAGCGGCGGCGCCATTTATAATGATGGCGGCTATGGCACCGCGACGGTGAGTGTTACGAACAGCACTTTTAGCGGTAACCTAGCCGGCATCCCTGGTGCTTACGGCTGGGGCGGCGCCATCTTCAATGATGGATACTCGGGCAGCGCAACGGTACGCTTAAACAATAGCACCTTTAGTGGCAACGATTGTTTTGAGGGCGGTGCTATCTATAACCGCAGCGCGCAGGTGATCATCCGACACGCTATTTTCAACGCTGCGACGTGGAGCGCAAACATCTCGAGCGCGTACGGTTCTGTAAGCTCGCTCGGTTACAACGTCAGTAGCGACGACGCGGGCGGCTTTCTCACGGCGACCGGGGACCAGATCAATACCAATCCAATGCTCGGCCCTTTGCAAAATAACGGCGGCCCAACCTTCACGCACGAGTTATTGGCCGGTAGCCCGGCCATTGATGCCGGCGACCCGAGCTTTACTCCGCCACCCAACTACGATCAGCGCGGTTCAGGTTTCCAGCGGGTGTTCAACGGTCGCGTCGACATTGGCGCGTTCGAGGTGCAGCCACCTGCACCCAGTTATGCCGCACAGGTTCAGGCGCCGATTAACCCTGATGGGACGAGCACCTTTAGCGTCAGGCGCGGAGTCGTCCCAGTGAAATTCAATCTGACCCACGGCGGTGTTGCGACTTGTGACCTGCCGCCGGCCACAATCGCTGTCACGCGAACGGCCGGGGGAGTGATAGGTGAGATCAACGAGTCCATTTACAGCGGCAACGCTGACAGCGGCTCCAACTTTCGAATCGATAGCTGCCAGTATATCTATAATCTGAACTCGCGCGCACTTGGAATTGGCACATATCGCGTTGACATACTGATCGACAGTCAGGTTGTTGGTCACGCAACCTTTGGGCTAAATTGACCGTGCGTCTTGCCAGTCTCTCGCTACCAGAGCAACTTATTTAGGAGAATTGAAGCATTAGGGAGTTAAAGGTTTCGAGACACGGCGTCCGGGAAGTTCGGACGCCGTGTCGTTTTTTTGGCACGATGAGGTCGCGGGAGATATTGCGAACCTCGCGGCGGTGATTCGCACGAGCCGCGCCCAGGCGCAAAATCCGAGGGTTGTCTCGCCCTAGCCTTGGCGAAGGAGGATCGAGAAATTTAGTCCTTTTGAAAATTTCCGGGAACTTCGTCCCGAATTTCCGGGAACAGATGCCAAATGACAAACATCACCCAAGGAAAAACATCTATGAAAAAACAACAGAATAATTTTACCCGCGGTTGGGCGCGCCAAGTCGCCCTTTCGATTGCCATGCTATCTATTTCGGCAGTCTTACGGGCCTCCAGTTCCGAGGCTGCTCCGTTCACATTTGGCAATACCGGCAGCCTCAACATCGGACGCTGGGGGCATACGGCGACGTTGCTGGCCAACGGCAAGGTGCTGGTGACAGGAGGATATGATAACATCAACTATCTTAGCAGCGCGGAACTGTACGACCCGGCTAGCGGGACTTGGAGTGCCACGGGCAGCCTCACCACCGCACGCAGCCAATACACAACGACGTTGCTGCCCAACGGCAAGGTACTGGTGGCGGGGGGAAGGGAAATTAACGGCAGTTATCTTAGCAGCGCTGAAGTGTACGATCCAGCCAGCGGGACTTGGAGCGCCACCGGCAGCCTCACCACTGCACACGCTGAGCACACGGCGACATTACTGCCCAACGGCAAGGTGTTGGTGGCAGGGGGATATAATGGTGGTTTTATCACCGCGGAACTGTATGACCCGGCTAGCGAAAGTTGGAGTGCAACCGGCAATCTCAACGTCACACGCAGTTGGCCTACGGCGACGTCGCTGGCCAACGGCAAGGTGCTGGTGGTAGGGGGAGTTGGTACCCATGGCCCTCTTATCAGCGCGGAACTGTACGACACGGCGAGCGGGACTTGGAGTGTTACTGGCAGCCTCACCACAGCACGTTACCTTCACACGGCGACATTGCTGCCCAACGGCAAGGTGTTGGTGGCAGCGGGAATTGATAACTACGGCCCTTTTAGCAGCGCGGAACTGTACGATCCGGCTAACGGGACATGGAGTGCCACCGGCAGCCTAACCACCGTACGCGGTCGACCCACCATGACGTTGCTGCCCAACGGCAAGGTGCTCGTGGCAGGAGGAGCGGGTACCAGCGGCATTCTTACCAGCGCGGAACTGTACGACCCGGCTAACGGGATATGGAGTGCCACCGGCAGCCTCAACACCGCCCGTGGTGCACACACGGCTACATTGCTGGCCAACGGCAATGTGCTGGTAGCCGCGGGACAAGGTACCGGGCGCGTCTCTCTTAGCAGCGCGGAACTGTACGACCCAACGAGCGGGAGTTGGAATGCAACCGGCAATCTGAACAGCGTACGCCGGTCGCAAACGGCGACATTGCTGCCCAACGGTAGGGTGCTGGTGGCAGGGGGAGACGTTAATAGGAGCGCGGAACTGTACGATCCAGTCAGCAGGACGTGGGCGGCTACCGGCAGCCTCACTGCCGGACGCAGTGAACACACGGCGACGTTGCTGGCCGACGGCAAGGTGCTGGTGGCAGGCGGCATTAGTGGCGCTCTTACCAGAGCGGAACTGTACGACCCGGCTAGCGGGACGTGGAGTTCCACCGGTAGCCTCACCACCGGGCGCTCTGCACATACAGCGACGTTGTTGCCTAACGGCAAGGTGCTGGTGGCAGGGGGATATGATGGCGTCAACTATTTTAGCAGCGCGGAACTGTACGACCCGGCCAGTGGGACGTGGGGTGCCACTGGTAGCCTCAGCACTGCGCGCTATGTTCACACGGCGACGTTGCTGCCCGATGGCAAGGTACTGGTGGCGGGAGGAAGGGAAACCAGCGGCGTCCCCCTTAACAGCGCGGAACTGTACGACCCGACTAGCGGGACGTGGAGTGTTACCACCAATCTCAACACCGCACGCTATGCTCACACGGCGACGTTGCTACCCGATGGCAGAGTGCTAATGGCGGGGGGGAGGGAAGGTAGCGGCGATTCTATTAACAGCACGGAAGTGTACGATGCGGCTAGCGCGAATTGGAGTACAACCGGCAATCTCAACATCGCTCGCCGAGGGCACAAAACGACGTTGTTGCCGAACGGCAGAGTGCTGGTAACAGGGGGATTTAACAATACCAGCGGCCCGCTCACCAGCGCGGAACTGTACGATCCGGCCAGCGGGACGTGGAGTGTTACTGGTAGCCTCACCACCGCACGCGCTTCACACACGGCGACATTGCTGCCCAACGGCAGGGTGCTGGCGGCGGCGGGACAGGGTCCCATTGGCCCGGTTAGCAGCGCGGAACTGTACGACACTGGGCTCGGGTTTATGGAACCGGATTGGCAGCCACAAATCGCGACGGCAACTTCACCCCTGCTCCTTGGTAGCAGTCTGATGCTGACCGGCTCGCGTTTCCAAGGCATCTCGCAAGCCTCTGGCGGAAACCTTCAGGACTCATCAACGAATTACCCCATAGTGCAACTGCGAGACATCGACAATAGCCAGGTTGCATTCCTCCCGGCGGATCCAATAGCAGGTTGGTCCGATAGCTCTTTCGCTTCGACCCCGGTGAATAATTTTCCTCCCGGCCCGGCGTTGGTGACCGTCTTTACCAATGGAGTCCCCAGCGATTCGAAATATGTGCTCGTAGCGAGTCCCGCGGCGAGTCCAACACCTACACCGACGCCTACAGCTACCGCTACCGCTACCGCAACAGCTACGGCAACAGCAACAGCAACGTTTACGCCCACGCCCGAACCAACGTCGACTCCAACGGCTACGGCTACCGCAACAGCGACGTCAACGCCGACTGCTACTGCCACCGCAACGGCTACACCTACAGCAACAGCAACCCCAACAGCTACACCAACGCCGACCCCAACACCTACACCCACACCGACACCAACGCCGACCCCAACCCCGACACCAGCCTATGCTGCGCAGGTTCAGCAACCGATCAATCGTGATGGGTCGAGCGTGTTCAACGTTCGACGCGGGGTTGTTCCGGTGAAGTTCACTCTCACGCTGGACGGTGTGCCGACGTGCGATTTGCCGTCTGCGACGATCGCTGTGTATCGGACGGGCACAGGAGGTAACCAACAAATCGACGAGTCCGTTTACAGCGGGCCTGCGGATACCGGCTCAAACTTCAGGATCGATAGTTGCCAATACGTTTACAACCTGAGTGCGAGTGCGCTCGGAGTAGGTGCCTATCGCGCGGACATCATAATCAACGGTCAAGTTGTAGGCAGCGCTGCGTTCGCGTTGAGGTAGAGAATAAGTCATCAAGAACCCGCCTTCGGTCACCGCGGCGATGTACGGTGCAGCGAGCACGAATAAACCCAGCGCGGTTCAAAGACCGCGCTGGGGCAAGCGAAGCGCATGCCCTACAATTCCTTTTATCCGCGGCATCCGCGCAATCCCCGGTTAAAAAATTCAGTCCTTTCGAAATTTTCGGGAACTTCGGCCCGAATTTCCGGGAATGGGATAGCGAATAGCAAAAACTACAAACCAAAAAGGAGGAACACTCATGAATACACAAGTGAAAATATTTGACTCAAATAAGTGTCGGATTCTGTTTGCTTCCTGCTTGAGCGCATTGTGCCTTATCGCACTCAGCACTCAGGCAGCGACAATCACCGTCACCAATACCAACGACAGCGGCGGGGGCTCACTACGCCAGGCAATCGCGGACGCCCATAACGGCGACACTGTCAACTTCGGAGTCACCGGCACCATTACATTGGCGACCGGCGAATTGCTGGTGGATAAGAGTGTAACAATCAACGGCCCAGGCGCCGCCAATCTCGCAGTGAACGGCAACCGCACCAGTCGCGTGTTCCACGTTAGCTCGGGCACTACCGTAACTATCACCGGCCTGGCTATCACAAATGGCTTCCCACGTGGCTCGTGGCCCGATAATACAGGGGGAGGCATTTACAACGATCACGCCACCCTGACGTTGAGCGACTGCATGGTCAGCGCTAACTCGGCCGGCTTCGGCGGCGGTCTGTTCAACGACGGCAGCTCCACCAGCGCGACGCTAACGGTAAGTAACTGCACTTTTAGCGGCAACTCGGCGGGCGGCGGTGGCGGCATCTATAATGACAGCTTCGCCGGCAGCGCTACACTGACGCTAAGCAGCAGCACGTTTAGTAGCAATTCGGCCTCCTCCAACGCGGGCGGTGGCATCGTGAACTCCGGCGATTACGGCACCGCGACGCTGGCCGTAAACGGTAGCACTTTTAGCAGCAACTCGGCCCCCTACTACGGCGGCGGCATATACAACTCGGCTCAATATGGCACTGCGACACTGGCAGTAAAGAACTGCACTTTCAGCGGTAATTCGACGGACCTCGCTGGTGGCGGCATCTACAGCAGCGGCGTCTACGGCAGCGCGACGCTGACGCTAAACAGCAGCACCTTCAGCAGCAACTCAGCCACCTCCTACGGCGGCGGTATCTTCAACGCGGACGCCACCCTGACGTTGAGCAACAGCACAGTCAGTGGCAACTCTGCTTACTGGGGAGGCGGGATCTACAACGCCGGCCACTCCGCCAGCGCGACACTGACGCTAAACAAGAGCACTTTTAGCGGCAACTCGGCGGGCGTCGCTGGTGGAAGTATCTACAACGACGGTTCCTTTGGAGGCGTGACGACGCTCGATCTCAGTGACACAATTCTGAACGCCAGTGCTTCGGGCGAAAATATCTACAATTACGGCGGCACAGTCACCTCACATGGTTACAACCTTAGCAGCGACAACGGCGGCGGTTTTCTCACGGCAACTGGCGATCAGATCAACACCACTCCGATGCTTGGCCCATTGCAGGATAATGGCGGACCGACCTTCACTCATGCTCCATTACAAGGCAGCCCGGCCATTGACGCGGGCGACCCAAACTTTGATCCAAATGCTTTCAATCCGCCGATGCTCTACGATCAGCGCGGCCCAGGTTATAACCGTGTCGCGCATGGTCGCGTCGACATCGGCGCACTCGAAGTTCAAATAGTCATACCGAGTTATGCCGGACATGTTCAGCCACCGATTAACGCTGACGGGTCGAGCAATTTTAACTTCAGGCGCGGCGTCGTGCCCGTGAGATTTAATCTGACCGTGGGCGGTGTAGCAACTTGTGACCTGCCGCCGGCCACTATCGCTGTCACGCGAACGGCCGGGGGAGTGATCGGCCAGGTCAACGAGTCCGATTACAGCGGCAATGCTGACACAGGCTCAAACTTCCGAATCGGTAGCTGCCAGTATGTCTATAACTTAAACGCGCGAGCACTCGGAGTTGGCACATATCGCGTTGACATACTGATCAATGGTCAGGTCGTAGGCAGTGCGGCCTTCGGGTTAAACTGACCTTACGCATTGGCAGTCCTTCGCTGTAAGGGCAGTTAAAGAATTGAAGCAGTAAAGGATATTACGCGTTCGAGGCGCGGCGTCCGGCAACTTCGGGCGCCGCGTCTTTTTTTGTGGTGCAATCCCGCGCTCGCGGGACACGGTTTCGAACCTGGCAGGGTCCGCAACATTCGCTGCTTACCACGCCGTCTTGACTCGTCGGAGCTCCAGCGAAGGTGACTCGCTCGAAGGCGGGTTAAAGAAATTCAGTCGCCTTAAAAATTTTCGGGAACTTCGTCCCGAATTTCCGGGAACCGATAGTGAATAGCAAAAACTACAACCCAAAACCCAAATAGAAAACAATAATACTTATGAACACACCAATCCAAATTCAAATTGACGGGCCGCGAACAACTCTGCTCCCGAGGCCCATTCCACGTCCAACCTCCGGCTTGATTCTCGTGACGCTCGTACTCATCTGCTTTGCATTTTCGCCGGCAGCTCGGGCGGTTTTTCCGGCGCCAGGCGGAGGTTATCCCGGTCACACCACTGCTGAGGGTGATAATTCGCTCTTCAGCCTTACAACCGGCTTCAACAACACAGCGGTCGGTTTTAATGCGCTCTATAGCAATACAGAGGGCAGCTTCAATACAGCAAGCGGTTCTTTTGCGCTTCAGAACAACACAAACGCCGTCTTCAATACAGCTAACGGTTCTGGGGCACTTATGAACAACACAGAGGGCAATACCAATACAGCCAGTGGTTCCAATGCGCTTTATAACAACACAACCGGCGGCCAAAACACAGCCAGCGGTGCTTTCGGGCTCTATAACAACACAAGCGGCAACTACAATATTGCGTTAGGCAATGGCGCCGGTTTTTTCCTCACCACAGGCGATAGCAATATCGATATCGGCAACCCAGGTGTTGCTGACGAAGGCAACACCATCCGAATCGGCACGACAGGACAACACACTGCCGCCTACATGGCAGGTATTGCTGGAGTAGCAGTGACTGGCAATCCTGTTGTAATTGACGGAAGTGGTCATTTAGGCACTGTCGACATTAGTACTCTCCGCGGCCCTGCTGGCGCGCAAGGTCCACAAGGTGGCCCAGGCCCAACGGGCCCACGAGGTCCACAAGGCCCTCAAGGCCCAGCAGGCACGCAAGGTCCAGCAGGTCCGGCAGGTGCAACTGGAGACATGGGCCCGGTAGGTGCACAAGGCCCCCAAGGTGATGCCGGCCCAGCTGGCCCACAAGGTCCAGCAGGTGAAACTGGTGCCATGGGCGCAGCCGGTCCACAAGGTCCAGCAGGTGCAACCGGCGCCATTGGCCCAGCCGGCGCACAAGGTCCAGTAGGTGCAACTGGAGCCGTTGGCCCAGTTGGTCCGCAAGGCCCTGTTGGCGCAACTGGTGCACCAGGAGCGACAGGTCCACAAGGGCCGGCAGGAGTTGGGTTAATGTCAGGTGCTTACCTCACGCTGGCCGCCACCGCACCTGCGCCGGCCGGATTTACTTT
>Ga0207701_10008224_pt1 | contig 10322 bp, 9 predicted proteins | sample KBSSwiSSwithPhiX_FD_184294 | JGI IMG/M metagenome (GOLD analysis project Ga0207701, IMG submission 184294) | Switchgrass rhizosphere bulk soil microbial communities from Kellogg Biological Station, Michigan, USA, with PhiX - S5 (SPAdes) (version 2) | ecosystem: Environmental > Terrestrial > Soil...
GTCGGATCGGCGGTCGAGAAGAGCAGCGAGCCGATGGCGACGGACGCGGCGCCGAGCGGGACCACCTTGCGCGGTCCGAGCTGGTCGAGAGCTACGCCCGCTACCAGGCTGAAAGGGGCGTAGGCATAATAGAAAAGGCCGACGAGCGAGGCGACGCTGACGGCGCTCAGCCCGAAACCGGCCGAGAGCTCCGGCACCATCACCGCCGGCGCCGAGCGCATCGAATATTGGTAGAAATAAAATACGGCGGTCAGGAGCCATGCGGCGGTGACCGCCGCTCCTGCTCCCGACCGCTGTCCGGGCCCGCTCACCCGCTATCAGCAGAGCGTCAGGGAGACGGCAAGGCCGCCTTCCGACGTCTCCTTGTACTTGGAATTCATCTCCTTGGCCGTGATCGCCAGCGCTTGCACCGTTGAGTCGAAATCGACACGGCGGTTGGCCGGGATTTCATTCTTGGCGATGAGATAGCCCGTCCACGATTTTACGGCTCCGAATGCGCAGCGCTCGATGCAGGGAATCTGGACGAATCCAGCGACTGGATCGCAAGTCATGCCGAGGTGGTGCTCGAGTGCGCCCTCCGCAGCGTTGGCTATGACCTGCGGCGGTGCATCCATCGCCTGTCCGATCATTGCTGCGCCCATCGCCGACGCGACGCCGATCTCTGCCTGGCAGCCGCCCTCAGCAGCGGCGAGGGTCGCATGGTGCTTGCACAGATAGCCAATCACAGCGCCGGCAAGCAGGCCTTCGCGCAATTTCTGATCGGACACTTTCGCGCCAGCCGAGTCCAGCGAATAGAGAACCGCGGGCATGACCCCGGCGGAACCGCCCGTCGGCGCGGTAATAACCAGATGTCCGCGCGCATTTTCCTCGGAGCCGGCGAGGGCAGCGGCCGAGACCAGGCCAATGCCTTTGCGGGCAAGCAGCTGCTCCGCCATCGCGCTCTTGTACACGTCTCCCGCCTTGGTCTTCAACTTGATCGGCCCAGGCAAAGTGGATGTCGGAGCCGCAAGACCCGTCTTAACGGTCGCTCTCATCGCGCCGATAATCTTGTCCAGGAAGGCGTTGATCTCTGCTTCGCTGCGCCCGGAAATCGATGTTTCGTTTGCCATGGCGAGCTGGGCGATTGAGATATTGTCGCGCTTCGTGAAGGCGATGATGTCCGCCATCGTTTCGTAGGGGTATTTGGGCGGATTCTTCTTGGGCGGCGTATAGCCTTTCCATTCGATGAAGCCGCCGCCGACCGAATAATATTCCTGTTCCAGCAGCACCTTGTCGCCGGCCATCAGCTTGGCAGTCATGGTGTTGGCGTGCGGAAAATCGCCCTTGGTCTCATCGTAGATAATGTCCTTGAGCGACGCATTGATTGTCTTTGTCCCGAGCTTGACGGGATAGACCTTGTCCGGCTCGGCCTGCATCTTGTCGAGAACAGCAACCGGATCGATCGTCGCCGGCTCATATCCGATTAGGCCCGCGAGCGCCGCCCGCTCCGTCCCATGGCCTTTGCCCGTCGCGCTGAGGCTGCCGTACAGGTGAACCTTGAGCGCCGTGGCCTGGTCGAGCTGCGCCTGGGGCAGCTTGATCGCCCGCTGATAGAAATCGTAGGTGATCCGCATCGGGCCGATCGTATGGGACGAAGACGGTCCGGGGCCGACCTTGTAGAACTCGTCCACCAGGGTCATGACCGGGCCCTTGGACTGTTTAACGACATTCAGATTCGGATCGAGCTTGACCGGCTGCGCATTGGCCGGCGTCTGCGCCAACAGCGGATTCACCTGCCCGCCAAGCACGGCGATAGCCGTTGCCATGGCGCTGCGCACCATGAAGGCGCGCCGATCGGAACCAGCCGGCGGTTCCGAATAGTCGAGTGCCGGTAGCGAGAAGCCCTCGCGGTCGCGTAGTTCGCTGTCCATCTCTTCCCTCCTCATGTGGCGGAGGCCGGTGGTCGCGCGCGGGCGCAAGACTCCGAAGTCCGTCGTGAGCGTCGGTCCGACCATAGGTTGCGCGTCCGCGCCCGGAATCGGGGTGAATCCCCAGATTGCCCTCAGCCAGTTGCTGAGGGCGCGCTCAACGTCCGCCACTCTCGGGCTCATCTGGAAGCGCAGTCAGGGGATATCCGGATTCACGGGTCAGGCCCGCCGATTATGTTCCCCGCCAGCCGAGAGGAGCTAGAGCATGTCCGTCATCGAGGCGCCGCCAAGGGTCGATACCAACGACCATGACAAGTTCCATAAATTGGTCGCGACCGCCCAAAAACATGCGCCAGCCAAGACCGCCGTCGCGCATCCGTGCGACCGCTCCTCGCTGGAAGGTGTTGTCGAGGCGGCAAAACTGAAACTCATCGACCCGATTCTGGTGGGACCGGAGGAGCGCATCCGCGCTGTCGCCGCGGAGAACGGCCTGGATATCAGCCGATTTGAAGTCGTCGATGCCGATTACAGCCAGGATTCCGCGGCCAAGGCCGTCGCCTTGGTCCGCGAGGGCCGGGCCGAGGCGCTGATGAAGGGCAGCCTGCATACCGACGAGATCATGGGCGCGGTCGTCGCCCGCGAAACCGGGCTGAGGACCTCGCGCCGCATCAGCCACTGCTTCGTCATGGACGTTCCCGGCCACGACCAGCCGCTGATCATCACCGATGCCGCGGTCAACATCGCGCCGGACCTGAAGGTCAAGGTCGACATCGTCCAGAACGCCATCGACCTGGCCCATGCCTTGACCCAAGGCGAGGTGCGGGTGGCGATCCTGAGCGCGATGGAAACGGTCAATCCCGATGTGCCGTCGACGCTCGAAGCCGCGGCCTTGTGCAAGATGGCCGACCGCGGTCAGATCACTGGCGCCATCCTCGACGGGCCGCTGGCGCTCGACAATGCGATCAGCCCGGAAGCGGCCAAGATCAAGAAGATCGACTCGCCCGTCGCCGGGCGCGCCAACGTGCTGGTCGTACCGGATCTCGAAGCCGGCAACATGCTCGCCAAGAGCCTGTCCTTCCTCGCCGACGCCGACGCCGCCGGCATCGTGCTGGGCGCCAAAGTGCCGATCATCCTGACCAGCCGGGCCGATGAGGAGATGGCGCGACTGGCGTCCTGCGCAGTCGCGCAATTGCTGGTTGCCGCGCGGAGGGCGAGCGCTTCGTCTGCCATCCAGTAGCCGCGTTCCGCCTGAGCCCAGTGGAGTGAAGCATGACCGAATGCATCGCCGTCGTGAACGCGGGCTCTTCCAGCGTGAAGTTCGGTTTCTACGATTCGGCGGGGGAGGAGACACTTCTGCTCAAGGGGCAGGTCGAACAGATTGGCGTCTCGCCCACGCTCACCGCCGAGGACGCGCAAGGCAAGGAACTGACAAAGCGTAACTGGCAGCCGGACGGCTTCGGCCATGCCCAGGCGATGAACGCCATCATCGAGACCGCCCGCGAGCTTTTGCCCGGGTGCAGCGTCAAGGGCGTCGGCCATCGCGTCGTTCACGGAGGGACGGACTTTGCTGCTCCCATCGAGATCAACTCGGCGATCATCGCGCAGCTGGAGAAGCTGACGCCGCTTGCTCCCCTGCACCAGCCGCACAACCTGGCGCCAATCAAGGCGATTGCCGGTGCCGTTCCACCCATCCGCCAGGTCGCGTGTTTCGACACCGGCTTTCACCAGTCGCAGCCGCCGCTCGCCCAGACTTATGCGATCCCGCGCGAGCTGACCGAGTCCGGCATCCGCCGCTACGGCTTCCATGGCCTATCCTATGAATTCGTCAGCAAGCGCCTCAGCGTCGTTGCGCCGGACGACGCCGACAAACGCATCATCATCGCTCACCTCGGTAATGGTGCCAGCTTGTGTGCCATCCACAATGGCCGCAGCGTGGCGACGACGATGGGCTTCACGGCGGTCGAGGGATTGGCGATGGGCACGCGCTGTGGCTCGATCGATCCCGGCGTGCTCATCTATCTGATGGACGAAAAGGACATGGATGCTCGCGCGCTCGAAGCCTTGGTCTACAAAAAATCCGGGCTGCTGGGCGTATCTGGTATTTCCTCCGACATGCGCACTTTGCGCGGGTCCGATGATCCCAAGGCGCGCGAGGCGATCGATCTGTTCATCTACCGCATCGTGCGCGAGATCGGATCGCTGGCGGCAGCATTGGGCGGGCTGGACGGTTTGGTTTTTACCGGCGGCATCGGCCAGCGCGATACTCGCACGCGGCAGGAAGTGGTTGCCGGTTGCGCCTGGCTTGGTGCGGTCCTCAACGAAGACGCGAACGAGGACCATGAGCAACGCATCGATGCTGCTCTGTCGAAAATCCCAATCTGGGTGCTGCCCACTGACGAGGAGCGGGTCATCTGCCGCCATACCGCGGCCTTGCTCGGCCTCTAGTTCAGCCTCGCCCTGTCCGCTGCTCCGCGGCGCGCAATGTAGCCATCGACGATCGCCACATAGCCGCGAAGCGCCTTGAGCTGCACCTCCAGCTCGCGCCGCCAGCGATGCGAAAGTCGGCCGTCCAGCATGTCGGAGGTTTCGTCGATCGCCATCACCATGGACTGGCGGAAGGCACTGAGATGCTCTTCCCAGAAGATGTCGAACGCGACTTCGCCGCGGTCGAGTTGGCTTAGGCCCGCCTCGAGCTCCTCGACGGTCAGCGCGGCAGGCATCAAAATGCTATCCGGCTCAAAGGGAATATTCGCCATCGTCAAAGGCTAGGGTTCGCCTTGCGGCGGGCCTATCGAGATTTCACCCGATACTCCTGACATTCTAGAAGCCGCTGCTAGCATGGTGCAATGAGCGAGCGGGTCCATATCGATGTACTGATCGTCGGTGCGGGCCTGTCCGGCATCGGCGCGGCGGCGCATCTGCAGCGCGGCTGCCCGGACAAGAGCTTCGTGATCCTCGAGGCGCGGGACTCCATTGGCGGCACCTGGGATCTGTTTCGCTATCCCGGCATCCGCTCCGATTCCGATATGTACACGCTGGGCTATGCGTTTAAGCCGTGGACCAGCGCGAAGGCGATCGCCGACGGTGCGGCGATCCGCGACTATATCCGCGAGACGGCAACGGAGCGCGGGATCGACCAGCATATCCGCTTCGGACATCGGGTCGTCAGTGCTGACTGGTCGTCCGAAGAAGGAGCCTGGCGGGTCGAGGCCGAGGCTGAGGACGGCATCGCACACTTCACCTGCCGTTTCCTAGTGATGGCCGCGGGTTATTATGATTATGACGCGGGCCATCGACCACAGTGGCCTGGCGAGGAGATGTTCAAAGGCCCGATCGTGCATCCCCAGGCTTGGCCCAAGAATCTCAACTGGCGCGGCAAGAGGGTCGCGGTGATTGGCAGCGGAGCGACGGCCGTAACCCTGGTGCCCGAGCTGGCGCGGGAGGCGGCGCAGGTGACCATGGTCCAGCGCAGCCCCAGCTACATCGTCTCGCGACCGTCGGTGGATTTCATCGCCGAGTGGCTGAAGCGCAGACTGCCGTCGCCGGCCGCTTATGCGCTCACGCGCTGGAAAAATGTGTTGCTGACCGCTTTCTTCTATCGGCTGGCGCGGCGGCGGCCTGAACGGGTCGCGGAGAAGCTGATCGCACTTGCCAAAGCCGAAGTCGGCGAGCGGTTCAATGCAACAGATTTCACGCCAACATACAAGCCGTGGGACCAGCGCTTATGCCTGGTACCTGACGGCGACCTTTTTACGGCCATCCGCGACGGAAAGGTCGCGATTGCCACTGGGGCCATTGGACAGATCAATTCAAGTGGACTCCAGCTGGCGACGGGCGAAAAGATCGAAGCGGACATCATCGTTGCAGCTACCGGACTCAAGGTCGTCGCGGTCGGTAAGGCACGGATTTTGGTTGACGGCGAGCCTGCCGACGTGTCGCAGGCAATGGTCTACAAGGGCATGATGATGAGCGACGTGCCGAATATGATGTTCATCTTCGGCTACACCAATGCCAGCTGGACCCTGAAGGCGGATCTGTCGTGCGAATATCTGGTCCGTCTGCTGCGGCGGATGGACGCGGGCGGAAGGCGCGTCGCCATTGCCCGACGCGATCCTGCCGTCGAGGAAATTCCCTTCCTCGATTTCACTTCAGGTTATGTGCAGCGGGCGCTGCCGTTGCTTCCCAAGCAGGGCAAGAGCCGGCCATGGCGGCTCTATCAGAACTATCTGCTCGACCTGCTGACACTGCGCCTTGGTAAGATCGAGGACGGGACATTGAACCTCAACTGAGGTTGCGGACGCCCTGCACCGCCTGATCCCAGGCAGCGACGCGAGATGTGCGGACTGAGGCGTCCATTTCAGGGCGGAAGGTGGAGACCTGTCCGCGCACAGCCGAGGCCGCCTCGTCCAACGAGTCAAAGAGGCCCGCACCGACGCCAGCAAGCATCGCCGCGCCCAGCGCCGTGGTCTCGATATTGACCGGGCGTTCGACTTCGAGCGCCAGCAGATCGGCGAGATTCTGCGCGAGAAAGCCGTTTGCGGACATGCCGCCGTCGATCCGAAGCGACGACCAGTTGGTGCCGTCGGCGGCAAAGGCGCGCTGCAGCTCGAACGTCTGGTTGGCGACCGCCTCCAGCGCCGCCCGGACGATATGGGCACGGCCGGCACCAAGGGTAAGGCCGAGTATGGCACCGCGCGCGTCTGGATCCCAATGCGGCGCGCCAAGCCCGGTAAAAGCCGGCACGATGGTAACACCGCCGCTGTCGGTCACCGAGCGCGCCAGCGTTTCGCTTTCCGCCGCCGAGCCGATCAATCCGAGCTGGTCGCGTAGCCACTGCATCATGCTGCCGGCGACGAACAAAGACCCTTCGAGCGCATAGCGCCGCGCACCGCCAAGCTGCCACGCAACCGTGCCCAGCAAGCGGTGGTGCGAAACCGGCGGCGTGTCGCCGGCGTGGGTGAGGACGAAGGTGCCGGTACCGTAGGTCGCCTTGGTGTCGCCGGGCGTGAAGCAAGCCTGGCCGATTGCCGCCGCCTGCTGATCCCCGGCGACGCCGCAGATCGGAATGGCGCCGCCGAAATGGTCGGCAAGCGTCGTGCCCAGCTGGCCGGCGCAGTCGCAAATCTCCGGGAGGGCGGCGTGCGGCACGCCGAACAGATCAAGGAGGCCGTCGTCCCAGCCGCCGGAGAGGCCCATCAGCGCCGTGCGCGAGGCATTGGTCGCATCGCTGACATGCAAACCACCGGTGAGCCGAAAGATCAGCCAGCTGTCGATCGTGCCGATGGCAAGATTGTCACCGGCCTTCTTCAACTGCGGCCAATGGTCGAGCGCCCAGCGGATCTTGGAAGCGCTGAAATAGGGATCGAGCAGCAGGCCGGTCGCGGCTTGCAGCGCCGGTTCGTGGCCAGCCTGCTTGAGTGCGTCGCAAAAGGAAGCAGTGCGGCGGTCCTGCCAGACAATAGCGGGGGCCAGTGCGCGGCCATTGCGGCGATCCCAGAAGACGATCGTCTCGCGCTGGTTGGTAATGCCGATGGCGGCAATGCGGCTCGCACCGCCCGCCTGGTCGACCATGGCGCCGGCCGCGGCGCGGGTCAGTTGCCAGATTTCCTCGGCATCCTGCTCGACCCAGCCCGGCCGGGGGAAATCGCTTTTGAACAGATGCTGGGCAAGGCCGAGGCTCTGTCCGGCCGTGTCGAAGAGCATGGCCCGCGCACTCGACGTGCCTTCGTCGATAACTAGCAGCCGATCGCCCATGCCCCGCTCCTATGTCGCCAGTTAAGGCGCGTTCGACGGGCTATGGCAAGGCCGGTCCACCTCGACGCTGTCGATCGGCAGCGGCTAAGAAAGGGAATGTCAGACGCCAAGCAATTGCAACAGGGGGAGAAGGTCGCGGGGCTGGTGCTCATCGCCACCGCCGTCCTGGCCCTGATCGCCGCCAACAGCCGGTGGGCGCCGGCCTATGCATCCCTCCTTCACTTCAAAACCGGGCCAATCATGCCGCGACTTGGGCAAATGTTGGTCGAATATTGGATCGCGGATGGGCTGATGGCGATTTTCTTCCTGTTCGTCGGTCTGGAAGTGAAGCGCGAGTGGTGCAACGGCCAGCTCGCCTTGCCTGCCCAGAGGCGGCTGCCGCTGGTGGCTGCCGCTGCCGGCATGGCGGTGCCGGCGCTGGTCTATTTACTGGTCACCGGCTTTGATCCGGAGCTGGTGAACGGCTGGGCAATTCCGGCGGCTACGGACATTGCCTTCGCCATTGGCGTACTGGCGCTGCTTGGCGCGCGCGCCAACCCGGCGATCAAGGTCCTGCTGGTGACAATCGCCATCGTCGACGACATCGGCGCCGTATTAATCATCGCATTTTTCTATACGGACGGGCTGAACCTGCTGGCGATCGGCGCGGTCCTGGTCCTGCTCGCCACGATGGCCGGAATGAACAGGTTCGGCGTGCGGGCCATCTGGCCATATATTGTCGGCTTCGCCTTGTTATGGCTAGCGATGCTGGCCAGCGGCGTCCATGCCACGATCGCCGGCGTGTTGGCGGCGTTGACCGTGCCGCTCGGCGCTCGCGGGGGCCGGTCGCCACTGAAGTTGCTCGAACATCGCCTGCACCCTTGGGTGATGTTCGGCGTGATGCCCTTGTTCGGCTTTGCAAGTGCAGGCGTAGCGATCACCGGAATGAGCCAATTGCTGCAGCCGTTGCCACTCGCGGTTTTCCTGGGGCTTTTCTTTGGCAAGCAGCTTGGCGTGTTCGGTGCAATCTGGCTCGCCGTCAAAAGCGGCTTTTGCCAGTTGCCAGTGGGGACGCAGTGGGTCCAACTCTATGGCGCGTCCTTGCTGTGCGGGATCGGCTTCACCATGAGCCTTTTCATTGGCGCGCTTGCTTTCCCCCAATCGCCGGGTGCGGCCGAAGCGGCCAAGATGGGCACGCTTGCCGGCTCGCTCCTTTCAGCGGTTATCGGCTGGCTGGTTCTCCGGCTGGCGCCGGTCGCCGTGCCCAGTCCCGTGGATGAATCGCAAGCGAAAGACCTGTTCGGCGGCTAGCCGGCAAGGCCTGGCGGATCAATTGGGCGGAAGCCCGCGCTGCACGTCCTTGCGCGCTTTGTGACCGATCATCGCCATGCCGACGAACATCGCCAGCCCAAGCACCGGTCTGATGCTAAGGCCGTCATTGAAGAACGAAATTAGCGCGGCGATCAGAAACAATGCGGCCGCGACATAATAGATGCGCCAATCGGACGTCCAACGCATGAGTAGCCTCCCCTCCGAAATAGAGAGATTGCGCCCCTATCGTTTGCTGCGCAAGCTAGAGCTTCTCGGTCAGTTCGGGGACGATCTTGAACAGGTCGCCGACCAGGCCGACGTCGGCGATTTGGAAGATCGGCGCTTCCTCGTCCTTATTGATGGCAACGATGGTCTTGGCGTCCTTCATGCCGGCGAGGTGCTGGATGGCCCCCGAAATGCCAATGGCGATGTAGAGCTCAGGTGCAACGATCTTGCCGGTCTGGCCGACTTGGTAGTCGTTGGGCGCATAGCCGGCATCGACTGCGGCGCGTGATGCGCCGACCGCGGCGCCGAGCTTGTCGGCCAGCGGATCGAGCAGTCCATGGAACTGCTCGTTTGAGCCGAAGGCACGACCGCCGGAGACGATGATCTTGGCGCTGGTTAACTCCGGCCGTTCGCTCTTCGACATTTCGGCGGAGACGAACTCGGCCTTGCCGTCATGCCTGCCGGCGTCGACCTTCTCGACCGAGCCGCTGCCGCCGTCGCGGGCAGCCTTTTCGAAGGCGGTGCCGCGAACGGTGATGACCTTCTTGGCATCCTTCGATTTTACCGTGGCGATGGCGTTGCCGGCATAGATCGGGCGGGTGAATGTGTCTTCGCCCTCGACTGAAAGGATCTCGCTGATCTGCATGACGTCGAGCAGTGCGGCGACGCGCGGGGCGATGTTCTTGCCGAAGGTGGTGGCGGGCGCGAGGAAGGCGTCGTGGTCGGCCATTAATCTGGCGGCGAGCGGCGCCACGTCTTCTGCCAGCTGGTGCTCAAGGTGGGCGCCGTCGGCAGCGTGGACCTTGCCGGCGCCGGCGATCTTCGCCGCCGCCTGGGAAATGCCGTCGATACCTTTGCCGGCGACGAGCAGATGCACTTCGCCAAGCTTCGATGCAGCGGTGACCGCGGCGAGGGTGGCGTCCTTGATCGCGGCGCTGTCGTGCTCGACCAACACAAGCGTCTTCATGCGACGACTCCAAGCGTCTTGAGTTTGGCAATCAGCTCGTCAACAGAGCCGACTTTGTCGCCGGCCTGGCGCCTGGCAGGCTCGGTTACCTTGAGCACTTCGAGGCGCGGCGCCGTGTCGACGCCGAAGTCGTCCGGCGCCTTGGTGGCGAGCGGCTTCGACTTGGCCTTCATGATGTT
>Ga0207701_10008225_pt1 | contig 10319 bp, 7 predicted proteins | sample KBSSwiSSwithPhiX_FD_184294 | JGI IMG/M metagenome (GOLD analysis project Ga0207701, IMG submission 184294) | Switchgrass rhizosphere bulk soil microbial communities from Kellogg Biological Station, Michigan, USA, with PhiX - S5 (SPAdes) (version 2) | ecosystem: Environmental > Terrestrial > Soil...
CTGGCGGGCGCAGAAGCTGGTGTCGGCCAGCGCGCCGTCCTCGACGGGGACGACCCAGACCTGGACCTGGACCCTGCCCGCGCACTTCCCGACCGGCAAGTACCTGCGCGTCACCGTCGACGGCGGCACGCTGACCCAGGCCGGCGCCCCGGTGCCCTGGAACGGCCACGGGTACTACGAGATCGCGCTCGACGCCGGCTCGCTGAGCCTGTCCTGAACGACGCCGGAAGCCCCCTGCTGCAAACTCTCGGAACGAGGTTGATGATGAAACTAGCCCGCGCTCGCTTGGCCTTGCTGGGTTCCTGGATCGCCGCATCCCTGTCGCTGGTGGGGGCCATCGGCTGCTCCGCGGGCGGCAGCGACCAGCCGATGGACGGCGCGTCGCCCGGCGCGGACGCCGGCGCCGACACCGGCAGCGACGCCGGACCGCCCCCCGCGATGGGGATCGTCGCCGCCGGCGTTCGCTGGTTCGGCCGCGTCGACATCACCGATCCCACGCGCCCGCGCTTCTCCTGGTCGGGCACCGGGTTCGTGGCCCGCTTCTCGGGCACCTCGCTCACCATGCAGCTCGGGGTGGTGGGCTCGACCGAGATCTTCAAGACGGTGATCGACGGAGCGGCCCAGCCGACCTTCACGGCGGCCTCCGGCCAGCGCAGCTATCCGCTGGCCAGCGCGCTGCCCGCCGGGGTTCACACCGTCGAGGTCTACCGGCAGACCGAGGGACCGCAAGGTGAGTCGCAGCTGCTGGGGCTCACCGTCGGAGAAGGCATGCTCATGGACCCGCCGACCGGACCCGGTCGTCTGATCGAGGTGATCGGCGATTCGATCACCTGCGGCTACGGCATCCTCGGCGGAGCGCTGAACGCCACCGAGTGCCTCACCACCGAAAGCCACTGGGACACCTACGAAGCGGTGGCCGCTCGCATGCTGGGCGCCGAGGTCAGCACCATCGCCGCCTCGGGACGCGGGGTGATCCGCAACTACGGCGGCGACACCAGCGGCACCATGCCCATGGTCTACGGGCGCACGCTCAGCAACAGCTCCCAGCCGGCCTGGGACTTCAGCATCCAGCCGCAGGCGGTGATCATCAACCTGGGCACCAACGACATCAGCAACAACAAGGGCGACCCGGGCATGGCGTTTCGCGACACCTACGTCGACCTGCTGACCACCGTGCGCACCGCCTATCCGGACGCGTTCATCATGGGCATCATCGGACCACTGCTGAGCGGCACCGAGCTGGCGACCATCCAGGGGCACATCCGCGCGGCGGTCGAGACCCGCAACGCCGCCGGGGACGCCAGGGTGGAGTTCTTCGGCGACATCGCGCCCCAGACCATGGACAAGTGGTCCTGCCAGTACCACCCCAACATCGCGGAGAATCTGCTCATGGCCAACCAGATCGCCGCCGAGCTGCAGGCCAAGCTCGGCTGGTAACCGGGCTGCCGCTCTCCGACCCCGCAGCAGGCGGGGTCAGCGGCGCGGCAGATCGAGCGAGACGGTGGCCGGCACGCTGGTGTCGTCGGCCTGGGCCAGGCGGTCGGCGGCGGCGCGCGCGGCGGGCTGCTTGGGATAGGTGCGGCGCAGGGCCTCGAGCACCCGGCGCCCGTCGCGGCGCTCACCGGTGGCCAGCTGGGACAGGCCCAGCTTCAGCATCGCCTCCGGCACCTTGTTGCCGTGGGGATAGCGGTCGATCACGCGCTTGAACTCTCGCGCCGAGGAATGGAACTGCTTGAGGTTCCAGTAGCACTCGCCGACCCAGTACTGCGCGTTGTCGGCGTACTTGTGCTGCGGGTAGTTGGTCAGGAACTTGCGGAAGCCGACCACCGCCTTGCTGATGTGACCGGTGTTGAGCTCGTTCACCGACCGATGGTAAAGGCGCAGGGCGCCGCTGCCACCGGTCCCCCGCTCCGGGGATCCAGTATCGCCGTCGCGGGGCGAGACCACCGAGACGGTTGCCACGTTGCCGCTGCCCGACAGGCGCAGCAGGGGGCGGGCGTAGGCCCGGACCCGCTCGCGCCGCACCGGCAGCGCGGCCTCGCCGGCGTACTCCACGGTCGAATCGTCGCCGACGACGGTCTGGGCCACGAAGCTCGGGGCCACGTACTCCCGTGGCGCCGGGGCCTCGGCCGCCGGCACGCCGATGCGCTTGGACACCAGCCGGGGCACCTTGTTGCGCTGCTCGTCGGCCAGGCGCCGGCTCTCCAGCGCGTCCTCGAGGACGAAGATCTTGTTCTGCAGCTCTTCGATCTGGCGCAGGAAGCCCGCGTTCTGGGCGCGCACCTCGACCATGGTGCGATCGAAGTCGCCGGAACCGCTCTTCACCGGGGCCGCGGTGGCGCAGCCCGCGGTGACGAACAACGACAGGGTGAGAGTGAGACGATGAGCCGCCATTGCTGAAACCTCCGCGCATGGGGTCTCATCGGCAGACGCGTCAGAAAGGTTAGCGGCACACCGGCAGCGCTCGCCCCGGGTGCTCGGGGCGCGGATGGCGCACCTGCGCACACACCCGATGATCGAGGATCTCCGGCCCGAGCTCACCGACCGGCTACGCGTCGGTGAGCTCGTCCTGCCAGGCCTCCGCGCCGGCGAGCTAGGGGACGTCGGGGCCGGCCGTGAAGCTGGCGCTGATCTGCTGCGCGGTCATCGCGCTACTGTGGATGCGGAAGTCGTAATAGGTGCCCGCGAACTCGGTATCGCTGATGAACTGCGAGCGCCCCAGCCAGTTGTAGATGTCATTGAGCCCGGAGAGGGTCGAGATCGAGGTGGTCGTGCGGACCAGCGCGCCGTCGATGTAGATCGACGCGCTGGGAGTCCTACCGCCGTCACCGGCGACGCCGCCATCGATAACACAGGCGACGTAATGCGGCTGCGTGCCGTTCAAGCCCTGCGGGAAGGAGGTGGCACCCAAGACTTCGGTGAGTCCGACTGTGTTGACGGAGAGCAGGGGAACCCCAGTTGGGCTGTTCGGAGTGAAGAACACGAAGGCCGTCCCCGTTCCTTGCCCACCTGGCGTGGGCGAGTCGTTGGCGCCGAAGTCGAACACCCGCTGCCAGCTGGCGATGGGACCGGTCCAGGTGATCCAGGCCTCGAAGGTCGCGCTGTTCCCCAGAGCGGAGATGATCCCGCTCGGCAGCGAGACGTACTGGTCCGACACCCCGCCGGCCAGGGTCAGCGTGCCGGACCCGTTCAAGGTAACGTTCATAGCCGTGCCGTGCGCGGTCCCGACCGAGTCCCGGACCATGTTGCTGGCGCCCGCGTCACCGGCGGCCCCGTCGTCGAACCGGTAGCGATGAGCCAGGCACAGCGGGGCCGCGCTGTCGGGCAGCGCACAGCCGCATAGCCCGGGGGTTTGCAGCGCCGGGTTCTGGATGCACCCGTCGTGACAGTCGGGCGTGCCGTCGTGATCGGTGTCGGTCTCCGCGATGAAGCAACCGCAGACTCCAGGCACGATCTTGGTCGGATCGTTGGGGCAACCGTCATGGCAGTCGGGCGTGAGGTCGTAGTCGGCGTCGTCGTCAGGCACGCCGCAGCCGCAGGCGCCGGGCTGGGTCTTCAGCGGATCGTCCGGGCAGCAATCGCCCGAGGCGTCGCCGCCGTCGATGATGCAAGGAAGCGGCGGGGCGTCGGCGGGGGCGTCGCTGCTCACCGGGGCGTCAGAGCCGCCGTCGACCGGCGGGGGCGGGTTGGTGACGCCGCCGGTCCCCATGCTGCCGCCGGTACCGCTCGCGCTTCCGCCGGTGCCCGCCGCCTTTCCTCCAGTGCCCGCCGCCTTTCCTCCGGTGCCAGTCGCTCCTCCCCCGCCGCCACCGCAGGCGGCGATGGCCACGGTACAACCCAGGAGAAGGAACATCGCGATGGGATGGCGATCCTGACCAGCACGAACGATGCGATTGAGATTCATGAGCCTGCCCTCCGACTTTGCGCCTTGGCGACTTGGCAACGTTGCGACTTGGCCACGTTGCGAATGATTTGACTATTGCCCGTAATAAGCGCTCTTCCCGTGCTTGCGCTCGAAGTGTTTGCGAACCAGGTAATCCGGCAGTCGACCCGCCTGGGGGTCGATTCCCCGGGTGATCGACGCCATCTTGGCCAGCTCTTCGAGCACGACGGCGTGGTAGACCGCCTTGTCCGCCGTCGCGCCCCAGGTGAACGGGGCATGCCCGGCCACCAGCACCATCGGCGTCTGTCGGGGATCGCGCGTGCGGAAGCAATCGAGGATCTGGGTCCCGGTCTCGGCTTCGTAATCTCCGCGAACCGCTTCGGCTGTCATGATCGCCGTACAGGGAACATCCTCGGCCAGATGGTCCGCATGGGTCGTGCCGTAGATCGGGATCGGCTGGCAGGCCTGCGCCCAGGCGGTGGCGTAGGTGGAATGGGTGTGAACGATCCCGCCGATCCCCTGGAAATGGGCGTCTCGATACAAGGCGGCGTGGGTCTTGGTGTCGGAGGAAGGTCGCAAGCTGCCCTCGACCACCTTGGCGTCGAGATCGACCACCACCATGTCCGCGGCGGTCAGGGTCTCGTAAGCGACGCCGCTCGGCTTGATGGCGAACACCGCTCGCCCCGCGTCGAACGCCGACACATTGCCAAAGGTGTAAATGGCCAGGCCACGGCGCGGGATCTCCAGGTTGGCCCGCCAGGCCTGCTCTTTCAGCTCGCCGTAGCTCGATGTCATTTGATGCTCTCGATGCCTAGCGACCCATCCGGAAAGCCACGTCGCCCCAGCGAAGCTCCTTCTTCAGCGCCGACAAGTCGGTGCCGTGTCCGATGCGCACGTGCTCGACGCCCAGCATGCCCGCCAGGTCCTCCATTTGCTCGGCGGTCACCGCCTGGCTGAAGGAGGTGTGATGCGCGCCGCCCGCGAGCAGCCAGGCCTGACAGCCCCGGCGGAAATCCGGGCGGGGCACCCACAGCGCCCGCGCCACCGGCAGCTTCGGCATGGCGTGCTCGGCCTTGATGGCGTCCACCTCGTGAACGATCAACCGCATCCGCCCGCCCATGTCGACCAGGGTGGCGGCGACGGCCGGTCCCGGCGCCGCGCTGAAGACCAGGCGGCAGGGGGCGGCCTTGCCGCCGATCCCCAGCGGATGGACCTCCAGCGACGGCTTTCCATCGGCGCCGTCGGCGATGGACGGGCAGACCTCCAGCATGTGGGCCCCCAGCACCCGCTCTTCGCCTTTGACCAGATGGTAGGTGTAGTCCTCCATGAACGACACCCCGCCCTTGCGCGCCGGGCTGCCGGCGGACATGACCTTCATCAGTCGCACCAGCGCGGCGGTCTTCCAGTCACCCTCGGCGCCGAAGCCATAGCCGTCGGCCATCAGGCGCTGGCAGGCCAGGCCCGGCAGCTGGTTCAGCCCGTGGAGGTCTTCGAACGTCGTGGTGAAGGCGCCGTAGCCGCCGGCGGTCAGGAAGGCGCGCATCCCGATCTCTTGCCGCGCGGCGTGGCGCAGGTTCTCGCGGTGGTCACCGCCCCGGCGCAGCGCCGGGGCGAGGGTATAGGTCGCCTCGTATTCCTCGACCAGCTGCTCGATCTCCCCGTCGCGGACCTCGGCGATGCGCTCGACCAGGTCACCGACCGCGTGACCGTTGATCGACCATCCAAACTGAATCTGAGCCTCGACGCGATCGCCGCCGGTCACGGCGACCTCGCGCATGTTCATGCCGCCGAAGCGCACGATCTTCAGGCGGCGCGATTCGGCGACCGCGCCCGCGACCCGGGACCAGCTCTCCAGGTCGGCGACCACGTCGCTGTCCTGCCAGTGCCCCACCACGATCTTGTGCTCCAGGCGCAGTCGCGCCACCACGAAGCCGAACTCGCGGTCGCCGTGCGCCGACTGGTTCAGGTTCATGAAGTCCATGTCGATCTGCGACCAGGGCAGCTCGCGATTGAACTGGGTGTGCAGATGCGCCATCGGCTTGGTGAGGTGGGTCAGCCCCCCGATCCACATCTTCGCCGGCGAAAAGGTGTGCATCCAGGTGATCACGCCCACGCACGCGGGTGACGCGTTGGCGTCCAGGCACATCTGCGAGATCGCGTCTGGACCCTTCAGCGTGGGCTTCCAGATCACCCGCAGCGGCAGCTTGGCGTCGAGATGCGCCGCGATCTCGCGCGAGTGCTCGGCGACCTGGTTCAAGGTCTCGGGACCATAAAGTTCCTGACTGCCGGTCAAGAACCAGATTTCCTGCGTGCTTTTGGAGCTCATGTTTCCCACTTTGCCTACTTCGTTTTGGGACCACTGGCAGGGAGCTGGCTCTCCACGAACGAGCCCAGCGCCAGGTAGTCCTGATACAGCCGATCATAGCGCTTCGCGCGCTCGGGGTCGGGCCGGTAGACCGACTCGGTGCCCGACGACATCGCGCGCTGCGCCTCCCCGACCTGGCGGTACAGACCGGCGGCCGTGGCGGCAAACATCGCCGCGCCCAGCGCCACCGGCTGATCGCCCGCCGCCACCGTGACTTCCAGGTTCATGACGTCGGCGATGGTCTGCATCACGAAGCGGCTCTTCTTGGCCACCCCGCCGATGGCGATGGCGCCGTCGATCCGGGTCCCCTGCGCGCGAAAACGCTCGACGATGGCGCGCGAGCCGAAGGCGGTGGCTTCGACCAGGCTGCGATAGATCCGCGGCGCATCGGTGCCCAGCCGAAGGCCGGTGATCGCGCCGGTCAGCCGCTGGTTGGCGTCCGGGGTGCGGCGGCCGTTCAGCCAGTCGAGCGCGACCGGCGTGGTCTCCTCGATGCTCAGCGCCGCGGCGGCCTGCTCCAGCGCCGGGATGATCTTCTCGGCGATGCGCCCGGCCAGATCCTGCTTCACCTGGTCGGAGATCCCGGCCAGCTCCAGCGCCGGCAGGATGGTCTCGAGGGGCCAGGACAGCAGCGCCTTGAACCAGGCGTACACGTCTCCGAACGCCGACTGGCCGGCTTCGTAGCCGATCATGCCGGGAATGACCGACCCGTCCACCTGCCCGCAGATCCCGGACACCAGCTTCTCCGGCTGCTGGCCAGGCGACGAGACCACGATGTCGCAGGTGCTGGTCCCCATCACCTTGAGCAGCTGGTTCCGCGCGATGCCGCCGCCCACCGCCCCCATGTGCGCGTCGAAGGCGCCGACCGCGACCACGGTCTCCGGAGACAGACCAAGCTTTTCGGCCCACTCGGCCGACAGCGTCCCGAACGGCGTGTCGGAGGTGAAGGTCTCGGTCCCCAGGGTCTCCTTCAGCGCAGGAAGCCTGGGGTTGAGCTTGGCCAGGAACGCGTCCGACGGATACCCGCCGAACTCGGCGTGCCACAGCGCCTTGTGCCCCGCCGCGCAGCGACTGCGCTTGAAGCGGGTCAGGTCGCTGGCGCCGGTGAGCACCGCCGGAATCCAGTCGCAGTGCTCGAGGATGGTGACCGCGGCCGCCGCCACCGCGGCGTCGGTCGCCAGGATGTGGGTCGCCTTGGCCCAGAACCACTCCGACGAGTAGATCCCGCCGACGTACTTGGTGTAGTCGACGCCGCCCCAGGTTCGCGCCAGGTGGTTCAGCCGTTCGGCCTCGGCGACGGCGGTGTGGTCCTTCCACAGCACGAACATGGCGTTGGGGTTCTCGGCGAACGGCGCGCTCAGGGCCAGCGGCTTTCCGGCGCGGTCGGCCAGCACCGGCGTGGAACCGGTGGTGTCCACGGCGATGCCCCGCACCCGGGCGGGCACCGCGGCCCCGGCCTCGCGCAGCGCCTCGCGCACCGAGGCTTCCATGCTCTCCAGGTAGTCGAGAGGGTGTTGCCGGAACCGGTTCTCGATCGGATCGCAGTACAGGCCCTTGGCCCACCGAGGGTAATACTTCACCGAGGTGCCCAGCACGCTGCCGCTGGTCGCGTCGGCGACGATGCTCCGCACCGAGTCGGTCCCGAAGTCGATCCCCACTACACAGGCGGCGCCGCTCACGATGCTTCCGGGTGGTTCATGGCTCAAAAGGCGATGTCGGCCTGGAGCTTCACGATGTTCTCGTCGGGCTTCTTGCCCGCATACGGGCCCTGCTGGAGAACGTCGCTGCCCGCGACCAGGGGCTGGTTCCAGGGCCAGAGGCCGGCGAGCACCATCTTGTCACCGTAGAAGTATCGCGAGTATTGCAGGTAGATGCGCTCGCTGGACAGGAAGTGCGACGAGACGATCACGCGCGGTGTGACCGCGGCGAAGACGAACCCGCTGTTGTCCCGGTCGTAGTTGACCGCGTCGAAGCGGAGCATGAACGCGATCCAGGACTCGGCCTGCAGGGTCACGTCCGCGCCGTACTTGAACTGATTGATCTTGGCTTGCGGCCGAAAGGCAAACAGCGGCGAGCTCGGGTCGGTACCCGGCGGCAACTCCGGCAAATCCAGGCTGACGTTGGTGAGGAGTGAGAAGATGCTCAGCGACACGTCGGGCAGCTGCCCGGGCGCCGTGCCCAGGAGATTGGAGAGGGTGTTCTCGTAGAGGAAACCGAGATTGAGCAGCGAACCGCTGCCGGTCGAGACGGGGGGGCTGCCGGTATATCCCAGGTAGTTACCGGCGAGGCCGGCGCCGCCCAGCGAGTGCATGACCTCGGTGCCGGTGTTGGCGAGGGCCCAGCCATTCCGGACGTGAATATAGGATGGGGAGATCCACAGATGACCCGCGCGAGGTAGGCGCACGTTGATCTCGCCGCCCAACACCGTCAGATGGGCCACCGAGGCCGCGGCATAGGACTTGTCGCCCATGTCGGTATTCCGGGTGAGATTGGGGTCCGCGGTGAACTGCGTGCTGTAGTGAAGGGCCCCGTCGAAGAGGTTCTGGTAGGCGACGCGGGCGTTCAGGTAGGGAATCAAATCGAGCCCGGTGGTGGCCCCGTAAAAGGGGGGCGACCCGTAGTTGAAGCTGCCATCCCGGCCGGTGCCAATACCTCCGACCAAGGTCCCCGCGAAGTCAGAACTCAGGGCGCCCTTGAGTTTCAGCTGTGCGCCGATCTGACGAAAGCGCCCCAGCGTATAGGTGTCGTACTTCTCGAAATATCCGAAGCTCGGCCACCAGGCCCCGACCGTGAGAGCGACGTTGGATTTCGAGCGCGCCGCGCCGAAGTCGGTGTCGAGGGAGAGATAGGCCAGACCCGGTGACCATCCGGCGTCCGGGTTCCGGAACCCGACCGACTGAAACCAGTACCCCATCCACCCCACCGCGGCCTCGACGTGCTTCTTCCGGGCGTGGACGAAGACCTCCGCCCAGTCCTGCTCCTGCAGGCGGGTGTACGCGAAGCTGTAGTAGTTCGCGTCGATGGTCCGATTGGGCCCGTACGAATACTGGGTCTTGGCGGGCCCCCCCGGCGTGGCGGGTAGCATCTGGCCCGGGTTGTTGGGGTCTGGCCTCTCGGGCTTCGGCCCGTCGTCGGGGCCCTGGCGCGAGCTGATGCCGATGGCCACGGGCGCGCGGAAATACCCGCTGACGCCGACCTGCCAGCCCCCCACCTCCGCCGCGACGGCTGGCTGTTCCTTGCTGGTGGCCGTGGGCGGCGGCGGCACAGCGGGCGCCTCCTCGGTCGTGCTGGGCGGCGGCGCCGTTGGCGGCGGCGCCGGCGTGGTGGGCTCGCTGGCGGCCCCTTCTGCGGGCTCTTGAGCCGCGACCGGCAGGGAGACGAGGGACAGCAGCAACACGAAGGAGGCCTGGAATCTTGGGACCATCGGCAATCTCTTCCTTTGTCGCAACGAGCTCTGGATGCACGCCAGTGAAGCGGGCTGGGAAGTCATCCCCAGCCCGCTCACTCACCTTTACCCTGCCGCTTACTTACCGTATCTGGCGGCGATGACGTTAGTCTGCAGAGCGTTGACGGTCGCCACCGTGATGGCACCGCTGGCCATGACGCCTTCGAACCACTGTCCGCCGCCGCTGCCGCTGTTGTCGCCGCCGATCCCCAGGATGATGGAACCCTGCTTTCTCATGGGGACGTAACCGGCCTTCTGGGGGCGGATCCCGTCATACATGACCTTCAGGGTGCCGACGGTCGCATCGCCGGCATAGATCGCGAACCGACCCGCGTTATTGTTGCGCGCCGCCACGTCGCCGACCAGCACGCCCATGACGTAGGGGACGCGGAGGGGCGTGTTGGTCGAGATGTTCTGGTCCTGATTGTTTTCCCAGCCGGCATAAAGGCCGTTCTCCAGATCCGCCATGATCCAGGGCCCGTTGTTGTGACCACCGGGCGTTCCGGTGCCCCACACCACGCCGCCCCCGAAGTACAGCGCTTCCATGGTGCCGTTGCCGTCGTCGTTGGAGGTCGTCTCGGCGTTGCCGTAGTCGAAGCAGCAGCCGTTGACCCCGTTGGCGTTGG
>Ga0207701_10008226_pt1 | contig 10318 bp, 9 predicted proteins | sample KBSSwiSSwithPhiX_FD_184294 | JGI IMG/M metagenome (GOLD analysis project Ga0207701, IMG submission 184294) | Switchgrass rhizosphere bulk soil microbial communities from Kellogg Biological Station, Michigan, USA, with PhiX - S5 (SPAdes) (version 2) | ecosystem: Environmental > Terrestrial > Soil...
ATACCAGCTAGAAGAATTTTCATAGATCGGGAGGATGAAGTAAGAAGGAAGAATTAAGAAGGATAAAATGAGGCGCGATTTTGCGCAGCGGCTGGCTGGCGCTAGAGCGCGAGCATTGTGCCGCGACAGGTCGAACTACCGCAGTGGCACGCGAATTCTCTTTTTGATTCTTCGGTGATGGGTTCGTCGATTTCCATCGCATAATCGTAAAAGAGTTCCTCCCCAGGTTCGATATCGCGGATTGCGTAGATGAAGATGCGGTCGTCTTCCTCGATCGCTTCGCAATTTGGATCGCAGCAATGATTGATCCAGCGCGCGTCGTTACCGCCGATCTCGGGATTGATTACTTCGCCGCTATCTAGGCCGAAATTAAATGTGTGCGGATTGTTCTTTTCGTTGGGAGCGTCTTTCCAGGAAACGCGTTGGCCGGCGTACTCGATGATCCGGGCACCCCTGGGAATGAACCGACTGGCGTAAACGCCGCGGCCATGGACGCCAGACTCGCGAACTTCAATCCGTCGGGCTGGCTTTCGAGATTTGGTTTTTTTGGGCATAGCAACTCAGATTCGTCAGGTCGAAAATCGCTCGCGCACTTCGGCTGACACGCGCGTCGGCCGGCCGGTCTGCACATCGATCGGGCACCAGAGCGTGCGAGCTTGCGAAAAAAGCTGGCGGTTGCTCTTGCGGCGGATTTCGGTGAAGCGTTCGAACGTGAGCCGGGTGGCTTTGCCTACCCACGTGCGAAGCACGATTTCATCATCGAGAGTGGCCGGCGTTTTATAGTCAATCTCGTGGCGCAATACGACCCACCCGATCGCCGCCTGAGCTTCGGAGCTGGCAAGCGCTCGCCAATGCGCGGTGGCGACATCCTGCACCCACCGCAGGTAAACGGTGTTGTTCACGTGATCTTGCTCATCGATATCGCCCGGAAGAACCGGAACTGTCATCTCGAAAGACGCGGAAGACATGAGAAAGTCAGAAGTTAGAAGTCAGAAGGAAGAGCGCAGCCGAAAACTCAGAGAGAAAAATCCTTACAACGTAGCACTGTCTTGCATACGATTCCCGGCAGATGAACGAACGGGAGGCAGAGATTGCGTCAGCCGTGCCCGCTGACCTGGATTCGTTGCCCCGGCTCGACGGATTTCGCTTGCGCGGGCTGGAGATGACGCGGCTGGAAACTTTCATCGACGCAGCCTTCGCCTTCGCAATCACGATGCTGGTGATCGCCGCGCAGCAAATCCCGGACGATATCGAAACGCTTCTGGCCGCTTTCAAGAATGTCCCCGCCTTTATCGCGAGCGTCATCGTGGTCGGGATCTTTTGGCGGGGCCATTGGTTATGGAGCCGGCGTTACGGCTTGGAAGATGGCAAGTCGATTTTCATCAGCTGGACAATGATGGTCACAATCCTGATCTATATATATCCGCTCAAAGCGATTTTTGGTTCCATGTGGTTTCTGCTCAGCGATGGCCACGTTGGTCATCCTCTCGGGCTGCGTCGCGATGCCCAGGCACGCTCTCTTTTCGCAATCTTTGCCCTCGGCTTTACCGCGATCGCCTTGGAGATCCTGCTGCTGAATTTGCGAGCCTGGCAATTGCGAGAGCCGTTACGATTGAACGACCGGGAAAAGTTAATCACGCGACAAGAGATAACGGGATGGAGTGTGCCCGTCGGCATCGGGCTCGTCTCACTAGGGTTAGCTCTTACCTTGCCAATAGAGCACGTCGCCTGGAGCGGCTGGATCTATTTCTCGATGGTCATCCTTGTCCCGCTGCACTCTGCCTACCGCGCGCGGAGAATGGCGCCTAGGGGAGAAGGTGGCGGAAGGAAGAAATGAGAATGAAGAAAAGGCTCAAACGGCGAAACTTTCACCGCAGGAGCAGTGGGCGACGGCGTTTGGATTCGTCACTTTGAAGCCGCCTTTCTGCAAATCTTCGCTGTAATCAAGGACTGAGCCGCTCACGAACAGTGCGCTCTTTGGATCGACAACCAAGCGCACGTTGGAGGTCGGCACGAGGATATCGCGCTCTTTAGGGCCATCCACCAAATCCATAACGTATTGCAGGCCGGAACAGCCGCCGCCGACTACGGCCAGGCGTAATGCACCGGTGGGCTTGCCCTTTTCCTCCAGCAGCGATGCCAGTTTTTGCGCGGCTTTCTCGGTCACCTGGACCAGGCGCTCGTTGCCGATCTTGTAATTAATTGTCGGGGATTCGGTGGTCATTCAAAAAGGATAATCAGAAATACGTTTTGGTCGTTTAATCTTGCGCCTCTGCATGGAGCAATTGAGCGATTTCATTTTGCACGCTTTCCAATTGGTCTAGCCGCAATCGTGGGTCCGGTACGATGAAGACATCGCCAGTTTCGCCGTGCTCGTAAATCAAAACACGCCGGCTTGCATTTTCCTCGGTCTTTATCTGTTTTATTACCCGCTTACGCTCAAGCATGGCCGCCAGGACATAGCACGCATTCGCCGGAGGATTGTCCGATGCAATCAAACGGCGGAAGAGCTGCTCGGCATTTTCTTTTGCCAGAGGTTCAGCCGGCGGCGCCGGCAGAGGCTCGTAGCGCGATTTCCAAAACGAAAACGGCTGAATATTCTCGTTCCGGCTACGCCACGCTTCTTCGCTCAAATCCTCGCGTCGATAACCATCCGCGTCGTGAAAAAGCAGGGTGTAAAAACATTCTCCGGGTGCGAACGGGCGATGGGTCACGGCGCAGGCGTCCGCCCGATGCTTGATCGCCCATTCTTCTGGCAACGGATTCATTGCGCAACTATACGTCGCGCGGTGAAAAGATGAAAGCCGGGCGCTTCGCGGTTGGAAGCGCGAAGGTAGAACAGATAGAGGCCAATGGCAGTGAACAGGAGGTTCGGGGTCCAGGCCGCGATCCACGGAGCGACGCGATCGCCTTCACCGAGCGCGAGGAAAAGCTGGACCAGGAAGTTCATCGAGAAAACGAGAACCACCGCAGCCGCAACACTTGATAACACGCCCCGGCGTGAGTACCCAATTCCAAGCGGGGCCGCGATACAAACGACTACCAGGCACGTCCAAGGCAGGGCGAGACGATATTGGAGATGAGTGCGGAACGGCGCAAGCAGCGTGGCGGGAAAATCGGAATTGAAATGCAGATACTCCCGTAGCTCTGGCAAACTCAGGAATTCTGCGCGCACGTTTGCGCTGCCCAGCCGGAAAGGAGTCTCGCTCCAATGTTCGACCTTCAGCCAAGGATAAATCTGTTCGTCGACGATATTTCCCGAATGATCGTAATGAACGACTCTCGCATTCTCCAGATCCCAGGTTTTGGTCTCGGCACGATAAAAAGCGCGCGTTGCCGTGTAACTCGTAACGATGTTGTCGTTCGCATCCTGTTGGAGCACCTGCACGTTGTTGAACGCCTTGCTGCCCAGGCGAAAATTCTGAATAAACCAGGTGCGCAAGTCGGTTCGATTCCGAAAGATTTGTCCCTCAATAAAGGGGTCCGGACGGCCGCGCGCTTCTGAGAGGACAGCTTTGCGCGCCAGTTCCGCGTGCGGCGCAAGCGAGTAGTTCAGCGCCATGCTGACTCCCACCGTGAAGAGACCGATTGCTATCAACGGAAGGAGAACGCGCGGCAGACTTATACCTGCGGTCAGCATCGACACGATCTCGTTCGCCCGCGACATTCTGCCCAGCGTAAAAAGGAGCGCGAGCAAAAGGGAAACCGGGAGAAGAATGATGAAAATCTGAGGAACCTGGGTGGCATAATAGTGGGCGACCAGACCAAGTCCGATATGTTCCTCGATAAAGGTGGAAATATTGTCGCTGATATCGAAAATGAGCCAGATCGAGATAAAACCTGCGATGCAGTAGAGATAGACCTGCAGGAAATTGCGAACGACGTAACGATCGAGAAGTCTCACGAGATTTTCGAATTTCGATTTGCGATTCGCCGATTACAATAGCATTTCCCCAAGCGATGATCGCGTTGAAAGATTCCCTCGGCACCGAATTTGTCGAACGTGTTCGCGCATTTTTTTCCGAGAATGGGACGCTCTCGAAGGCGAAGAATTTCGAGTTCCGTCTCCCACAGCAGGGAATGGCGGCGGCGGTGGCGACGGCACTCGAAGAAGAGCGCCATCTGGTGGTCGAAGCGGGCACCGGTGTAGGCAAATCGCTGGCCTATCTCACCCCGGCAATTCTATTTGCGATCGAGCAGCACAAAAGAGCAATCGTCTCGACCCACACAATTAATCTTCAGGAACAGCTTCTTTACAAAGATATTCCTATCTTAAAGAAGATTTTGCCGGTGGAGTTCGAGGCCGCGCTCATGAAAGGGCGGCAAAACTATCTGTGCCCGCGGCGATTGGAACGCGCACTTCAGCAACAAAACGAGCTTTTCACTGGGCCCGAGCAAAATGAGCTGACGCGACTCGCGGAGTGGGCGCGAACGACCCGCGACGGCTCTCTCAGCGACTTGCCGATCGAGCCCGACCCGAAAGTTTGGGTCCAGGTCTGCAGCGAGCCGCACATCTGCACGGGAAAAACCTGCGGGCAGGGTCCGGGCTGTTTTTATCAGCAAGCACGCAAGCGGCTGCTGGCAGCCGATGTGTTGGTGATCAACCACACCCTGCTGTTCATTCTTCTGGTAAGCCCAGAGGTGCAGGAAGAACGTGAAAGCGGCTATCTCTTTCCAAACGACTTTATCATTTTTGATGAGGCCCACACGGTCGAACAAGTTGCCTCCCGGCAGATCGGGATCGGTATCTCGCAATACGGGCTAAGATCGACAATCCAGCGACTTTACAATCCGCGCACGCGCAAGGGACTCTTCACCGTGATGCGTGACGCGGCCGGCGTCCGATTGGTGGCGGACCTTGTCGATGAGGTGGACAAATTTTTCGCAGCAGTCGAATCATCCTGCGATTTTCGAAAGGGCCGTGAATTTCGTGTCCGCGTGCCGGAGCTTGTGCCTGACACGATTACCGGACGCCTGACCGGGTTGCAGGCGCGTATCGCCGAAGTCGCAAAACGCGCCGACGATGAATTTCTGAAAGCCGAATTGCAGGAGCTCGGCCGGCGCATTCGCGATGCGCGCGACGGCATTGCCATCTTTCTCGAGCAAGGCGCTCGCGAATACGTTTACTGGGTCGAACGTACCGGCAAAACGTCCCAATTCCTCTCACTGAATGCGGCGCCAGTGGACATCGCGCCGGTCTTGCGCCGCATGATTTTTCGCGAGGATTGTTCGTGTGTGATGACAAGCGCGACGCTCTCAGTTGGCCGTCCTGATCTGGCATATTTCCGGCGGCGCATCGGAGCAGAGGACGCCGAAGCGTTGTTGCTCGGAGGTCCGTTCGATTTTCGCAGCCAGATGAAAATGTTTGTTGTGCAGAAAATGCCCGACCCGCGAGACGCGGGTTACGAGAAGGCGCTCGAGCATTGGATCGCGCATTTCGTCGAAGTGACAGAGGGACGCGCCTTTGTCCTTTTTACGAATTATCGCGGCATGCAGACGGTGGCCGATCAAATGAGAGAATTTTTTTCGCGAAAGAAATTCAATCTTCTGGTGCAAGGCGGCGGCGCTCCACGGGGCCTTTTACTTGAGCAATTCAAGGCGACACCGCGCAGCGTCCTCTTTGGCACGGACAGCTTTTGGATGGGTGTGGACGTTCCGGGCGAGGCGTTATCCAATGTGATCATCACCCGGCTGCCTTTCGCGGTGCCGGACCATCCGTTGATCGAGGCGAAACTTGAACTCGTGGAGGAACGGGGTGGCGATCCGTTCGCCGAATATTCGTTGCCGGAAGCGATCCTCAAACTTCGACAAGGCGTCGGTCGCCTGATCCGAACGAAGAGCGATCACGGCATAATCGTCATTCTGGACAATCGAATCGTAACCAAGCCGTACGGGCGCGCATTTCTCCAGGCATTGCCGAAATGCCCGGTGAAAATTATCTAATATGTTCGCTTGAACATTAAACTCGATTGAGTGTAATTTGAGCGCATGAAGCGCTCTTCTGCGTCGAGTTCCACCACAGCAAAGGATCGAGAAGCCAGGATTCAGCAGATTTTAGCGATTCTGCACAAGTGGGGGATTCATACTCTCGGCGAGTTCGCTGCGCTCGATAAAGACCAGGTTGGCGTGCGACTTGGTGTCGAAGCGGTGCGAATGTGGGAACGCGCAAACGCGCAGTCCAATCGGCTGCTCAAACTGGTCCGACCGCCTGAGTCATTCGAGGAGAGCTTCGAATTTGAAAACGAAATTGAAACAGCCGAGCCGCTGCTCTTTATGCTTCGCCGTTTTTTGGAACAGCTTTCCTTGCGACTGAGCTCGCTCTATCTCGTCGCAAAAGAACTGACGCTGCGAATTACTTTTGCCAATCCGCCCACCGTACAGGAGGACGGATTCGTTGGGGTGAACAAGCAGATTTACGAACGCGCTTTCAAAATTCCGCAGCCAACCAACGATATCGATCTTCTCTTCCGCATGCTCCATACGCATCTGGAGAATTTTAAATCGCAACATCCGATCACTGCTATCTCGCTGGAGGCGCAGCCGACCCAATCTCCAAAACAGCAATTTGGATTATTTGAAACAACATTGCGCAATCCCCATCAACTATCAGAAACCCTCGCCCGCTTGATTGCTCTACTGGGGACCGATCGAGTCGGCACGCCGGTCTTGGAAGAAACGCATCGGCCCGATGCGTTTCGGATGGAACCATTTTCGTGGCATGCTGCAGCGTCCGCTGTCGCCAGCGGAGAGCTTCCTGATGCGCTGAGGACAGCGCACACTGCAACAGCGCTGCGAAGATTTCGTCCAGTTGCATCTGCTTCTGTTTTCATTTCAGACAACTGGCATCTTCAGAGCGAAAAAATTCGCGGCAAAGTCGTCGACCAGCGCGGTCCCTATTTGATTTCTGGAAATTGGTGGGACGAAAACTCTTGGGAGCGCGCCGAATGGGATCTGCAACTCGAGAACGGCCATCTGCTTCGCGCTCATGCAAGCGAGGGAAATTGGGAAATTGATGGGATCTACGATTAGCGACCGCTTTAACGGTTCAACGCTTCAACGAAACATGTCCTACGTCGAACTTCATGCGTGCAGCGCATTTAGTTTTCTGCGTGCCGCTTCGTTGCCGGAGCAATTAGCCGAGGTTGCCGCCGAATTATCAATGCCGGCGTTGGCGTTGCTCGATCGGAACGGCGTTTACGGGGCGCAACGCTTTTCGGTTGCAGCACGCGAGCAAAATATTCGGCCAATCATTGGTTGCGAATTGGAAATGGAAGACGGTTCGATTCTGCCCCTGCTCGTCGAAAACCGAACAGGCTACAAAAATTTGTGCGAACTGCTCACTCAAGCGCATTTGCGGAGCGAGAAAGGGAAGTGCGCCGTGCGGTGGGATGAGCTGCCGCAATTTGTGGAAGGACTAGTCCCACTCTTTGGATCGGGGAGCGCATGCGTCCTCGCATGCAACATTCGACGTCTCGCCGAATGTACAACGAACGCCCATGACATCCTCCACGTTAAAGAAGTTTCCGGCGAGGGCGCCGGAAACAGCACGCGACGCGCGTGCGCTCCCCAGAATTCTGCGGATCGCGCACAGTTTTTGGTCGATGTATTCGGGCGGGAAAACGTTTTTGTTGAAATTCAGCAGCATTTACTTCGCGGAGAGGAGCGGATTAATCGGCAACTTGTCGATCTCGCGCGCGCTTATCGATTGTCGATCTTGGCGACAAATGGGGTCCATTACGCCAAGCCTTACGGACGCGAAGTTCTCGATGTTTTCACCTGTATTCGCGAATACACGCACTTGGATGCTGCGGGAAAACTGCTGACGCAAAATGCCGAACGGCATCTAAAGAATGATCGCGAAATGCGCGAACTCTTTCACGATCTGCCAGAAGCGATTGAAAACACATGGCGCCTCGCGGAGCGGCTCACGTTTTCCCTCGAAAATCTGGGCTACGAATTTCCGGAATATCCGGTGCCGGCCGGTCACACGATGGATTCATTTTTGCGCACGATCGTCTGGTTTGGCGCGCAACAACGTTACGCTGCGATCAGCGCAAAAGTAAAACGGCAGCTTGAGGAAGAACTCGCGCTCATCAGCAAGCTCGGGTTCCCGGGATATTTTTTGATCGTCTGGGACATCGTGAATTTTTGCCGCGAACACAACATCATGGTCCAGGGCCGCGGCAGTGCTGCAAACAGCGCGGTTTGTTATTGCCTCGGTATCACGCCGGTTGATCCGGTGGAAAATCATCTCGTCTTCGAGCGTTTCCTGAACGAGAGCCGCAAAGGTTGGCCTGACATCGACCTGGATCTTCCCAGCGGCGACCGGCGCGAAGCTGTGATCCAGGAAATTTATTGCCGTTACGGCAAACATGGCGCGGCCATGACTGCAAACGTGATCAGTTATCGCGGACGCAGTGCCGCCCGCGAAATTGGCAAGGCGTTAAATTTTTCGCCGAGCATTTTGGATCGCTTCTCACATTTATTTGCCAATGGCGATTTTCCACACACGATGGAATTGGAAGCGCAAATCGAGGCGGCTGGTTTACCGAAGGATCATCCGCGCATGCCCGCGTTCGTCCGGTTGTATCACGCGATCTACGGCTTGCCGCGACATCTCGGTCAGCATTCTGGCGGGATGATCATTTGCCAGAATAAACTCAGTTCGTTCGTGCCGCTGGAGAACGCGTCCATGCCGGGGCGGGTGGTCGCGCAATGGGACAAGGACGACTGCGAAGATCTTGGGATCGTAAAAGTCGATTTGTTAGGTCTCGGCATGATGTCCGTCATGCAGGATGCGTTCGAGCTTTGCCGCGAACGTGGGCGACCTCTCGATCTCGCTCACATTCCCAAGGATGATCGCGCGACCTTCCAGATCATGCAGCACGCCGACACGATCGGTGTTTTCCAAATCGAAAGTCGCGCGCAAATGGCGACGCTGCCGCGGATGAAACCGGAATGTTTTTACGACGTTGTAATTGAAGTGGCGATCATCCGGCCGGGACCGATCCAGGGCGACATGGTGCATCCGTATTTGAACCGGCGGGCGGGTCGCGAAGAAGTCACTTATTTTGACGACCGATTAAAGCCGGTGCTCGGCCGGACACTTGGCGTGCCGTTGTTTCAAGAGCAGATGCTCAAGATCGCGATGATCATGGCCGATTTTTCCGGTAATGAAGCCGAGGAGCTGCGGCGGGCGCTCAGTTTTCATCGTTCCGAAGAACGAATGCAGAAAGTAAGCGTGAAATTGCGCGCAGCCATGGAGCGAAAAGGGGTCGCGCCGGATAAGATCGACAAAATCATTCACTCAATCACGTCATTTGCGCTTTACGGATTTCCGGAATCGCACGCGATCAGTTTCGCCATTCTTGCTTATGGGAGCGCGTATTTAAAAGTGCATCGTGCACCAGAATTTTACGCGAGCCTGCTCAATAACCAGCCGATGGGCTTTTACACCCCGGCAACGATCGTAAAAGACGCGCAGCGACATGGGTTGAAGATCAAACCGGTTTGTGTTTTGCGATCCGATTGGCGTTGCACAGTTGTCGATGACAACACAGTGCGTTTGGGCTTTTGCCTCGTGAACCGATTGCGGCAGGAACACGCCGAAGAACTCGTGCGCCAACGCGAAAATCGAGAGTTCGGGTCGTTGGACGATTTCAAACGGCGGGCGCAGCTTTCGAAGGAAGAATTGCGCACATTGGCGGAATTAGGCGCGCTCAACTGTTTCGCTCAACATCGGCGGGAAGCGATGTGGAACGTGGAAGAGACGATTCATGACGATTTGCTGGGGAGCGCGGGCGCCTCGCCCGCTGTGTCACGCGCCTCGCGGGATACTCTTCGGGAGCTTTTCGGCGGGGGCGCCGAAAAGAGCGGGCGGGGCGCCCGCGCTCCCCTCGCACCGATGACCTTACCTGAGCGAGTGCGGGCCGATTACGAGACGATGAACCTCACAACCGGTCCGCATCCGATGAAGCTGTTGCGTGAAAATTTCCCGAATATTTGGCGAACGATCGACCTCGTGCACGCGCGACATGGTTCGATCATTCAGATTGCCGGGAACGTGATTTGCCGGCAGCGTCCCGGCACGGCAAAAGGATTTGTTTTTATCAGTTTGGAAGACGAGACAGGCGTCTCAAATGCAATTGTTGAGCCAGAGTTGTTCGAACGGTTTCGGCTCGTCATTACAGAGGAAGCATTTCTGTTGATCGAAGGCGAAGTGCAGAATTCGGATGGCGTGGTTTTAATTAAAGCTCGCGAAATCAGATCGCTGGCGCACGAACAACTCATCGGCAGTGAGTCGCATGATTTCCGGTAA
>Ga0207701_10008227_pt1 | contig 10317 bp, 7 predicted proteins | sample KBSSwiSSwithPhiX_FD_184294 | JGI IMG/M metagenome (GOLD analysis project Ga0207701, IMG submission 184294) | Switchgrass rhizosphere bulk soil microbial communities from Kellogg Biological Station, Michigan, USA, with PhiX - S5 (SPAdes) (version 2) | ecosystem: Environmental > Terrestrial > Soil...
GGCCGCCGCATCGAACATCGCGCCTGGTCAAGATGTTGACGCAACCTGCCGCACGATCGCTGAGGCATTCGCGATCCCGGATCGGAAGTGAAATGTCAAGTGGACTGTTCGGTGGCGATCCGTTGCTCCGCGACAGGCGCCGGACCTGAAAAAGCCAGTCTCCGGTTGTCGTAGATCTACTCGAGCCGGAGCGCGTCCACAGGACTCACTGTTGAGGCGCGGCGGGCCGGAATGAGCGCCGCGAGCAGCGTCGTCGAGCACAAAAGCACAGCCGCGGCGACGATCGTCGTCGGGTCGGTCGGCTTGACGTCGTACAGCTGCGACTCGATGACGCGACCCAACGCCCAGACGCTTGGCAGCGCAATCGCTATCCCCAGAGTGGTCATCACCAGCGCATCGCGGAGCAGCAGCCACATCGTCGCAAGGCGTGTAGCCCCCAATGCCACTCGCACCCCGATCTCGCGCGTCCGCTGCGTCACGGTGAAAGACATAACGCCGTACAGACCGACGAGCGAGAGCAGCAGCGCCAGAACGCCGAATCCGCCGGAGAGCGCCGCGAGCATCCGCTCCGTGGTCAGCGATCGGCTGACCTGTTCGTCGAGCGTTCGAACAGCGCCGAGCGGCAACGTGGGATCTGCATCGTGAACGATCCTCCGAATGGACTGGATAGCCGCCGCCCGGGATCCCCGCGTCCTCACGTAAAAAGTGCCACCGGACGTCGCGCAGCTGACCAGGGGAAAGAAGGCCTGTTCCCACTCTTCGCGGACGCCGCGATAGCTGATGTTCGAGGCGACGCCGACAATTTCCACAGCGGCCTTGGTGTCGGGCCCCGTCCCAAGGCCGACGTGCGCGCCGAGCGGACTGCGTCCGTTGAAGTACCGCTTCGCAAACGCGTCGTTCACAATGGCGACGCACAATCCGCCTTCGCTCGCCGGCAGCGTGTCCCGATCAACGAAGTCTCGTCCGGCAGCGATCTTCACCCCGAGAGTCGAAAAAAACTCAGGACTGACGGCATTTAAGTGGACTTCGCGATCTGTGCTGATTCGCTGGTCGGCTTGAATCGTCATTTGCCCGTTCCAGCTTCCACCAGTCAGCAGCGGATTATTGGCAATCGCCGCCGACTGAATGCTCGGCAGTGCACGGATCTCCTCGTGAATACCCCGAATGAGGCGATCGGCGTTCTCGCGGGAATACCCGTTCCGGACTGGATCGATACTGAATGAGATCAGGTTCGACGTATCAAACCCAGGACCTTTCGCCATCAGCGCGGTGAGGGTTCGAACGAACAAGGCGGCGCCGACGAGCAGGATGACCGTTACCGCAATTTGGGCCGTGACGATCGTTCTTCGAAGTCGCAAGCCGCCCGGGGCGGTGCCCGCGCGCTCGGTGAGCGCGGCCATCAGCGATCGGCGGCCGGCCAGAAAGGCCGGCGCAAGACCGCTCAGGACTCCGGCGGTGAGGCTTACGAGGACCGCAAACAGCAGCAGGCGCGGATTGAGCGTGGACCGTAGAGCGGTCGCGGCAATGTCCCGCGGGAGAAAGGCGATGAGCGCTCCCATCACGACCGGAGCGAGCACGGTGCCAAGCACTCCACCGGCGAGCGCGACGAGAATGCTGTCCGACAGAAGCTGCCGCCCGATTCGGCCGCGCGACGCACCTAACGCCAGTCGTGTGAAGATCTCCCGGCTTCGCGCCGATCCGCGGGCGAGGAAAAGGCCGGCGACATTCATACAGGCCAGCGCCAGCAACACACCAGTTGCGCCAAACAACACCCAGAGCGGCTGCGACAGACGGCGTCGCAGCGGCGAGTGCCCCTGTGCCGCTGGAGCGAGCTCCAGCACCGACCCGAGATATCGCTGGCGGCGATCCGGCGTGATCTTCGGGAATTCCGGTCGCCGCTCGTCGTCGGCCAGCATCGCCTTGAACCATGGCTGCAGCCCGGCCTGGGCCTCGACCTGCGTAACGTCTGGCCGCAGCCGACCGAACACTTGCATCCAACGCACGCGGCGGTTCAGCATCTGGTCGAAGCCGGGAATGGCGACGGCCGACATCGCCGCCGGAATCCAGAGCGAAGGAACCTCGCCGACGTCGAGGCCTCTGAATCCCGGCGCGGCGACGCCGATGATCGTCATCGGATGCCGGTTCACGAGCACTTTGCGACCGATGACGTCCGGAGCCGAGGCAAATTGGGTTTTCCAGAAATCGTACGAGAGCACGACCACCGGACTGGCGCCGAGCACGCTGTCATCGTCGTTCGTAAACAGCCTGCCGATCGTCGGCTGGATTCCCAGCACCGGGAAGTACGTGCCGGAGACGACTTCCGCGGCCGTTGGGACATGATCTCCACCGGTCGAGAGACTGATTGTCGTCGCGGCACGACAGAAAGCGCCGTCGAAGAATTGCTCCTGTTGTTGAAGGTCTCGGCAGAGCGGATAGGACAGGAGGTTGTAAGTGCCGAACGCGTTCACCGACGCCGTGACGCCGTTCCAGTCGAACACGACAAGACGTTGCGGTTCGCGTACCGGAAGGGCATGCAGAACGACCTGATCGACCAGTGAGTAGATGGCAGTGGTTGCGCCAATCCCGAGCGCGAAAGACAGTACCGCCGTTGCAGTGAATAACGGACTCCGGCGAAACGATCGTGCCGAGAAGCGAAGATCGTAGGCGAAGTCCCGCACCCATCGCGTCAGCCACACATCCCGCACTTCCTCGCGGAGTTGTGTGACGCCACCGATTTCCAGCGTGACTTGCCTGCGGGCCTCGGCTTCTGACAAACCAGAATGCGTCAAATCATCGATCCGCCGATCGATGTGGTACTGCAATTCGCGGCCGAGGTCCTGCTCCAGGTGTCGGAGCCGAAGCCAGTTGAATAGTTGCTTCAACATCACTTACCCTCGTCGAAAATCACCTGGACGGCCCCCGCAAGCCGAGCCCAATAATCTCGCTCGGTTGCGAGTTGCTTTCGGCCGGCAGCCGTCAGTGCATAGAACTTCGCCTCGCGGCCCGTTTCCGATTGCCTCCACTCGGCCTTCAACCATTTCTTTTGTTCCAATCTGTGGAGGGCTGGATACAAGGATCCTTGATTGATTTGAATGACCGATTTCGAGATCTGCAGCAGCCGCTGCGCGATGCCGTAACCGTGCGCAGGCTCCAGCGACAAGATCTGGAGGATCAGCATGTCGAGCGTGCCCTGGGGGATGGGAAATCGCGCGGAAGGCATCAATACCTCAAGCTTCTACCCTTTCGTAACATACGATAGGTCGAAGGTCAAGGCATTCAGCCGGAGCTGGGCGAAAGGTTTCAGTGCGGTATCAACAAGGGGTTTCGATCTCTTCGCCGCGAACCGGAGCCCTATCAGTAAGCTTCGTCTTCCCTGTCTTTGAGTAAGATTTCGGAAGAAAGAATCGAGCGAAAACGCCGGGAGGCTGTCGAAATCTCCGTCGCTGGTTCGACTACTGTCTGAGAGGGAGTGAGTGGGCCCATCATCCGGCCCCGACTGAACATATGAGCTGGATCACCGACCTTCGTTTTGCCCTTCGGTCGCTTGCCCGAGCAAAGGGCCTGGCCATCACCGTCGTCGTCACGCTCGCCTTGGGGATTGGCGCCAATGCCGCGATTTTCAGCGTCGTGCGCGGCGTGCTGCTGAGGCCGCTCGTCAACCGCGAGGCGGATCGGCTCATCTACATCCGGCAGAGCGCGCCGGGCATCGGGGTGGCGAACGTAGCCTTCTCGGTCCCGGAACTGAAGGATCTGCGGGAGTCGGTGAAATCGCTCAGCGCGTTCGGCGATTTCTCGACGATTGAGTTCACGATGATCGGCCTCGGCGACCCGCGCACCGTTCGCGCGGGCGTCGTCGGCGGCTCCTACTTCGAGGTGATGGGCCTCAAGCCGGTGATGGGCCGACTGCTCGGGCCGTCCGACGATGGGCCGAAGGCGGACGGCGCGGCGGTGCTGACGTACCGATTCTGGACGAGCGCGTTCAAGAGCGATCCCAACGTCATTGGCAAACAGGTCCGGCTGAGCGATCGGCCGGCGACGATCGTCGGCGTGCTCGAGCCGTCCGTGCCGTATCCGCAGGAGACCGAGATCATCGCCAACGTGGTGACCAGCCCGCATCATCTCGACGCGACGATGGTCGAGGGGCGGGTGCACCGCATGACGGAGCTCTTCGGACGCCTGGCGCCGGGCGCGACGCTTGACGCGGCGCGCGCGGAACTCCGCGTCGCGCACGCGGCGATGGTGAAGGCGCATCCCGAAGCCTACGAGAAGCAGGCCGACTTCCGCATCGACGCCCAGGGGTTGCGCGACGAGATCATCTCGCCGGCGCGGACGATCCTGCTGGTGCTGCTCGCAGCGTCGGGACTCGTGTTCATCGTCGCCTGCTCGAACGTCGCGAACCTGATCCTGGCGCGGTCGGTGCGACGTGAAGGCGAGCTCGCGATTCGCGCGGCGCTCGGCGCCGGCACGGGCGCATTGCGGCGGACGCTGCTTGCCGAGAGCGTCCTCCTTTGCGCGACCGGGGCGGTGCTGGCCGTGGCGATCGCGCGACCGATGGTCGCGGTGTTGTCACTCTACGCCGCGCGCTTTTCGGTGCGCGCGCACGACGTCACGGTGGATTCGAGCCTGCTCTGGGTCGGCGGCGCCCTCGCGATCGTCGCCGCGGTGCTGCTGGCGTTCGTGCCGCGGCTGCCCTCCGCCGATGCCGCCAACGGGATGGGGCTGACGGGACGCGGTGTCCGGTTGACGTCGGCCACCAACCGCCGGCTGCGCGTGTTCGCGGTCGTGCAGATCGGTGCCTCGTTCGTGCTGGTCGCGGGCGCCGGCATGCTGATCACCACGCTCTTCGCGCTGCAGCGTCAGCAGACCGGTTTCCGCGGCAACCTGCTGGCGGTGAACGTGCCCGTCGTGTCCTACACGCGGAAGCCGGCGGACGTCGCCCGCTTCTATCAGGAAGCGATTCGCCGCATCTCGGAGCTGCCGGGCGTCGAGCGGGTGGCGCTCGGGACGGTCGTGCCCTGGCGCGATCCAGGATTCTTCGCCGCGCAGTTCACGGTCGAGGGTTACCGCAAGGCGAACGGCGAAGAAGATCCGCGCGCGCAGTTCCGCACGGTGTCACCTGGCTTCTTCAGCGCCCTTGGGGTGAAGCTGATCGGCGGCCGCGACTTCAACGACGGCGATCGCCCCGACGGCGACAAGGTCGTCATCATCAGCGAGAGCCTCGCGCGCCGGATGCTGCCGAGCATGGACGCCGTCAACCGCCGGATGATGTGGACGGATCCGGTCACCAAGTTCATCGGCGTCAGCACCGAGCCTCGCCGGATCGTCGGCGTCGTGGCCGACGTGGACGACGAGCACCTGGTGGCGGAGCCGACGATGACGGTGTATCACCCGATCGGGCAGGAGATGAGCGGCGGCCGGCTGTTCATCCACGCGAAGATGGACCCGTATGCGCTGGTGCCGCCGGTGACGAAAGTAATCCGCGAGCTGGCGAGCGACCAGCCGGTGGAGCGCGCGGCGACGCTCGACGACATCCGCGCCGAGGTGCTGGCGCCAACGCGGGTCAACGCGCTGGTGTTCGGCGGATTCGCGGGCGTGGCATTGCTGATCGCGGTCGTCGGCGTGGCCGGCGTGCTGGCGTTCTCGGTCAGCGCGCGGACGCGCGAGTTCGGCGTGCGGCTGGCGATCGGATCGACGCCGACCCACCTCCTCGTGCGCGTGCTGCGGGAAGGCGCGGTGATCGGCATCGGCGGCATCGTCGCCGGGGCGATCGGCGGCGTGCTGCTGTCACGGATCGTGGGCAGTTTCGTGCCCGACGTGCAGATGCCAGGACTCGCGCCGATCGCGGGCGCGGCGATCGTGCTGGTCATCGCCGCGATCGTCGCGTCGGTGACGCCGGCGGCGCGCGCCTCGCGGGTCGATGTCGTCGACGCGCTGAGAGCCGAGTAACAGCCGCCTTACGCGCCGCGATTTATTGCAGTGGGGCGGACTCGAGAAGTGAGCGACTGCAAGAATTTATTGGACGCGGTCATGAAGGCGAAGTGACCGGCATTGGCAATCAGGATCAATTCCTTTTTCGGTGCCTTGACGCACGTGAAGTACTGAACAACCGCCTGTGTGGGCGTGACGATGTCGTCGCGGCCCTGGATGACGAAGTAGGCAATGTTGAGGTTGCAGGCGGTTTTCGGCAGGTTGGTGGCGACCTGGTCAGGCAGCACGTGCTCACCTTGGAACATCGAACCTTCTTCAAGGTACTTGGATTGTTCAGGTTCTTTGGCCTGAAGTTCAGGTAATTGGGAGCGAAGGTGCCGCAGCCAATCTTGGTCAGACTGCGGCCAAAGCGATCGCACCTGATATTTGCTGCTGAAATTGAAATACTGCCCCGCGTTGCGTGGGTTGGGCCGATCGGCTTCGATTTGTTTGATGGTGTTCTGGTCGCCATTCGCGCGCGCTTTCGCAAGCACCAAGTCATATTGCGTGTTGACCATCGCGGCCCAGCTCGTCACCTGGCCGGTACCCACGTAAGCAGCGAACAGAATAGGGCGTATCTGGACCATCCGAGTGGCGACGATAGAGCCCCAGGAATGGCCGAGGACAATGATCTTCTTCTTGCCGAGATCGCGGCAGAGATAGTCGGCGAGTTCTACGCCATCCTTAGCGATGCGGTCGAGCGTGACATCGGGCGTGCTCGTGCCGTAGCGACCGAAGGTATGACCGGCACCTCTCTGGTCCCATTGCACCACGGTGAAGGCCTTCTCCCATGGCTTGTAGATTTCGGCTTGCGGCCATTGCGCCTCGCCGGGGCCTCCATGGACGACCAGCAGCACGGGATTCGCGCGATCGTCGCCGCGAATGCTGATCCATTGCTCCATGCCACCAATCGGAACAAATGCCGCCCGATCGATTCGGGCGCTGGAGTGTTGCGCCGTCGCCGCAACGGCAAAAGCAAGGATTGCGCTTACGATCACGACTGGAGAGGCCCGCACTACTCTACGAAGTCGTGTCAACGTGATCGTCCACGCTGTCCAAACAGCCACCCGGCTGCAAAGCCGGCGACGGCTGCAAGCGCGACCGCCGGTGTCGCCCGAAGCAGGACGCGAGCGCCCGGCGCAATCGTCGCGCGGCCGGCGATCAGCAGGCCCACGGTGCCCTGCGACACGTGCCCCTCTCTTGCAATCAGCGCGGCGCCACCACCCTGGCGAACATCGAGCGTACCGCCGGATATAAGCCACTGACCTCCGCCCTGCTCGACGCTGAGATGTCGTCTCGCCAGAAACATGAGCCCGCCGCCGCGTTCGTCCGTTCGCGAATTGAAGCACCGCGTTCTCGTCTTCACCCAGAATCTTCATGGCAAATGGGTCACGGAGGATTGAGCCATGATCGAACACCTGATGCGCCGCTCGTTGTCGGGCGATCATCAGGGCGGTGCAATCTCGAGGGAGTAGATTGCACGCTCCGTCATACGTCAGCGCCTGCCGATACGAGATGCAGGCTGTCGCTGACTTCCGCCTGAAGGCGGAAGCCACAGGAAGCCGGATTACTAAAACTGGCGACGCCGACGTCGTGAGGCAAGGGCTAGCGCGCCCGTCGCGAACAGTAATGCGGTGGCAGGCTCAGGAGTTGTGGCTGTCTGCCCGAATCGGAACTCTGCACTTCGGGGACCAGCATCAAACTTTACAAACGCGAGCCCCGACCCAGTGAGGTGTCCACCTGGAAGCCACGATCCCAAAAATGGCGGACGAAACCTGGTCTCCTCCCCTGTGTGGAAAGGCACGATCAGGGTGGTGACCGCGAACGGATCGAACATGTCAAAGGTTCGGCTGCCTCGAAGTTCAATCAGCATGTTGCCGAAGAGCCCTTCGGGAAACTCGGTGTTGACTCCGTAGCTCTGACCGCCGTACGTGACTTGCCCCGACAGATCCTGGCCCGAGGCGAAAAGTCTGATGCTGAAAACGTTGCCGCCACAGCAGAACCCGCCAAGAGCCATGTCACCCGCGCGACCCTCAAAGGAGAACGAACGCGTGCCGTCCGTTCCCCTGAGGCTGATTGGCGTACCGGAACTGATGCTCCAATTAAAAACACCTGAGGTAATCGTCACCGAATCGGCGTATGCACGTGAAGGCGAAGTCAGCCCGGCCATCCCGACCAGCAGGACAGCCGCAATTGCACGCAGTACTTTGGTCACGGTGCCACCTCCGGTCGAGAACGAAATGTGTCGAAAGAGGGAACTTGCTTGCCAACATCTCCCAGTGCGTTGACTGGTCCCGATGTCCGACAGGCGGCTGCGCGCGAGTGTGCAAACGCCGATCCCGTGCTGGCGCGTTTTCACGTGTGTGGCCCCGGAGGCGCGCGGCCGCGCGCGGCCAACAGTCGTCGTGACGCTGCGAAACTCGCTCGGCGAGGCGCTTTCGATTCTGCGAGATCCTGCTGGATTTTCCTGATTGGCTGTTACTCCGACCTCAACACCTGCGCCAGATCGGCACGGCCCACGCGAAGAGCCGGCCGCATGCTGACGCCGACCGATACGAGCAGAATAAGAACCGCGACCGAACCCAGCGTAAGTGGGTCGAGCTGGTGTCGCGGCCATGCTCGATGGATTCGACTTCGTGATAGCTTTCGTGTTCCTGCTCGGCACCGTGTGGGTGTCGCGACAGGAGGCATCAGCCATGCGCTACTCGAGGCCGGCCCTCGTCGGACTGCTCGGCGGCTTCCTGTTAGCCATCGCGGTCTTTGCCGTCGACTTCCTCATTTCCATGCTACGACTGGCCGCGTCGGCGCAATGCGTCGGCGAGGTCGCCGCCGCCTGCGACGGTGCCGTGCAATTCGGCGACGTGCGCTATCTCGGAATTGCATTCCTCGTCGGATTCGCCGTCGCGTTCATCTCGTTTCGACGACGACAGCAAGGACGCGTCGCGTGAACTCCCCATGCGCATCGAAGGAGTACAGGCGAGATCGGATAGATATGAGCGATGAGACGAGCGTTCACAAAATCGCTGGCTATACGGAAGCCGTCAGGCGGCTCGGCCCCTTCTTCTGGACCGATTTTCCTACGGTGAAGCGGTTACACGTGGATCGAGCAACCTCGGGAGTCGGTGAGTATGTTGTTCGCCTGACGATCGAGTCTGATGACGCGTCTGAGCGGCGATTTCTCGCGCAGCAGTTCACCGCAGTGCGGACAGCGGAATGTCCTCACAAGGCTGATGATGCATCGGCCCCGGCGAACACGGAAGCAGCGAACTCCGAGTTTGTAATTGCGGTACGGATTTCGTTGCGTGCTCCATCCAGCTCTCGACGAAGCCACCGCCTTTGGGCCACTTGACGTGAGGATCACCCGCAAGCGCCTTGGCGGATCGACATCTGTGTCTCGAGGCTTTGTTCGACTTGTCGTCGCCGAACGCCATCACCTCATCGGGCTGAACCAATAAGTGACGTGAATCGTGTCCAGTTCGACGCAACGCTCGAAGAGATCGCGGACGTGTACATGCGCGTTGCGAGGGACACAAACGTTTATCGATGGGATTTGCCTGGCTTCGAGCCTGATATGTTAGACGGCCATTGACGCGCTCGTAGACGAGAGTCGCTAACCGCCGCGGCAGGGCAGATCAGAACGTGCGGCGCAGTCTCGGTCGGTGTAACTAACTGGCTGTGCGTCTTCTCCGCGACCCGCAGAGCCGACTCGCACACAGGACAAGCCCACTGCCGATCGGTGCGGACCTCGGCGAGCGTGCGGACTTTTTCGATCGACACTGTGGGATTGACGCCGCGCAACTCGCCGGGCACCGCCGCGATGACCGCGCGCGGATCGGCCGCCGTACGGACGACGAGATCCTTCGAGAACGCGGATGACTGCCAGAGCGACAGATACACTTCCGGCAGCGGCGCACGAGTGAGATCGGCTGTGCGCGCGTTACCCACGCCCCCGACGATCTCGTTAGCGGGCTGATCGCGCGGCCCGAGCCACAGATGCTTGCCGATCGGGCGCGAACCGGGGAAGTACTTGTCCGCGAACGCCTGATTGACGATGGCCACTCGGGGTTCCTTCTGCTTGTCGTTGTCGCGGAAGTCGCGGCCGTCGACGATTGGCACGCCCATCAACTCGAAGTAGCCGGGCGTGACGGACCGGAGCGACTGCGAGACGCGGTCGCGGGGACTCGTGACGGGGTGATCTTCGATCTCGAGGGTCGACGGCCAGTCGTTGCCGGTCAGCGGCGTGCCCCAGACGAATGCGGCCCTCTGCACGCCGGGCACGGCCATGACGCGCTCGAGCGCGCGATGATGGAAGTCGGCCCAGTCGCCCTGCACCGACGTCACCGTCATCGT
>Ga0207701_10008228_pt1 | contig 10317 bp, 8 predicted proteins | sample KBSSwiSSwithPhiX_FD_184294 | JGI IMG/M metagenome (GOLD analysis project Ga0207701, IMG submission 184294) | Switchgrass rhizosphere bulk soil microbial communities from Kellogg Biological Station, Michigan, USA, with PhiX - S5 (SPAdes) (version 2) | ecosystem: Environmental > Terrestrial > Soil...
TGCTCTTGCCGCCTGCTCCTGCCGCCTGTCCCTGTCTCTCTTGCAACCGTCCTCAGATATTTGGCGTATAGCTAATGTCGTGTATCCTTTCACGACGACACTAAATAGCTGGATTGCTTATGTCACAGAACTCTGAAACAGTCGCTGCGCCCACCGTGACAACTTGCGCGAACTGCCATTCGCCGATGCCCTCAGAATTGCGATTCTGCCGGAATTGCGGATTTCGCCTGGGAGAAGGCCTCGCTGAATACAATGAAACGATGCGCTTTGATAGCTCGCATCCGCAGGTAGTCGCGGCTTCAGGCGCCGTCCTTCCGCGCAAGCGCCGGAAAAAGGTCACTGGGATGACCTGGATCTTTATCGGCCTGCTCGCATTTTTTGTCTGCGCGGCGGCCTTTACAGCAATCGTTACTCCGTTCAGGCCACATGTCCAATTCACAGCGCCGGTTGCCGCGCGCTCGTATGTCGGCGTCGATGACTTTGACACCACAGACGGCGGCGTCACGTTTGATTTTGTTGAAGCACCCGGAGTTCCGGCAGATAAAGCGGGACTCGTCGGCGGCGACATCATCACTGTGTTCGATGGACAAGCAGTTACCGAGGACGACCAGATGATGGACTTGCTGCGGCGAACGCCGATCGGTAAGACGGTTGACCTTTCATACATCCGTGACGGAGAGGTAAAGAACACAAAGTTGACGACTGTTTCTAAAGAAGAATATGACGGGCTAGTGGCGGCGTTTCGTCGGCGGCCCGAAGGCAGCGGCTTGTTTGGCTACGAAGAGGACGATTCAGAGCGCGTAGAGATTCCAGCAACCACTTCAGGAACAACGACTCCAGAATCCACCACTCCAGAAACTCCAGAAACTCCAGAAACCACCACTCCCAAGACTCCAGGAGCCACGACTCCCAAAGCTCCAGGAACCACGACTCCCAAAGCTCCAGGAACCAAAACTCCCGGAACCACTGCAACTCCGAAGTTCGGAGTGAAGCTGAATACTATCTTGCGCAGTCGGCCTGCTGATCTTGCCGGCGTTAAGGAAGGCGACATCGTCACAGAGTTCGATGGCATTCCGATTCGTACGCCACGCGAATTTCGGATGCGCGTCCTTCGCGCGATTCCTTACAGCACCCTCACTATCAAAGTGATTCGCGACGGTGCGAAACTCGAGATTCCCGTGAAGATGGGCAAACAGTAAGCAGAGGGGAAGAGGGAAAAAGGAGAAAAGAAATCATTGGTGATATGTCATTTGAGATTTCTCATTTGTCATTTAGGAGATCCGCGGCGTTCCTAAATAAGAACTGTTAAATCTCAAATGACATATGACCGATGATTTCTTTTTCCTTCTTCCCCTTTTTCCCCGCTTCCCCTTTTCTCCCTTGATTGGTTCATCCCTGCAGCACATATTCTCTTAAGCGCGCTTCCATTTCCTGGCGCATCTCTTCCCGTTGTTCCTCAGTCTCATCAACCTCAAACGTTTCGAACAACGCATACTGAGTCTCCGACAGCAGCCGCAGCTCCCACGCTTCGCGCTGTTGATGAGACGGCCTGGAGAACCACAGCGCATCGATTGGCGAATCTTTGATCGTGATCGACTGCAGTAGATCACCGGCGCTGGCGTTTAGTTCAGCAACGGTTTCCGGTCTTAGAAGTGCTGTCCTGATTCGCCAGCCGTGGTGCTGGTAGATATTGAGTAGCTCGTTATACAGGTCAGACTTTTTCATGTAGGACGTTGACTGACTTTATGTCGGGCAAGCATTAGTTTCAAGATGGATACAACGACCTGACTTGAAGTCGCTGGTCTCCATCTCTATTATCCCTTCGATTCGAGACCTTGAACTATCCAACATGTGTTCGGCCCCATCGGTTAACGACAGAGGTTTAGCCGATTCAAACGGAACAAGATTAGTCGCAGACAATCATTCTAAACTCCAGCGCCGGCTCTTATCGGCATTGATCTTAGTAATGATTCTGCCTCTTCTGCACTCCCGTATCGATGCCCGTGGAGCCGAACAACACCAGCAAATGATCGCAACGACCAATAGTTTTTCAGATAACAAAGAACCTGTTCCTTTTTACGAAGCGCTTGCCAAGGCTCTCAAGAAGCGCAAGATAAAACTCGACGACATCTGTCCGCCTACCAATGTAGTAGCCCGCCGTATTCTCGAGGAGTACGGCGCGGTCTATGTCGCGACAAAGAAAGTTACGCCGCCACCGGTCTGTATATTCACGAATGAAGACCAGGTCACTCGTTTCCAGGAGAATGCCGGCTTCGAAGCAGAAGTAATGGGTTACGACGAAATCGAGTTGCAAAAGGAAGCACTCAAGCAACTCAAGAAAGCCCGGAAAGAAGCCCAGCAGGAAGGACTCGACATAACTCCTCGCGACGGCGCTGAAGCAGCCCGGCGAAATTACGACGACAGCGTCAGGCTATGGAAGTCGCGGTTCGATCCAGCGCTCGAACACTGGTTGACCGAGGGCCGGTTAACTACCGAACAAGTCGCCCGATTGCGTTCATTACCACTCTTGCAACAGATCGCGGAGGTGCTTGAACTCGAGAAAAACGGAGTCTATTTCAGTAAGGACCTGTCGAAGTCGATCCTCTACTCGATAGCGGCACCGGGCACGTCACAACACATCGCGATGCTCGCGTTCGATGTCAATGAATTCGAGAATCCGCGGATACGAGAGATCATGGCAAAACACGGCTGGTTTCAAACCGTTCTCAGCGATCTGCCGCATTTCACCTTCCTGGGATTGAAAGAAAAAGACCTGCCGAAAAACGGCCTTCGCAGCTTGGAAGTAAACGGTCAGGTGTTCTGGATCCCCAACGTTGCGGGCCTGATGCATCCCGGCGTCGATAAGTAGGAACTGGGAGCTCACGAGTTCTCGCGTGCAGATGAGTGCCGTAGGACGAACGAACACTCCAACCCTGCTCCGCGCTCATGTGCACGCGAGGACGCAGGCGCTCCCAGTTACCTGGCACTTTTACCTGTTCTCCATTGACGAGAATTGGTGATACACTGAGTCGTCCATCGAGCTGGCAGTCTCGATGTCTCCCCCAAAATCAAAAACAACCTGAGCCCAAATTGATTACCGCATGGGCGGTTCTCCTCGAATCAGTTTCTAAAAAGCAGTTCTGGACCTTTCACCCGAAAGAGGTCAGGTATGGATGTCCCTCAATTCATAGCCGGTCGATTCAGGATCGAACGTGAAATCGGCACCGGTGGCATGGGCACGGTCTACCTCGCTACGCACCTTGGGCTCGAACGACCAGTCGCCGTAAAAATCATCAAGCGCGAGTTCGCTTCTGACAGCGACGTCGCCGAGCGGTTTCTGCGTGAAGCACGAACCATGGCGAAGCTTCGCCACCCGCACGCGGCGATGATCTTCGACGCCGGCAGCCTGCCTGACGGTCGACACTTCATCATCATGGAACTCGTCGAAGGCGAAACGCTTTCGCAGGCGCTCACGCGCGAAGGAAGGTTTTCACCCCATCAAGCCGTGCGGATCGCCACCCAAGTTTGCGATGTCCTCGAAGAGGCACACCGGCTTGGTATCGTCCACCGGGATCTAAAACCGTCGAACATCATGTTGAGCCACCGCGGCGTTTGTGTGTTGGATTTTGGTGTCGCCAAGGTTCTTGCTTCAACTGCCGAATCGACGGCGACGCATGCGAGTACTGGATCGGGTCATCTCGTAGGAACTCCTCGTTACATGTCGCCCGAACAATGTTTAGGACAGCGCGTCGGTGCTCGAAGCGATCTCTACAGTCTCGGGGTCTTGCTCTACGAAATGCTGGCGGGCCGTCCGCCGTTTGTCGACCCGTTGCAATCAGCGCTGCTCGTCAAACAAGCAACCGCTTTGCCGCCGCCCTTGCCGAAGCTGCGTCAGGATATACCAAGGCCGCTTGCTCTTGCCGTTCACTCACTCCTGGCGAAACGTCCGGAGGACCGACCGCGTACGGCTGCAGCTGCTAAGTCGTTACTCGAACGCAGTCTGGTCCAACCTGAACGAACGTTGCCGGATCTCGAGCCGCTCTCATCAATGGTGGCGGCAACGAGTCCTAGCCGCAGCATTGCTTTTCGAGTTGGCGCGCCACTGATTCTAGTCATGATGTTCGGTGCGTTTTTGGCTTGGGGCTACACAGGTGAGAGCGCGTCAGACCCGGCAGTTAAACGAGCCGTGTCAAATTCTTTTGGTGCCGGGCCTCCGCAAACTATCCCCGCTTCGTACAACGATCGCCCGGCTTCCGCACCAGCTGCAAAATCAGAAGCGCCGGTCGCACGGGAGGCATTTAGTGAGACCCTGACTATGGAGCGTGCGCGAAAGATTGCTGCGGGTTTTGCTAGCGGCACTCTCGGAATGGTCCAGATAGTAGACACCGATTCCGGTCAGGCAATCGTAGCGATCGACAATCCGCGTAAGCCGGGTAACTCAAACTTCTTCGTTCTCGAAAAGCGTTCAAGTAAGTATCGCATCACTTCGAAGGGACGTTTGGATATTGATGGATTCAGACGCGCAAACTGGTCCAGCGAAGTTGTCGACGCGGATGAGGATGGCTACGAAGAGGTTATGTTCCTCGGTAAAGATCTCCAGTATCGACTAAAACGGCACCTGGTTTTGCATGTGCCGAACGACAACAAAACCTATTCGATGGTAATGACCGGCGAGTCGACACCGAACGGCACTCCTCGAATCATGTGGCTGGCAAATGCGGCGGGAACCGATGCCGCCGCCTATCGAACTGCGTTGAGAAAGAGAGCTCGCACTCTTTTAGTCGCGACAAACAAACGGTGACCGGTGCTATTGGTCGTATAGGTCGTATAAGTCCTATAAACTAAGAAGCTCGACGTGAGCGCTTCCAGTATTTGCACTACCCAACAGCGCATGCCAAGATAATCTTCGCTCGAACATCTACCAGTTTCGCCCCGCTTACTCTTACGCCTTCCGATGACTCGACCGCGTTTTGACGACGCCGCATGCGACAATCTTGCGCAGTGCATTAAAGAGATCGAAGCCTCGACCGACGCGGAGTTGGTGATCATCGTCCGCGCACGCTCCGGCAACTACGCACATGCTGATTACCTGTTCGGCTTTGCGGTTTCGTTCATCATTCTGCTGTTTGTACTGTTCTCACCAATCGAGTTCCATCCAATCTGGATACCCATTGATGTCGCTCTCGCATTTGCCGCCAGCGCCTTGATCTCCTCGCGCAGTAATTTCTTGAGGCGTTTGTTTTCCACGAAGAAGTACCGCTCAAAAGTTACTCGCACGGCCGCGGCGGCGATGTTCTACGAAGCTGGCATCGCTAATACAAACGCTGAGATGGGCGTACTCATCTATCTTTCGCTGCTCGAGCGGACGTTGGAGTTAATTGCAGACCGCGGTGTTTTGAAAAAGGTGCCGGCGCAGGATTGGAATCGCGAACTCGCTGAATTGCATTTGATCGGTCGCGCTCCCGATCCGAAAGCCTTCGTGGCAGCGATCAGGGATTTCGGAAGTCTGCTTACGTCACACGTGCCCGCCACTGGCGAGAACCCGAACGAACTGCCTGACCAGCCCCGTTTCGAATTGAAATGAAATACACGCTGCTTAAGTTTATTTTTCGTGCCTCTGTAATCGCGGCAACACTAGGCTGGCTGCTTTTGTTGCCGATTGAAATCGTAGCGCGCGTTGGTGGCGGACAATCGTACGGCGGTGGAAGTCGAAGCAGTGGCGGAGGAAGCGGAGGTGGAGGAAGCGACGACGGTGGAGCAATCGTATGGCTGATCTTTGAAGCCGTTCGGTTCCTGGTCTATCTAACGATTGAATACCCGGCGATTGGGATTCCGCTCGATATCATTGTGCTTCTCGGGGTCGTCTACTTTTTCAAACGTCGCAAAAGTGCTGTTAGCTTTTCGTCGATTGTTCCGCCAGTTGTTAACGCTCAGCCGACTGAAGCAGGTCATAGTCTCGAGCGCCTACGAAAGTTTGATCCCAACTTTTCCCAAATTGTCTTCACCGACTTCGTTTACGCGTTGTATGCAAAAGCACATGACGCGCGCGGGCACGGACAAGCGGCACTCGATCTCTTCTCACCTTATTTAAGTGAAGGCGCACGCAAAGCTCTCCTGGACCGCAATCCGGCAGGGCTTAAGGAAGTGGCCGGAATAATTGTCGGCTCAATGAAAATCGTGCAGGTCGTCGGGCTCGACACACCGCTAGTCAAAGTCGGCGTTGTCTTTGAGTCAAACTATACCGAAATCGTGGGCGGCAACGCGGGCACGACTTACTACGTGACGGAGCGCTGGAACCTCGAACGCAAACGTGATCTGCTTTCACCGCCACCCGCGCAGGCAACGGCCTTGCACTGTCCTCGCTGCGGCGCGCCGTTGCAACGCGACACTGTCGGCGCTTGTGCTTATTGCGGTGCAAAGGTCGAGAGCGGCGAATTCCAATGGTTCGTCCAAAACATCACGTTGCTCTCCACCGAAGCGCGTGGACCGATGCTGACTTCTGACGTTGAAGAAGTCGGCACAGATTTTCCGAGCGTCGTTCAACCTAACTTTCAAGTAATCGCCGCCAACTTTACTCAACTGAATCGTCAGTTCACATGGCCAGATTTTCAGACACGCGCGAAGATGATTTTCGATGAACTGCAGGCGGCCTGGTCGAGTTTGAAGTGGGAACGTGCGCGTCCACACGAAACGGACAACATCTTCCAGATGCACCAGTATTGGATCGAAGCTTACCGGCGACAGGGACTGCGAAATGTCGTGGAAAACTGTGTGATCACAGCTATGCAGCCGGTAAAGATTCAGGAAGATACATTTTATCAAGCCATCACTCTGAGAATTTGGGCGAAGGGTAACGACTACACCGTCGATAGCAACGACAATGTAGTCTCCGGATCGCGAACCCGAACGCGTGAATGGAGTGAATACTGGACGTTCATTCGAAATCGAGAAGCGAAGGATTCTCGGGTACGTACTGAACTAAGTTGCCCGAACTGCGCATCGCCACTGAAGGTGAACGCGAGCGGCATTTGTGAATTCTGCGGCGGCAAGATAACCTCAGGTGAGTTCGATTGGGTGCTCTCGAAAATAGAGCAGGACGAATCATACGCGGGCTGACATCTATTGTCGGTGCCAAACTCATCGAACCAGCTTTGGAGTGCGGTCCCGACTCGTCGGGATCGCCGCTTTAATATTGCGGCAGCTCGCTCTACGCACTCTGAACGGCACGAAAACTTAGCGACGACAGGTCACCGAACAAAGCGGTGACAAGTCATCGCACTCCAAATTTTACGGAGCATCGCTGTGAAACGTAGTCTTCTATTTGTTCTTCTCTTCTGTTCTCTCGTTTTAGGGCCGACCTTCGAAGCCTCAGCTTTGGTGCAAAAGGCGAAGCCGAAGCCGCAGGTAACAACCCCGAGACCTTCTACGTCGCCGACGAGCGCCTCGGCGCCACTCGCTGAAGCCGCACCGTTCGTCAACAAGGTTTTGCCCAACGGTCTCGAGGTGATTGTTCTCGAAGACCACTCGGTGCCGCTGGTTACCGTTGAACTCGCGGTGCGCAATGGATCGTTTACTGAACCACCAGAACTAAACGGCCTGTCGCATCTGTTCGAGCACATGTTCTTTAAGGTGAATCTCGAAGCAGCCAGGAGCCGGGAGTATCTCAGGAACATCGACGCACTGGGAATCGTCTATAACGGCGAAACACACGAAGAGGTAGTCAACTACTACTTCACAACCACAACGTTGAACTTCCCCGTGGCGCTGCGGTACATGCGTGACCAGGCAATCTTTCAACAGTTCGATGAAGGACAGTTCGCTCAGGAGCGCGAAGTCGTGGTGGGGGAGTTGGATCGGCACGAGTCGAATCCCTACGGCGAGTTAGGCGAGCAGATGAACGCGAAGCTCTTCTTCAAGTATCCAAGCCGTAAACGGCCAGGCGGTGATCGAGCGACGGTTCGCGCAGCAACAACCGACCAGATGCGACTAATCAAGGACCGTTACTATGTGCCGAACAATTCCGCCATCGTCGTTACTGGTGACGTTGCTCCGCCGATGGCGTTTCAACTCGTCGAGCAACTGTTTGGTGAATGGCCGAAACGGACGAAGGATCCGTTTGTAGATTTTCCGCTCGTAGATCATCCACCGCTGGCGAAGAGTGAAGGACACATGATCTCGGCGCCGATCACAAACGTGGTCATCCAGCTCGGTTGGCAGGGACCTTCGATCGGGAAAGACGACGCTGCGACGTACGCAGCTGATGTCTTCTCTTTCATTCTGCGCCAGCCGAATTCGCGTTTTCAGAGGGCGCTGGTTGACACGGGTCTCGTAACGAACGTGGGCTTTGGCTACTACACGCAACGAAACGTCGGTCCCATAACGCTGATAATTCAGACGACGCCTGATAAAGCGAAGGCGGCGGTGCGAGCGGCTTATAACGAGATAGCCCACTTCAACGATCCCAACTACTTCACAGACGAAGAGCTTGAAAGCGCAAAGGCGCTGCTTGAGGCTGACGATCTCTATTCGCGTGAAAAACTTTCAGAGTATTCACACACGATCAGCTTCTGGTGGTCGACAACCGGCCTCGAATACTTTCGCGGGTACCTAAAACGACTGCGGGCGAGTTCACGCGCCGATATCAACAGGTACATCACCAAGTACGTACAGAACAAACCACACGTTGGTTTGTCGTTGATGTCAGATGAATCGCTGAAACTCTCGGGCTTAACTGAGGCTGATTTGATTGGAGCGCCCATGGCACAGTCGACGGTAGCGGGCAGACATTAATACCGGGCAGAGATCTTAGGAACATAAAGAAATGACGAATACTTTTGTACGTTGGATACTGGCGAGTTTTTTTCTCGTCGCATCGCTTTGGACGCCTGCCGTTGAAGGGCGAACTTCGGGTCAAGGGACCAGCGTCGCGCGAGCTGACAACGAGGTCACCGATGCGGCAAGACTGGTAACAGAGTTTGAAGTCAACGGGCTCAAGGTTTTGCTCAAGCGTCGTGCGGGCAGTCAAACGGTAGTTGCTGGTTTATTCTTCCGCGGCGGCGCGCGCAACGTTACCGAAAAGAATGCGGGCGTCGAAGCACTCATGCTCGACGTGGCGACCGAGGCGACAACCAACTATCCCCGCGAAAAATTCCGCCGAGAAATCTCCAGCACCGGCACCAGCATCAGCTACGGGATCAACTACGATTACTCCGTTCTGTCGCTCGGCACCACTCGACGTTTTTTTGATCGTTCATGGGAGTTGTTTGTTGATTCGGCACTTCGACCAAGTTTCGCGTTGGACGACTTTCAAAGAGTGAAGAATCGCGTCATCGTGTCAGTCAGTGATAATGAAGATGTCCCGGATTCATTCATACAGGTCCTTCAGAGTCGCGCAATTTATGCGGGCCACCCCTACTTGAATGAGCCACGAGGGACAGTGCAATCGATAACAAGCCTGACCCTTGAAGATATCAAGAAGTTTCACCAGGAGATGTTGCAGACTTCGCGTCTCTTGTTGGTGGTTGTAGGCGATGTTGATCCAACATTGCTGCGAGGAAAGGTTGAGGCGTCGTTCGGCAAGCTGCCACGCGGAAACTATCAAGCAGTACCACCGCCGCAACTGGCTTTTTCTGAACCGACGTTGTCAGTTACGGCCCGACAGATTCCCACAAACTACATCCAGGGCATATTTGCTGCGCCGGCATTGACGTCTCCAGACATCTACGCGATGCGGATTGCGTCTTCGATACTTCAAAACCGAGTGTATGTCGAAGTGCGCGTTCGTCGGAACCTTTCATACGCGCCGGATGCATTCCTTGGAAACCAGGAAGCAAATTCCGGTGGAATATCCGTGACAGCGGTGGATGCCAACCAGGCAGTAAAAGTAATGCTCGATGAGATTGCGAGGCTTCAGCAGGTCCCGGTGAGCAGCGAAGATCTAAAATCAAGCGTGCAACAGTTTCTAACGAAATATTACCTCGGCCAGGAAACGAATTCCGCGCAGGCTGGGGAGCTGGCTTTAGGAGAATTAGTGGGCGGCGGCTGGAGAAACTCGTTTCAAATGATCGACAGGTTGCGGGCTGTTACACCGGAAGACGTTCAACGCGTTTCGCAGAAATATATGAGGAATCTCCAATTCGTTGTTCTGGGGAATCCGCGGAACGTTGACCGCGCTATCTTTCTTGGGCAGAACGGTGTCAGCGGCAACTGACGGTGAAAGAGTTATTGGTCATATATCATTTGCCATTTCTCATTTGTCATTTCGACACCACCGACTTCATGTCGGTGGTGTTTCAATTTCTACCTAACACCATGAAC
>Ga0207701_10008231_pt1 | contig 10315 bp, 11 predicted proteins | sample KBSSwiSSwithPhiX_FD_184294 | JGI IMG/M metagenome (GOLD analysis project Ga0207701, IMG submission 184294) | Switchgrass rhizosphere bulk soil microbial communities from Kellogg Biological Station, Michigan, USA, with PhiX - S5 (SPAdes) (version 2) | ecosystem: Environmental > Terrestrial >...
CTTGACCACGCTGCTGTGGAGGAGAACGCCGCGAAAGTTTACGCTGGGATAAATCATGCAATCGCGGCCGATGACCGAGCCGGGATTGATCACTGCGTTGCAGCCGATCTCCGTTCTATCGCCAACGATTGCGCCGAATTTTCTGAGGCCCGTCGGAATCGGGCCATCGGGTGTTACGACCGCGATTTCGGCGTGATCGAGCTTAACGTTGGAGAGAATCACGCCTGCGCCCAGATGTGCATAGTGACCAATAATCGAATCACCGACGTAATTAAAATGCGGCACCTGTACTTCATCGAACAGGATAGAGTTTTTGAATTCGCAGGAGTTACCCATGACTACGCCGTTGCCAACGATCACGTTTTCGCGCACGTAGCAGCCGCTCCGGATGTGGCAGTTGTCGCCGATCCATGCCGGGCCCTTCAACACCGCGCCCTGTTCGACGACCGTTCCTCTGCCAATAAAAACATGGTTGCTGATAAATGGCTTGCCCATTAGCTCGCCGAGGATTGCAGGCTTTAAACGAAATTGGAGGTAACTGGCGATTTGTTTGAGCGCGTCCCAGACGTAATTCTGGTTTTCGAACAGCTTCGGATGAGCCGTGTGATCGAGATTAAGAAAGTCGACGGGCGCAAACATGAGTCTATATGCGGAACGATGAGTGAATCATTCGCATCGCGCGAGCGCAAATTCCACGCCTATTGCGCGCGCTCCCCGGAATTACGCTGTACCACGCCGCGTGAGTTTTTGGCCGTCTTTCGTATCGCGTACGTCCCATCCTAGCGCGGAAATTCGATCTCGCAGTTCGTCACTTCCCTTCCAATTCTTTTCGCGTCGCGCGTTCACGCGCTGTTCTGCCAGTTGCGCCACTTCCGCCGGTATCGCGATTTCGGTCTCCGGTTCGAGATCGAGGACTGTGTTGATCCGTTTCCACCAATCCAGCCACGCTTTTGCGGACGCGGCGTCGAGTTTGTTTTCGTCCATCGCACGGTTCGTCTCGCGAATCGATTCGAACAGGAATCCTAGTGCCGCGGAAATGTTTAGATCGTCATCCAACGCTTCTTCAAACTTCTGCGTTGGAAGTTGGGCGTTGGGCGCCTGCTCGCGATTTATCGGAGTTGGAAGTTGGACGTTTCCTTCATGGGATTTCTCCTTGAGTCGGGTCAGCCATTCGTCGATTCGGCCTAACGATTCTCTTGCCTCTTTCATTCCTTCCCAGGTAAAATTGAGCGGCACCCGATAATGTACGCGCAACAGCGCGTAACGAATCTCGCGCCCGGTGTAGTTTTTCGCTAGAACATCCGGCACGGTGTAAAAATTGCCTAACGACTTTGCCATTTTTTGGCCGTCGACCAGCAAATGCGCGCAATGGAGCCAGTAACGGACAAATTTCTTTCCCGTCACGCCTTCGCTTTGCGCGATCTCGGCTTCGTGATGCGGGAAAATGTTATCGACCCCACCGCAATGGATGTCGATCTGATCGCCTAGCAACGCTGTCGCCATTGCGCTGCACTCGATGTGCCAGCCGGGCCGGCCTGGTCCCCATGGCGAATCCCACTTCACATCGCCGTCTTCGTCATCCCACGCTTTCCAGAGCGCAAAATCACCGATGTGTTCCTTGTCGTATTCGTCGTGCTTCACCCGTCCCGTCGATTGTAATTGCGTGAGGTCGAAGTGCGCGAGCTTGCCGTAATCCGGAAACTTGTTGATACGAAAATAAACTGATTTGTCGTCCGCTTGATAAGCGAGACCGCGCGCGATGAGTTCGCCGATCATCTCGATCATTCTGTCGATGTAACGCCAGTCGGTGGCAGCGGGAAATTCATTGGCGCGTTTGATCCGCAATGTTTCTGCGTCCTGGAAGAACGCGTTTTTGAATTGCTCGGTGAACTTCGTCAGCGGCACCTTAGCTTCGCGCGCGCCGCGGATCGTCTTGTCATCGACGTCGGTGATGTTCATCACGCGATGCACCTTGTAACCGCGTAGCTCCAGATGGCGCTGAAGCAAATCCTCGAAGATGTAAGCGCGAAAATTTCCGATATGTGCCCGGCTGTAAACGGTCGGTCCGCAAGTGTAGATGCTGATTGGGCGCGCTGCCGGATCGCGCGGCTCGAATTCTTCGATCTTGCGCGAGTAAGTGTTAAAGAAGCGCAACGCCATTAGTTACTCTTCGGCGCGCGCCCGGCGGTCGCGCCCTACCACTTCAACGCTAGCCACCGCCATCGCGGCAATGCCTTCGCTGCGCCCGATCGCCCCGAGCTTTTCATTTGTTGTCGCTTTGATGCTTACATCAGATTCGCTACCTTCGATGGCACTCGCGATGTTCTTCCGCATCGCGGAAACATACGGCGCGATCTTCGGTTCTTCGGCGATGATTGTTGCATCGATGTTGAGCACGCAGGCTTTCTTTTCCGCAAGCAACTTGCTTACCTGTTTCAAAATTTCGATGCTGTTGATGCCGCGAATTGATTCGTCCGTGTTTGGGAAATGCTGGCCGATATCGCCGGCCCCGATCGCGCCTAGCAATGCATCGGCGATGGCGTGAGACAAGACGTCTGCGTCGGAGTGTCCTTCCAATCCGCGCGAGTGCGCAATCTCGACGCCGCCAAGGATCAGCTTCCGTCCTTCAACAAGGCGATGTACGTCGTAGCCAATTCCGCATCGAACACTCATGGTCATCAGAGTTTAAGATTAATAACGCCATTCGACGCAACGATGCTGTATTTATCTTTCATGTCCTCGCGCGGGCGAAGATCGACAGTTCCACCGGCATTTTCAACCAGCAGCCAGCCGGCTGCGATGTCCCACAGGCTGATTCCCTGCTCAATGTAAGCGTCGAGTCGTCCGCAGGCCACATAAGCCAGGTCGAGCGCAGCGCTGCCGAGTACACGGCATTTGCGAACACGATGGATCATTTGCTGGAGCAACGGGAAGTTGGTGTTGATCGTCTCGGCGGTTTTGGCGAGCCCAATAGAGACGACGGCTTCAGCGAGATCTGCGCGATCGCTTACGTGGAAGGGATCGCCGTTCAATTTTGGAATTTCGCCTTTTTGTCCTTTCCACATTTCACGGCGAATGGGGTCGTAGATCACGCCAACCATGACCTCGTTACGGAGACGCAATGCAATGGAGGTGCAAAAATGTGGAATGCCGTAGAAATAATTCACCGTGCCATCCAGCGGATCGACCACCCATTGGTGTTCGCTGGATTGATCGCCCACCATTCCTTCTTCACCGTAAAGCGCGTGCTTCGGAAACTCTTTGAGAAGGAGCCTGGTAATCAACTCCTGTGCCTGAACGTCGATCTCGAGCTTGATATCGTGTGCTGCGACGGCATTGACCCGCTGTGGGCGCCGGAAATTTTTCCGAAGCAACTTGCCGGCCGCGCGCGCGGCTTTTTCAGCTGCATCGAGATAATGCTTCATCGCGGGAGATTACGTCGCATAAAGAATACAACGTGCACAGCGGAAATGCTTGAACGAAACAGCAAACTCTGCGTGTCCCGCTGGGCCAAGGGAGGGATTCCCAAACGAAGTCCGCGATACACAATTTCGTCAGAGTGCTCCATCGGTCATAGTGGGGTTTCTTCCTAGCTACTTGATTCGCTGTCGGTCGGCCCCCTTTTTTGCGCGCTGCACTAGCTGGGTCGCGATGACAATAAAAAAACCGGGAGGAAAATAAATTCTCCTCCCGGGTTGAAGTTAGGGTTGTGACTCCGAAAGCCTTCGGAGCCGTTGATCAAGCGTGGGGCGTCAGTGCCTCTTTTTCTTCGCTGATTTTTTCTTTGCTGCTTTCTTTTTCTTCGCCATCGACTAATTCCCCCCTTTCATCCGCAACACGCGCGGAACTCTGTGAAGAGTTGGGAATGACTTCACTTAAACGAGTTCAGTTAATCATCTCATTTTTTTTGTCAAACGTTTTGTTACGAAATTTGAAAATATTTTTACGAGATCGCGCGCGATATTTTTTTTTGGCGCGCGCGAAATCTTTGTTTTTTCGCCGTCTCGAAACAAAATTATCACTTCATTCACGTCGCTTTCCATTCCCGAATCTGCGCCGCTTACATCGTTTGCGACGATGATGTCGCAATTCTTTGCGCGCAGCTTTTTCGCGGCGTTTTCTTCCACGTGGTCTGTTTCCGCAGCGAAACCGACGAGAACGAATTGTCGATCCTGCTTGTGGCCTAACGAATCGAGGATGTCGCGCGTGGGAATTAGTTCGAGCGAGAACTTCGCGTCGCGCTTTTTAATTTTTGTCGATGAAACATTTGCTGGTTTGTAATCCGCTACCGCGGCGCACAAGACACATATGTCGCATTTATCTGCATGCCGGTGGACCGCTTCGAACATTTCGTCGCTGGTCGAAACAGGAATCAAGTTTGCATTGCGCGGTGGCTCAACACTGGCCGGACCTGAAATCAACGTGACATCGTGCCCTTCGGTGAGCGCTGCTTCGGCGATGGCGTACCCCATTTTTCCGGATGAGCGATTCGAAATGTAACGAACCGGATCGATCGGCTCGCGCGTGGGCCCGGCCGTGATGAGGAATCTCACGCGATCAAATTATCCTGGCGGGCCAACAGGAACTCCGCGCGGAACGCGATGTCGTTCACTTTCCAAAGTCTGCCAATTCCTTCGTAGCCGCAGGCAAGCATTCCTTCTTCTGGTCCGATAAATTCAACGCCGCGGGCTTTCAGTTTTTCCACGTTATCGACTGTAGCGGGATGCTCCCACATTTTTCCATTCATGGCCGGCGCGAGCAGAATTGGAGCGCGCGTTGCGAGTGCTATGGCTGAAAGCGGATGATCGGCCAGACCGTGCGCGAGTTCGGCGATGATGTGGGCTGTCGCCGGCGCGATCAGCAACAGGTTCGCGCGATCGGCGAGCTCGATGTGCCCGGGCCGCCAACTTTCCTTCTCGTCAAAGAAACTGGTTGTCACAGGATTTTTTGAAAGCGTCTGCAACGTGAGCGCAGAAATAAATTCAGTGGCATCCCGGGTCATGACGACAAAAACTTCGTGGCCTTGCTTGACCAGCAAACTCGCAAGCTCAGCAGATTTGTACGCGGCGATCGAGCCGGTCACACCGAGGAGGACCGATTTCGTACCCGGTCGAATACGCACAACCTTTCGCGTGCTCGCCTTATCGCGTTTTCTCTTGGCGTCTCTGCCTTCAGCAATCATTTCTCGATCAATCGGCGGCTCAAATAGCTTTCTGCGTCCATGATTTGCCGGAACCTTTGCAAATCTTCCTCCACCGATCCACTGATAATAGTATAATGATAATCGCGCCAATGTTCCATCTCGCGAGCCGCAGTGGCCAGACGCGAATCGATTTGCTGCGCGGTTTCCGTTCCACGTTTTAGCAAGCGTTTCCGCAATTCCTCGAGATCGGGAGGCATGATGAATACATCGGCCAAAGCATCCCGGATCAGTGGATCGCCGCAGTTGCGAATCACAGCAGCGCCTTGCGTATCGATGTCGATCAAAACGTCCTTTCCAATTTCTAAATTTGTCACGATGGGCTCGCGCAAGGTGCCGTAATGGTCTCCGTGCACCTGTGCGTGCTCCACAAAATCTCCTTTCCCGACTCGTTCGCGGAAATCCGCATCGGAAAGAAATCGATAATCCTGGCCATCGATCTCACCGGCACGTGGCCTACGCGTCGTACACGAGACGGAATAAAAGAGGTTGGAGGTTCGCCGAATCCTTTCCACGAGTGTGGTCTTGCCCGCGCCCGATGGAGCAGAAACCACAAAAAGAATTCCGCGACGGCTGAATTTTTTACTCAAGGTTTTGGGCTTGCTCGCGAATCTTCTCCAGCTCGGACTTGCAGGAGATGACGCGCTGAGAAATTGCCGCATCATTTGCCTTTGCTCCGAGCGTGTTGAGCTCCCGAAACATTTCCTGGGTGATGAATTCCAGTGTGCGTCCCACCGGTTCTTTGCTGCGCAGGTGATGTGCGAATTGGGTGAGATGACTTTCCAGACGGACTAATTCTTCAGACACATCCGCGCGATCGGCAAAGAATGAGATTTCCTTCAACAAGCGTTCATCGTCACTCATGATTGGCAGGCCAGCCTTCTGGATGCGATCGAGAAGGACGGCCCGATATCGCTCGACCACATCGGGATGAAATGTGCGGATCTCCTTGAGTTTTTTGCGGATTGCTTTCAGGCGATGGATCAAGTCCTTGGCCAGATGTTTGCCTTCGCGTTCGCGCATTTTGATTAAATCGGCGAGGGCGCCGCGTAATGCACGATCGATGGCCGGCCATGCTTCCTCCGGATCAAGCGCCTGTTCAGGAAAGCGCATCACTCCGGGAGCCTGCAGAATTGTGCTGATCGTGATTTCCCCCGGGGCGTTCAATTCCTTTTGCAATGCCCGCATCGCCTCGTGATAAGAGCGGGCCAACTCGGTGTCGAGGGCCAGAGTGCGCGTGCCATTTGGGCCGCTGTGAAGAGCGATCATGGCATTTGTCCGGCCGCGCGAAATATTTTCGTTGATCGTCTGGCGAATGCGCGGTTCCAGCTCTCCGAGATCGCGCGGCAAATTGATCACGATATCGCTCTGCTTTCGGTTCACCGAATTGAGCTCAACGCTAAATTTTCGTCCGGCGTGGACCACTTCAGCACGGCCATATCCAGTCATGCTTCTCATAGCTGATGCAAAGCTTATCGCAGAGAAACGTTCAACGTTCAATGCAAAGCAGTGAGCGAAACGAACACGAGGCGTTGAAAAGCAGCAGGGCATCCGTTATGCGTCGCCTGTGAACCACTGGCAGCGAGAGCTGGTCGCAACCCCCAAAACATGATCATCGGACACTTCTCGCGCATTGGTTCGGTTGCGAACATGATCGTCGTGGAATCAGCGCGCGATCATATCCAGATCGGTTTTTGGGATTACGCGCGGTTTGGAATCCCGATCACCATTCTGACGACCGCTGCTGGCGTGGTCGTGCTGCTTGTTTTGCGCTAAGGAGGGCTTGCGCTGCGCGCCGATGAGGCGATGGCATTGCGATGTCGTCGATGGATTCAAACCATTGTTGCGCTGGAGAAATTCTGTTTGGCGTCGCACGACGGTACACCACAAACGCAATCCGATGATGGGTGAATGGAAATGTCGACCTGTAGAGCGGTTGGTCAGAAGCTCCTGTTTCGAATCGCGGCAAAATCCACATGCCACGCCAGCGCGCGGATGATTGCTCGAGCAGAACCCTGCCGTGACTAACGACAAATGCGTGTCTTTCGATAAGTCGCTTTGTGCGCGGTTTGGATTTCTTGATGGGGAGCGCTCCGGGATTTTTTGCGCGGCAGAATTTCCTCACGGGGCAGACGCTGCATTTTGGTTTATCCGGCAGGCAAACAAGGGCACCAAGATCGATAAGCGCGGAATTGAAACGCGCCGCGCTGCGCTTTGGGACGAGTTGCGCGGCATGCTTCCAGAGTTTTTCGCGTCCGATTGCAGAATCGATCGGGGCGCGTATGTCGAGCAATCGGGCTAGAACACGCGAGCTATTCGCTTCAACAATTGGGACCGGTTGATTGTAAGCAAAGGTTGCGACTGCATTCGCGATATAGCGGCCAACGCCCGGTAATTTGCGAATCGCAGCGATATCACCAGGCAACGTCCCGCGGTGCTGATCCCGCACAATCCTGGCAGCGGCACGAAGGTTTCCCGCCCGGTTGTAATAGCCGAGACCCTGCCAGGCGTGGAGGACGTCGTTTTGCGAAGCGCACGAAACCGACGCGAAATCAGGAAACCGGCGGAGCCATTTATTATAATAAGGGATTACAGTGACGACCTGGGTTTGCTGAAGCATGAATTCGGAGACCAGAATCGCATAGGGATCTCGGGTCTTGCGCCACGGTAGATCGCGGCCATGGCGGCGAAACCAGTGGAGAAGAGAACGGCGAAACGAGCGGATGTTCTCAAGTGAACTCACACTTCGCACGACAGGCTTCTAACTTGTCATGTCGAGCGGAGTCGAGACATCTCTAAATGTTCCAAACATTTGTTCGCTCATTTCCCGTTCGCTCCGCCTGGGGCCTTCCGATCCATGTTGCCGCTTCCCCAGCCCCCTGTTCCCGACTCCGCTCGGAATGACAAAACGGTTGAGCGTTGAGCATTGAGCGTTGAGCATTGGGCGTTGAATTCCTACACGCACGCGCTCACGCAGGAACAGGTCGCAAAGCTGCGGTCTCTGCTCGATGAACTCGGCTTCAAGTTCGCGCCGAAGGAATGGACCGTTTTCTTCGGGCAGAAGAACAAATTGAGTGTGGCGGTTTACGAGAAGGGGCCAAAGGTGCTCGTGCAGGGAAAAGGAGTAGAGGAATTCGTGCAGTTCGAGCTGGAGCCGAAAATTCTCGGCGAGGCGAAGCTGGGCTACGAAGAAGTGCATTCGCCGGAAATGTTTCAGCCGCACTTTGGTGTGGACGAAAGCGGTAAAGGGGATTTTTTCGGCCCGCTGGTAATCTCTGGGGCGTACGTCGACCAGGGAATCGCACGCAAACTTCTCGATGCCGGTGTGGTAGACAGCAAACGGGTCAGCTCGGATGCGCGGATTCGCGTTTTAGCAGACACAATCCGAAAGAGTTCGCTGAGCCTCGTGGAAACGGTCCTGATCGGGCCAACAAAGTACAACGAGCTTTACGAGAAATTTGGCAATTTGAACAAACTGCTCGGTTGGGGGCACGCAAGGGTGATTGAGAATTTACTGGCCAAAAAGCCGGATTGCCCAAGGGCGCTATCGGATCAATTTGCGGACGCGCGCGTGGTGGAGCAATCGTTGCTGCGGCACGGCAGAAAGATCAAAATCGAGCAGCGGCCAAAAGCAGAATCAGATATCGCGGTGGCAGCGGCATCGATCCTCGCGCGAGAGGCATTCATTAATTGGCTGGAGCGGAAAGGGAAGGAGATCGGTTTGCGGTTGGATCGGGGAGTGTCGGCGGGAGTGAAAGAAAGCGCCAAAAAACTCGTGGAAATGAATGGGCCGGGCGCATTGCGCGCGGTTGCTAAAGTGCACTTCCGCACTGCCCACGAAATGGCGCCGGAATATTATCCCGCCCCAGCTCCGCGCGAGAATTGGGCGGGCCCCCGCCCCGGCAGTGGCAGGTGATCTGTTAAAGTGTTAGGATATCCGACGCCAGCCGATCATTCCCAACTGAAGCATGCAGCCGTTCATCCAAGACCGCTTGGCCTTCTGGTCGAAGATGTTACCCGTTTTAAAAAATCTTGTTTTTGTGCTTCATTGAGCCACCACAAGGGCAACGCGGAACGATTAGTACAATAAATATGGCAAAGTTAACCAAGCGCGACATCGTCGTCGCCATAAGCAACCAAACTGGCATGGTCCAGCATCAAGTCTTCGATGTAGTCCAGCGGACGCTTGATAAAATTACCGATAGTCTCGCTAGCAATGTCCCAGTTGAACTGCGCAATTTTGGCGTTTTTCAGCCGCGTTTGACTAAGCCGCGCGTCGGTCGAAACCCCAATCAGCCCGGCAGCAGTTTTGTTATTCCGCCGCGGGCCACGGTGAAATTCAAAGCTGGCAAGATTATGCGTCAGCGCGTTGAGAAGCTTTCACGGGAATTAAAGGAAGCGGCAGAGCGGACGACCAAGACAGAAACGACTGCACCGAACGGCGGATAGGAGAAACGCTAAAGCGTCAGCTCCGCGGAAGCTCTACAAAAGCAGATTCTGAATCGTCTTTTCCAAGCGCTCAAAATTGATCGGCTTGGTGAGATGCTCGGAGAATCCTGCGGCTCTGGCTTGGTTCACATCTTGTTCGGTTCCAAAGCCACTCAGCGCGATTCCGGGCAAGTTCTTGTTAAGACGCACTTCGCGCATTAATTCGTAACCGCTGCGGTCCGGCAATCCGATATCGCTGATCAGCAGATCGAAGTCCTGTGTGCGCACTTTCTCCACCGCCTGGTCAGCGGAGTGCGCTACCGTAATTTCGTAACCACGACGCTCCAGCATCCGTTTCATGCTGATGCAAGTGTCATGATGATCATCGACCAGCAGGACTCGCCGATACCTTGCGACGGCCAAGTCTTGCTCTGGGCGTGCCGGTTGGTCTTGCTTCTCTCCGTCGGCGCCAGCCGGCGTGACCACGGTGTCTAGTTCCAGCGAAAAGATTGCGCCCTGATCCTTCCCAGAACTTTCGACGCGGATTTTTCCGCCATGCGCGTCGATCAACGCTTTTGAAATCGCCAGGCCCAGTCCAAGCCCTCCAAAACGCCGGGTGATGTCGGCCTGTCCCTGTTCGAATGCATTAAAGATTTTATCGATCTTTTCCGGCTCGCTGCCGATCCC
>Ga0207701_10008232_pt1 | contig 10315 bp, 6 predicted proteins | sample KBSSwiSSwithPhiX_FD_184294 | JGI IMG/M metagenome (GOLD analysis project Ga0207701, IMG submission 184294) | Switchgrass rhizosphere bulk soil microbial communities from Kellogg Biological Station, Michigan, USA, with PhiX - S5 (SPAdes) (version 2) | ecosystem: Environmental > Terrestrial > Soil...
TGGCGAGCATCATTGTGACCAGCATCATTCTGAACATCGGTTGCTCCTGTGCGAATCGGGTGTGCGTACTCAGGTTCGCAATGGGAGTACCCGCTCGGGAATCAGGTCAGTTCCGACGGGAGCCGCTAAAAGGCCAATGTTTTCGCTCCAGCCCGAATGACGACGGTTAGTGGAACTATCGTTTAGATGTGGCGGGCTATCCGAACAGATAGGTCGGTTCTGTCGCGCAATTATGTCTCTGTTAGCCCGTGCGGCACTAGCAGGCGCCGATGGCGAAACCGATAGAATCGATTGACGCCTCACTCCGCGCCTTCCTGACGGCCCTATCGTCCGCAGAGTCAGCGCACGGTGCCGTGTCTGCGGCAACGGTTGCGGGTGGGTTTGGCACATCCTTGCTGCGGATGGTGGCGGCTCTTCCCAGAACGCGGTCAGACTCCGCCACGGACCGAACGCCGCTCATTTCCGCGAGCGCGGTCCTGAGCAATGTTCAAGAACAATTGCTCGAAACGATCGAGACTGAAACCGTCGTCAAGATTTACGCTGTGCGGAACATGCCGCAAGCCAATGCGACGCAGCGGACGGAAAGGGAAGCGGCGATACAACTTGCGTTGCGTGCCGCAGCAGACGTTCCCCTCGAGGTCATACGGCTTTGCGCAGTCGGCCTGCAACAAGCACGAATCGCGGCCGAGCATTGCTCTCGTGCCGCCGCTCCAGAGGTGGAACTTGGCGCGGCACTACCATCCCGACGCGGGCGTCGGCTCCTCGGCCGTTGAATTGCGACGAGCGCTCGAAGCGTACGACACTCTGAGCGACCCGGATCGTCGACGGATCTACGACCGGGAGTTCCGGGGCACGCGAGTGAGAACTACGATCATCGCGGCCGATCGGCTCGCGATCCTTGGTTAAACCTCTCTATGCGGGGGACGTGACTGTAATCGTGGCGCCAGGCGTCGAGCACGCTCTGCGCTTCGGCCGTGGACGTGAAGATGTGCGCGTTCAAGCATCGTGAACGCGAGCGGATATTCGTAGCGCATACCAGGAAAAACTTGAGGACGCCGCGTCGACGATGACGCGCTCACACGGCCGCGACAGGTCATTCCGCGTCGTTACCGCGCTTCAGCCCCAACCACGTCTACAAACCCGAACATCCAGTCATTTAACGAGTGCCCCCGTGTCGTGCAGATGACAAGGTAACGACCTGTCTTTTCGAAGCGATATCTTACTTGGTGGCCGACAGATCCTGCCACCGGCGTCGTTCCGGTGAGGACGAGTGGTCCGCCGGCCGAAAGCAGCTGACCCGGAAGGTAGTTGAGAGACGGCTGCTGCACATTGGTTTGAGTATCGATTATGAGATCACCCTTACCATCAGTGATCAGGTATTGCAGGTTTTGCGTCGCAGCGGTGACATTGCAAACGGCCACACCACCCTGGCAAAGATCCGATTCGATGTCCGCACGGGTCGTGTGATTGCTGACTTGATAAATAGCGACGCGATGCCCGCCGCCATTCAGAATGAACAGCACCGTGCCGCCCTTGTGGATGCTGACTTCGTCGGGAATGAGCCGATGCATTAGAGGCGCAGCAGGTTGCGGATGAAGCGGACCAAATTGCACGACGGCATCATCAACTGCCTGAGCACCGGCATTCGCCGCGAGAGCGAGGATCAAAATTGCAACGGGCAACAACGCGTGCACGATTCGTGTCATGGGCGGCTCCTTGACGAATTTCATTGATATGCAGGGCGTAAGCGCATGCCGAGACGCCCTGAGGTTCTTCCGAGCAGACGCGGGCATCACTACTCAGGATGGATGCTCCGGCGCGTCAGCGAGATCGCGCATCAGAGTTAACGCAAACGCTCCCGCAATCAATGATCTCGCCCTGACTTGCAGGTGGTTCGCACATGATTCGGCAAGTTGCTGGCAATAAACAGGTTGAGAGGGCATGTGACTGGTGTTCGGAGGAGTGAACGGGATACACTGCGCCACGCTTTGAAGGAAGCGCGCCAACATGGCAACGCCGTCTGCCTGTCTGCTGAGGTTCGGTGTGTTCGAGCTCGACTCGGTTTCCGGCGAACTTCGCAAGAACGGCCTCAAGATTCGCTTGCCGGAGCAATCGTTCCGGCTCCTGAAGCTGCTGCTGAGCCGCCCGGGCGATGTTGTCACCCGCGAGGAGCTTCAGCAGGTGCTTTGGAGGTCGGACACGTTCGTGGATTTCGAAGTGGGACTGAACAGCGCCGTGCGCAAGCTGCGCGAGGCACTGGATGATTCCGCGGAGAATCCGCGCTTCGTCGAAACGCTGCCGCGCCGCGGGTATCGTTTCGTCGGACCCGTCGCTGCCGTCGATCCCGTCAAGGTCGATGCGGACATAGCGCACATAGCCGGACCTACGTCGGCGGAGACGTTGGGGTTGCTTGCCCCTGGTGCGATCACCACCACATCGCGGTTACGCAGAGGCCTGTGGATGGCGGCCGGCGTGATGCTTGTCTCGATGGTCGCGGCCGCGTTTGGGATGAACCAGCGGCGCGTTTCATCGCAGGGGGGAAATACAAGAGCCCCGGTCCGTTCGCTGGTTGTGTTGCCGTTCGAAAACCTGACCGGTGATGCCGCGCAGGCGTACTTCGTCGATGCCGTCACCGATGCGCTCACGACACATCTTGCGCAGGTGGAGGGTCTCGCTGTGATCTCGCGGACCTCAGCGCGCCGGTACCAACGTCCGCTGAAGCGCCTGAGCGAAATCGGCGAGGAGTTGAAGGTCGACGCGGTGGTCGAAGGATCGGTGGTGCGAGCCGGATCACGGGTGAGGGTCACGGCTCAGCTTATCCGGGCCGCGACCGATCGCCACATCTGGGCCCAAAGTTACGACAGCGAGCGGGGGGCCATGCTGGCAGTGCAGCAACGGATCGCGTTGGACATTGCTGTGGCAGTGGGGCGGGCCGCGCCGTCGAACCTGACGGCGGGTGTTCGACAGGTGGTCGATCCGCAGGCGTACGAAGCGTATGTGAAGGGCCTCACCGCGGTTGGAACTGCCTACGAAGACAACCGCAGGGCCGTGCGTTACTTCGAGGAGGCGATTGCGCGGCAACCGGACTTTGCCCATGCCTACGCGGAGCTGGCGTTTGCGCAATTTCAGTTCGTGTTCAGTGGTCCGCTGTCCCCACGCGACGCCATCCCGAAAGCCGAGACCGCCGCACGCAAGGCGTTGGCACTCGACGACACGCTCGCTCGAGCGCACTTTATCCTCGGCCAGATTTTGAGCACCTATTATTGGAAATGGGACGCGGCGGACGAAGCGTTTCGGCGCGCGGCGGCATTGCGTGCACCGGGGGCCGCGGCGTCGTCCCCGGCTTCGCGGTCATCGCTCGTTCGCGCCGGACGCGCGGCGGAAGCGGTCGCCGTATCGGAACGCGCGCGCACGCTCGCCCCGCTGTCCTTCAACGCCCAGATGGAGGTGGGCACGGCGTACCGCGAGGCCCGCCAGTACACGCGTGCGGTCGAAGAATTCCGCCGGGCGCTCGAGATGAGCCCAGGGCACGCACGTGCCCACTTTCAGCTTGGGGCAACCTTCGTCGCCATGGAGCGACCGGGCGATGCGATTCGCGAGCTCGAGGCGGCTGTGAAACAGTCGCAGGGCGCGAGGTCGCGATTCGAAGCGTACCTCGCGTACGCGTTCGCAGCGGCGGGCCGGACCCACGATGCACGCCGTGTGCTGAGTGAGCTCGAGGGCCGCCGCCGCGAACAATACGTCTCGTCGTTCAACATTGCCTTGATCCACGATGCGCTCGGACAGAAGCAACCGGCGCTGGCGGCGTTAGAGCGCGCGTACGAGGATCACGCCGTCGAATTCGCGCATCCGGCGCTGTATCCGCCGTTCAAGACCATTGCATCGGAACCACGATACGTCGATATCATGCGGCAGATCGGGCTCCGCGAATGACCCCACGCGACGAACACGACCGGCCTCTTGCGCTGTACCTTCGGAATCTTCTGTCGTGCTCCGCCAACGCGAACATCGACGCCGCTGGCATTGTCACCTGATGCATCGAACCACCCATCCCGGTGCGCCATGATGTAGATGGTCTCGACGGTGGCGCCAGCAGCCCCCATGATTACTGCCGTCTTCCAGTTCGGCACGCCCTCGACGATCCGCTTGACCTTGACGCGGGCCGATTGGCCGGCGGGCATTGCTCCGATGGCTTCTTTCGCTGCGACGCCATCGTCATGTTCGACGGTGAAGACCGGGCCGCTGCCGTCCTCATTGGCGCGACCGCCAGCCGCTGCTGCAGCTCGATCAGGCACGTTGCGGAAGACTTCAGATACAGCGGTTGAGTGCCCGTGCGTCACAAGATCGAACATGAACTTGCGGCTAACTGTGAAGGAATCAGAGCAGATCGACTGTTATATACGTTAGAGTCCTATATTGGTCAGTATAGTGATTCACAATAGAACACTTTTTGAGCAACGGGCGGAGTATTCGTCAGCGCCGTCTCCGCGTAAACGTTGACAGGTAAGGATTTCAAGGCGACGGCGTCAAATCCATCTGTGCGGTACATCCGTTGCGATACCGCTCAGCCATGTCCAGACTGCGCGTCGCCGGCGTCTGCCTGATCCTGATTACGTTCGCGGTGCCGCGACCGGCCGGCACTCTCGCGACGGCCGGAAAACTCGATCGCGCCCTTCGCGAGTGGATCCAGCGCCCGACCGAGTCGGCGCGCGTCTTGATCCAGCCGCGTGCGGGAGCGGCCGAACGGGTACGCCGCGCCGTTGCCACGCATGGCGGAGGCACCGTGCACCAGACGGTGTCCTCGGCAGTGATCGTCGCCAGCGTCGACGTTCGCGGCCTGACCGCGCTCGCCGCGAATCCCGACGTCACCCGAATCTCGACGGATGCGGTCGTCCGGACACTCGGGACGTCCTATCTGACCGAAAACGTCCTGCTGAACACCGAGGCGCTGGCGCCTCGCGGCGTCACCGGCGCCGGCATCGGCGTCGCGGTGATCGATTCCGGCATTCTGCCGAACGCGAACGAGAAGGTGGTCGTCACCTACGACTTCGTCCAGCGCAATGGCGTCAAGGTCGGGGCGCTCGACCCCTTCGGACACGGCACGCATGTCTCCGGGCTGATCGCCAGCTCCGGCACAACCTCGAGCCAGCGCTACCAGGGCATCGCTCCAGGCGTCCGGCTGATGGCGCTGCGCGCCCTCGATGCGAACGGCGCCGGCTACACCAGCGCGGTCATCGACGCGATCGACTTCGCGGTCGCCAACAAGATCAAGCTGAAGATCGACGTCATCAACCTGTCGCTTGGTCATCCGATTTACGAGCCGGCGTCAAACGATCCGCTGGTGCAGGCGGTGGAGAACGCCGTCGCCGCCGGCATCGTCGTGGTCGCCTCGGCCGGCAACTTCGGCGGCGATCCGGCGACCCACGTATCCGGCTACGGCGGCATCACCTCGCCGGGCAACGCGCCGAGCGCGATCACAGTCGGCGCGCTCGACATCAAGCAAACGGTGACGCGCGACGACGATGTGGTCTCGTGGTACAGCTCGCGCGGACCGACCTGGTACGACGGCTTCCAGAAGCCGGATCTCGTCGCCCCTGGCTCGCATCTCGTCTCCGACGTACCGACGTCGAGCGCGCTCGCGAAAGCATATCCGGGCGGACTCATCAAGACCAGCGGCACGACCAACCTCACAAAGTTGAGCGGCACGAGCATGGCCGCGGGCGTCGTCAGCGGCGTCGTGAGCCTAATGCTCGAGGCGAGCCGCACGGCCCATCCCGGCGCCGCGCTGCCGCCGAACGCGATCAAGGCGATTCTCCAGTACACGTCGCTGCCAGTCGGCAGCGAAGACACGCTGACGCAGGGCGCCGGCGCGCTCAACGCGGCAGGCGCGGTCGCGCTCGCCGCGGCGATCGATCCAGACCAGCCGGTCGGCACCTGGTGGCTTTCGGCCGACGTCCAGACCGCGACGACCATCGGCGGTCAGTCCCTGTCATGGGGTCAGCGCGTCGTGTGGGGCGACCGGGTCATCTGGGGCAACCAGATTTATACGAACGACCCGGCGTGGGCGCTCCGTGTGGTCTGGGGCAACCGCGTGGTGTGGGGCAATCGGGTCGTCTGGGGCAACAGCACGGTGTGGGACGGCAACGCGGCGGTCTGGGGCAGCCGCGTCGTCTGGGGCAACGGCTTGATCGGCGAGACCACCGGATCGCACGTCGATTGGGGCAGCCTGTCGGGCAGCGTCGACGCGACGCGCGTCGTCTGGGGCAATCTTCGCGACCTGAGCATCGCGCCGACGTCGATGACGTGGGGCAATCTGGAGCGGGCGAATGCTGACGTCGCGGTCGCGAAATAACGTGGTCGCGAGCTGATCAATGGCGCTACACCACGGCACGGACGATGAGGCCGAAGCCGCCGCGACGCCGATCGATTGGCGGCGGCGTTTGCCTCTTCTGACCGACGACGCGGTCACACTGCGCGCGCTGCGTCAGAGCGACGCACCGTCGCTGCTCCGTCATGTGAGCGACGCCCGCGTGCTGCAGTACATCACGGCATCGCCGGCGACAGTTGACGGTTTCCGCCGCTACGTCCGCTGGACGCACGGGCAACGCCGGCGCGGCGGCCTGGTGTGCTTCGGCATTGTCCCGGCCGGAGCGGCAAATGCCGTCGGCGTCATGCAGGTCTGGCCGATCGAGCCGGACTTCTCGACTGCCGAATGGGGCTTCGCGCTCGGCGCCGCGTTCTGGGGCCGCGGACTGTTCACGCGCGCCGCCCGGATGTTCGTCGACGCGGTGTTCTCGCAGCTGCAGGTCTATCGCCTCGAAGCGCGGTCGGTCGATGTGAATCTTCGTGGCAATCGCGCATTCGAGCGACTCGGTGCGCGGCGCGATGGCATGCTGCGCGGCGCGTTCCACGACGGCGACGTCGTTCGCGACCACGTGATGTGGTCCATCCTCGCACCCGAGTGGCGGGCCATGCGCGAACGTGAGCACCGTGCACACTGAGCCGGACGCGCGGCCCCGTCCGCCCGCGCTGACCGCATTTCTAGCGGCGGTGATGGTGTGCGGCGCAGCCGTCATCGTCGACGCCTGCCTGACGCTTCCGTGGGCACGGCTGAACGGCTACGCGCTCCTGCTGGCGGTGTTCACCATCGGCAGCAGCCGGTTTGCGATCAAGATGCCCGGCCGGCCGGCGACGGTGTCGGTGTCGGAGGTATTCGTCTTCGTCTCGGTTCTGCTCTTCGGTCCGGCGGTTCCGGTCCTCACGGTCGTCCTCGACGGGCTCTACATCTCGGTCACCCAGAGGGATCGGCGGCTGTATCGGACGATGTTCAACGTCGCCGAGCCGGCGATTTCGACGTGGGCGGCGGCGCAGGCGTTTTTCCTGATGACCGGTGTCACGGCCGGCACGGGGCTGGCGACCTCGATGCCCGCACTGGTGCCGGCAACCGTCGCGATGGCCGGGGTGTTCTTCCTGTTCAATAGCGGCCTCACCGCGATGGCGGTCGCGCTCGAGAACGGCATTTCGCCATACCTGGTGTGGCGCAGTCATGCCTGGTACCTCGCGGTCAACTACCATGCGGCGGCGTCGCTGGCGACGCTCGCCGTCAGCAGCGGATCCCGTATCAATTTCGCGGTGGCCGGCCTGGTCGGCCCACTGCTGATCCTCTCGTATGTCGCGTATCGCGAGGCCTCGACGCGGGTCGACGAAGCGCACCAGCACGTCGTCGACGTCGAGCATCTGTATCGCGCGTCGGTGGAGATGCTCGCCATCGCGGTCGACGCCAAGGACCAGGTCACGCATGGGCACATCCGCCGCGTCCAGCGCCACACCCTGATGGTGGCGGCGGCGCTCGGCGTCACCGACAGCCGCGAGTTGAAGGCGATGGAAGCCGGCGCCCTGCTGCATGACATCGGCAAGCTCGCGGTCCCCGACTACGTCCTCAACAAGCCGAGCGCGCTGACGGTGGCCGAATTCGAGACGATGAAGAAGCACGCCAGCATGGGTGCGCGCATCCTCACCGCGGTCGAGTTCCCGTATCCGATCGTGCCGATCGTGCGCCACCATCATGAGCAGTGGGACGGGCGCGGCTATCCGGACGGCCTGGTTGGCACGGAAATCCCGCTCGGCGCCCGAATCCTGGCGGTCGTCGACTGCTTCGACGCGCTCACGTCCGACCGTCCGTACCGGCCGCGGCTGAGCGACGAGCGCGCCATCGCGATCCTGCAGGCGCGAAAGGCAACGTTCTACGATCCGGACATCGTCGACAGATTCATCCGGCTGATTCCTGAACTGCACCGGCGCGACGCCGAGAGCGGCGACGATCGCGACGCGCGGGCGTCGGTGGTCGCGGGGCTGTCGCCGTCCCGGCAGCCTGAGGTCGCCGCCGACGACCGTCTGATCGGCTCACTGGCAATCGCGTCGACCGCGGCGGCGCAGGAACTCGTCGACGAGCGTGTCGGCCGAATTGCCGGCGCCGACGCGTTGCTGTTCGGCGTCAACACCGCGCAGGACACGCTCCTCGTGGCGCACGCCACCAATCGGCTGCGCGAGGCGGGTGTCTCAATCGCGGTCCCGCTCGGGTCGGGCGTGTCCGGCTGGGTCGCCGCCAATCGCAGCGCGATTCGGAGCGCCGAAGCCTCGCTCGATCTCGGCGAGCTCGCCGAGGCACTCGGTGTCCAGGCCTGCGCCAGCGTCCCGGTGTTCGTGCGCGCCGACCTGTTCGGGGTGCTGACGGTCTACTTCGCCGATCGGCGAGCCGCCGAGGAGGCGATCGCCGACGTCGCGCTGCTGGCGCAGGAAGTCGGGCTGGCGATTGCCCGCGGGTCCGTGGTGCTGCACGCGCGCTTCCCCGCCGCGGTGGGCGCGACGATTGCGGCGGCGTCGTGACATGAGCTCGATCCTTCAGCGGCGAATCGGAACCGCGATCGTGGCGATCGCCGTCGGTATCAGCGCGCTGGCGACAGTCCAGCGCGCGCGCGCGATTCGCACCCCGCCGCGTAACCAGCGCGACGAGACGGTGGTCGCGTCGATCCGCGCCGAGCCGCGATCGTTCAATCGCTACATGGCACGCGATCTCTCAACCGCCGTCTTGACCTACCTGATGCACGGCGCCCTGGTCCGGATCAATCGTTCGACCAGTGCGCTCGAACCGGAGCTTGCCGAACGGTGGGAGGCGCTGCCGGACGGGCGAACCTACCGGCTGCACCTCCGTCGGCACGTGCGCTTCTCCGACGGTGCGGCCTTCTCGGCGGACGATGTCGTGTTTTCATTCGGCGCGATTTACGATCCGAACGTCGGCAGCGTGCTCGCCGAGACGCTGCAGGTGCGCGGTGAGCCGCTGATGGTGACCGCTGAGGATCCGCTCACCGTCACGATTCGGTTCCCGGCGCCGTTTGGCGCCGGACTTCGCATGCTGGACGGTGTGCCGATATACCCGCGGCACCGGCTCCGCACGCGCATCGAGGAGGGCTCGTTTCGATCGGCTTGGGGACCGGCGACGCCGCCGTCTGACATCGCCGGCCTCGGTCCGTTCGTCCTCCGGCGCTACGAGCCTGGCCAGCGGCTGACGTTCGAACGCAACCCGCATTTCTGGCAGCGCGCGGCCGGTCTCCCGGCCCTCGAGCGGATGGTGCTCGAAATCGTCCCGGATCAAGACGCGGAACTGCTCGAGCTCGCCTCCGGGGCGATCGATGTGACGCAGAGCGCGCTCCGGCCGTCCGATCTCGCCGCGCTGAAGACCGCGACCGCGGCGGGTCTGGTTACGCTCACTGACGGTGGCATCGGCCTCGACGGCGATCTGCTGTGGGTGAACCAGAGGCCGGCGACAAACGGCGGTCACCAGCGTCCATGGTTGCAGCACCCCGCGCTGCGCCAGGCGATCGCTCACAGCGTCGATCGGCAGGCGTTCATCGACACGGTGTATCTGGGCGAGGCCGTGCCGGCCGACAGCATCATATCGCCGGGCAACCGCGACTGGCACATCCACGCACCGTTTCCGGCATACGACCCGGCGGCGGCGCGCCGCGCGCTTCGGATGGCGGGTTTGTCCGACGTCAACGGCGGCGGCTTTCGCGACCACGCCGGCGTCGGCGCACGATTCACGCTCCTGACGCAGGTGGGAAACACATCGCTGGAGCGCGGCGCGGCGGTGATTCGCAACAGCCTCGCGGCGGTTGGCGTCGAGGTTGACATCGTTGCGCTCGAGACGGGCGCGCTGGTCGACCGCATCATGGGTGGCGATTACGACGTGGCGTATTTTGGCCTGGTCACCACCGACAGCGACCCGGCGCTGAACCTCGATTTCTGGCTCAGCTCC
>Ga0207701_10008233_pt1 | contig 10314 bp, 7 predicted proteins | sample KBSSwiSSwithPhiX_FD_184294 | JGI IMG/M metagenome (GOLD analysis project Ga0207701, IMG submission 184294) | Switchgrass rhizosphere bulk soil microbial communities from Kellogg Biological Station, Michigan, USA, with PhiX - S5 (SPAdes) (version 2) | ecosystem: Environmental > Terrestrial > Soil...
CCTGCCGCAGAAAGGGCGCGACGGCGACCCTGTGGCTCTCGCAGCGGCGGCCGTCCTGCCAGCGCGCGACGGTGGCGGCGGCGTCCGACGCCGCGCCGGCATCCGCTTCCACCGAGACGACCCGGTGGCCGGCATCGAGAAGCGCCCCGGCGAAGAGGCCGACGCCCCCGAACGCGTCGAGGGCGAGGCCCTCCGGTGCGCGCGCCGCTTCGGCCGCGACCGCCGCGTAGAGGGCGCCGGTGAGGTGGCGGTTTCCCTGGAAGAAGGTGTCGACCGATACGCGAAACGTCCGGCCTCCGATCGAGAGGTCGAGCGCGGGCTCGCCTGCCTCGTGCAGAAGTTCGCCGGCGGCACCGAGAATCCGAACACCGGAAAAATCCGCCTCCGTCAACCGGGCGGCCAGCTTCGTCGCGGAGAGCGGCGAACCCGAAACCGTCACGCGGCTCACACGCGCGGTGCCCGCCACGTCTTCGAGGAGCGCAATCTCGCTCGCTTCGGCGCCCGACGCGCGCAGGGCCGCCTCGATCGACGGAAAGAGTGCCCGCGTTGCGGGTGCGATCGCCTCGCAGGCCGTGGCCGGCACGAGACGATGTGTCCCCGGCGCGAAGTAGCCGATCTCGGCGCGCGGCGGCGACGAATCGACGTGCAGCCGTGCCCGCAGCCGGTATCCGGGCTGAGAGGCGTGGACGGGAAGCGCGCCGAAGGTCTCCGGGTCGAGGCCGCCGAGCCGCTGCATCGTTTCCCGAAACAGAACCCGCTTCGTCTCGCGCGCCGCCGCCACGTCGAAGAACGCCCAGTCGCAGCCGGCGCAGTCGGCATGCGGGCCTTCGATCCTCCGGGCGGACGGTTCCCGCACGGCGGTCACGCGTCCCCGCCAGAATTTCTTCTTCACCTGATACACATTTGTCGCGACCATCTCGCCGGGCAACGCCCCCTCGACGAAGCCCACGCCGTCTTCGGTGCGGGCGATCCCCTCGCCGGTCGGGGCCAGCTTCTCGATGCGGACGATCCGGTCGGTCCGGTCGGTCCGGTCGGTCCGGTCGGTCACAGCAGCGACAGCCGCGGCAGATCCAGTTTTTCGCGGAGGAGCCGGCGTTTGAGCGCCCGCGACGTCTTCTCGAGTGTGACCGCGTCCATCCGCCCCCCGGCGCCGGCCAGCATCTTCTCGGCCGCGGCGTCCAGCTCCGCCCGCTCCATCTCGGGGAGCGCCTCCGTCAGCGCCTTCGCCAGCCGGCGATCGAGGCCGGCGAGGGAGCTCTCGATCTCCTCGGGAGACTTGCCCGAGCCTTCGAGCCTCGACAACGAACGGGCCGCGCTCTCGAGCTCGGCCGCGAGGTCGGGGCGCGCCGCCGCCACCGATGCGAGATCCGACGCCAGGCGTTTCAGAGCTCCGCCCGCGTCCACCGCGTCCGCCGCGCTCTCGCTCCCCTTGCCCCGCGCCGTCTCGGCTCTCCGCTCCCAGGCCTCGAGCACGGCGTCGCGGCAATAGGACAGCGAGTTGACGCGGCCGACGGCGCCGCGCTCCTCGCGGCGGGCGAACGCCTCTTCGATCCCGGACTCGACGGCCTCGAGCGGCACTCCGAGGGCACGCCATTCCTTGAGCAGCGCGAAATCCTTCGGCGAAAGGAGAAAGGGCGTGCCGCGACGACGCACGAACGCGGCCTCGGCGGCCGCGAAGTACTCCCTACCCTCCCCGGTTTCGCTCATCGATCAGCCGCAGGCCCCGCAGAGTGAGAAGGGGGTCGATCTCGCTGATGCGCTCCGATCCGCCGCCGAAGAGCTCGGCGAGGCCGCCGGTGGCGATCACACCCGGTTTCCCGCCGATCTCGGCGGTGATGCGATCGATCATGCCGTCGACGAGCGAGAGGTAGCCGAAGTACAGGCCGGACTGGATCGCGCCGGCCGTCGTCTTGCCGACGACGCGCTCGGGCCGTTTGATCTCGACCCGCCAGAGGCGAGCTGCTTTCTCGAAGAGCGCCTCGGCCGAGATCGAGATCCCGGGCACGATGACGCCTCCGGCGTACTCTCCCTTCGGGGTGACGACGTCGAAGGTCGTGGCCGTCCCGAAATCGACCACGATGCAGGGCCCGCCCAGGCGCTCGAACGCCGCCACGGCATTCACGATGCGGTCGGCGCCGACCTCCTGGGGCATGTCGTAGAGAATCGGCATCCCGGTCTTGACTCCGGGCTCGACGAAGAGCGGCTCCCGTTCGAGGATCTGCCGCAGGGCCTGGCGCAGCGAAAACTTGAGCGACGGCACGACGCTCGCCACGATGACCCGCATCGGCCCGAGCTCCTCGGGTGTCGGACCCGCCGCGAAGAGCCCCCGGATCGAGATGGCGATCTCGTCGGCCGTGGCGTCACGACGCGTCGTCAGCCTCCAGGAGCGCGCGAGCTCGTCTCCGCGCCAGAGGCCCAGCACCGTGTTGGTGTTGCCGACGTCGACGGCGAGAAGCGAGGCGCCCGCCGGACCGGCGGCCACCTTCACGACTTCACCACTGTGCGACCTCGCCCCCGTACACGGTCTTCTCGCCGGCCTCGGTCTTGAGGCGCAGAAATCCGGCCGGATCGAGTCCCAGGTATTCGCCGCGCACTTCCTCGTTGGCATGGCGGATCGTGAGCACGTCGCCGGGCCGATGGAGCGAGACGAGCTCCCAGGCCCGGATCTCGTCCTCCCATTTCGGGCGGGCGAGCTCCACGTCGAGCCGCTCGAGGAGCGACTGCAGGAGGCTCGCGAGTGGGATGCACCGGCCGGTCTCCTCTTCGATGGTCGTCGAGTTCGGAACCGCGAGGGCTCCCGATCGTCCGAGGACGTTGATCCCGACGCCCACGGCCACGCCGGTCTCGCCCCCCTGCGTCCGCGACTCGGTGATGACCCCGGCGAGCTTGCGCCGCCCGACATAGAGATCGTTCGGCCACTTCAGCGCCACCGGGACTCCGGTCTCCTGGTGCAGGACGTCGCGGATCCAGCGCGCGAACGCGATCGGAACGACCGACAGCGGCTCGCCTTCCGCGGCCCGGCGCAGGATCGTGAAGTACAGACCCTGGCCCCCCGGGGCCGACCAGGATCGCCCGTTGCGGCCATAGGCGCCGGGCTGCGCTTCGGCGGCGATGACCGTGGGGCGGAGCTTCTGTTCCTCCTCGAAATACATGTCGATGAGGTCGCGCGCGAGGGCGTTCGACGACGGGATCGAACGCAGACAGACGAGGTTCTCGAGAACGCGCAGGCGATTCGGATCGAGCGAGCCGTCGGAGAAGGTGATCACGACCGCGCGAGCGCCGCCCGCTTCTCCTCGAGCTCGAAGAGCCGCGTTCGCACTTTCTCGACCACCGCCGGCGGGGCCTTCTCCAGGAATTCGGGATTCTGCAGCTTCGCGCGCAGGGTCGCGATCTCGGCATCCGCGGCGGCCGCCGTCTTCTCGACGCGGGCGCCGCCTTCCTCCGAGGTTCCCCGTGGCAGCGACAGGCCCAGAGCGAGGCCCGACACCACGTCCTGGAAAGCCCCGTCCGGAGCGGGCCCGAACGTGAGGCGATCCAGCCGCGCCAGATGGATGAGGAGCGGAGACAGCTCCGGCACCGCGGCGGCGAGGGCGCGATTGGGCGAGGCGGGGTCGATCGTCAGCGTCACCGGCTCGGTCGGAGTCGCACCGCGTTCCGTCCGGAAGTTGCGGATGCGGGTCACGACGGCGCGCAGGGCTTCGACGGTGGCTTCGGCCTCGGCATCCCGTGGGCCCTCGCCGGACGGGTACGGCGAGACGATCAACGTGCCCGAGCGTCCGGTGAGCTTCTCCCAGATTTCCTCGGTCAGAAACGGCATGATCGGATGCAGCAGCGCGACCGAGCCTTCGAGACACCGCCGCAGCACGCGGCGCGTCGTCTCCGCAGTCTCCGTGTCCGCGCCCGCGAGGGCCGGCTTGGCCATCTCGAGATAGCCGTCGCAGAGCTCGTGCCAGACGTACGAGTAGATCGCGTCGGACGCCTGGTCGAAGCGGAAGGCCTCGAGGTGGCGGTTCGCGTCGGCCGCGGTCGCCTCGAGGCGCGACAGGATCCAGCGGTCGGCCAGGCTCAGCGTCCGGCCGGCCAGATCTTCGCCGGGCTGCCCGCCCTCCGGCAGGGAGAGGAGGTACAGGCGCGCGGCATTCCAGACCTTCGTCGCGAAGTTGCGCGAGCCGGCCATGCGACCCCGCTCCACCGAGACGGTGGGCCCGGAGGACGCCGCCGAAGCCAGCGTGAACCGAACGGCGTCGGCGCCGAACTCCTGGATCGCTTCGAGCGGGTCGATGACGTTGCCCTTGGTCTTCGACATCTTTTCCCCGCCCACCCGGACGAGGCCGTGCAGGTGAACGGTGTGGAACGGCGCTTTCTTCGTGAACCGAAGCCCCGCCATGATCATCCGGGCCACCCAGAAGAAGAGGATGTCGTAACCCGTGACGAGCACGTCCGTCGGATAGAAATTCTTGAGGTCTTCGGTCTCGTCGGGCCAGCCGAACACCGAGAACGGCCAGAGCTGGGACGAAAACCACGTGTCCAGCACGTCCGGGTCCTGCGTGAGCTCCTTCGAGCCGCACTCGCCGCAGGCGGACGGGTCCTCGTCGGCCACCGTGACGTGACCGTTCGGGCACGTGAACGCGGGGATGCGGTGGCCCCACCAGAGCTGCCGCGAGATGCACCAGTCGTGGATGTCCCGCATCCATGCGAAGTACGTCTTCGTCCAGGACTCGGGCACGAAGCGCACGTCCCCCTTCTCGACGGCCGCGATCGCCGGATCGGCGAGCGGCTGGATCTTCACGAACCATTGCGCCGAGAGATACGGCTCGATGATCGTGTCGCAGCGCTGGCAGTAGCCGAGGTTGTAGACGTGGGGCTCGGTCTTGACGAGCCTCCCCTCTTCCTCGAGCCGCGCGATCACGCGCTTGCGCGCCTCGAAGCGATCCAGGCCCGCGTACTCCCCGGCCTCCGGCGTCATCTTGCCGTTGCCGCCGATGACCACGAGGGCCGGGAGGTTCAGCCGCCGCGCCGACGCGAAATCGTTGGCGTCGTGGGCCGGCGTCACCTTCACGACGCCCGTCCCGAATTCCCGGTCGACGAGGATGGGGTCTTCGACGATCGGGATCTCCCGGTTCATGATCGGCAGGATCGCCGTCCGGCCTCGCAGCGCCGCGGTGCGGGGGTCGTCGGGATGGATCGCCAGCGCGGTGTCGCCGAGCATCGTCTCGGGCCGGGTCGTCGCGACCACGGCGCCCCCCTCGATACCGGGCACGTCGTAACGGACGTGGTACAGCGTCCCCTTGGTCTCCCGGTGCACCACCTCGAGGTCCGACACCGCGGTCTCGCAGCGCGGGCACCAGTTGACGACGTAGCGCCCCTTGTAGATGAGCCCGTCGCGATACAACTGCACGAAGGCGTGACGGACCGCCCGCGAGAGGTCGGGGTCCATCGTGAAGCGCAGCCGGCTCCAGTCGAGCGAGCACCCGAGACGCCGGAGCTGGGCGAGGATCGCATCGCCGGACTCCCGTCGCCACGCCCACACGCGCTCGATGAACTCCTCCCGGCCGAGGTCCCGGCGGCGGATCCCCTGTTTCGCGAGCTCGCGCTCGACCACCATCTGGGTCGCGATGCCGGCGTGGTCGGTGCCCGGAAGCCACAGGACCCGGCGGCCGGACATCCTCTGCCAGCGCGCCAGGATGTCCTCGATCGTCCGGCCGTAGGCGTGCCCGATGTGGAGGCGTCCCGTGACGTTCGGCGGCGGGATGACCATGACGAACCGCGGAGATCCGGCCGGGCCCTGCGGCTGAAACCGGCCCTCCTTCTCCCACGTGGAGTACCAGCGCTCTTCAAAGTGCGCCGGGTCGAAGGTCTTCTCGAGCGTTTCGACAGTCTGTCGGCGTGTCTGCTTTTCGGACATGAAAAAAGGGCTCTCTGGAGCCCTTTCATATATCAGAACGCGGAGCGGCCCTACTCGGCGCCGGCCTCCAACTCCTTGATGCGCTGCTTGATGACGAGCTCGGCGACGTCGGGGATGACCTCCCAGGCAATCTCGCGCACGATCTTCTCGGAGAGGCGCTCGACGACACGCGTCGCCAGCCGGTCGATCTCGTCGTCGGAAAGCCCGCCCTCGCTGCGGGAGACCGACGAGAGCATCTCCTTGAGCTGGCCGATCGAAGTCGACTGCGCGAGCTCCTCGATCTCGGCCGGCACCGGCCGAACCTCCTCGGGACGGCGGACCCCGGTCGTCGCCGGGGACGGCGGCGGCACGACGGCCATGATCGGAATCTCGGCCGTGTGCTCCTCGACGGGCCTCGGCGGCGAAGTGTCGTCGTCGTCGTCCTCATCCCTGTCCCGGAGCGGCCCGCCGGGCCGCCCGAGCGCGGCGTAGTCGGCGGCCAGCGGAATCTGCTGCGTGGGCCCCTCGTCGGCGCGCATGAAGTCCGCGCGCACCGGCTCGACGGACTCCAACGACGGGCGCCTGGATCCCGAGTCGTCGGCGCCGAAGGGGATCGGGGCGAGCTCGGGCTCGGCCTCGCGCGGCACCCAGAACGGCGCCGGGGCGGGAGGAGGAACCTCGGGGGCAGGGGCCGCGTCCCGCTCCTCCTGGAGCCAGTCGGCGAGCTTCGGGCGCGAGGGTTGCCCCTCCGGCGCCTCGTCAAATCCGGGCGTTGAACCGGGCGTCGAACCGGCGTCGGCTCGCGCGACGGCTTCGGCGCCATGTTCGGGCGTCATCGCGGCCGTCGCCGCGCCATCTTCGACGTAGGAGAACTCCGGGTGGGCCTTCTCGAAAGCGGCGATCGCCGATTCCACGTCGGCCTGTCCGTACTCCTCCTCGAAGAGATCGGGGCCGCCCGCGATTTCCGCGGGCCGCGGGATCGAGCCCGTGAAGTCCTCGGACTCGAAGCCGGCCTCGACGGGCGCCCGTTCGGACGAAGGTGCGGCCGCAGACGGAGCAGGCGCAGGCGTCGGGAGAGCAATCGCGAGGGTCGACGCCGAGGGAACGTCCTGCGGTGCGCGCGCGAGCAGCGCTTCGACCTGGCGCAGCAGCTGCTGCGAATCGAACGGCTTCGAGACGATCGCGTCGCAGCCGAGACGCTCGGCGCGATCGCGGTCGAAAGGCTCGAAGGTCCCCGACAACAGGATGACGGGAATCCCGGCGGTCGCCGGGTTCGCCTTGATCGCCTCGCAGACCTCGTAGCCGTTCTTTTCCGGCATGACGACGTCGGCAAGAATCAGATCCGGCGCGCTCTCGGCGACCTTCTCGAGGGCGCGTTGCCCATTCGGAACGCAGACCAGATCGTAGTCCGCGTCGGAGAACGTCAGCTCGACGACTTTCTGGATCGTAAGACTGTCGTCTGCCAGAAGAATGCGTTTTGCCACTGAGTTAACCTTCGTTGAGTCAGGAGGTTACCCGGATCGACTCAAAGTGTCAACGGCTTTCTCCCCAGACCGCCGCGAGATAGCGTCCCGGCGGCCGCCTCCCCAAATGTTCGGCGAGAAATCTTGACGCTTCGACGACTTTGGCGAGTGTGACGCCCGTCGCAATCCCGAGCCCTTCGAGGAAGTAGAGGAGGTCTTCGGTCGCCAGATTGCCCGACGCGCCCGGAGCATACGGGCATCCGCCGAGCCCTCCGGCCGAAGCGTCGTAAGTCGTGACGCCGCACTGGAGTCCGGCATAGACGTTCGCGAGCGCCGTGCCGCGCGTGTCGTGGAAGTGCAGGGCAAGGACACCTCGAGTCACGCCGGACTCATAGAGGTTCTCGATCACGTCGTAGACGCCGGAAGGCGTCGCAACCCCGATCGTGTCCCCCACCGAGATCTCGTCGCACTCGAGGTCGAGCAGCTTGTGGACGACCTCCCGCACCGCTTCCGGCGCGACATCGCCCTCGTAAGGGCATCCGAACGCCGTCGAGACGTAGCCGCGGACACGGATCTTCTCGGCCTTCGCGCGCTCGACGACCGGCCGGAAGCGCTCGATCGACTCGTCCACTCCCGCGTTGATGTTCTTGCGGTTGAACGTCTCCGATGCCGCCGTGAAGACTGCGATCTCGCGAACGCCGACCGACAGCGCTCGCTCGAGGCCCTGCATGTTCGGAACGAGGGCCGGGTAGCGCACGCCGCTCGCGGGATGGATGATTCGGTAGAGCTCTTCGGTGTCCGCGAGCTGCGGAATCGCCCTGGGGGAGACGAAGGAGCCCGCCTCGATCGCGGGCAAGCCGGCGTCGGTCAGACGGTCCACGAAGGACGCCCGGACGCCGACGGGAAGAGTCTCCTTCTCGTTCTGGAGCCCGTCCCTCGGGCCGACCTCGTAGACGGTGACCCGCTCCGGCAGGTGCGGCCGCCGGATCGCATGATCCTCCCAGGAGTCGTTCGCCATTCTCCGATTATCCCTCGGCGGACTTCTCGCTCTCGGAGAGCTCCGCGAGCTCGACGCCCGCCTCCACGAGGTCGCCCTCGGCCACGTGGAGGCGCTCGAGGACGCCGTCGTGGGGGGCCCGGATGGCATGCTCCATCTTCATCGCCTCGAGGACGAGGAGAACGTCGCCCTTCCGGACCGCGGCGCCCGGCGTCACGACCAGGCGGCGCACGCGGCCGGGCATCGGCGCCGCGAGACCGCCGCCGTGGTGCTCGGCCGAGGCCGCAAGGCGCCCTCCGCGGCCGATCTCGAATTCGGTGACGACGCCCTCGCACCACACCCAGATCCGATTGCCGGAACGGGCGGCCGCGACGCGGAATCGCCGGCCGCCGACCACGAGCTCGTGCACGCCGCCGGGCCCGGACGGCATCGGCTTCGGCATGTCGAAGGCCACCGCGCGTCCGTCGATCGAAGCCGCATCACGGTCGAGCCGCACCTCGCGCGCGCGCCCCGTGCGCGCCTCCACCAACCGGACCGTCTTCATGCGCCGGGCCTCCAGGAGGGGTACGCGCTCCAGGGATCCCGCGCGGACGTGCCCATGTCGCGCGCCGGTCCCGCTTCCCCCGCCGCGGGAGCGAGGGCGGCGGCGATCCACGCCGCATCGGGAGCCTCGGGGCGGGATTCATCGAGCGGTGGAAGCTGCGCGACCAGGTCCGTCGTGTAGCGTCCGGATCCGTACGCCGGGGATGCCAGGACCGCCGCAAGCAGACGGGCATTGGTCTCGACCCCGAGGACGACCCAGTCCTCGAGCGCCCGCTTCGCCCGCGCGATGGCCGCCTCGCGCGTCTCCGCGGAGACGACGAGCTTGGCGAGCAGCGGGTCGTAGTCCACGCCGACAATCGATCCTTCCTCGACGCCGGCGTCGACGCGAACGCCGGGGCCCGTGGGCTCCCGGTACACGAGGAGGCGCCCCGAACGCGGGAGGAACTCGACCGGATCCTCGGCGTACAGGCGAAGCTCGATCGCGTGACCGCGGGGCCGGAGCGAGCCATCTCTCCACGAGGCCGGAAGCTGGCCACCCGCGGCGACCTCGAGCTGGGCCCGCACGAGATCGCAGCCCAGGGTCTCCTCGGTAATCGGGTGCTCGACCTGCAGCCGGGTATTCATCTCCAGAAAGTAGAAGCGGCCTCCGCTTTCGTCGACGAGGAACTCCACCGTCCCGGCGCCGACGTAGGCCACCGCCTTCGCCGCGGCGACCGCCGCCTCTCCCATGGCCCGACGCAGGGGCTCGTTCAGCGCCGGGCTGGGCGTCTCTTCCAGGATCTTCTGGTGCCTTCGCTGGACGCTGCACTCGCGTTCGAAAAGCGACACGTGATTCCCCGCCGAATCTCCGAAGATCTGGAACTCGACGTGGCGGGCGCCCTCGAGCAGCCTCTCGAGGTACACCGTACCGTCGCCGAACGCGGCTTCCGCGATCCGTCGGCCCTCCGCAAGCGCGGCGGGCAGGTCTTCGATCCTCGTCACGCGCGACATGCCCTTCCCGCCTCCGCCCGCCGAGGCCTTGATGAGGAGCGGGAACCCGAGGCGGCGCGCTTCCGCGAGAAGCTCCGTGTCGCCGCTGCGGGCCGAGCCGGGAGGTGAGCCCGGGACGACCGGCACGCCGGCCTTCTCCATGGCGGCCCGGGCGCGCAGCTTGTCTCCCATCGCCTCCATGGCGGAGGGCGGCGGCCCGACCCACGTCAGGCCCGCCTCGATCACGGCGCGCGCGAAGTCCGCGTTCTCCGAGAGAAACCCGTATCCGGGGTGGACCGCATCCGCACCGCTGTCCCGCGCGACGTCGAGCAGCCTGCCGATCGAAAGGTACGTCTCCGCCGGCGTTCCCGGGCCGAGCGAAACGGCGCGCTCCACGTTGCGCGTGTGGAAGGCCCCGGCATCGGCTTCGGCATAGACGCCGACGGTTTCGATCCCCA
>Ga0207701_10008236_pt1 | contig 10312 bp, 7 predicted proteins | sample KBSSwiSSwithPhiX_FD_184294 | JGI IMG/M metagenome (GOLD analysis project Ga0207701, IMG submission 184294) | Switchgrass rhizosphere bulk soil microbial communities from Kellogg Biological Station, Michigan, USA, with PhiX - S5 (SPAdes) (version 2) | ecosystem: Environmental > Terrestrial > Soil...
GCGCTTTCTTTCGGAAGAGCGCGGCGAATGGCCGGACATCGATCTCGATTTACCCAGTGGCGATCAGCGCGAGCGGGCAATTCAATACGTTTACGAGCGCTATGGGAAGCAGGGTGCGGCCATGACCGCAAATGTGATTACGTATCGCGGCCGATCAGCGGCGCGCGAAGTCGGGAAAGTGCTCGGCTTTGATGATGAGACCCTGGGTCAGTTGTCGAGTCTGGTTCATACATGGGAATGGAAGGATCCAAAGGACACCACTGAGCGTCAATTCAAAGACGCGGGACTGGACTTGAGCGACCGGCGCATCAGGAAATTTTTTCAGCTTTATCTTGCCGTGCAGGATTTGCCGCGACATCTCGGCCAGCATTCGGGCGGCATGGTGATTTGCCAGGGACAGCTTAGTTCGGTTGTGCCGCTGGAGCCGGCGGCAATGCCGGGCCGGGTGGTGGTGCAATGGGACAAAGAAGACTGCGCCGATCTGGGAATTATAAAAGTTGATCTACTCGGCCTCGGGATGATGGCCGTGCTGGAAGAAACAATTCAGATTATTCGTGACGATTATCAGCAAGAAGTTGATCTCGCGCACTTGCCACCGGACGACCCGGCAGTTTATTCAGCGCTGCAACAGGCTGACACAATTGGCATGTTTCAAATTGAAAGCCGGGCCCAGATGTCCTGTCTGCCGCGCCTGCGACCGCAGAAGTTTTACGACATTGTCGTGCAAGTGGCGATCATTCGACCGGGACCAATTGTCGGCAACATGGTCAACCCTTATTTACAGCGGCGACTGGGCCGCGCGCCGGTAACCTACGCGCATCCCGAACTCGAGCAGGTATTGAAACGGACGCTGGGGGTCCCTCTGTTTCAGGAGCAGTTACTAAAAATGGCCATGGTGTGTGCTGATTTTTCTGGTGGCGAGGCAGAAGAGTTGCGGCGCGCGATGGGATTCAAACGATCAGAGCAACGCATGAAAGATATTGAAGTGAAGTTGCGCCGGGGCATGACACAGAAGGGAATTACTGATCGGACGCAGGATGAAATTGTCGAACAAATCGCGTCGTTCGCGCTTTACGGGTTTCCCGAATCGCACGCGGCCAGCTTTGCGCTGATCGCTTATGCCAGTGCGTATCTCAAATGTCATTACCTGGCGGGGTTCACGGCGGCGACGCTGAACAATCAACCCATGGGTTTCTATCAACCGTTCACGATCATTAAGGACGCTCAGCGTCATGGCTTGAAGGTCCTGCCGGTTGATGTGACCCGATCTAATTGGGAATGCACGCTGGAGGAAGACAGAGGTCAGAAGTCAGAGATCGGAGATCAGAATAATCCCGCGCTTCGTCTTGGTCTGCTGTGCGTCAAAGGATTGCGGGAAGAAGCAGGCCGGGCAATTGCGCGCGCGCGCTCCGAAAACCCCTTTTCCAGTCTCGATGATTTACACCTGCGCGTGCCGGAATTGAGAAGAGATGAGTTGCGGAAACTGGCAGCCGTGGGCGCGCTGAATTTCATTCAAGCTACGAGTCCAGATTCCAAATTCCAAATTCCAAAGTCAAAGGCAGAACCGCAGGCGAAACAGACATTGGACGTTGGACATTGGACATTGGACAAACAACCCAATCGTCGCGATGCGCTCTGGCAGGTTGAGCGCGTGGCGAAAGATCCCGGGCCGCTTTATAAAAAGCTGGAAGAAGGCGCGGAATCACCGCTCAACCCGATGACCTTGAATGAAAGGTTGAATGCTGACTTGCGGGGTACGGGGATTACGATTGGCCGGCATCCGATGGCGCATCAACGTGCATGGCTCGATACGAAGAAGGTGACGCGTGCGGGAGATTTGAAAGGCCTGCGCAACGGCGCGTGGGTTAAGGTTGCCGGTTGGGTGATCGTGCGCCAGCGGCCCGGCACTGCCAAAGGGTTTGTTTTTTTAAGCATGGAAGACGAGACGGGGATCGCCAACATTATTGTCACGCCGCAACTGTTCGAAACGAATCGCCGGGCGTTGGTCAACTATCCGTTTTTGCTCATTGAAGGAGTTCTACAACATCAGGACAACGTTGTTTCGGTGAAGGCCAGACAAGTCGAACCGCTTCAGATCAAGATTGAAGGCGCGGCCTCGCATGACTTTCACTGACGCCTCGAAGCCCGACCGCCCTCCCTCACAGTCGGACATAAAAAAGGCGGGCCAGCGCCCGCCTTCTAAAAACAGCTGAATGAAAGCCTACGGACGCTTCCGAGTTCCAGGTTTCGTCGTCGTTTTTTCAGGTACGACACTTTCCGTGTTCTTTAGTTCAGTGAGCGTTGCCTTGGCCTCGGCTTTGTATCGATGCGCATCAGGGGCCTTGTCCACAAATTGCTGCAGATAGTTAACTCCCTCTTGCAGCTTTGCCTTGTCATTTGCACCATAGCCCACGCTGATTTCGGAAACGCCCATGCCATAGAGCGCGTCGACGTTATCGGGTTGCGCGTCCAATATTTTCTTGAACTCAACCATCGACTTGTCCGCCGCGCCGGCGTCGAGCAGCATCTGGGCCATATCCAGTTGGGCTTTGGCCTTCTTGGCGGGATCGGTTTCGACGGCCATGTATTCCTGGTAGGCAGTCACCCCTTCGTCGGTTTTCGTCTGATCGACTTTGGTGACAAAGAACCGCATCGCTTCCGCTCGGGAAAAGAGTGCGAAGTACTTGTTAGTTGTCTGTTGCTTTTGCTCTTCAGGGTCCGTCGCTGCCGGTTGTTTCTTCAGCAACTCCACGGCCTGATTAGCACTGTCAGCGGCAGCTTTAAAATCAGCCTTAGCCAACTCCAGACCCGCGTCCCTCGCGGCGGCCTCCTTATTCTGAATCGCGGCGTTGTACTTTTCTACGCCCCTCGATCTCAGCGCGCCCGACTTGTTTGTCAACAGTGAAGGAGCGCCGGGATGTTCCGGATCCGCTGCCAAACCGGTGTCGTATTGCTTGATGGCTTCGTCATAATTCGGCGGTTTGGCCATCAAAGCCGCGTTACCCGCTTTGAAAGCGTCGCCGATGATTTGATTGGCGCCCTCGATCTTCTTATTGGCGGCCATGATTTCTTCGTTCTTCTTGGCTAGTTCCGCAGCCTTCGCCTTGTCAGCTGCGCTCTCACCACCGCCGCTTGAAGTAGATCCTCCTCCTCCGCCACCGCCGCCGGCGGACGCCGCCAATGCCTGGTCGCGGGTTAGTTTCTTTCCGTCTCCGGATGACAGCACCATATCCACCGGGATTTCCCGGCCGGCCTTGACCTTGTCCCTGATCATCGGGCTGGCACCAGGTGCGCTGACCGACACCGTGTAGACTCCCGTGTAAGGCAGACCGGCGAAAATCCATTCGCCCTTCTTGTCTGTCTTGGTGTGATACTCGCCGGCGATGTCAGTGCGCCAGACGTCGATCACCGCATTTACTACCGGAGCAGCATTGCCATCAGCGCCGACCAGCTTCACGCTGCCGCGAAGTTGACCGGTTTGCGCTGAAGCGATCGCTGAAGCGCACAGTAAGACCGCTGTGGCGACTATAGAGTTAAGGACATAAGAACGTCGCATTTTGCATTCCTCCATGAAAACCGCGGCCGAGGGGGCCACTGATTAAGATGCCACGATATAAACGTAAGTTGTAGCCGCGAACAGGCTTTAAGTTAATCAGCACGGACATCACTGTCAAGCATAGTCAATCGGATCGCGCTGGCCGGCCTCGGCAAAGGCGCGCAAACGCAACGCGCACGAATCACAATTACCGCAGGCCCGATCTGCGGATCGGTAGCACGACCACGTCAACTCCAGGGGCGCGCCTAATTGTGTGCCGCGTTTGATGATTTCAGCTTTTCGCAAATGTATCACCGGCGTCACGATTTCAATCCGGGTCTCCGGCCTGGTGCCCGCCTCGATTACGCGTTCGAAAGCCTGGTAAAACTCCGGACGACAGTCGGGATAGCCGGAAGAATCTTCAGCCACAGCCCCGATATAAATTCGTCGAGCGTCGATCGTCTCTGCCCAGCTGGCGGCGATTGAAAGTAAATGCGCATTCCGAAAAGGAACGTAGCTGGTGGGGATTTCTTGCGAAGATAGATTGGCTTCCGCGATCGGAATATTTGCATCCGTGAGAGAAGATCCGCCAATCTCTTTCAGATAATCAATCGACGCCACCAGGCGCCTGGTCACCTGAAAATGATCGGCCAATTGCTCGAAGGCCCGCCGTTCTCGCGCTGCCGTGCTCTGTCCGTAACTCACGTGCAGGAAAGCCAGTTCATCGTTTTCCTGACGGGCAATCGCTGCCGTGACGCACGAATCCATTCCGCCGGACACCAGACAGACGGCGAGGTGGCGCAGACTTAAGTCTGTGCCGGTCGGTTCGAAAGCGAGATCGTTGTGACCGCCCATTTTCTAAAGAGCACAAACTGAAGTCTGTGCTACTCACACGCCATGCACGTCAGGCCCCCAGATGTATTTGTGAAGCTGCAACTGCATGCGAATTTGCAAGCCACTTTCGGCGATCCAGTTTGCCAATTGTTGCAGGTCAATCTGGCCCCAGGCCGGCGAGATCAAAATCGCTTTGGCCTGCTGCTCGAGCTGATATTTGGCAATTACCTCTCTGGTGAATTCCCAGTCACTTTGGTCAGCAACTACAAACTTTACTTCATCCGTATTTGAACGGAGCCGCTCCAGATTGGACCAGTCATTCCTTTCGGCTTCGCCTGATGCCGGACACTTGACGTCCAAAATAATTTTCGCGCGCGGGTCAACTTCCGCGGTCGAGACATAGCCGCCGGTCTCGATCAGAACCTCATAATCTTCGTTACACAAACGCCGGATTAGATCGAACGCTTCGCGTTGTGCCAGCGGCTCGCCGCCGGTGATTTCGACCAGGTTGCAGCCGAAGTTGCGCACGCGGTCGATTACTTCCTCGGTCGGGATGTGCTCGCCCCCGGTGAACGTGTATTCACTGTCGCACCAGGTGCAGCGCATCGGACAGCCGGTCAGCCGCACGAAAGTACACGGACGACCTGCATGGGTGGATTCTCCCTGAATTGAGCGGAAGATTTCAGTGACGCGCAGCACAAACGAGATTCTAGTTTTTAGACTTTGGATTGTCGATTTGCGGGGCCTGGGTCGGCCGCCAGGGTGTGGATTTGAGGTCGCGCTCGCTCACGGTCGGGCTTCTGACACTCTCAGTCGGCAACCTTCGGCCGTCCGACTCATCAAACTCATGCGCCCAAAAGGGCAAGACCGAACGATTTAGCATCCGAGTCGTGATAGCATGTGCGCGGCTTTTCAAGCGCGAAACGCATTTTGAGCCTGACCCCTAAACAGATTGATGAGCTGATTTTAGCCGGCGCGGAGCGCTTGCTCGCGCGAGCGACGAATGCTCGTTTGCTGACGGCCCAGACGCTGACGAAGAGATTACGACGCGTCACGGAAAAGTATGTGTTACGGCACGATCCCGCGGCCGAAGCGGCGACCATCGCCGGCTTCCTTGACGGGTTGCACGCCGACGAGTTGTGTCTGGTGTTGGCTTGCGAGCAGGGCGATCAGACGGCCTGGGGCGAATTGTTTGAAGGTTATGGCGCCACGGTGCGCTCAGCGGCGCGCGCGGCCAGTTCGAGTGAAGCGATGGCTGACGATCTGGCCCAATCGATTTGGGCCGAGCTCCACGGTCTGAAGGCGCGTGAAGATGGGACCGCGGCTGGAAAGCTCGCATATTATTCAGGGGCCGGCTCGCTGGGCGGCTGGCTACGCGCGGTCGTGGGACAACTCGCCATTGACCAGCACCGCAAACAGGCGAAGGTCGTGCAAACCGACGAGGACTCAGAACTCGATCGTCTGGTGCTTGCCGAGGGCGAGCCTGACGGGGCTCACGCGTTTCAAAATACTGCGAGTCCCGAAGATTTGCTGGCCGGGAACATGGCGGCCGCCGACGTCGAGAAGGCTCTGGGACAGGCAATAGCCGAATTAACCGACGAAGATCGTCTGCTCATGAAGTTGTACTACTTTGAAGGATTGAGGTTGCGCGAGGCGGGAGCTGTGCTTGGAGTACACGAGGCGACCGCCAGTCGCCGATTAACGCGGATTCATGGCGAAGTACGCCAGCGTGTCGAAGCAATCTTGATGAAGGAGCATGGCTGGACAAAGTCCGAGGCAAGTCGTTCGTTGGCGGAAGTTGCCGAGCATTTGCAGACGGAGGTTGAGCCGATGCTGACGGGAAAAGCTGATGCAACTCTTCGGAGTTCGCCGGCGAGCGGATGATTGGTTTTATTCGCAAGTTATCGGGGTCTCGACCGTTCATGATCAGGAATTGATCGGTTGCTGAACGCGGATAAGACACTGACAAGCGGAATGACATCGAACGACAAACAAATTGATGTTTTGATGAGGCGTTACGCGAAAGCTGCGCCCCGCACCAGTGTGAGCGGCCATCTCGACGCCGACGAGCTCAGTGCATTTGCCGAGGGCTCGCTGCCACCGGCGACCCGCGCGGGTTACGTGTCGCATCTCGCCGATTGTGATGATTGCCGCAAACAGGCGAGCGCCCTGGCAATCAGTAGCGGCGCGGTCGTGCGAGTGGAAGAGAGTCCTTCAACCGCAGTTGAAGGCCGTTCCTTTTGGCAGGTATTAGCCGGCCTCTTCGCCTTGCCGGTGTTGCGCTACGCAGCGTTTGCGGCAGTCCTCCTGATTGTCGCGGGAGTTGCTTTTGTGGCTTTGCGCCAGTCGCGCCAATCCCGTAGCGATTTGAAGATCATTGCTGCAAACGAGCCGGTGAACCAGGAGCGTGAATCTGCGGTCAAGCCACCTGCTGAGATTCAGGATGGATCCAGTGGAAACAAACAGGCCAACGCCGAAACGCGTTCGGCTCCATCGCCCCAGGTAAGCGCCGGGAATGTAACCGCTGGGAATGATCAAACAGCTAAAGCCGACACCGCCACGAAACCGGCAGAGCCTCCGGTTAACACCGGACTGATGAAGGAAGCGCCTCAGACGGCGCCGGTCACGGCCGAGAAGAAAGCTGCTCAGGGTGAGGTGACTCAAACGGCGCCATCCTATGCACCGGCCCCCCCGAGCGACGTCGCGACCCAGCAAAAGCAGGAGGACTACCGCAAACCGCAGGTCGGCTCTGGCATCTCTGGACCTCGCCAGCAGCAGCAGAAACTGGACACAGCGGACAAGTATGGGCAGGAGCGGGAGCGAGATGCTAACAAGGACGTTGCGCGCACGGACGACCTCGCCCGCAAGAGCGGAGCCCCGGCTTCAGTCGCTGCAAATCAACCACCCCCAAGCCCTCGGCGATCCATTGATGAAAAGGCCAAAGGGCCAATGCGAAATATGGAGAATAACTCCATAACTCGCAACGAAAACGTTGGCCGCGCTGAGGCTCCTAAAACAACCAGCACGGGCGGATCTGACAGAGCCGCAACCGAAGAAGCCCAGACCCGTTCGGCCGGTGGCCGCAAGTTTCGCAAGCAGGGAGCCGCCTGGGTCGATCAAAAATTCAAAACGTCAATGACTCTCAAGAGTGTGTCAAGGGGATCGGAAGCGTTTGACGGCCTCGACTCGGGACTGCGCTCGATCGCCCAGCAACTCGGGGGCGAAGTCATCGTTGTTTGGAAGGGCAAGGCCTACCTCATCAAATAGCCTCGCAGGGCGTCGCGATCCGCCATCACCACTGAAATCAACCCCAAATAGGATTGAACCGATTACGCAGGTCCTGCGTATGTGAGGTTGAGCCTTTGCTATTCGCGTTTCCCGATTTACTATTCACGAACCATGTTCTGTCCATCCTGCGGCACTGAATACACGATCGAACTGAAGTACTGCAATCGCTGTGGGGCGAATCTGAGTACGGCCCTCGCTCCTCAGAGTCTCCAGCCAGTGATTGTGAACGTGACCAAGCCGACTCTGATCATCGGCGTACTGCTATTACTGGTGACTTTGGGAGGGTTCGGCGCACTGGTTGGCGGTTCGATTAGCCTGGCGCAGATTCTTCACGGCAACGATTCCTTCATGGCCATAATCATGTTCGGGATGTTGGCGATCCTGATCGTCGACATTTTCCTGGTGCGGTTGTTGTCAAAATTGATTAACTCTGCGCTGTCGTCCGGCGCCCGACCTCAAATCGCACCGGCCCCGACGGTAATGCCTGCGCAATTTCAAAACCCGACGACTACGGCCCGACTTCAGGGCGTGCCCAGTGTGACGGAAAACACAACCAGGTTCTTTGAGCCGTATCGCGCTCCGGAAGAAACTGCAATTCCAATTCCTGCTGAGAAGTTTAAGAGATAGTCACCACCCCCGATTAGCACGAAATCCAGGTCTACTCGTTTCGCCAGCGTGACGGCGCTTTGTATTTGTCGCGGCTTTGCGGCCTGACGTGCGGAAAGGCTCTGCCTTACCGGATCATCGAACTAACCGAGGCATAGCCTCTCAAACTCTCTTTCCAGTTTTCGGAAAGGCAGAGACTTTCCCGCACATCAGGCGGCAAAGCCGCTCTGTCTGAAAAGCCAAACCATGGCTGGTTGCTCTCACATAACTGAGTTGGTACAGTCTTGACCCGCTCTGACACATCCATGAATGAGGTCTTTCCAAATGCCACCGACTCAACGTCGCCGGAATATTCGGTTGGTTTCATGCACTGTTTTTGTTCTCCTGGTTTGCGAGTTCGGAATTCTATCCAACAGCGTTCTTAGTCAGACTAAAAGCCAGCAGACGAAAAGGCCGAGCACGGCCATGAACGCGCAGATTCCAAAGATCGTCGCGGAGATTAGTCCCAAGAACATCGAAGCGACGATTCGCAAGCTGGTGAGTTTTGGAACGCGCAACACTCTGTCCCAGCAGGACGATCCGAACCGCGGCATTGGCGCAGCGCGTGACTGGCTCTATGCGGAATTTCAGAAGGCGGCGGCCCAGTCGGAAGGACGGATGACCGTAGAGAAACAGACTTTCGAGCAGGCGAAGGGCCAGCGGGTGCCCCAACCGACTATGCTGACGAATATCGTGGCCACGTTGAAGGGCACCCAGCCCGAATCAGTAAATCGGGTTTATGTTGTTAGCGGCCATTACGATTCGATGTGTGGCAGTGCGACAGATGCAAAGTGCGACGCGCCGGGAGCGAATGATGATGCGTCCGGAACCGCGGCCGTTTTGGAAATGGCCCGGGTTATGGCTAAGTACAAATTCGACGCCACGATAATTTTCATGGCGGTGCCGGGCGAAGAGCAGGGTCTGCTGGGGGCCACCTACTTCGCTGAGCAGGCAAAGAAAACCAACATGGACATCGAAGGGATGTTTACCAACGACATTGTCGGTAACTCGCTCGGAGGTAATGGAGTACGCGATGCGCGCACCGTGCGCGTCTTTTCGGAAGGTATACCATCGAACGAGACAGAGCGTGAAGCCGCAACCCGGCGCAGCGTTGGCGGTGAAAACGATTCGCAATCACGGCAGCTGGCGCGCTTTGTCAAAGAAATCGGAGAGCGCTATTTACCGTCAATGAAAGTCTGGTTGATTTATCGTCGCGATCGATATGGACGTGGCGGCGATCATCAGCCCTTCCTCGAGCGAGGATTTTCGGCAGTGCGTTTTACTGAGCCGAATGAAAACTATCAGCATCAACATCAGAACGTGCGCACCGAAAACGGCGTGAAGTTCGGAGATTTGCCTGAATTTGTCGATTTCTCGTATGTCGCAAATGTCGCGAGGGTGAATGCCGCCGCGCTGGCCGCGCTTGCCTCAGGACCGGCACGTCCGAAGACCGTGACTTTTCCCACCAGCCTGTCGAACGACACTCCTATAAAATGGGACGCCAACAAAGAGCCGGATCTCGCCGGATACGAGATCGTTTGGCGCGACACGACTGCGCCCTTATGGACCAATGCCCAACCCATCGGCAATGTTCTTACTTTTACGATGAAAGGGATGTCGAAGGACAACTACTTTTTCGGGGTACGCGCGATTGATAAGGACGGCAATCGCAGTCCGGTTTCTTATCCGCGGCCGTTGCCTCGCCCCCCACGCACAAATCAGACGACCTCAACTGAACCCGGGACTTCGCCTTTTGAATAGTTGAGGGAGGACCAAATCTTTCATCTCCAATGATTCTTTCCTGGTATCGTCAGAACGTCAGCGATTTTGGAATGTGGCCGGCGACATCGCTGCTCTGGCGCGTCGTTTGGGGAAGAGCAGTCGTCAAGGCCAGCAACGCCTTACTGGCAAAGCGGTTTGAATGTCCCTGTTGTGGCTGGCAGGGCCGGCGCCTCTTCGATTATGTAGAGATGGGATACACCGCCAGGAATGCGTCCTGCCCGCAGTGCG
>Ga0207701_10008238_pt1 | contig 10311 bp, 9 predicted proteins | sample KBSSwiSSwithPhiX_FD_184294 | JGI IMG/M metagenome (GOLD analysis project Ga0207701, IMG submission 184294) | Switchgrass rhizosphere bulk soil microbial communities from Kellogg Biological Station, Michigan, USA, with PhiX - S5 (SPAdes) (version 2) | ecosystem: Environmental > Terrestrial > Soil...
CAGAACTGGGGCATCAATTTCTCGCGCAACATCCGGCGGAAGAACGAGGTGATCTACTGGTCGCCCATCCCGAAGCCGTACAGCATCATGCAGGTCAGCCTCGCCGGAACGGTATCCGGCATGACCGACCTGAACCGCGGCCTGGATCTGCGCCTCAAGCCATACGTCACCGCGGGCACCCGCTACGATCGCCTGGGGTCGTCGTCGAACACGGACCCGCTGAAGGACGTCGGCGCCGACGTGAAGTACGGTCTCGGCCACGGGCTGGCGCTCGACCTCACGGTGAACACCGACTTCGCGCAGGCCGAAGCGGACGAACAGCAGGTGAACCTCACGCGGTTCGCGCTGTTCTTTCCCGAGAAGCGCGACTTCTTCCTCGAGAACTCGGGGCAGTTCAACGTCGGGTCGCAGGGGCTCGAACGGATCATGGACCTGTTCTTCAGCCGGACCATCGGCCTGTCCTCGTCCGGCCAGCCGATTGGCATCCAGGGCGGCGCTCGTCTCACGGGAAAGGCGAACGGCGGGCACAACATCGCGGTGATGAACCTTCAGACCGAGGCGTTCGGCAACCAGACTGGCGAGAACTTTCTCGTCTCGCGCTACAGCAAGGACATCAACCGGCGGTCGAAGTTCGGTGGCCTGTTCATCAACAAGGAGTCGATGAACACGGCGCGCTACAACCGCGTGATGGCGGCCGACGCCCTCTGGGGACCGACGCGCGCCTTCTCGATTCACACCATCGCAGCCAAATCGGTCACGCCGGGAATGACGGAAGAGCAGAACGCGTATCACGCGCGCGCACTCTATCTCGACACCAAGTGGCAGACCTATGCCGAGTTCTCGCAGATCGACCCGAACTTCAACGATGAAGTCGGGTTCATCCCGAGGAAGGGCATCCGGCAGACGAAGGTGCATCTCGAGCGCAACCCGAGGCCCGGCGGGCTGATTCGCGTGATGGAGCCGATGATCAATGTCATCTACATCACCGACAAGAACAACCGCCTGTTGACGCGGCGCAACCACCAGATGGTCGGCACGCGCTTCCAGAACGGCGCGTATCTCAACGTCTGGTGGAACCACTGGTTCGACCAGATCGACGAACCGTTCCGCGTGCAGACGGTGATCATCCCGAAGGGCACCTACAAGTTCGACGAGTTGAGCTTCACGTTCAACAGCAACCCGGCGCGCCGGATCTACGAGCAGTTCACCTTCTCGCCGCAGACCTATTACGACGGCGACCGCACCGACATCTCGGGCACGCTCGGCGTCCGCGTGACAAACCGCGTGTCCGGTGAGTACTCGCTGCAGCGCAACGACGTGGCGGGGCCGTGGGGCGCGTTCGTCGTGAACCTCAGCATCCTGCGGCTCGACTTCGCGCTCTCGCCGCGCCAGACGGTGCGCACGCTGTCGCAGTACAACTCGCTGACGAGCCAACTCTCCACGAGCATCCGGTACAACTTCATCTATCGTCCCGGCAGCGACATCTACGTGGTGTACGACGAACTGCAGGCCGACCAGAGCGGTCGCCCGACCGTCCGGAACCGCCAGTTCGTGGTGAAGACGACTTACCTGTTGTCTCGGTAGCGATCAGGGATCAGGGATCGGGGATCAGGGATGTGCGGCGCGAGAGGTCGCGTTGACGCCGGGACGTGGAGCGCCGCGACGTGAACTCTCGCTACAACTGGGTGACGATGTAGCCCTTTGCGCGCAGCATCGTGATGAGGCCATCAGTGCCCACCAGGTGTGCGGCTCCGACCACGACGAACGCCGGCTTCGGCCGCGCGAACAGCGCCTCGATCTTCGGCAGCCACGCCCGGTTCCGATCGACCAGCAGCCGCTGATACATCTGCGGTTCGGATTTCAGATCGCTCAGGACAACCTTCTCGATCGCGCCGGTGTCGCCGGTTTTCCAGGCACGCGCGAGTTCGCCGACCGATTCCTTCGTCGTCTCCATTTCCTTCAGCGTCTCGGCCAGCATGCGGTCCTGCAGCGGCATCGGCAGCTCGTCGAACTGGCCGATCTGGAAAGCCAGTGTTTCGAGCCCCTGCACCGCCACCTGGCCTTTCTTCGCACGGTCGTAGAAATGACGATCGAGGCCGAGTTCCGGATCGAAGCCGGCCTTCTGCCACTCGAGGCCCTGGAGCGTCAGTGCGAGCGCCCACGGCTTGAACAGCTGGAGCGGCGCCATCGGCAACCCCATCGCGGTCACCTTCTCGCGCACGCTCGCCATCGTCTCGGGTGAGATCACCTTGTCGAGCGTCTGCCCCGCGGGCATCATGCCGCGCTGCAGCATGAGCATTTGCGCCTCGGGCGCGAGCATTTCGGCCATGTCGAGTTCTTCGACCAGCAGGTCGGACTGCGTGAAGGCCTGGTCGAAGGCAGGGGCAAGCGGGTAGTACTCGTTGGTGAGCAGGTGGAGCGACCCGGCGAGATAGACGGTTCCCCCTCGTGGTCCAGTGGCTTTCCAGAGAAAGTTCGGACCGGCTGCGCCGAGATGCAGCGCCGCCAGGACGACGAGGACCGCGGCCGCGGCAAGAATGCGATGTCGACGCGGGCCCGGGCCGTGTGGCGATGGCTGCAACTATCGTCCTCCTGACGAGGCGCGATTTCCGTGCATGATCGCCTCGATGTCCTTGATGTTTTTCGGCAGCGCGGCCGACAGGCTCCTGACGCCGTTCTCCTCCATGACGAACGAGTCCTCGACGCGCACGCCGATGTTGTTGTACCTGGCGACCGCCGCCTGGATTTTCGAGATGAGCTCGAGGTTCGCCGGTGTTCTCGGCAGCTGGTCGAGCACGCTCTGGCGGATGTAGAGACCCGGCTCGATCGTGAACGTCATCCCGGGTTCGAGCCGATCGTTGCGGCTGCCGACGTCGTGAACATCGAGACCGATGAAGTGCGACGTGCCGTGCGTGTACCACATCATGAATTGCTGGCCCGACGCGTCGGTGATGAGGCCGAGCTTCATCAGCCCGTCCTTCAGCACCTCCACCGTCCGGGTGTGGATCGTGGCCAGGGTCGCGCCAGGCTTTGCGACCTTGACCGCTTCTTCCTGCGCGTGCAGGACCAGCTCGTAAATATCGCGCTGGACCGGCGAGAACGTGCCGCTGACCGGGTAGGTCCGCGTGATGTCCGACGCCTGGTATCCGTAGTTCGCGGCGGCATCGACGAGCAGCAGTTCGCCGGCGAGCATCTGCCTGTCGTCTTGCGGATAGTGGAGGATCGTCGCGTTCGGTCCGCTGCCGACGATTGACGGATACGCCCAGGAAACGGCGCCGCGCCCGCGGTGGACGGCCTCGATCGCCGCTTTCACCTGGTACTCGTAGGCGCCGGGCACGGCTGCCCGCATGCCGGCGAGCTGCGCTTCGGCCGAAATGTCCGTTGCGGTCGTGAGCATCCGAAGCTCGTACGGCGTCTTCACCATCCGCAGTGTCTTGAGCAGCGGTGTCGCGTCAATCGGAACGTAGCCAACGTAGCGGTCGCGCAGCTTCTTCAGGAAGGCCTGCGTCCGGGTAGGGGGCTCGTCTGGCGCTGCTTGTTCCATGGCCAGCGCCACTTTGGCTCGGCCTTCTCCGAGTGCACCAAAGAAGGCCGACGCCTCTTTCTCGTCGATCGTCGAGCCGTAGGGACGTCGACTCAAGATCTCGCCGAGGAAGCTGTCAAAGGAATTGATCGAAAGGACGGTCGCGATACCGGTTCTTTCGCGCGCCTCGTCGCGGCTGAGCAGCCGGCCCGTCCAGTGTTCGCGCTCAGGATTGCGATCCTTGATGAAGAGGATCTCCCGCCGCGTTCCGTTTCCTGGCATCAGCACCAGGGCCGTGTCTTCCTGCGTGATGCCGGTGAGGTAATAGAGGTTTGGGTCCTGGTGATACTCGTAGTCGACGTCGTTCGAGTACACGCGGGGCGGCGCACTCAGGAGCACGAGCATCGAGTCGGGACCAAGCCGCTGCATGAGGCGCGAGCGCCTGGCGGCGAGGTCGTCGCTGAACTCGCTCGCCCGCAGAGGGGCAGCCGTCAGCGTCGACACCAGGAGAGCAGCCGCGATTCGGCCGAGCGTGGACATCAATATGTGCTCCGGAAGCGCGCAGAGAATTGCTCGAGTGATTCGTTCATCCGATGCTCGAAGGCGGGCGCGATCGGTTCCCCGTGTCCCAGGTCGCGCAGCAGGTTCGACATGGCCACGCCGCCGTTGGCGTCGAGCAGGCTGCGCGCGGCCAGCGCGCTCGTGGCATACGCCAGTTCGGCCTGCTGGCCCGACAGCCGGCCGAAGGAGCGGGTGAGCGCGGCAAGCGGCGCCGGGCCGCCCGCCTTCTTGACCAGGTCGCTGGCCCAGTCGAGCGATTCGCGTTCGAGTGCTGCCGCAATGCCTTCGTTGATCCACGTCGGCACGTTGCGGGGCGCGAGGCTCCTGATCAGCGCGTGCGTGAACTCGTGGGCGAGGACGCGATCGAGTTCCTCCTGCCGGTCCAGGGCCCCCCGCATCGGGATGCGGATAGTTCCGTCGTAGGCGCCGGCCGCCCAGCCCGGCGCACGAGTGATGTCCCTGAATTCCTCGGTCGTGTAGAGAACGACTGGAACCGGGTCGGCCGGGAAACTGTTCAGCGTGTCGCCCACGCGCCAATACGCGCGATCGAGCGCTTCAAGGGCGCGCGCCGCAAGGTCGGACTGCTGCGGTCCTTCGAAGGAAACCGTGAAGTGGTGCCCGACGGCAAGGCCCAGGCGGTCGGGCACCGTGGACCCGCTTGTGCGGGGCGTGCCGTCCTGCGTCGATGCCGAGAGCGCTGCACATCCGAGCGCGAGGAGGAGGGCCGCGAAGGGCGTCCGCACAAACGAATTATACTGGCGGTCGTGAGCTGGCTCTCGACCTTCACACGATTCCGGCCCGGACGGACGCCGCTGATCGGTCCCGTGGCGTTGCTGGTGGCGGACTGGTCCCGGCCCCAGCGCGGTTCGGCGCCGATGTTCGATTCGCCGTTCCTCGAGCGTCTCAGCGTGGTCCATCCGGCGTTTCCAACCCTCGTCTACCTGCCGGCCGGACTCCTGCTGTTCTGGCGATCGGCGTCGGGCCCCTTCGGGCCGTGGACGACGCTGTTGCTCTATGCCGCCGGCCTGCTTGCATGGTCGCTCCTCGAGTACGGAGCCCACCGTGGATCGTTTCACCACGAGCCGCAGAACGAAGGCCAGCTGGCCTTCGGATACCTGGTTCACGGCGTGCACCATGCCTATCCGGACGATTCGCGCCGCTGGATGATGCCGCTGGCGGTCACCATTCCGATTGCGACCGCGCTTTACCTGCTCTTCCGCCTGTTTCTCGGCGGGCTGGCAAGCGGCACGTTCGCCGGCTTCATCCACGGTTACCTGACCTACGACCTGCTGCACTACTTCATCCACCGCGGACGAATGCCCGGGCGCCTTGGCCGCTTCCTGCGCCAGTACCACATGGCGCATCACTACGCGAAGCCGGACAAGAACTTCGGCGTCTCGTCGCCCCTCTGGGACCTGGTGTTCCGGACGAAATGAGCGGCGCCACGCTGCCGCCGGGCGGCCTCGCGTTCAAGGCCAGGGAGATCGAAGAGGTCGTCGACGTCTACTTCTTCAGGCGCGTCGGCATCGTCTTCGCCAGGCTGGCGCAGGACCTGCGGCTGACGCCGACCGACGTCACCCTCGCCGCAATCGCGGCTGGCGCGCTCGGCGGCCTGCTGCTCGCGTCGCCCCGTTACGCCGTCCTCGGCGTGGCACTCCTGATCCTGCACGGCGTCCTCGATTCCTCCGACGGCCAGTTGGCCCGGCTCACCGGCCAGGCGAGCGATTTCGGGCGGATGATGGACGGTGTCGCCGGCTACGTTACGCACATCGCCATGTATCTCGGCGTCACGATCGCGGCGTTTCCGCGCTACGGCTGGTGGGCGGTTCTGCTTGCCAGCGTCGCGGGCCTCTGCACCATCGTGCATGCGCAGATGTACGACTATCACCGCACCACGTATGCCGCGTACGCCATCAGCGGCAAGGCGCTTCCCGCGGCCGTCGGGAAACCGCACGGCGGACTGCTGGGAGTCTACGAATCGATGCAGCGCGTGATCGCGGGGCGGCACCCGGAGGTCGAGCGCCGGCTCGCGATCAGCGGGGCGGCCGGGCGCGTGCACGACGCAGACCGCCAGCGCTATCGCGAGTGTTTCTACCGCCCGGTGCGCGGATGGAACCTGATGGGCGACAACGGCCGGCGCCTCACGATTGCGATCGCCGTCTGGGCCGGCCGGCCCGAGTGGTTCATCCTTGCGGAGTTGACGCTGTTCAACGTGGTCTTTGCTGCTCTTTGGTGGGTGCAACGTCACGCCGACGACCGTTTTCTCGAGGGTGCGTGACACGCGACACGCCGCTGGCCGTTATCGCGGCCGACACGGCGCGGCTTCGCCGGCAATTCATCGAGCTGCCATACCACCTGTACGCATCGGATCCCCGGTTCGTGCCGATGCTGCGCCGCGACGAGCGTCGACGCTTCGATGCCAGGCACAACCCGTTTCTCGAGCATGCGGAGATTCGCCTCTGGCTGGCGATGCGCGGCTCGACTGTCGTCGGACGCATTGCCGCGATCGACGATCGACTGCACAACGAGACCCACGGCGAGCAAATCTCGTGGTTCGGCTTCTTCGAGGCGACCGACGCCGGCGTCGCCAGGCAATTGCTGGCTGTCGTCGAAGACCATGCGGCCGGTCGCGGCAGCACGGCGGTGCGCGGCCCGGTGAATCCTTCGCTGCACGAGGCGGCCGGTCTTCTCATCGACGGCTTCGATGACCCGCCCGCCGCGCTTATGGCGTACAACCCACCGACGTATCCGGTGTTTCTCGACGCCGCGGGTTACGCGAAAACCAGGGATCTCTACTCCTGGAGTCTCGACCTCACCGCGCAATTGCCTGCGCGCATCGCGCGCATCGCCGATCGGGTTCGAGGCCGTTACGGCATCACCGTGCGCCCCGTCGACCTGTCGCGCTTCGATGCGGAACTCGAAATTCTGAAGGTCGTCTACCGCGCTGCGTGGGCCGACAACTGGGGGTTCGTGCCGCCGACCGATGCGGAGATCCGCCAGTTGGCGGTCGAGCTCAGGCCGGTGGCCGACCCCGAACTGGTCCTGTTTGCGGAAATGGACGGCGAACCGGTGGGCTGTGCCGTCTCGATTCCAGACGTGAACCAGGTGCTGAAGCGCATGAACGGCCGCCTGTTTCCCGCGGGTGTTCTTCACTTTCTGCGGCGCCGCCAGATCATCACGCGGGTGAGAATGCTGCTGCTCGGTGTCCTGCCCAGGGTGCGGCGGCTCGGCCTGTACCCGCTGTTGATCGCCGAGGCCATCGACCGTGCCGCACGTCGCGGTTACCTCAATGGCGAAGTCGGCTGGACGCTCGAGGACAACACGCTGATCAACGCAGGCATCGCGGCCGCCGGCGGCACGCACTACAAGACCCACCGCCTGTATGAAAAGCCGGTCGGTTAGCATCACCGGCGCAACCGGGTTCGTCGGCTGGCATGTCGCCGAGTCGTTCCTGCGCGACGGCTGGGATGTTCGCGCGATCGTGCGCCGGGGCAACAGCAAGCCCGTGCCGCAGGGGGCGAGCGTCGTCGAGTCCGATCTCTCGCGCGAAAGCCTCACGGCGGCATTCAGCCGCTCGGAAGTGGTTGTTCATAGTGCAGCGCTCATCCGCGCCGGAACGCAGGAGGCTTTCGACGCGGTCAACGTGGAGGGGTCGCGCGCCGCGGGCGCGGCGGCCGCCGCCGCGGGTGCCAGGCTCGTCCTCGTGTCGAGTCAGGCCGCTGGAGGTGAGGGCACGCCGGATGCGCCTCGGTCGGAATCGGACGCCCCTTCGCCGGTGAATGCCTACGGCCGGAGCAAGCTGGCGGCTGAAGAAGCGGTGAGGGCCATCGATCGACTCCGCTGGACCATCCTCCGACCGTCTGCTGTGTACGGCCCCTTCGACCGCGGGTTTCTTCCGCTCTTCAAGATGGCCTCGCGCGGGCTGTTCATCGTACCGTCCGGGCAGGACACCGCTTTCACGCTCATTCACATCGCCGACCTGACTCTCGCAGTCCGGCTTGCCGCTGAATCGACGAGCGCCGAGGGCGAGACGATGTTTGTCGGGCACCGCAGTCCTCAGACCGGCTCGGATGTCCTGCGTGCGATTGCCGCTGCGCTCGCACGCCCGTTCAGGCCTCGACACATTCCAGCGGCGCTCCTTGCCGCGGCGGCAAGAGTGGGCGACCTGTCCTGGAAAGCCGGAATGAAACCGCTCGTCGACTCGGGCAGGCTGGTCGAACTGCGTGCCCGCGGGTTTGTGTGCTCCGTGGATCGCGTGCGGCAGGTGCTCGGATTCGAGGCGACCAGGGATTTCCAGGAAGGCATCGCCGAAACGGCGCGCTGGTACAGAGACAGAGGCTGGATCTAGGGGAATACCCGGGGGAACTTAGAATTGAGAACTTAGAATTGAGAAGTTAGATTCGCGATTCGCGATTCGCAGTGATCGACGGCCACGTCCTAAATTCTGACTTCTACGTTCTGAGTTCTCACTTCGAAGCGGACCACGCCGAGGGCCCGTCCGACCTTCTCGAAGATAGCCAGCGCTTCGTCGATCTGCTCAGGCGTGTGGGCGGCGGAGTAGCTGGTGCGCAGCAGGCATCCATCGGGCCGGCAGGCGGGAGGCAGTACGATGTTTGTGTAGACGCCCGCCTGAAGGAGTGCGGCCCACATCGTGACCGCCTGTTCTTCGGTGCCGATTTCGATCGGCACGATCGGCGACTCGGTCTGGCCAATCCGGAAACCCACAGCCGTCAGACCGGCGCGCACCCGCCGCACGTTCGCCCAGAGCCTGGTGCGGAGCGAGCGATCGGCCAGCAGGATTCCCAGGGCCACCTCTACGCCGGCGATGTTGGCGGGCGACCCCGACGCCGTGAACACATACGGACGCGACGCGAAGTGCAGCAGGCGCAGCGACTCGTGGTCGGAGACGACGTAGCCGCCGATGCCGGCCAGCGCCTTCGAGAACGTGCCGACGATGAAGTCGACCGAGTCCAGCACGCCGGTCTCTTCGGCATACCCGAGTCCGCGTTCGCCGTACACACCGAACGAGTGGGCCTCGTCGACCATGAGGAACACGCCCGCTTCACGGCAAACCGCCGCGATCTCCTTCAACGCACCGACGTCCCCGCTGATCGAGTAGAGCCCTTCTGCGACGACCAGGCAGTTCGCCTTCTTCTCGACGCGGGCGAGCTTGCGCGCAAGATCGGCGGCTGAGTTGTGGCGGAAGGCGAACATCTGTGCGCCGCTCAGGCGGGCCCCGTCGTAGATGCTCGCGTGGCTCTCCAGGTCGATGACCACGGTGTCGCCGCTCGCGCACAGGCCGGATATCACTCCAAGGTTGGCCTGGTACCCGGTGCTGAAGACCACCGCCTGCCGCTTGCCGTACGCGGCGGCGAATGCCTTCTCGAGCCTCCGGTGCGCGGCATAGCTGCCGTTGGCGGCTCGCGAACCCGTGGTTCCGGCGCCCTCGCGCGCGAGGGCCGCCTGGGCAGCCGCGATCACCTCTGGATGGAAACTCAGGCCGAAGTAGTTGTTGGAGCCGCACATGAGCGTGCGGCGGCCGGAAATGACGACCTCGGTCGGGCTGCTTATTGAGTCGATGACGGTGTCGAAGGGCATCGGCCCGCCGGCGAAAACGTCGAGGCGGTCCGAGATGGGCTGCAGCTTGTCGAACAGGCTCACCGCACCAGTGTACCTGCTTCGAGGCGGTCGCGGGTCTCCGAGCGGCGCACCTTGCCGCTGGTGGTGCGGGGAATGGTGCCGGGCGGTGTGAGCACGACCCGGTCGATTTCGAGACCGGCAGTTTCACGGATGCGGCGGCGCACGGCTTCCTCGATTTCCTCCGCGCGGCCGCCGGCGCGCGTTTCCAGCACGGCCACAACCTGGTCGGGCTCCTCGACGTGGTTCACTGCGAACACCACCACGCCCGAAAGCGCGACGCCCTGCAGATCCGCGAGCGACGACTCGATGTCGGGCGGATAGTACTTACGACCCTGACGGATGATCAGATCCTTGGTCCGGCCGCAGACATACAGCGAGCCGTCCGCCATGTAGCCCAGGTCGCCCGTGAGCAGCCACCCGTCGCGCAGCGTGGCCGCCGTCGCCTCGGGCTGTTCGTAGTAGCCCTGCATGACTGATGGCCCTGACGCGATGATCTGGCCGACATGGCGCTCGGGCAGATCGTTGAAGTTCTCGTCGACGATCCGGAGAGCGTGGCCGGGGAAACCTCGCCCGCAACGGACGACGCG
>Ga0207701_10008239_pt1 | contig 10308 bp, 12 predicted proteins | sample KBSSwiSSwithPhiX_FD_184294 | JGI IMG/M metagenome (GOLD analysis project Ga0207701, IMG submission 184294) | Switchgrass rhizosphere bulk soil microbial communities from Kellogg Biological Station, Michigan, USA, with PhiX - S5 (SPAdes) (version 2) | ecosystem: Environmental > Terrestrial >...
TTCGCTAACTCCCGGCGAGTGAAGTCGCAGCGTCGTGGTCTTGACATTAGACCTCACCAGTTCAGTGTAGTAGGGGAAAAAATTTAATTAACACTGTTCATTTCTAAATTCTTTAGCATGGTTTTCACAGGTTTAAGTTGGCAAAAATCGGCAGATTTCCGGTTCTTTGCTAATTTGCTTTCAATTCTACCACATGATGAAAATATTCCTGGGAGTAGTTACCCTATTCTCTGCCCTGTTGATTTTTAAGGAACCTGAATTTGTTGATGCAAGGAATTTTGCTATCAGGTCTATTGGAGTAAAATCCTCCACTGTTTATACCGACTTGTTTTTTTATAACCCTAATGGATTTGGCATCCAGATGAAGAAGGCCGAGCTGGATATTTATATTGATGACCGTTTTGTTGGGCATACCCTGATAGACACATTGATCAGGATCCCAAAGCGGGACACTTTTAGTTTTCCTGTAACGATGGACGTGGAAATGAAAAAACTATTCCCTAATGCCCTTGCTGTACTCTTTAATGAGGAAGTAGACCTTAGGATAGAAGGAACTGCGAAACTTGGAAAGGCGGGGATATTCTTAAATGTCCCGGTAAAATACCAGGGGAAACATAAGCTAAGATGATAGAAGAAGTTTAGTTCTTCTTATGCCCCCCATCTTCCGGCTTTTTGCAGGTTTTAGGGAGATTTTTATAAGCTTCTTCGTTGGCTTTTACATCATCAGCATCATAGCCAATGTTGGCAATAGCTGTTTTAATGTTTTCAATGTTAGTGCGATCAGTAAGATAAGTAACCTGGGTATATCCGCTCTTATATACAACCACTTTTGTTACCCCTTCTTCAATCTTCACGTATTCTTCAATTCTTTTTTTACACTCATCGCATTTTGCGCCTGGTGTCTGGATCTTTACCGTAACCGGCTTTTTTTGTTGTGCAATAGCGAGGGAACTGAAGCTGAAGGCAAGGATAGATAATAGTAAGTACTTCTTCATAGCACGATTTGGACACAAATTATTCAATTCCTTTCCAGTTTTCAGGATCATGTCGCCAATTTAACAATGTCTTCTCCAATTCCTTCGACACAATGCCTTGTTCAACAGCAAGACTGATCAGATTTTCATAATCTGTAAGTGATTCATATCGAACTGCCTTGGTTTCAAATGCCAGTTTTGCCTGGTTGAAACCATAGGTAAAAATGGAAACCATACCAACAACTTCAAGCCCGGCAGCAGTAACGACATCCACTACCTGCAAACTGCTCTTACCCGTGGAAATAAGGTCTTCTATGATCAATACTTTCTGTGCAGGTTCATAATATCCTTCTATCTGGTTACCCAGCCCGTGTTCCTTAGGTTTCGGTCTTACATAGATATATGGAAGCTTAAGCTGGTCTGCAGCCATTGCACCCCATGCGATACCTGCAGTGGCGACACCTGCCAGTAGTTCAGCTTCAGGAAATTTTTCAAAGATGACATTGCAGAGCTCGCTTTTTATGAAATCACGTATATATGGAAAGCCAAGGACTTTTCTGTTATCGCAATAAATGGGGCTCTTCCATCCCGAAGCCCAGGTAAATGGTTTGTCCGGACTTAACCTGATAGCATTTACCTGTAATAGTTTCTCAGCAACTGCTTTTTCATTTGTCATACTCGTGCGTTATACTTTCTTTTGTAACGATAAAGACATTCTTCCCGAACTTCAGAGCGGCAAAGATAAACACCACAACATAACATATGAGGTATAAAATTTATTTCGGCGATCATCCCCTCTACCTTACCGATGAACTGGACAAAGAAATGAATGAAATCATGCATCATGATGATGGTGTATATATGGATGAATTATCTCCTTCTGGCATTAAATCAATGATACATGAAATGAAACTCCCCCATCATCATGCCGGAGTATTTTTTCATAAGGATCTGGAAGCGTTGCGAAAAGCTTTCTGGAAAAATTTTAAAGTGATAGTTGCTGCGGGAGGCATTGTAAAAAATGAAAAAGAAAAGATCCTTATGATATTCAGAAGGGGTAAATGGGATCTTCCAAAAGGAAAACTGGATCCGGGTGAATCTATTGAATCCTGCGCTGTAAGAGAAGTAGAAGAAGAAACAGGAGTTCAAAATACAAAGTTGATTTCTCTCTATACTACTACCTATCATGTTTATGATGAATACGGTAAACATATTCTGAAAGAATCCCATTGGTTTCATATGTCATCTCCCGGTGAACAGAAACTTATTCCCCAGGAAGAAGAACAGATCACGGCAATTGAATGGACAGACGCTAAAAGAAGAAAACAACTATTACCCGAAAGCTATCCCATGGTGAAAGAACTGCTTAGTTCACTTTAACGTTACCCTATGATGTATTTTTCCCGCCTGCATCCTGTCGTGAAGTTGATGGCTTCCCTCCTCGTTGGCATACTTGCATTTTATATCAGCTATTCGGTGGACATGGAGTATTTTACCAGGCTGATGATTGGCTGGAATTTTTTTGGACTGGTATATATCCTTTTCAGTCTGTATACAATGTTTAAGACTAAAACTGATCAGATAAGGGTGATCGCTCAAAGGCAGGACATCGGCCACCAGTTGCTTTTTGTCCTCCTGGTGATGGCCAGTCTTGGTTGTATGATCGTCATCGCATTGCTGATCAGAACAAGTAAAAACTGGATACTTGACAAGAACATGATTACATTAATTTATTTAGGAGGAGTAACTATTTGCTGGATTCTATTACAAATTTTATTCACCTTCCATTATGCCCATATTTTTTATGGGGATGCTTCTGATAATAAATCAAAGCATCGGGGTGGACTTAATTTTCCGGGCAATAAACTACCGGACTATCTTGATTTTGCCTATTTCTCTTTTGTGATTGGAATGACATTCCAGGTGTCGGATGTCTCCATTGTTGAGCAACATTTCAGGAGAATTTCCCTGCTGCATGCGCTTCTTGCTTTTGTATTTAATACCGTGATCGTTGCGTTGAGCATTAATGCAATACTGGACCGGGTGTAGAAATTTATTTATGCCGAACGTTCTGCAGCCCTTATCGATCTTATTACAGCATCTGGAAGAAATGGTGAAGCATCGCCCCCATTGCGGAGAATATCGCGGACAATAGTAGATGCCACCGAAGTATATTTAGGTTCTCCTGTCAGGAATATGGTTTCAATAGATGGATCCATTGTACGGTTGGCATCAGCTATGGTTTTCTCATATTCAAAATCACTTACATATCGTATACCCCGAAGTATGAATTTTGCGCCCGTCCTGTTACAAAAATCAATGGTTAAACCTTCATAAACTGCGCCTTCGATAATCGGTTCATTTTTAAAGATCTCTTCGATCCAATGCATTCTTTGTTCCGCGCTGAACATAGGCATTTTAGAAGCATTGGTTCCGACTGCAACGATGATTTTATCGAACAGTGGAATAGCACGGTTAATAATGTCAACATGGCCGAGTGTAACGGGATCAAATGTTCCGGGGAATAAACAAATGCGTTGCATCCGCTGAAGTTAATTAAAAAAAATTGCTAACGTGAATATGCGAAAATCTGTCCTGGAGTATTTATTCGTAGTCTCTGTTACCTGCCAACAGATATAATACAGCCATCCTCACAGCTACACCATTTTCTACCTGGTCAAGGATCAATGACTGGCTACTATCTGCGACGTCACTATCAATTTCAACACCACGATTAATTGGGCCGGGATGCATGATATAAATCTCTTTCCCAATATCATCCAGCATTTTTTTATTGATACCAAATGCCAGGCTATATTCCCTGAGTGAAGAAAATAATACCTGGTTTTGCCGCTCAAGCTGAATCCTGAGTACATTGGCAACATCGCACCAGCGCAATGCTTTTTTGACATCATACTCCACGTTCACATTGAATGATTCGCGGATATATTTCGGGATCAGTGTAGGTGGTCCTGCTACAGTTACTTCTGCTCCCATTTTTTGTAGCAGGTAGATATTACTTAAAGCAACCCTGGAATGCATGATGTCACCGATAATAGCAACTTTTTTTCCTTCCAGTGTTCCTAATTTTTCCCTGATAGAAAAAGCATCCAGGAGGGCTTGTGTAGGATGTTCGTTAATCCCGTCACCTGCGTTCACTATAACTGCAGGGATATGCTTTGCAAGGAAATGTGGAGCTCCGCTGGCGCTGTGGCGCATTACTACCATATCCACTTTCATGGATAAAATATTATTGACCGTATCCAGCAGGGTTTCACCTTTTGATACTGATGATCCGCTGGCGGTAAAATTGATAGTATCGGCACTTAACCTTTTTTCGGCAAGTTCAAATGAAATACGAGTGCGGGTGGAATTTTCGTAAAAAAGATTGACAATGGTGACATCCCTGAGGGAAGGTACTTTCTTAATTGGCCTTTGCAGTACTTCCTTAAATTGAGTTGCCGTGTCTAAAATCAGTTGGATATCCTTAGCGGAAAGGTCCCTAATGCCCAACAGATGTTTTGTACTGAGTTGCATTAGGAGGCGAAGTTAAAGCATGTTACGGATTAAGGAAATTTTTTTAGTAAAGCACTACTTTAGGCGCTTCGTCCCATAACACCTTTACTTTTTGGGTGATCGTAGAATCAATAGACTTACCAAAATAATCAGGTTGAATAGGAAGCTGTCGGTTATATTTTCTGTCGATCAGAATGGCAAGTTCAACTTTCGCCGGCCGACCATAATCTACGAGCGCATCCATGGCTGCCCTAATAGTTCGTCCGGTATATAAAACATCATCAATCAGTACTATATTCTTATTCTCTACTGAAAATGGTATATCAGTTTCAGTGGGTACATGAAGTCCAGCTCTGTGATCGTCACGATAAAACGTAATGTCCAGTTTTCCGTATTTGATCGTCAGTTCGGGATAAAGCTCACGCATATACCCGATGATTTTTTCACTGACCTGGATACCTCTTGGTTGAAGGCCGATAAAGCAGGTGTCAGTAAATGGATAATGATTTTCGATAAGCTGATGAGTCAGCCTTCGAAGCGTGAGATCGAATTGGTATGTGTCTAATATGGTGACCACGTGGTTAAGCGAAAATAAAGGTTAATCTGGTAAAATGACCAATCCTCCTATTGTCTAAGCTTCCTGCATAAAAGGATAACGGTAATCAGTAGGTGGATTAAATGTTTCTTTAATAGTTCTGGCACTCAGCCAGCGATATAGATTCAGGATTGAACCCGCTTTATCATTGGTTCCACTCCCCCTTGCTCCTCCGAATGGCTGTTGCCCAACAACAGCGCCTGTTGGCTTATCATTGATATAAAAATTACCCGCTGCATTTACCAGTTTTTTTGTAGCCAGTTCAACTGCAGACCTGTCCCTGGCCAATATAGCACCGGTTAAGGCATAAGGTGACGTTTCATCTACCAGGTGCAGGGTTTCCTCAAACTTGTCAGCATCGTATACATAGAACGAGAGTACGGGTCCAAAAATCTCTTCGCACATGGTTATGTATTTTGGATCTGCCGCTTCAATGATGGTTGGTTCGATAAAATATCCTTTGCTTTTATCACAGGTACCACCCACCAGTATTGTTGCATCTTCACTTCCCTGAACGTCTTCTATATATCCTTTTATTTTGTCGAATGATTTCTCGTCTATAACCGCATTGACGAAATTTGAAAAATCTTCAACGGTCCCCATTTTAAAACTCTTTACACCTTCCACCAGTTTTTGCTTTACTTCTTCTGCTATATTAGAAGGAATATAAGCGCGTGATGCAGCAGAACATTTCTGGCCCTGGTATTCAAATGCTCCCCTCAAAAGCGCCGTCACTACAACATCAGGATCTGCTGATGAATGTGCAACAACAAAATCCTTACCACCGGTTTCACCAACTATCCGTGGATACGAACGGTAGTGCATCATATTCTCACCGATGGTTTTCCACATCTGGTTAAACACTCCTGTTGATCCGGTAAAATGCACACCAACAAAATCACGGTGCGAAAAGCAAACACTGCCCAGGGTTGGGCCATCCACGTATACAAGATTTATTACACCATCGGGTAACCCGGCTTCCAGCATGATCCTCATAAACATCTGTGCAGAATAAACCTGTGTGTTGGCAGGTTTCCAGACCACTACATTACCACACATTGCAGCAGAAGTTGGGAGGTTCCCTCCTATGGCTGTAAAATTAAATGGTGTAACGGCTAACACAAATCCTTCAAGCGGCCGGAATTCCAAACGGTTATGCATACCCGGAGAACTGATAGGTTGCTGGCGGTATATCTCAGAGAGATAGTGGACATTAAAACGGAGAAAATCAATGATCTCACAGGCGGCATCAATTTCTGCCTGGTATGCTGATTTACTTTGCCCAAGCATTGTTGTACCGTTCATATAGGGACGGTATTTGGTAGCGATAAGATCAGCCGCTTTTAAAAATATATTGGCCCTGTTCTCCCAACTCATTTCAGCCCACGCCGACCTTGCTGCTAGAGCTGCGTCAATAGCCTGTTTCACATGTTCAGCACTACCCTGGTGAAAATTACCCAGCAAATGATTTTTTTCATGGGGCGGATGTAATTCAGCAGTTTTACCTGACCTGATTTCTTTTCCACCGATATACATGGGTACATCCAATACGGTCGACTTAAGTTCATTCAATACTTCTTTCAACCTTTTTCTCTCGGGCGAACCCGGAGCATAATTTAATACGGGCTCATTAACTGGTAATGGGTAATTAAAATATCCTGTATTCATAATTTGGTTAATTCAGTGATGATTTCTAATAGTTTACTCGGAAACAAATTTTAAACCTACTATAGAAAGTATAAGCGTGCATAAAAAGAAAATTCTCCAGAAATGAACGGGTTCCTTATACCATATAATGCCCAATATTACGGTACCCGCGGCGCCTATTCCTGTCCACACCGCGTATGCAGTACCTATCGGAATTTTCTGAACAGCTTTATTCAATAAAACGATACTCAAAATGTAAAAGAAAACAAAAATGACCGTCCACCTGATATTGGTAAAATTATTAGTCTGTTTCAGGCTTCCTGCAAAAACAATTTCACAACAAGCTGCCAGTATCAGGTAGATCCAACTCATTGCATTAATTGATTAGCGGTTTTCTGCGTTCTCAGTTTCTTTTTCCATCATCAAAAATGCTTTTATAAATCCATCCAGTTCACCATCCATTACCGGTTGCACATTACCTACTTCATAATCGGTTCGGTGGTCCTTGATCATTTTATATGGATGGAAAACATAACTGCGTATCTGGCTGCCCCATTCGATTTTTTTCTTCGACGCATTATTGGCATTTTTGATGGCTTCCCTTTTGCGCATTTCTTCTTCGTACAACCTGCTCTTCAACATGGTCATTGCTTTCTCCCGGTTTTCACCCTGGGTCCTTGCCTGCTGGCATTCTACAATTATGCCGGAAGGTTTATGCGTAAGCCTTACTGCAGTTTCCACTTTGTTTACGTTTTGTCCGCCCGATCCACCACTCCTGAAGAAAGCCCATTCAATATCTGCAGGGTTCACTTCAATTTGTATGGTCTCATCGATCAGCGGGTATACGTATACGGAAGCGAAGGAAGTATGCCGCCTTGCATTGCTGTCAAATGGTGAAATACGGACCAGCCTGTGTACTCCGCTTTCAGCTTTGAGAAAACCAAAAGCAAACGGACCATCGAACTGGAATGTACAGGTTTTGATCCCTGCGCCATCCCCATCCTGCCAGTCAAGTTCCGTAACATTCCAGCCTTGTTTCTGGCCATACATCCGGTACATCCTGGCAAGCATTTCGGCCCAATCCTGACTTTCTGTACCACCAGCTCCGGAATTGATCTGTAAAACAGCGGGGAGTTCATCTTCGGGCTGATTAAGGGTGCTTTTGAATTCGGCTTCATCAAGCGCCTGAATGGCCTTCTGGTGAGCTGCTTTTACATCTTCTTCCTCACCTTCACCCTCTTTCCAGAAATCAAATAATACGGCAAAGTCTTCGACGGCAGTTCCGGTGTCGTCAAAAAGTTTGACCCAGTATTCGTTCAGCTTAATGTTCTTGAGAATTTCAGTCGCGCGCTTGTTATCGTCCCAGAAGCCGGGAGATAAAGACAATTGCTTGTCCTCATTTATTTTATATTGTCGGTTAGGGACGTCAAAGAAACCTCCTCAGGACGAGAACGCGGTCCCTCATATCTTTAATTTGCTCTTGTGTCATAGCGCGAAGATAACGTCTCACCTCTTGCCAACAATATTTTTATAACTCGCTGCGTTATAATCCTGCGGTTCCCGTTTCCGCGGCTTGAGTTTTTTAATCCCCGACCCCCTGAAAGCTAGTTTTTCATCCGACCCTTCATGGTTTAACCTTAAAATTCATTGACTATGAAGAATGTAACATTGTACACTGAAAATTTAAAGGTGATCGGCATGGCCGTTCTTTACCTTGCAGTGATCCTGGTGTTTTCAGTCCTATTGACTTAAAAAAATTACCGGTACTATACAAACCCTCGTACTCCGGAAATTTTTGTTTGCCCACTAAAAAAGCCCCGCTGATTACGGGGCTTTTTTCTATTCTGGAATCTTATTCACTATTTCACTTCTTCAAACTCGGCATCAGTAACATTTTCTGAAGGTCCGCCTTGCTGTGCACCGGCCTGCTGCTCTGCTCCGGGAGCTTCGCCAGGCTGTTGTGAAGCACTGTACATTTCAGAACTGGCTGCCATCCATGCATCGTTCAATTCTTTTGTGCTCGCATCAATGCCTTCCAGGTTCTGTGTCTTATGCGCTTCTTTCAATTTGTTCAGTGCTGTTTCAATAGCGCCTTTTTTATCGGCAGGTATTTTTTCGCCGTATTCCTTGAATTGTTTTTCAGTCTGGAATATCAGTCCGTCAGCGGCGTTCATTTTATCAACGCGCTCACGTTCTGCCTTATCTGAAGCCTCATTTGCTTTGGCCTCATTCTTCATTTTCTCAATCTCTTCTTTAGTAAGACCACTACCTGCTTCGATCCTGATCTTTTGTTCTTTACCGGTGCCTTTGTCTTTTGCACTAACGTGCAGCAATCCATTGGCATCAATATCAAAAGTCACTTCGATCTGTGGCATACCGCGTGGTGCAGGTGGTATATTGTCGAGGTTGAAAATACCCAGCGTTTTATTCTGGTTGGCCATTGGCCTTTCTCCCTGCAATACATGTATCTGTACACCAGGCTGGTTATCCGAAGCCGTTGAAAATGTTTCTGACTTACGGGTAGGGATAGTTGTATTTGAAGGGATCAATGCTGTCATCACACCACCCAGTGTTTCGATACCCAGGCTCAACGGTGTTACGTCAAGCAACAGTACGTCCTTCACTTCACCAGTAAGAACGGCACCCTGTATAGCAGCACCTACAGCAACTGCTTCATCGGGGTTAACGCTTTTATTAGGCTTCCTGCCAAAAAATTTCTCTACAATTTCCTGCACTTTAGGTATCCTTGAAGAACCACCGACAAGAATAACTTCATTGATCTGTGAAGTGCTTAGTCCTGCATCTTTCAATGCCTGTTCGCAAGGCTTGATACAACGGGCGAAAAGATTATCAGCCAGTTGTTCAAACTTTGCCCTGGTCAATTTTTTCACCAGGTGTTTAGGAACACCGTCAATAGCCGTTATGTATGGTAGATTGATCTCTGTTTCTGCAGATGACGACAATTCCACTTTGGCTTTTTCAGAAGCTTCTTTCAAACGCTGCAATGCCATCGGATCTTTACGCAGATCCACATTCTCTTCTTTTTTGAACTCATCTGCAAGCCAGTCCATGATCACTTTATCAAAGTCATCACCACCAAGGTGTGTATCACCATTGGTAGATTTTACTTCGAATACACCATCACCTAATTCCAGGATGGAAATATCAAAAGTTCCACCCCCAAGGTCAAATACGGCAATTTTACTGTCGTGCATTTTCTTATCGAGACCATATGCCAACGCAGCGGCTGTAGGTTCGTTGATGATACGTCTAACGTTAAGTCCGGCAATTTCACCAGCTTCTTTTGTTGCCTGGCGTTGCGCGTCATTGAAATACGCGGGTACGGTAACCACTGCTTCGGTTACTTCCTGGCCAAGATAATCTTCAGCAACTTTCTTCATTTTCTGAAGGACCATTGCACTGATTTCCTGTGGCGTATACATACGACCATCTATGTCAATACGAACTGTATTATTGTCACCTTTTACGACTTTATAACTCCAGTGTTGCATCTCTTCGGTCACCTCATCGTGACGGCGACCCATAAAACGCTTAACACTTGTAATCGTATTCACC
>Ga0207701_10008240_pt1 | contig 10307 bp, 7 predicted proteins | sample KBSSwiSSwithPhiX_FD_184294 | JGI IMG/M metagenome (GOLD analysis project Ga0207701, IMG submission 184294) | Switchgrass rhizosphere bulk soil microbial communities from Kellogg Biological Station, Michigan, USA, with PhiX - S5 (SPAdes) (version 2) | ecosystem: Environmental > Terrestrial > Soil...
AACCATGCCAGATATGATTTTGCGGCCTCGAAATTGATGCCCTGCGCCGGCATGCAGCCGCGCCCAAAACCCCTGTCGTCGCCCTTGATGCCGCCGCAGCCGCCATCCGCCAGACAGGCGTCCCAATCGTCGAACGAAATGGTGAAGCGCCCGACCGCGAACGGCTTTGCGAAGCTGACGCGATGGAGCGGGTCTTCGCCCTTGGCGCGGTCGACCTCGGTGATGGGCGTGCCCATCATGAACGAGCCCTTCGGCACCACCACCATCTCGGGGCAGACGTCGCATTCCTTAAAGCTGTCCTTTGGAAGTAACGACTGTTCGATTTCCGGCGTCAGCGGCTGGATGCGCTTTTCCGGAAAGAACTGCCGGGGCGCGCGCGCCGGCGGGGTTTGGCCTTCGTCAGCGATCGGTGCCGGCGTCTGCACCTCTTCCGGCAAGCGCTTCGTGGCCGATGCGCCGTTGGGGAGCGAAACGACAAGCGCTCCGGCGATCAATGCGGGGAGCAGCTTCGACACGGCTTTCATGGACCATCCCTTACGCGGACCTGTAATGCAGCTTGGTCGCGGGCAAAGGGATTCGCGTTCACGTGGAAATCGAGGCCGCTACGCGCGCAAATCCGCTCCGGTCGGGATGGCAGACTGATCGCCGATTTCTTCACAAAGCTGGCAAGTATGTTGCGACGACCCTGTACAGGCAGTCCAATCCCGCTGCGCCGACCCACTGGGTCAGCCCTGGTTTGCGGTTGACGCATTTCGCTGTATATGCCCCCTTTTACGCCTTTCGGAATTGGCTGGAAGACGCAAGATCCGGTTTTGCTTGATGACTCTCGCCTTGCGCAGATTCCCGTCGTGGCCGGTTGCAGTCGCGGTCATCTTTATTCTGGTTCCTCCCGGCCTGTTCTATCTGCACCCCAGCTCGTTCTGGGCGAGCAACGATTACCAGACGCACGGGCTCGCGGACGCCTTGAACCTGGCGTATCGGATCGGCGATCTCACGATGTATCCCGCTCGCGGCATGATGGATCATCCCGGCGTGCCGTATTACTTCATGAACTGGCTGGCGCTGGCGTTGGCCGGATATCCGGTGGCGTCGAGAGACACGGGGTTTTATGTCCGCGCTCATCGAGCACGTCGAAACCTTTTATGTGATCACGATCTGGCTCGGCGCGCTAACGGGTGCCTTCGGGATCTATGTGTTCGCGCGAACTGCGCGACATGTTGCGCCCGCCGGTGTTGTCATTTTCGGGTTGCTGGTTTGGCTGGTTTCGACGCCGGCGACATTGCTGACGATCGTGGCGCCGTCGATTGAATCTTTTGCGCTCCTGATAAATGCACTGTTCTTCCTGGTGCTGGTGCAGCTTGTCAATGATCGCAACGTCACGCCCGGGGTGTCAGCCCTGTCGGCGGCGGTGGGTGCATTCGCCTATCTGAACAAGCTGTCCTATATCTATATCGCGGTCTCCCTCGCTGCCACGGGCATTCTGAATCTTGTCTTGCGCAGACCCGGCTGGGTCCGAAGCGGTGGACTCTGTCTGGTCTTCGGCACTGTCTTCCTCGCAATTGTCGTCGCGGTTGGCTTCCTCATTATCGGGCGCGAGGGATTTCACGACCTGATCGAGTTTCACAAACAGGTGGTTCGCGGCTCAGGCATGTACGGGGCCGGCGAGGAGGTTGTGGTCAGCGGCGATGCGGTCCGGCGTGCGATTGCCGCCATTCCTGCCGACAAGGTCTATACGCTGGCGATCGGCTTGCTCGGCGGCGGCGTTGTCGTATTCGGCGGCCTCGTGGCGGCTTTGCGGGGGCCGCAGAATTTTCCTGCGGCGATCGTCGCCATTGGCGCGGGGCTTGCCTCGGCGTCTTCCGCCGTCATCGTGTTCAAGCATTACGCACTGCATTACACGGCTGGCGTCTCCGCGACGCTGCCTGCCTGCGTGGTTGCAATATATTTGCTGACCAAAAAACTGGAAGTATCCACTTCGATTGGTAGGCGTGCTGCTCGCAGCGGGCGCGACCGTGGCCATGGCGTCGCAAACAATGCCGGCGCTGACCGCTGCGCTGGCTTACCGAGTAAACACAACCGAGCTTGCGAAGGCGGATATGCAGGACATCCGCACTCATCTTGCCGGCGACGATCGCATGGTCGAGTTTGTCTACAAATCTCCCGTTGCGGAATTTGGCGAAGGCTTTGTCGTGATCTATGGCAGCGTGCCGCGGATGGCGGGAGCCTACCGGCTGAGCCGGCCCAACGTGATCAGCAGCATGACTTCCAATCTGACCGACCGCGAAGTGGGCGCCTTTGTGCTGGACAAGAAATATTTCCCGACCGCGGCCAGTATCAAATCTGCCTCCAACATCTCTCTGGTGTCGCCGAAGCCGGACGCCATGAAGGACGGCGACAGGTTGATCGAACTGCGTACGACCTTTCTGCTGATCCGTCAGTAAGCCATGTCTCGATTTTCCGCCGTCCTGACCTGACGTCAGTTCAACCGGAGCCGCTAATGGTTGCCCCACAGTCCAATGAGAGCCTTGTAACGCCGATGGTCCCTCGCAAGCAGCGGTTGTTGGCACAGGCGGAAGCTTGCGGCGGCGAGCAGTATCGCAGCGGCAAGTTCAATACCTCCTATCGCAACGACGATATCAAGTTCATGGGCTTCCTGATTCCTCCGGGCAAGCGGGTCCTCGAACTCGGTTGCGGGCGAGGCGATATGCTTGCCACGCTGAAGCCGGCACGGCGTGGGCGTGGATTTCAGCCCGACAACAATTGCCAACGCCAGAGCGGCACATCCTGGTTTGACTTTCGTTCTCGGCGACGCGGAAGCGCCGGCAACTCTGGCCGCGATCGAAGGGCCTTTCGATTATGTGGTCATTGCCGACACCATCGGTATGTTCGAGGATATCGATGGTACGCTCAGGTGCGTGCACCGGTTATGCTCGCCATCGACGCGCATCGTCATTGCCTATCATTCCCATCTATGGGAGCCCGTCCTCAAGCTGGGTGAGCTTCTGAAGATCAAGAGCCGGCAATCCGAGATCAATTACATCGCGACCGTCGATTTCAGGAACCTGATGGATCTCGCGGATTTCGAGGTGATCAGCCAAGAGCAAAGGCAACTGATTCCGCTGCGCTGGTTCGGGCTCGGTCCGTTCATCAATCGCTTCATCGCGCCGCTGCCGGGGATCAGGCATCTCTGCCTGCGGACCTATCTGGTGGGGCGTCCGGTCAAGTTGTTTCCGGACCGGAAATTGTCCGCCAGCATCCTGATTCCCTGCCGCAACGAAAAGGGAAACATCGAGAACGCGATCCGGCGGATGCCGCGGTTCGGTTCGGCGCAGGAGATTTTGTTCGTCGAAGGCAACTCCAGCGACGGCACGTTCGAGGAATGCGAGCGTGTTCGCGATGCCTACAAAAACATTTGGGACATCAGCGTGCTGAAGCAGGACGGCAAGGGCAAGGGCGATGCGGTCCGCAAGGGCTTTGCCGCCGCCAAGCACGACGTGCTGATGATCCTCGACGCCGATCTCACCATGCCGCCGGAGGCGCTGCCGAAATATCATGCCGTCATCGAGAGCGGGAAGGCCGAGTTCGTCAACGGTACGCGGCTGGTCTATCCGATGGAGAACGAGGCGATGCGTCCGCTCAACCTGATCGCCAATCGCTGCTTTGCCTATCTGTTCAGCTATCTCGTCAACACCAGGCTGACGGATACGCTATGCGGCACCAAGGTTCTGCTGCGGCGGGATTATGAGACGCTGGCGCGCGAGCGGGACTACTTTGGTAATTTCGACCCGTTCGGCGATTTCGATCTGATCTTCGGTGCGGCCAAACAAAATCTGAAAATCATCGAGACGCCGATCCACTACAAGGCCCGCACTTTCGGCGAGACCCAGATCTCGCGCTTCCGCGACGGCTGGCTGTTGCTGAAGATGGTGTGGTTTGCCTATCGGAAACTCAAGGCGATTTGAGGAGCCCGTGAGGGGCGCGCCAAACTCGCACCACGTCGTCCCGGCCTTGAGCCGGGACCCATAACCACCAGCGCCCATTGTTTTGGACGCTGGTCGTTGTCTTCCTTTTCAACAACGTGGGCCGCGGCGTATGGGTCCCGGCTCAAGGCCGGGACGGCAGCTACCTCGTCATCCTGTTCCACGCATCGAGTCCGGCGATCTTGTAGGCTTCCGCCAGCGTCGGGTAGTTGAACGTGTTCTGGATGAAATAGTCGATCGTGCCTTTGAGGTTGAGCACGGCCTGGCCGATATGGATCAGTTCGGTGGCGCCTTCGCCGAGGATGTGCACGCCGAGCAGGCGGCGGGTCTTGGTCGAGAAGATCATCTTCATCATGCCGCTGTTCAGCCCCATGATGTGGCCGCGCGAGGTCTCGCGGAAGCGCGCGACACCGACCTCATAGGGAATGCCGCGGGTCCGCACCTCTTCTTCCGTCAGCCCGGTGGTCGAAATCTCCGGCACCGAATAGATGCCGTAGGGGAAGAATTCTGGCGGCGCCATCGGCTCCATGCCGAGCGCGTGGCAGGCCGCGACGCGGCCTTGCTCCATCGAGGTCGAGGCGAGACTCGGAAATCCGATCACGTCGCCGGCAGCATAGATGTGCGGCACGCAGGTTTGCAGCGTCAAAGGATCGACCGTGATGCGGCCGCGGTGATCGACCTCGATCCCGGCCGTGCCGAGATTGAGCCGGTCGGTGGCGCCGACGCGGCCGGCCGCGAACAACAGCATTTCCGAGGTGACGGTGCGGCCATCGGCGAGCTTGGTCTGGATGCCGCCGCCGGCAAGGCGTTCGATCGAGTTTACCGCCGAGCCGAGCCGCAGCGCGACGTTGCGGTCGCGCAGCTCGTGCATGAACTCGTCGATCAATTCCTTGTCGATGAAATCCAAAAACGTCGAACGCGGTTCGATCAAGGTCACCGCAACATCGAGCGCGGAAAAGATCGTGGCATATTCGACGCCGATCACGCCGGCGCCGATGACGGCGAGACTGCGCGGCAGTTTCGGAAGGTCGATGATCTCGTCGGAATCGAACACGGTCTTGCTGTCGAACGGCACGTAATCGGGACGGAAAGGCCGTGTGCCGCAGGCGATCAGGATGTGGGCGGCGGAGACCGTCCGGGCTTCGCCGTTCGCCGCCGTGATCTCGATCTGGTGCGGGCCGACAAAGCGGCCTTCGCCGGCGGCGGTACGCACCAGATTGCGGCTGAACTGATGTTCGAGGACCTCGACCTCGTGATCGAGCGTCTTCTGCAGCCGCACGATCAGGTCTTCGGCGGCGATGTCCTGCTTCACCCGGTAGGACCGACCGTAAAAGCCGCGCTCGCGCCAGCCGGACAAATTGAGCACGGTTTCGCGCAGGGTTTTGGAGGGGATGGTCCCGGTATGCACGGAAACGCCGCCGACCCGGCGGCCTTTCTCGACCACCAGCACCGATTTGCCGAGTTTGGCGAATTGCACGGCAGCGCGGCGCCCGGAAGGGCCGGACCCGATCACCAGCATGTCATAGTCGTACATCAAGGCCGTCCCGAACGCTCAAGCGCCTGAAAAAGCTGCAGGAAGCTCCAATTGCCATGCAGCAATCGGGCCAAATTCGTGAGGCCGTTACCTCCGGGGTAATCGCTCGCATGACCGAAAGCTGTAACGGATGCGTGCAACAGATTTCGGACAAGGCCCAAGCCGATGCACCAGATCGTCACAAATCCCGTCGATTCACAGTACCGCTGGTGGGTTCTCGCGATCGTCGTATCCGCGCAATTCATGTTCGGGGTCGACGCCTTCATCGTCAACGTCGCGATCCCGACCATTGCGGCCGAACTGAACGCAAGCTCAGCGCAGATCGAGGCCGTGATCGCGATCTACCTGATCGCCTATGCGACGCTGGTGATCACCGGCGGCCGGCTCGGCGATATCTACGGCACCAGAAAAATCTTCATATCAGGGGTGTTCGGCTTCACCATCACCTCGCTGTCGTGCGGGCTGGCGCAGTCCGGGCCCGAACTGATCGCGGCGCGGCTGGCGCAGGGCGCCACCGCGGCGCTGATGGTGCCGCAGGTGCTTGCCACCATTCATCTGCTGTTTGCCGATAGCACGCGCGGCCGCGCCTTCGGGATTTACGGCATCGTGCTCGGCCTCGCCGGTGCGGCCGGCTTCCTGCTCGGCGGCATTCTTGTGACGCTGGACCTCGGAGGGCTGGGCTGGCGCGCGGTGTTCTTCGTCAACGTGCCGTTTGGCCTGATCATCATCGCTGCGGCTGTGAAGCTGATGCCGATGGTGCCACGGCGTGCAGGCACGCGGCTGGATATTCCAGGCGCGATCGGGCTGTTTGCCGGGTTGTTGTGCCTGATCGGCCCGTTGCTGTTCGGTCTTGATGTGCACTGGTCACCCTGGGTCTGGCTGGTGATGGTCACGGGCGTTGCGATCATCGTGGGCTTCCTGCGGCTTGAACGATCCGTCGCGCGAAAAGGCGGCATGCCGCTGATCGATCTTTCGCTGCTGTCGGATGCCGCGTTCATGCGCGGGCTATCAGCGGTGTTCTTTTTCTTCTTCGCCAACCTGTCGTTCTATCTGATCATGACCATGTTCATGCAGAAGGCGCTGCAGATTCCGCCGCTGCAGGCCGGGCTCGTCTTCATTCCGCTGGCGCTGACCTTCGTGATTGCTTCGCGCCACAGCGGCACGCGCGCAAAGCATCGCGGCACGCTGGTGTTGATCGAAGGCTGCGCGGTGCAACTCGCGGGCCTTGCTGCATTGGTGGTTGTGATCGAATGGGTCAGCGCACCTACGGCAATTATGCTGGCGCTGGTGCTGACGATTTTCGGCTACGGCCAGGGATTGGTGATGGCGCCGTTGTCGAGCGCGGTGCTCTCGAGCGTAAAGCCGGCGAGCGCCGGCGCCGGCTCCGGCATGTACGGCACCATGGCGCAGATCGCCAACGCTGCCGGAGTTGCGGCGATCGGCGCGGTGTTCTTTGCGATTGAAGCGTCCGGCTCGGCACGTGTAGCGCTGTTAACTTCGTGTGCGCTGTTCGCCTTATCGATCGTGGCGTGTGCCGCATTCCTGACATGGATGCGGCGCGCGACCGCCGGATGACAAATTAACGTCGATAACGAAAATTCAATTCTGGGGAACGACAGTGCACGGTCTTTTTATTTTGCACTGCAGCAACTATCTGTTTGCTGTGTCGTTAGCTGAACGACCACTCCCCAGGAGCTGCGCTTGTCCCTCGCCAAAAACGTCGAATTTCTGCGCCATTTCCCGAAGCTGAACGCCTTCAATGGCTTGGCTGGGTATGGCCGGAACGTTGCGCACAGCCCGCTGGTTGAAATTAACGAATTCGGCTCGAATCCGGGTGCACTTCGGATGTTCTCGTTCGTACCGGAGCACCTTTCGCCCGCGCCGGCGCTGGTCGTCGTGCTGCATGGCTGCGGCCAGACCGCGGCCGGCTACGATCTCGGCACCGGCTGGTCGACGCTCGCCGCGCGCTACGGCTTTGCATTGCTGATGCCCGAACAACAGGCAGCGAATAACGGCAACACCTGTTTCAACTGGTTCAATCCGGAAGATATCGCGCGGGACGGTGGTGAAGCCGGCTCGATCCGGCAAATGATCGCGCGCATGGTCGGCGATCACAAAATCGATTCCCGCCGCATCTATGTCACCGGACTTTCCGCCGGTGGCGCCATGACGACCGTGATGCTCGCGACCTATCCGGAGTTGTTCGCGGGCGGCGCCGTCATCGCCGGCCTTCCTTTCGGCATTGCCAGCAACGTGCGCGAAGCGCTCAGCGGCATGATGCAGTCGCCGTCACGTCCGGCGAGCGAACTGGGCGACCTCGTGCGCAACGCTTCCACGCACAAGGGCCCGTGGCCGAAATTGTCGGTGTGGCACGGCAGCGCCGATCGCACCGTGAATCCGGCCAATGCCGATGAGATCGTCAAACAGTGGCTCGATCTGCACGGGCTGCGGCATGAGCCGATGTCGTCGGGTGAAGTCGACGGCCATCCACGCGACGTCTGGTGGAATGCCGATGGGGATACCGTGGTCGAATCCTACACCATCACCGACATGGCCCACGGCACGCCGCTTGGAATTAACGGCAACGACGAGCCGTATGGCGCGGAAGGCGCGTTCCTGATCGAAGCGGGAATTTCGTCGTCCTATCACATCGCGAATTTCTTCGGCCTGACCGAGCGGATTCGTCAGCCCAAGGTCGAACAAAAGGCCGAACAAAAAATTGCGCCGAAGAGCGCATCCAAGACGACCGCAAAGGCGGCCCCGACCGGCGTCTCGCGCGAGCGCGCCATTGCGATGACCGTCCCGGTGCCCGCGCCGGAGCCGGATCTCGCGAGCATATTGTGGCCGCGCGCAAAGGCGGCACAGCCCGCCAAGCCGAAGGCCGCGCAGCGTCGCGGCATTGATGTCGGCGCGGTCATCACCCGCGCGCTCACCGCCGCCGGGTTGATGAAATAGCGAGAGCCTTGCGGCTTACATCTCGCCGGTGAGGAACGGGTTGGTCATCCGCTCCTGGCCGATGCTGGAGCCCGCGCCGTGGCCGCAGACGAAGCCGACATCGTCGCCGAGCGGCAGCAGTTTTTCCTTGATCGAGTTGATCAGCGTGGCGTGGCTGCCGCCGGGTAAATCGGTGCGCCCGACCGAGCCCGCGAACAAGACGTCGCCGACATGGGCGAAGCGCAGTTCCTTGTTGTAGAACACCACGCTGCCCGGCGAATGGCCGGGGCAATGCAGGATGTCGAAAGTCAGATCGCCGATCGAGACCTGGTCGCCTTCATCAAGCCAGCGGTCGGGTCCGAAATTGCGCACGCCGGTCATGCCGAAGCGCTCGCCGCTGGAGACGACATTGTCGAGCAGGTATTTGTCGGCGATATGCGGCCCTTCGATCTTCACGCCCAGCGCGTCGCGTAACTCAGCCGCGCCACCAACATGGTCGATATGCCCATGCGTCAGCCAGATCTTCTCGACCGTGACGCCGGTCTGTTTGATCGCAGCCTGGATCTTGTCGACGTCCCCGCCGGGGTCGATCACCACGGCCTTCTTCGAGGGCTCGTGCCAGATGATGGTGCAGTTCTGTTCGAACAGCGTCACCGGAACGATGATCGCGCCGGCCTTCGCGGGCGCCTGATTCTCGTTTTGGTTTTGGTTTTGGTTCTGATTTTCTTGGGTCATGGCGGCAGATTGCCGATTTTTGGCGTCTCGCCAAGGAAAAGATTCGCGCATAAGGCGGCGAACGGGTGCAACTGGATTATGTCTTGGCCCGGCCGGCCAGGTTCCGCAGCGCCAGGATTTCGCGCAGCCACTGCCGTCTGGGTTGGGCCGGAAAGCCGCCCCAAACCGCGCCCGCGGGGACATTGTCGTAAACGGTCGACCTCGAAAGCAGCATCGCGCCCTTGCCGACGGTAATGTGCGGGATGATGCCGGTGCGCGGTCCGAGCACGACGAAATCCTCGATGGTGACGCTGCCGCTCAATCCCGATTGCGCAACGATGATGCAATGGCGGCCGATCAGGCAGTTGTGCCCGATCTGGCACAGATTATCGATCTTGGTGCCTTCACCGATGATGGTGTCGCGCAAACCGCCGCGGTCGATCTTGGTACCCGATCCAATCTCGACGTCGTTGTGAATGACGACGCGGCCGATCTGCGGAATCTTGATATGCCCTTTGCCGTCGGACACGTAACCGAAGCCGTCCTGGCCGATATGGCAGCCGGGGTGAATCACCACGCGGTCTCCGAGATGGGCGTGGGTGATCGCGCAGCCGGCGCCGATGGCGCAATCGGCCCCGATCTCAACCCGCTCGCCGATCATGGCGTGGGCCGCGATCAGCGAGCCAGCGCCGATCTTGACCGAGGGTCCGATCACCACGAACGGATCGATCGTCACGTCAGGTCCGATCTGCGCCGTCGGATGCACAACGGCGCTCGGCGCGATGCCCTGTGTGCCGAACGCCGAGACCGGACGCAGCGCGCTACCGTACATATGCCGCGCGACCGTGACGAAGGCCTCATAGGGCTTGCGCACGACCAAAACGGCGACCCCGGCCTGGGCTTCGTGGGCAAACCGTTCGGTGGTCAGCACGGTGCCCGCGTGGCTCGTGGCCAGCGTCTTGGCGTATTGCGCGTCTTTCACGAAGGTCACATCATCAGCGCCGGCAAGGTCGATCGGCGCGATGCCGGTGATCATGCGGGACAAGTCGGCACCGGCACACGGGTCTGCTCCCGTCAGTGCGGCAATCTCGGCCACGCTCACGCCTTTAGAGTTTGAGAAAAAGCTGAACGCGACCATAGCCTTG
>Ga0207701_10008241_pt1 | contig 10307 bp, 8 predicted proteins | sample KBSSwiSSwithPhiX_FD_184294 | JGI IMG/M metagenome (GOLD analysis project Ga0207701, IMG submission 184294) | Switchgrass rhizosphere bulk soil microbial communities from Kellogg Biological Station, Michigan, USA, with PhiX - S5 (SPAdes) (version 2) | ecosystem: Environmental > Terrestrial > Soil...
GTATCGCCTATCCTCCGATTGTCAGATTGCGCCCAATAAAGCGAGAATGATCACAATCAAGAGAATCAAACCAAGTCCTCCGCTGGGATAATAACCCCATCCGCGGCTATACGGCCACGAAGGTAAAGCTCCAATCAACAATAGAATAAGAATGATTAAGAGAATCGTGCTCATAATGCACAAACAGAACGTATCCCGGAGTCTCTTCGGCCTTATTGCACGCATAGCGCCGGAATCGTCACTCGCGTGAGTGTCGATTTATTTCACTCGAAACAACTGATCGTCGCTCCGCATGCGAAACCTTTATCACATATGACAAAACTAGAATTCAAAGGCGGCTGGAATGAAGTCAAAGGCAAGCTCAAGCAGAAATACGCGCAGTTGACCGATGACGACCTCTCCTTTGCAGAGGGAAAAGACGAAGAGCTGCTGGGGCGGCTTCAACAAAAACTCGGTAAAACGAAGGAAGATCTGCGAACAGAACTTGAAGATCTTTAACGGGGAAACATTCCTGGGATCAGCGGTGCTAGGGGTGCGACCGCCGGGCGGGCTAATGCAACGTCCCGGGTCAAAGATCTACCCTGAAGTGCATGAGAGTGAGCACCAGCAAAAGCAAAATTCCGCAACGAGCCGGCTTACAATTTTCGAAGTTGTGATATATTGCTCCAATGCAAACGCCTGAAATCACCGCTTATTTAAAGACCTTTTGTGGTTGGAGCGCCGGTGTGCGCGCCGTGCTGGCCAAATACAACCTTCCCTACACAGAGAAAGACATCATCCAGAACCCGGCATTCCGCTGGGAGATGGAGACCAAGAGCGGGCAGCCGCTTTCGCCCTGCGTAGAAATTAATGGGCATATGCTCCCAGATGTGAGTGGTGAGGAAGTTGAACGCTACCTAATCGAGCAGAAAGTCGTTCAGTCCAGCGATGCTGCCACGGAGGTTCCGACCAATGCGCCGTGTCCGACCGAGCAGCACGAGGGAGTTGTGAAGCTGAATCTCTAATTTGTTAAGAGGGTTACAACGTTAAATGGGGTGAATCGTTGAACCGCTGAGAGGTTTGAAGAGTCAGAAAGGTTAAACCGCTTTTAACCTTGTAACTCTTTTAAGTTTTTTAACCTTTCAGCAATGCAATTCTTCGCTCGTCTCCGATCGAGGAAAAAGAAAGGCGGAAACCGTCTTTTCCGGTACGGCTGGAAAGTTACGCTGCTTATCCTGTTAGCGGGAGCTGGTTTCGCAGTTTTCCTTTTTTATGGCACGTGGGCGTCAAGCTTCGACATGAAGAATGTCGGTGAAATGCCGGAGCGAAATACCGTTTTCGATGTCGATGGGAAAATTTATAGCCGCCTGGCGGGCGCGAATCGACTGAAGGTGTCGCTGAGCGAAGTCTCGCCGTTTTTTATCACTGCGGTGCTGGCGCGCGAGGACAGCCGCTTTTACGATCACAAGGGCATCGATTGGCGAGGTATCATGCGCGCTTTGGTTCGTGATATTGCAAGCGGATCGGCCAAGGAAGGTGCAAGTAGTATCACCCAGCAGCTGGCCCGAAACAGTCTTCCACTCGGTGGCCGCACTCTCAGCCGTAAATTGTTGGAGGCAATGGTAGCCCTGCGAATCGAGCGCCAGTTTACCAAACAACAGATCCTCGAGCTTTACGTAAACAGGATTTATTTCGGCAACGGTTGCTATGGAGTTGAAACGGCGTCGCAAGCATATTTTGGCAGGAGCGCCTCAAAACTGAATCTCCCCGAAGCAGCGCTTCTGGCGGGATTGATCAGGAGCCCAAATCGGCTGTCGCCTTTGAAGAATCCCGAAGGTGCGAAGATCCAACGCAACGCTGTTCTGGATCGAATGGTAGCGTTAAAAAAACTTTCGCCTGCGGATGCGGAAGCCGCCAAACAGGCAAAAGTAGCAGTGCGCCCCAGGCGTATGCCGTTTGTTCAGGAGAATTACGCGATGGATGCAGTGCAGCGCGATTTGAATCTTTTGCTGACACAAGACCAGATCGATGACGGTGGTATGTCGATCTACACCACGCTCGATCCGGCAGTGCAAAACGCCGCACAGGACGCGCTCGAGACGCAGCTCACGAAAATCGAGCATCAATCCAATTTTCGTCATCCCGTAAAAGCGAATTATCATCCGCCTGAAAACGGGGAAGGGGATTCGGCCATGCCTTATCTGGAAGGTGCAGTGGTTGTAATCGATAATGCCAGTGGCGGAATTCGTGCCCTCGTCGGCGGCCGTGATTACGCGCAGAGCAAATTCAATCGCGCACTGGCGCCGGCAAACCGGCAGGTTGGTTCCGCATTTAAGCCATTCGTCTACACGATCGCATTTACTCACGGGCTGTTACCGGGCGCAGCGATCAGCGATAGTCCGATTCATCCCGGTGAAATAGAAGGCGCGGGGAGTTGGTCGCCTGGAAACTCCGATGGGACTTATGGGGGCACCCTGCCTTGCTCCTACGGTCTCATTCACTCGCGCAACACCATGAGTGTGCGCGTTGGGCAATTTGCCGGGCTTGATGCCGTCCAAAAAGTCGCCAATACGCTCGGCATTTCTGAAAATATTCCGCATGGTCCAGCCATCTACATCGGTTCGTTTGAGACTGACCTGAAAGATTTGACTGCTGCGTACTCGGTTTTTCCAAATGCCGGAGTGCGCAAGCAATCTTACATCATCGAGCGGATTGATGATGCGAATCACAAACCGATCTATCGCTCTGCGCATATCACGGTGCCGGCGCTCGATCCAGGCGCGGCTTGGATGACCTCTCAATTAATGGAAGACGTCTTGACGCGGGGAACCGCCGCCAACTCGCGCTCCCTGGGGTTCAGGCTCCCGGCAGCCGGAAAAACTGGTACAACGAACGATTATAAGGATGCGTGGTTTATGGGTTACACCAGTACGCTGACGTGTGGTGTGTGGGTCGGGTTCGACCAACCGACAACAATTGTTTCACGTGGTTATGGTGCTGCGCTCGCGCTCCCGGTGTGGACACAGGTAATGAACAAAGCGGCACAACATTATCCAGCCGAAGAGTTGCACCCGACCATGCCGATCCAACACGCCACGGTTTGTTCAATCTCGAATCAACTTGCCACGACGGGATGCATGTCTGCCGGGTCCGCGTATGACATCGATTTGCCCGCCGATAAGGTGCCGACTACTGCGTGCCAGGTGCACGGCGGACAGCAATGGCCTTTTGCTCAACAGTTCCAGGGAGCACCGCAAAAGGCATTCTCCTTGCCCGGTCGTGTCTTCAAATCGTTTCGCAGATTCTTTGGTGGGAGATGAGCTGGCCGTATCCGTCGATCCGAAATCAGCAATCGCGCACTGATCGGCAATAACTGGAACGTTTCACCTGCACCAGCGGTTTTTACCCTCTGTTTCAGACGTAAATCAGCCGGTGAGGGGGCTCGACGGGACAACCCGTGAATAACTCGTTCAAACTCCCGTTGCTGAACTATGCGTCGCGTCGCTTTTCGCAATGGGCCTCGGCAGTTTGTGGCAATAAGGTTACGAAGTTAACAAACTCACGAGTCGATTAGATCGACGCCATGATAATCTCTGCGACCGGTCGAGCTTTGTAAGTGTACGATGAATCGCGGATTCGAGAGCTCCCAATCGGGTCGTAAGTCAACGGCCAATCACCTGGTTCTTTCAATGTGAGGCGGCATCTCACACACGATTTAGGCGTCGGACCAATCGGTTTGGCGTAGCAAAGGCGAGAATTGTGGGCTCAGGTCCTCTGAGCAGCGAAGTGCGAAAACATTCACCCTGTGCGGAGAGGATGAGTGGGCGGCGGCGGTTCGCAGCCCTCGTTGTATTGTTTACCAGAACAATAGCAATGCCTCTTTCATGGGTAGCAGAAGCGGGCACCGAGGGTTTGGCGCCGGCATTTGCGGGAGGCATCTGCCTAAAATAACCCTACAAACTGGGACTTGCGTTCGCAGCAATAATGACAAGAACGAAATCAAGCAAGCCGATTTTCCAGCCGAAGCGCCAGAAAGCAACTCCCACGAGTATCAGGCAGGCGATACTGAGCGCTCCGTGCACGATTTGTCCTCCGAGTGTTCTAAAGAATCCTCGCTTATTAAGATCAGCGAATCCTGTGATCATGCCAAGAATGACGGTGGTACCAATGAAGGGAAAAATCATAGGGCGCACGGCGTATTCGTGGTTCCATAAGAAAGGTAGCAAGCCTTGTGCCCAAAAAGCAAAATTCTAAGTTACAGTCGTAAATCCCTATTTTGCAGTGACTTACAATATGACGCAATGGTCAAACTTCTTTGAAGCGTTCAACGCCGAATCGTAAACTGTTCTGACGGGTCGTAAGGTTTTTCTACAATTGCCGCGAATCGGACACATTTCATCGCCCGTTGGGAGAGAAGGATTGGCTCCAGGGGTAGGACAGGAACCTACCGCCAATCGGTTAACAACCGAGCGCTCTGCCACTGAGCTACCCTGGATTTTTTTGTGGAGCGTGAGCCCAACTTTCATGACTAATTAACGATCACGAAAAGTCGATTTCCGCCCGCATGTTTCTACGGAAGTTTGGGAGAGAAGTTCCCAGTTCAAATCGGGTGGATCAGCGGCTGAAGGGAATCGAACCCTCGTTGCGTCCGGCGCTCTGGCGCGCGCACGCATATATACGAAGTATTGCGTGCGCCAGAGTCTCTGTCCCGGACTCTGGCGTCACTCACGAGCAGGCGCTCAAATTGTGCGCGGCAGCATCTTGAAGTCACCTCAACTCAAACAGAGCGTTTTATGAACACGAACAATAACAACAAGACGGCGTCGACGAGCCAGAATCGTGCGAGACTAGCTGCGCGCGTCATTGCGCCTCGTTGATATCACTTTGTCATTGTGGTGTGGAGAGCAAAAGATGCAGAATTCCATCGCGTGAAGTACTCGGAATAATCGCCCGACAAGATGTCCGCCGAGATCAAGAAGGAGATCGCGCTCGAAATCGCGCACGTCTTGTTCATCGACATTGTTGGTTACTCGAAGCTTTCGATTAGCGACCAGCACGCGGCGATTGGGGAGCTAAACGAGGTTGTTCGCGGATCCGAGCAATTTCAACGAGCGGAAGCCGCGAGCCGTTTGATTAGGATCCCAACCGGCGACGGGATGGCGCTGGCATTTTACACCAATCCGGAAGCGCCTGTGCAATGCGCGGTAGAGATCAGCCGCGCTCTCAAGGAACATCCGCGTCTACAACTTCGGATGGGAATCCACAGCGGCCCAGTTGGCGGGGTGGTCGATGTAAACGAACGGGCCAATCTCGCGGGCGCTGGAATCAACATGGCCAAACGGGTGATGGATTGCGGTGACGCCGGGCACATTCTTCTGTCCAAACACGTCGCAGAAGATCTGGAAGAATACCAGAAGTGGCGACCGCTCCTGCACGATCTTGGTTCGTGCGAAGCGAAGCATGGGATGCGCGTATCGGTCGTGAATCTGTATGACGATCAATTCGGCAATGCGAAGCTGCCGCGGAAATTTGAGACCGTGCAGAAACGCAGAACGCGTCTACGCTGGGCGGAAGTGGCCGTTGCGCTGCTCGTGCTTGCCGCGATTATTGCTGCCTTCGTCTTGCTTCTGCGGAGACCGGCGCGCTCGGCCTTGGCGATTGTGGAAAAAAGTATCGCCGTGCTGCCATTCGAAAACTTGAGTGAAGACAAAGCCAACGCCTACTTTGCCGACGGCATCCAGGACGAGATTCTCACGCGCTTATCCAAGATCGCTGATCTGAAGGTGATCTCGCGCACTTCGACGCAGCATTACAAAAGCTCGCCTGAAAACCTGCGCGAGATCGCAAAGCAACTGGGCGTGGCCCACGTCTTGGAAGGAAGCGTGCAGAAGAGCGGCGACACCGTGCGCGTGAATGTGCAATTAATCAGAGCAGCTAATGATTCGCATCTTTGGGCCGATACGTTTGATCGCAGACTGACCGACATCTTTTCAGTGGAGAGTGAAGTGGCCAAAGCCATCGCCGACCAGTTGCGAGCGAAACTTACGGGTCAGGAAGAGCAACAGATCGTCGCCAAACCGACGGATAATCCTAACGCTTACGATGCCTACTTGCGTGGGCTGGCTTATACACTGAAAACGACAACTTCACCTGGCAACGCCCTTGCCGCGCAGAAATATCTGAGAAAAGCGGTGCGGTTGGACCCGAAGTTCGCCCTCGCTTGGGCGCTGCTGTCATACGTGGATGCGAGCGGCTACATTATACAGAGTCTTCAACCAACGGTGGCCCTGCGTGACGAGACACGACAGGCAGCCGAAACGGCGTTCACTCTTCAGCCCAATCTTGGCGAAGCGGTGTTGGCCAAAGGCTATTACCACTACGCCTGTCTGAAGGATTACGACACTGCGGTGCGTTACTTTGAGCAAGCACGTCCGCTTCTGCCCAATAGCAGCCGGATTCCTGAATCGCTGGCCTATGTCACACGCAGGCGAGGCCAGTGGGACAAAAGCGAGTCGTACTTCAACGAAGCCGAGCGACTCGACCCGCGCAACGTCAACCTGCTCGGCGAGCACGCGGCATCCTACATCCTCGTTCGTCGTTTCCCCGAAGCGCTGCGGAAGCTTGATCAGGTTCTCGATATCACACCGGACGACGCCGATACCATCGCGACAAAGGCGGCTGTCGCACAAGCCGAGGGCGACCTACCACGGGCTGCTGCGCTACTAGCTCCGCTCCATCCGAACGCCGACGACTCCTATGTGTTAGAAACACAAGTTTACCAAGAGATCTTGGAGCGCCGCCCTGCACGAATCACCCCTCGGCTAAAGGAAATACTTACCAAGCCTAATCCAGCGTTGGGTTATTTGAATGGCGAACTGCGCTTTTGGCTGGGTTCGGGACAAGAAGTCGCGGGCGACCATCTCGCCGCCCAGCAAACTTGGCGACAGGCGCGCGGCGAACTAGAAAGCCTCCTTAAAGAACAGCCGGAAAATTATCAACTCATTGGCGATCTCGCGCTGACCAGTATGGGCCTTGGTGACAAAGCCGCCGCGTTGGCTCTGGCCGAACGGGCCATGGCTGCGAATCCGATCGAGAAAGACGCGGTGACTGGTCCCTTTCCGATCGAGATCCTGGCCCGGGTAGCGGCGCAGCTGGGAGAGCCCGACCGCGCAATCGCCGCTTTACAGAAACTACTCTCTATGCCGGGCCCGCTTACTCCTGCGCTGCTCCGGCTCGATCCGATGTTTGATCCGCTCCGGAATGATCCGCGTTTCCAAAAACTCGTTGCCTCACCCCCGCCGAAAGACCGGTAAAGCGCAACCACGTTGTTCTACGAAAGGGAGCCACGCTCGACGTAAGATGAAATATTGGGAGAGCACCGCTGACAATCTCAGCAAAGCCGGATGGAGTTGGGGCTGCGTCTCAGCCATCGACCTGACCCGATTTTAGTGGGAAATCCCCGGCAATCAAGAACCAGCTTGCGCGGTCTGGTTTAACACTTATCTGGTTGCCTAACGAAGGGGAGCTCAAACCAAAAAAAAAGGAGCCAAGCGACTCACTCAAGAATCACTTGGCTCACATTAAAGGACAAACCTATGGCTTATAATTTGTGCTGGTTGGGGAATGCCTTCAAATTATTATCCGGTTTTTCCGGCACGAAGTTGCCAAAAAACGTCGAGGAACCCGTAGTAATGTAGTAAACAACATGAGAATACTCACCGCTCGCCGCAGTTCCTCTAAGTCCCTACGGACTCGCTGCAATGCCTAGTTAGGCGCACAATTTCGCTGCCGTAGTAACAGCCTCCTGCTCCATCGGGCCATACGGATAACCCGGTGGTGTAATGCACTCCAACAAATAGGGACGGAGAAAACCCTCGAATCCACCGAGCCGTTCGTACTGTGACGTGTGGATAAGCTCATGTACAAGGAGCGGGCGTTGGTTCCAACAATCTGCCCGAATAAAAATGCCATAACGGAAGGTCAGACCATGTGTAAGAGGATTGATAAGATTGGTTGCACGAGCCGCCGCTGCCAACGCCGGGGCTGTTGGTACGGGAATCTGCGCGACTCGCAGTAACCGCACCCGCTCCGGCTGTGCGACTCCGACCCGTCTCGCGTCCGTGAGTTGCGATTCGCTTAGCGCCACGCCTGATTGGACGATTGCACGTTCCTGCCCAACGGCCCAAGCGCATGCAAGGGGCAATAGCATTTCAAGCTGTTGTGGCGTGATAATGCTCACATTCGACAATTACCTTGTGTATCTTACGAGCAGCTTGTCTTTTTTGCTCTCCACAGGCAACGCCAAAATGATATGAACAAGCACAATGAAGCGGGCGTTAATCGCAGTATTAGCGTTCTTTGTCGTCGGTTCGGCTCTCGGTCAATCGCCGGAACCAACCAAGGTTCGGATCACAACTTGGAATTTGGAAATGGTTTCCAAACGGGTCTCCTCGTGATGCGGCTCCGGAAAAACAAGCACAACGCATCGAGGCAGCGGCAGATGTTCTGAAGAAACTAGATCCCGATATTGTTCTGCTTCAAGAGATGCGCGATTACGACGCCTGCTTCGGACGGATCCACCCAGCTGAGTGGATGATAAATGGCTTCCTCATATTGAATCCGCAGCTGCCGAGCCATGCGCAGCATTCAAGCAGAATCAGCCAATTGTGTTAACAGTGAGGACTGACCCATTTTCTACCATCTTCTGCCTTATGTTTACCGCCTATCTTTACCGACGCTAATCGTTTGCTTTAACCCCCTTTTTTACTTCTAGCGTTTGCGGCATCTTCTGCATAGCCTGTTTAGTAGCGACAAAAGACTTAACGGCATTTCGCAGGCGTCGAGTCAGTGTTTCGGTGCTCGTTTTTCCGTATGCATCAGTCGTTGTTGTTTTAATCTCGTCGATTACCCAACGATCCCGTTCTTGGATAAGCGTTACTGTGGACGTTCTGTGGCCCGGGCCAAGGACTCTGTCCTGTCCATGTTCGGTATACGCCTCTTGGACAGTAACTTCTAGTCTCGCGCCAAGAGGCCTAGGGGTCGAGATGCTTATCTTGTCTGGGTTGTCAGTCCGCCCAGTCAAGAGATCCTGCATCAAGGGAGCATCGACCTTCAAGAGATCAATGCCAGTCGGCCACCATTTTTCACGGATATCCAGTTTCTTGGCCAATCGATCCCTTGCGCCAATCAAATCACTTAACGCCTGGAGGAACTGATCGACGTTTCGTTGTTGCCTGCCACTGAAATATTCTCGCAGCGAGGCGAACGTCGACTGCTGCAATGGTCGGACGGCCGCGTATCGCGGGTGACCGCTGATTGGCCAGATCTCTTTTTTGCCGCTTGGATATCGCGCAAACACTTTAGTGATAGCTTCTGTTCGTCTATCCCGATGCGACGCACTCTCAGGCATTGTGCTCGCGGGTGACCCTACAAGGAGTACAAGAACGAGATTAAGCAGCGTTAGCGAAGGGGTATTCATCAATAAAATGGGCCATAAAGCCCCCCTGACGCGTGGAGTTCGGAAGTTGATGTTGTTCGCGGTGGCAATCGAGCAGTGATTTCATACCAACCGTCAATGGACTGGCGCGATAAATGAATCGACATGCCGCGCTGCGCTTCCAACGTCTGCATCAGGCCGCGGCCGAGCCGTGCAACGTAGAATGCCGCGTGGTTGTTGGACTCTTTAGCTGGTCTACTGGGATAAACCCATTGGCCGTTCCGAAGTTCAAAGCCAGTAGCTATTGCTGTCCCTTGTTTTGTATTCGGTCCGACTGGATTGCCGCGCAATAAGGGAGTTCTTGAGCTCGGAGCACCGCTCGTGTGCTGAACGGTTGTCATGCATTGCCCGCTGCAATTTGGATCTGGGTCCCAGACATACTGATATCCCCTAGAACCCGACAAATCGCCGATCTTGTACTGAGATTTAAGGGAGTAGGTATACATCGTCTGGTTCTCCTGCCTACCGATTTGCGCTATGGTTAACCCATCCTGCGCTGACAACGCCGCCCGAATATATGTGCTGCTTAGCCCCAGCAGTTCCCTGGTGGCGGCAAGCCGGTCAAGCGCCTCCGCGTGTTGAGTGTGTGTGTACCAGGGTTGTTCCTGGCGCGACTCTGTTACCGTTCCCATCGGATCGGTGAAATCTATTGGATCATTGTGGCAATAGCGGAAGAGATTGTAATCGCCGGTGTCTGCCAGCTTATGGTCTTCACTCATGAACCGACCTAACGTTGGGTTGTAAGCTCTCGCGCGGTATTCGTAGAACTTAAACGCCGGGACGTAGGTCTTCTGATAGGTCGCAGCGTACTCGCGACCGGTAAACAGGAAAC
>Ga0207701_10008242_pt1 | contig 10306 bp, 5 predicted proteins | sample KBSSwiSSwithPhiX_FD_184294 | JGI IMG/M metagenome (GOLD analysis project Ga0207701, IMG submission 184294) | Switchgrass rhizosphere bulk soil microbial communities from Kellogg Biological Station, Michigan, USA, with PhiX - S5 (SPAdes) (version 2) | ecosystem: Environmental > Terrestrial > Soil...
TCAATTGGCAGAGCAAGTGACTCTTAATCACTGGGTTGCAGGTTCGATTCCTGCACGGTGCAACTCATTTCCGAGGATGAGGCATTTACGTCGCGGAATGAGATTCACTGTCACGTAGGAAAAGTATCTGATCTTAAATCACTTCTTTGGTTCGATCGCAGGACAGTAAAAACGGGTCGGTGCCTGCATCCAGTTTCATGGTAGCTGCCGGCTTCACGAAGAATCGCAGATGCAGGCGATGGAAGACGCCTGTAATAGTCTCGCGGTCCAATAGGGCGGCTGTTACGAGCCGGTTCCTCGGCTCTCCGCGCACAGGCGAGATCTTAATCGACGTACTTCTGCGCGATAGGCATTTTGCGGCCGATGCCGAAGGCGCGGCTGGTGACTTTTAGTCCAGGGGCGGCTTGTTCGCGCTTGTATTCGTTGAGGTCTACACGGCGCTGCACCCAGCGCACCATTTTCTCGTCAAACCCGCGCGCGATGATGTCGCGTGCGCTGACGTTTTCTTCCACGTAAAGGTGGAGAATCTCATCGAGAATTTCATACGGCGGAAGTGTGTCCTGATCTTTCTGGTTTGGCTTTAACTCGGCGCTGGGCGGTTTTTCGATTGTAGATTTTGGAATGACCTCGCGGTTCCGGTTGATCCAGCGGGCTAGCTCGTAAATGATCGTCTTCGGCACGTCGCTGACGACAGAGAGTCCCCCTGCCATATCGCCGTAAAGGGTGCAGTAACCGACAGCGAGTTCACTCTTATTTCCCGTCGACAACACGAGGTGACCGAACTTATTCGAGAGCGCCATCAGAATCATGGCGCGCAGACGCGGCTGCATGTTTTCTTCGGTCTCATTTTCGGGGAGGCCTTTGAAAATTTCCTTGAACTGGGCCTTGAAAACCTGAAACGCGTCGGTGATTGGGAGTTCGAGAAACTTTATCCCTAGATTACTGGCGAGCGCGCGCGCGTCCTCAACGCTGCCGCGTGACGAGTACGGGCTTGGCATGGAGACGCCGGTTACGTTCTCGACTCCTAACGCGTCAGCGGCGATCACCGCAGTAACAGCGGAATCGATTCCGCCGCTCAAACCGACCACGACCGAGTGAAAGTTGCATTTGTGGCAGTAATCGCGAAGTCCGAGAGAAAGCGCGGCAAAGATTTGCTCTGGTATTTTACCCTCATGAAATTCGATTGCCGAAGTCGAATCGCTATCAACGATTCGCTCCTCTTCACGAAACGCTGCGAGTTGCGCGATCACATTCCCAGCTGAATTGACTGCGAAGGAATTACCGTCGAAAACCAGTTGGTCGTTGCCGCCTATCAGATTGCAGTAGCTGATCGGGCGCTGGTAAGCGCGCGCGAGACCAGCCACCATCTCATAGCGGATCGCCGGCTTATGCAAACTGAATGGCGAGGAGCTCAGATTCACAATGATCTCAGCACCTTGCTCCACCAGACTGCGCACCGGCTCGCAATCGTAGAGCGGCCGCGGCAGGTAGTGCTCTGTCCAAATGTCCTCGCAAATTGTTACGCCGATTCTTTTTTGGTGAACAAGAAAGGGCTCGACGCGCTCAGCCGGTTGAAAGTATCGCTCTTCGTTAAACACGTCGTAACTCGGCAACAGTGATTTGTAAGTTTTCCGGATTGGTTTGCCGCGTTCGAGCAACGCCGCGGCGTTGCGAAATGGTTTGCCGCGCCCTTCGTTACGATCCACGAACCCGACGAGCAATGCTGTGTCGCCGACACGACCGTGCAGCTTTGTCAGCAATTCCAGATTTTCCGGAACGAAACGCGATTTGAGAACCAAATCCTGAGGTGGGTATCCGGTCATGGCCAGCTCGGGAGTAAGGACGAGTTCCGCGCCCGCCGTGGCGAGCCGCTCATACGCGCGGGTGATCAGCTCGCAATTTCCCTTCAAATCCCCGACCGTCGGGTTGATTTGAGCAAGACCAATCTTCATAAGGCTACGGCAAGTTATGCGTAGCATCTTAACCAGCAATCTTGTTTTGAGTTCGGTAGGGCGCGTCACTCTGCGCGCGCCGCTCTCGATGCAGACCGGGCGGCGGCAGATGACTGGCGCGCCCTATGACTTCACCTGCTGTAACTCACGCGCCAGATGGTCTTGTCGCCGTCTTCACTAATAAGCAGGCTACCATCTTTCGCGACGGTGATTCCGACCGGGCGACCCCAGACTTTGCTGTCGGCCGTGACGAAGCCGGTGACAAAATCTTCATACTCGCCGCGCGTTTTGCCGCTTGATTTGTCGAATGGTACGCGCACCACTTTGTAGCCAGTACGTTTCATCCGGTTCCATGAACCGTGGAACGCAGCGAAGATGTCGCCTTTGTATTCGGAGGGGAATTGGTCGCCGGTGTAAAAACATAAGTTGAGCGAAGCCGAGTGCGCCTCCACGAGGACATCGGGGACGATGACTTTGTCGGCGAGCTCGGGATGCTTTCCTTTGTGGCGCGGGTCCTGATGATTTCCGATGTAATACCACGGCCATCCATAGAAGCCGCCGGGACGCGCGCTGCTGATATAGTCGGGCGGTAAGTCTTCGCCGATTTCGTCCCGCTCGTTTGTGCTCATCCACAGTTCATTTGTCCCAGGCCGAAACGCGATACCGACGGCGTTGCGAATTCCCCAGGCATAAACTTTTTGCCCGCTGCCGTCCGAATTAAACTCGAAGATACGTGCGCGATTTTCCTCGGCAGCATTATCCGACACATTCGAGCGCGATCCGATAGACACGTACATTTTTTTACCGTCAGGTGAAAACACAATGCATCGCGTCCAGTGCCCGTCTCCGCGCAGTAGCCCACCGGGCGAAAGATGTGCCGCAAGTTCTTGGGCCGGTCCGCGTGCTTTGAGATCGCCACTACGATACGGAAATCGAATGACCCCATCTGTATTTGCGACGTACAAAAATTGCGGGTCATCGCCGGGAGGATAAAAAGCAATCCCGAACGGTTTGTTTAGATTGCGTTCTGCAAAAGTTTCGGTCACATCCGCCTTGCCATCATCGTTTGTATCGCGCAGCACCTTTATTTGATTGGCGCGACTCTCTACAACGAAGATGTCGCCGTTCGGTGCGGTCAGAAGGAATCGCGGATCGCGAAAGCCACTGGCGTACAAGTCGATTTTGAACCCTGGCGGAACTTTGAGTTGCGCGTTAGCTGGCCGGTCTACAACGCGGGCCCGATTAATTGCCAAAGCATTCGAGCTTGGTGGCGGCAAATCCTGAACCGTGATTTTGCGCATGATGCCGGGCGCATCGCTCGTGCAATCGCCCATCGCAGCTTTGCCGGTGAGAATGGCGCCTCTTTCGGCGGCCGCGCAGATTACCACAACAATGACGAAAAGGGCCGCAAAGAAGATTGCGCGCAAAATTCGCTCACTCACTCGATAAGCCTTCATCTCAGTGGAATCGCCCGAGCCCCAAACATCGCGCGGATTTCAGTCGTCTGCCGCGAAAGTATGTTTCACAACAGCCCCGTAGCGCTTGTGTTTTTCAACACTGCGACGATTAAAACGCATGAAGAAGAAAATGCGTGTTGTCCAAGTCCCGCGAGCAGGCGGGCCGTTAGAATTAGTCGAACGCGACATCCCCGAGCCGGAGCGAGGTTGGGTGCGCGTTAAGGTGGAGGCGTGCGGTGTTTGCCATAGCGATTCGTTAGTCAAAGAAGGACTCTGGCCAGGTATTCAGTATCCGCGTGTGCCGGGACATGAAGTTATTGGCGTCGTGGATGCCGTGGGCGAGGGCGTGAAGCCGTGGAAAACTGGCCAGCGCGTCGGGGTAGGCTGGCACGCTGGCAACTGCGGTTATTGCGATCACTGTCGGCGAGGCGAATTTTTTGCCTGCACCGAGGCATTGCTCACCACAGGAATTTCTTTCGATGGCGGGTATGCCGAATACATGGTTGCTCCGGCTCAAGCGCTGGCGCTTGTGCCTGATGAACTCTCTGCCATTGATGGCGCACCGTTGATGTGCGCTGGTGTGACGACCTTCAACGCGCTGCGAAATAGCGGTGCGCGAGGTGGTGATGTAGTTGCTGTGCTCGGCATTGGCGGACTCGGTCATCTCGGCGTGCAGTTCGCAGCGAGGATGGGATTTAACACCGTGGCGATTGCGCGCGGAAAGGACAAGGAAGCATTTGCCAAAAAACTTGGCGCACACCATTACATCGACAGTAAGGGATCCGATCCGGCGGCGGAACTGAATAAGCTCGGCGGCGCGAAAGTTGTGATCGCGACCGTGACGAATGCCGAAGCAATGGCAGCAGTCCTCGGCGGCGTTGCGCCGAACGGTGTCCTGATAGTGATCGGCGCGGCCGGACCGCTTTCCGTCGATCCCATTCTTCTCATTATGGGTCAGCGATCCGTCAAGGGCTGGTACTCGGGCGCTTCCATCGATTCGCAGGACACGCTAAAATTTAGTGCGTCGGCGGACGTGCATTCCATGAACGAAATTTTTCCCTTGGAAAAGGCCGCCGAGGCGTACGATCGAATGATGAGCGGGAAAGCGCGTTTCCGCGTCGTTCTCAACATCGGCGGCAAATAAACAATGCATGCGTGCCGGTAGGGCGGGCAGTCCTTTGCACGCCGATCGTGCCACGCGGCGCGCACGGAGTGCGCGCCCTACCTCAGCTATTCGTCGTGCCGCCGGTAGTGATCTAGCAATGGATAAGTGCGCGCGACGAAGCCAAATGCGAGGGCAGCGGCAAAGGCGAATCCAGCGAAGAAAAACATTTGAAACGCAGTCACACCGAAACCGGTCGAAGCGACGAATTTCGTGACTGCGGGGTTTTGCACACCTGCATTTGCTATTAGCACCCAAAGGTTGCCAATAGTTACCGATAAATTCCAAAACGCCATAATCGCTCCCTTTATTGATAGCGGCGCCTGACTGTAGGCGAATTCGAGTCCAGTCGTTGCAACCAGCACCTCACCCAACGTCAGCAACACGTAAGGGAGAACTTGCCACGCGATCGTGAACAAGTTGCCGTGGTCGAGCACGAGTTGCATTGTGCCAACCACGATCCACGCGAGTCCGGCAAACGCGATGCCCCCAGTCATTCGCCGAAGCGGTGTTAGCTCGTATCCGAAACGGCTGAGTGCGGGATACAGCACAACACTATTGAAAGGAATCAAGAGCATGACCAGCGCAGGATTCAGCGCTTGCATCTGTGCGGGTTGAAACCAGCTCGGTTTCGCCATCGCGTTTGCCTGCAACACCCACGTGGACGCTTTCTGGTCAAACAACGACCAGAACGGCGTCACCAATGCGAACAGCACAAGGACGCGCAAAACCGAACGCGCGCCTTCAATAGCTTCCGCTGGATGGTTGTCGCGCACGCAATCGAGCTGAAGCCACACACCGAGGCCGCCAAATGCGATCAGTCCAACAAGCGCGAGACACGCCGCGATTACAAATCCAAACTTCGGCGTCAGCGCGAGTGGTCCGATCGCGCTTGCGATGGCGATCACTGCGAGCAATTGACCGCGCAAACCGGCTGCAATGGCATCACGTGACACGCGCAGGAATGAATGCGGATTCGGCGGTGCGGGCGGAATCATGACGTATCGTTTTCGCCCAGCCCACAGGATTGCGGTCGAAATAAACATCAGGACGCCCGGAACACCGAATGCGACCGCGGGGCCGAGATGTCGCAAAAAGAGCGGCATCAACAGCGACGCGAAGAACGAGCCGAAGTTAATGATCCAGTAGAATGCCTCGAACACTACCTTGGCGCGGTGCTTGTTAGTCTGATCAAACTGGTCGCCGACAAAGGCGGCGACACACGGTTTGATCCCGCCCGAGCCAAGCGCGATCAGGCCGAGACCGATGTAGAAACCAGTCCGGTTCGTGACAAACATCGCGAGGCATGCCTGGCCTGCGCAGTAAACCAGGCTTAGCCAGAAGATCGTATTGTATTTACCAAAGAACCGGTCGGCGAGCCAGCCGCCCAGCAACGGGAAAAAATAGACGCCGATCACAAACGTGTGAAAGACGTCTTTCGCGCCGCGCGCGCGTTCGCCTTCAGGCAGATAAAGAAGCAAAGAGGAGACAAGGAAAACGGTCAGAATGTTCCGCATCCCGTAAAAACTGAAGCGCTCGCATCCCTCGTTGCCGATGATGTATCGAATCTGTTTCGGGATCGGTGCCTTCGGATTAGGAGAAGCAGTTGTAGCGCGAGCAGATTCGACCTCGGCTACGTCTTTCATTGCTACGAGCGTGGCTACGATGAACGAGACGTGCAACCGCAATGATTCCGGATTTTCGTAGCTTGCACGATACGTCCATAAGGCAACGCGTAACGGCATTCACCAGCAAAGGCCGCAGAAACAAGTGATTCAAAGTCACCTGTCGTAACCAGAGGGAGCTTCGATTAGGCAGCTGATCCTCGGATGACCGGCATCAGTGTGGCGCGCGCACCAACGCTCCTTCACCATAACCAAAAAGAGCTTAGTGGCGCACCAGCATCAAAAATTCCGGGTTATCCGCCAAGTCTTTGATGAAAGGCTTGCCGCGCGGCCGACCGTCGATCGCGCCGTAACGAAGAATTTGCTTTGAATTGCGACTAGCGACGTAGAGGAAACCATCGTCGCCAAATGCCATTCCTGCGGGACCATTAAGGCCTGCGGACTTTGGCTCGACAAAGACGCTCGTGGAGCTGTGCTGAAGATCATGTCGCAGAATCGAATCGCTCCCGCCGCTTCCGATCAGGAGATAACGACCGTCTGGGCTAAGCAACAGATGAATCGGCCTATCAAGCTGATCGCTTTGCGAACTGAGGTTTCGCAAATGACGACCCGTGCGTGCTTCGTAAATTCGTACGCAATCGGCAGCGCGATCTGCGACAAACATCTCGTTATTTGGCGCAAAAATCACTGCTCTCACTTCCAGCAGACCGTTCGATGCAAGCTTGGCTGATGGAACGAAAGTTCCTGGCGGAAAATCCGCTTTTTCCAGATGCAGGCCCTCAGGAAGAGGCATCGGTGTTCCTGGGTTGCCTTTTTCGCTTCCAGGACCGTGATATCTCGCGATGAGACTCGTGTTTTGACTTGAGACGTATAGGTCGCCTTCAGAGTCAAACGCCATGTTAAACGGATGGTCGATGCCCGGATTTGTCTCGGCGTGGCGTCCTACGAAGACCTGGGCAAAGTCGTGTTGTCCATTCTCATTGAGCGTGCCCTTGAACTTCAGGATTTGGCTGTATTCGAAATACGAATTGACGACATACAGAGTCTGATCCGGGCCAAATACGAATCCACGAAGCTCACGAAGCTTGATGCCCGCAGGAAGACTCTTTTTATTTAAAGCCTTTCGTAATCTCTTCCCGTCAGTCGAATAAACGTGAATATTGTTTAACGCGCTTTCCTCTTCGCCACCGTGAAAGCTGACGTACCATTCCTTCGGCATAACCTTTAATCTGTCTGCCGGAATCTGCTGTTACGCAGGCCGGCTCTCAAATTCTGATTTTTTTGGCTGGTCGTCGATAGGTTTTTGTAAGACAATCGTCTGATCCGTCGGAGGATTGAACCATGAAAGAAGGAGACGAGCCGCTTCCCTTGGGAGATCCGCCTGTGCTTGAACACGCGACGCCTACGGGCGTCACCGAAGTCGCCCAGCGTCTTGTGGCATTTCCGTTCACGCCTCCCGATATGAAGCTTAAAGAAAAAGAGGCTCTCTCAAGCTCGAACGACTGGTTCACGAAGCATGATAAGAATAAGATTGATGAGCTTGGCAGTCTCGACTTTTACGCCTCAAGCGGCCCACAAAGCGTCGGTGTCGTCCCGAAACTCCATAATACTTCGGCCGGGATCGAAATTTATCAGCTTCCTCCGACGCTGAGCAAAGAGACATTCGAAAGAACGGAGGGCCCGTACCGTTCTGGCATTACGAAAAAGTACAGTAACAAGAGGTCGGGCGAAAAAATTGCGAAGTTCAAGGCGGGTACGATGGCTCAGTCTGGGCTCGCCTGTTTTCACATTTCTCGTCTTCTAGGTCACCTGGTCGAGGTGCCGCCTGCAACGTATCGGACCATGGATCTCCAGGAATTCAAAAAGGTCGGAGAGCAAGCGCGAACGACCGGGCATCCGAGTTGCACGCAGGCCTGGGCCGACCTGCGAGGCATGGCAAATTCAGGGAGCTCAAAAGTGGTTCTGCCTGATGGAAAAGCGGTTTATGGGTCGCTGGCGCAGAATCCTCGAGGGGAAAATAGCAGTCCCGAAGATTATTGGACGGTGAGTGCGATTAGAGGACACAGCTTCTACAAAGTCCTCTCTTCAAACCAACCTGTAGCAAACGTTCTAAACTTAAGCGACCCCAAGTGTCTTCAAGATCTCGCTTTGGCACAAGACATGGTCCGGGGAGTGATTCTTGATTCAATTTTTCGTCAGGTCGATCGCCTCGGCAACATCAGCATCGCCCAGTTGCAACACTATGTGGACCGCAACGGTAAAGTAAAATGGGACGATAAGCTAAGTGACAAGGACAAAGCCGACGCTGTCAGCCCCATTTTCGCGTTAAAGCGAATAATGTACAAGGATAACGATGATGGCATGATGTGGGGAATGAATTCCATCTCCGTTACTCCGATTCTCAACGAAACCCGCCACGTCGATAAAACGATCTACAACCGGTTGCAATGGCTGGCAGGCCTGATGCAAGACAGTGAACCGGCGTCGAACGCGAAGATAAAGGATTACTTTGTTAACGTTGCCCATATTTCAGGCGACAACTACGACCAGTTGAAATCGAGTCTCCTTAAGCAGGCCGCATCACTGAAGAGCCGTGTGAACTCCAACGATGTTCAGCTCGACCTGGATTTTGAGGGAACCATGAAGAAGCTTTACGCAAAGGAGGTAGAAGACCCCCCCAAACCCCCTGCGACAGCTCGTGTGCAGGAAATCACGGAACACACAGCTCCGAACGGAACCGTCGAGCTCGCCACTCGACCATCGACTTTTCCGGGGCACCCGGAAATCTACAGTCAAAAGGACAATGAAAAGGAAAAGGAACTTGCTGCGATAGATTTTTATAACGGCAAAACGAAGGACGACCTGGATATTGTTTTGATTCCGAAGACCTACAGCACTTCACCAGGACTAAATGTTCATGCAATCAAGCTACCTACTGGGGAGAGCCGTCTCAGTTATGCCTCCGCGCATACCGGAAAGGGCGATTCAGGCCAGGGAAAGATGATAGCGAAATACAAACAGTCGATTCCTACCCATTTCACCTACAGCCCCTCGATTCTCGGTTATTACCATTTGTCGCGGTTCCTTGATGCGGGCCATGTCGAGCCTGCCATCGTCCGAACGATGGCTGTGGAGTCGCACAAGCCCCTGGCTGATTTGGGCAAGGCAAAAGCAACCGGATCGAACAACCGAACACAGTGGACGGAACTCAGAGACTTGGATGATGCCCACAGTAATTCCTTACTCTACACGAAGGACGGGAAGCAGCTTTACGGCGTTTTACAAGCGAACCCCACTGGAGAACAAAGTTATCCTCATTTGAGTGATCTCGGGGGCGCGGCTGCCTTTGCAGGTTCATCCGAATTTGAAAGAGTAACTACCCCAAGCCCGCTCAAACTAAACTACAAGGACGCCGCTGGTAAGCTCGATCAGGCGGCTGTTCAGCAAATCGTACAGATAAGGGATCTCTCCGATATGGTGTTGATGGACTATATCATGAGCCAGGCCGATCGGTTCAGCGGCAACATGCATTCGGAAAAGGAGTACCTGTGGATTGAAAATGGCGTTCTGAAAAGCGAGAGCAAGAAAAGCGACCCCGCAAAAGCTGCCGAACAGTTGAAGCAGATCCCTGCCGACGCAGTTCTGGTCAATCGCATGATCTTGAAAGACAACGACGCGGGGTTGGTGAGCGGCAATTCGGCCAAGACCAACCATCTGCTCGAAAAAATTAGCCACATGGATTCGAAGACGTACGATCGACTTCTTGAGTTCCAAAAAGAGCTGCAAAAACCAGAAGTTGCTCAGTGGTATCAGGGAGAGCTTCTCTTTACCGCGGCTAACTTCAACACGATGAAGAACAACGTCGACCAAGCCGTTGGCATTCTAAGTAGCCGCAAGGACAACGGCCTTTTTCTGGATGCAAATGTGAAAGCCGGCCTTGAGTCTGGCAATGTCATCAGTCCTCCCTCCCCAGCAATTAGTGGCTCTGTTGGCCGATGGGAAAAAAACGCGAACAATGTTCCAGCGGATGTGGAAACTGTGCAACGCCTCTTGCAAACAGCAGCACAAAAATTACAAGCTCCTCAACTTGATCCCAAGGGCGTTGATGGA